>Ga0105240_10014735_pt1 | contig 10665 bp, 8 predicted proteins | sample KBSC54metaG_FD_80426 | JGI IMG/M metagenome (GOLD analysis project Ga0105240, IMG submission 80426) | Corn rhizosphere microbial communities from Kellogg Biological Station, Michigan, USA - KBS C5-4 metaG | ecosystem: Host-associated > Plants > Roots > Rhizosphere > Soil | place: Michigan, USA...
CCAGCCGCGCACGCAAGCGCTGCCCACTACGGCGGCGCTTGCGCAGGCGCGTCAGGATGCGGTGCCGACGTGGACGGCCGCCTTCCTGGCTGCCGACAACGCCAAGACGCTCACCGGCAAGTTGGCGGGCGACGCACAGCGACAGGCTGCGCACTCCCAGGCCACAGCCGACCGTGCACAGGCGGAGCTGACGCGGCAGACTGCACAGCGCACGCTGCATGGCGCCGAGCAGGACTTGCGCATGGCTCAAGCCACCGGCGCCGATGCGAAGACGCTTGCCGGACTGCGCGCGAAGGTCGACAGCGCCCGACAAGGCACGCAAGACGCCACCCGCGCGCGTCTGCAAGCCCAGACCGACGAGGCCGGCGCGCACGCACAGGATCTGCTTGCTGCCCTGTCACCAGCCCGGCAGGACGACGCGGCCGCGCGTTTCGAGCTGTTCCGAACGCACGGCGAGGAGTTGGCCCGACCGTATCTCCAGCAGTTCTTCCTGCAGTTTGGCGATCAGGCCATCACGGTGTCGTCGGCCGATCAATTGACGAATCTCGCGGGCCTGGCGTTCGGCATCCTGCCCGTGACCGATCTGGATGCACCCACGCCGCAGGCACTTGTCGAGGCTGCCCGGCAGGGGCGCTGGTTTGCCGAGGCACCGGCCGATGTGCGGGCGCAGCTTCAGCGAATCGTTGATCGCGCATATGGCGATGCCGATCGCACGCGGCCGCTGCAGGTGAACTTCCTGCCGTTTGTCACGGCCATCAAGCCTGGCTCCGAACTGATACCTGCCGACAGCGTGATCCAGGACGGCGCGCTGATGCAGTTCACGCGCGCCGATGGCACGACCGGCTGGGTGGATGCCGGCGCCAACCGCACCTACGATTCGCTCGACGATTTCCGCCACGCGTGCGACTTGCCCGTTGGTGGCGAGGCCGCATTGATGGTGGCGCCGGACTGCGCCCCGCAAGGCGCCGATCGCTTCGATGCCGATGGGCAACTGCGTCTGTTCATGGGCGAGGCGCGCATCGAGAGTGTGTTCGAAGCGGCGAACCGTACCTTCCATCTGGACGCCGTGCTGGCGGGCGGTTTGTTGGCCGCGGGTGTGCTGACCGACGGCATCGTACCGTTGCTGGCCGGTGCGGCGGGCCTTGTGTATGGCGCCGCGCGCTCGGACCTGCCTCAGATGATCTCGCACGACGAAGACCTGAACCCGCTGACGAGCGGCCACGCGCGCCAGGTGTGGGGCACCGTGCTGGCCGAAGGCCTTGGCGGCGCAGCGACTGTTGCGCTGGGCCGCGCGCTCGTGCTCGGTGCGCGGGCGGCGGCGGAGGGTGCGGAACTGGAGGCGTCGGCCGCATCGGCGCTGAACACGTCGCTTGCCCGCACGACCACCGTGGCCCGGGCGCTCGGCAGAGCCGCGGGCGTGGCGGGCGGCGTCAACCTGGCGGATGGCGTGGCCGAAGCCTTGCCGCATCTCGACGAGATGAGCGAGCACGATCGCGATGATTTGTGGGCACAGCTCGTTCCGGACGTGGCGACCATGCTGCTGACGCATGCAGTCGACTACGTGGCACCGGTGGAGCGCACAACACCGGCAGCGTGGTTGCATCCGGAGTTTGGGACGACGCGCGTGCCGCGCAGCGGGACCGGCGCCACGGAAATGGCCATGGCGATGACAGCGGCCGAGTGGCGCGCAGGCGGCATGCCGCGTACCAAGCGCCAGCGTGCGGAGGCGCAGTCGGTCGGTGTGAACAAGATGCTGGTGGTGCTGGCGCACCCCGACGACGACACCATCATGGCCGGCATGCTGCGGCGGGCCATCGCGGCAGGCACAGAGATCCACGTGGTGTACATCACGCGTGGCAACGGCGGGACGATCTTCAGCACGGAGGCCGGCATTCCACTGCCCGTGTATGGCGGCGACGGTGCGGAATTTGCCGAACCCGGCGCACTGGGCCACTTGCGCGAAGAGGAACTGCGCGCGTTCTATGCACGGCTGGGTGGTGGCGCGCGGGTGAAGGTGACGGTGCTGCACGGCAATGCCGACATCAACCCATGGCGCCGGCCCGGCGAGCGCGTCCTGCGCTACAGCATTGTTGCCAGATGGAACATGCGATTCATCGTGCGCTACCTGGCCGAACGCATGCGCACGGAGCAATACGATCTGGCCGTCGGGCTGCGTATCAACCGCAACGTGCATCCGGCCCACGCCGAAAGCAGCCGCCTGATGCGCCAGGCTGCGCGGGCTTACCAACGTTCCACAGGTCAGGCGATGCCCTTGATGTGGGCGAACGAGATCGGCTGGTATCCGACCTCCGTGCTGAATCTGCGCGGGCGTACCTGGACGCTGCAGTTGAACGATGCGGAGCGCAGGCTCAAGGCCGATGCCATCGCTGCCTATGCCTCGCAGCCGCCCGCACATGCCTACCACTTCGGCAACGAGCGGCCTTACGAACAATTCACCTTTGCCGCTGGAACACCGGCCCAGGCGCGGATCGACATTCAACGGTATTTCCTGCGTCGAGCGGCCGACCGTGATGCCGCGCCGGGAACATCCCCCGCCTTCGAAACCGTGACCACGCCGCCTTTGCGATACCGGAAGGACTGGGGTTTCGCGCGCGTGGAAACCGTTGAACCGCCGTTGCCGTTACTCAAGCCGGCGCTGCCCGATCCGTCCGTCGATGCCGATGCTGCCGTGGAGCGCGCCACTGCATTTGCGCTGCGCGGCGAGGGCGTTGACCCCGAGCACATTTCCGACGAGCAGGAAGCGTGGCGCATGTTCTTGAGCAACCTTCAGCCGCGGCCGCTGGAGTGGCAGCCGCTTTGGCGCCGTCTGCTCAATGGCTTCTCGAACGAGCCCGGGCGTTTCTGGGCTTCCCGTCAACCGGAGACCGCGGTATTCGTGACAACCTCGCGGCCGCCGCAAACTGTTTTTGGCGAGCAGGGCATCGGCCTGGCGCTGGACGCTTCCGACACGCAGGTGTGGTCGTCGATCACGGCGGCGCGCGGCGATGCGGCGCGCCAGATCGCGCAGGCTCCGAGCGGGCGAGGCGTGCGGTTTACGTACCCCGTCGTGATGGGCGCGCGCGATCTGGGCCACATGCTCAAGGTGGGCTGGCTGCCGCCCGAGGCACCGCAGGGGGCCATCGTGACGGTAGACGCCAACAGCCGGCGCCATCATGAGAGCGTTCCCAACCCGCACAACGCCTACGGACCCAAGCCGGGCGAGCCTTACACGCCGCCGACCGTTTCCGGCGGCATGAAGATCCGTGGTCCGGTGTTCCGCGCGTTGGCGTCGACGGCCACGATCGCGTCCGCCACCTACGCCGGCGTGCGCTGCGGTCTACCGACGTTTACGCTGGCGGACTGGAGCGCTCTGGGGCTTGGCACGCTCGGCCTGCGATCAGCGCTGGGGATGGTGTCGGATGGAGTGCGGGTGCGCATCGCGCGTCAGGCCGATGCCTCGCCGGCGTCCACGTGGCGCCTCATGACCGGCTGGCGCGGCACGCTGCGCGGCGTATCGAAAGCCGACCGGGACCGCTACCGCACGCTCGGCATGTTGCTCAAGGTAAATCCACGCGACAGCGATGCCCTGCGGCAGGTGGACGCCGCGCCCGGGCAGGTTCTGTCGGCCCGCAGCGAGCTTGGCTGGCTGCTTGAGACCATCCGCATATGGAGCTACGGCCCGAACGATGTTTCCAACCTGTTGCACCTGATGCATCCGGGCTTTTTCGACCCGTCGTTCGCGTCGTTGCGGGCGGCAGGCGATACGCTGGCGAACCTCGCGACGCTGATCTTTTCTGCTGTGCATCCGATGGCCAGCATCAGTGCTCGGCTGGGCCGCACGTTGAGCCTGCGGGCGGATCGGTTGCAGCAGGACCCGACCGTGCGGCCGGCGGGCGCAAGACTGCCCTCGATGTTCGGCGGGACGGAGCATCTACCGCGGCCGCTGCAATGGCTGGTCGCCCTCGGGCCGCGCCCGTTGATCGTGTATCCGTTCCTGCCGGAGGTGGGAACGCCTACCGGCAAACCGGTGCCTGTGACGTTGCTGCAGGAGTGGTCCAACAAGCTGGCCACGCTCGGCGTCTTGCCATTTGCCGGCGCGGACGCCACTCATCTGCTGCTGGCAGCCGGCAGCAGCCATTGGTCATCAGCACTCGTCGAACTTGGAAAGGTATCGGCGGACTGGTGGTTCTTCCGCGCGTTTCAGCAGATGCATGTCGATGCCTACCGCGCCCGGCGTGATCTTGGCCGGGTGGTGCGCCACAACAGCTTGCTGCCGTGGTGGCGCATGCCGGTCGGCGGTGCGGTCAAGGGGCCGAACGTGCCTGCAGCGGACGACTTTCTACTCGACGAGGGCGGGCTGTCGACGTTCCAGCCGGCGCTCGTGCTGGGCGTCGGCATTGGCGCGCGGGCGCTGCTCGGGCTGTTGGTCCCCTGGACTGACGGCAATGGCTAGCCGTCTTGCTGCGTCCGCGCGGTGAGCAACCTCAGCAATCGAATTTCGGCACGTCGAAATGGCTCCAATCGCTACCTCCCTCGGCGCCGTAGCTGATGTGCTCATCGTTCGGACCCGTAAGCTCGACGCTGGTCGTATACGTCGGTGGATTGTTGCCGAACATCGACAGCAACTGATGTTCGTCGATGGTTTTGTCGATCTTGACGGAATAGCCGTCGCCGAGGTCCAGCGAGGTTGATGTACCGTGTCCTAAAACGTCGAACCACGACGTGTGCGAGTCGATCCTCAAGTCTTTGGCATCCGTGCCACCCACGATCTTGAGGGCGTCTTCGACACCGCCGAGATCCAAGTCGGCCACAGTGGTCTGCTGGCCGTCGGGCCCGACCTTGTCGACCTTGATGTGGTGGCCATCCTGCTGAATGACGGCAATCTTCTGGGCGTGGTCTGTTCTCACTTCCATCGTGGCCTGATTGGCCAAGGTGGGGGCGTTGATGGGCTCGCGGCCGTTGCTGTATGCGATATAGAAATTGGTTGGCGGTGTGCAGGCTAGGGCGTTCACGCTGTTCATGGTCGGACAAGTGCGGGTTGAAGGAACGTCGATCGTAAGACGACATTGCCGCAACAGCGGCCACGCAGCTTCGTAGGTCCGTCGTCGCACCGCAGCGCGGGCGCGGTACCAAGACCGTTGTCCAGTGCGCGATCCGGAGGAGGCCCCCTCCATCGCCGACGCATTTTTCTGCAAGCCATAGGGTAATCCCGCATCTGCGATTTCGAAGACGCGGTCTATAGTTGCACCTGTGTTCCAGATATTAACAGACGTTTCATAGGTAAAACAAGTGAAACGTGATGGAGTCGACAGAAATGCAATCGCAATACAACCCCGACCTCGCTCCGTGGGAGCCGATTTCTCCGAACAACGTCGCCGGCAAGGGCCGTGTCGAGCGCCCCGGTCACGTCGCCAATCTGGTGTGGCAAACACGCGCCGCCGAGCCGACAGCCTATGAGAACCAATTGGCCGATTCGCTGGAAGCGGCATTCCTGGACGGTGCGCAAACGCCGGCCGACATCGTGGCTGTGCTGAATGAGCGCGGCCCGCGCAATGCCGCTGGCGGAGAGGCCTGGACGGAAGACACGTTCCTGGCCGAGATGCGCCGCCTGGGCGCCTGAACGGAGCCGGCTCCAACACGATTCGACGCCGCATCGCCCGCAGAGGCGCCCGGCTCAACCCCATCAGAAGAGGCAAGCAATGGAAGGCAACAAGGAAGCGCAGAAGGAAGCGCGCATCAACACCGGTCTGCGCAACTACTGGTATCCGGTGGCGGCGTCGTGGAATGTGAAGAACGCGCCGGTGGGCATCACGCGCCTGAGCCAGAACATCGTGCTGTGGCGAGATACCGCAGGCCAGGTGCATGCGCTGGAAGACCGCTGCCCGCATCGCGGTGCGCGCCTGTCGATGGGCTGGAACCTGGGTGACCACGTGGCTTGCTGGTACCACGGCGTTGAGGTGAACGGCCAGGGTACGGTAACGAGCGTGCCGGCTGTCGACGCTTGCCCGATGGAAGGCAAGACCTGCGTGCGCAGCTACCCGGTGCAGGAGCGCGCCGGTGCCATCTTCCTGTGGTTTGGCGACAAGGCCCCGTCCGAGTTCGACGACGCGGTCGGCACGCTGCGCTTGCCTGAAGAGCTGACCAGCGACGAGCACAGCCACTTCCTCTGCTTCGCGCATTGGAACGTCAACTATCGCTATGCCATCGACAATGTCATGGACCCGATGCACGGCGCCTACCTGCACGCCGTGTCGCACTCGATGGCCAGCGGCGAGAAGAAGGCCGTGATGGAAGTGGTTGAAACCGACCACGGGATCATGTTCCAGAAGACCGGCCAGCGCGGCGTGAACTTCGATTGGACCGAGTTTGGCGAGACCGGCACGATGTGGCTGCGCCTGTCGATTCCGTATCAACCGAAGGTTGGCCCGGGCGGCCCGTTCACCATCATCGGCATCGTGACGCCGGTGGATGAGGAGCACTGCATCGTCTACTTCTGGCGCACGCGCCACGTGCAGGGTTGGCAGCGCGACGTGTGGCGCTTCCTGTATCGCAATCGCCTGGAAGGCCTGCACTGGGATGTGCTGGAACAGGATCGCGTGGTGCTCGAATCGATGGCCCCCGAGGCGCGCGATCACGAAACGCTGTATCAGCACGACATCGGCATCACGCGTATCCGCCGTGTGCTTGCACGCCGCGCCGCCGCTGAACTGGCCGACGCGCCTGTCGCCATGCTCAAGCCTGTGCCGACGGAAGCCCAACATGCCTGAGCGCAATTCAACCGCCGGGCTGCTGGCTGGCCGCAAGGTGCTCGTGACCGGCGCGGCGCGCGGTCTGGGTCTGGCCTTTGCCAAGTCGATCGCCGAAGCGGGTGGCGCCGTTGCGCTGGCCGACATTCTTGGCGAGCGCGTGCAGGAAGAGGCCGCAGCGCTGCGTGCGGCAGGCTTTGATGCGCATGGCTTCGCGCTTGATCTTGGCGATCCGGCTTCCATTCAGGCATGCGCTGCTGCGGCTGCACAGGCACTGGGTGGGCTCGATGGGCTTGTCAACAACGCGGCCATCACGAACTCAGGCGGGCGCGATGCATCGTCAATCGACATCGAGACCTGGGACCGCGTGATGAACGTGAACGTGCGCGGCACATGGTTGATGACGACGGCTTGCCTGCCGGCACTCAAGGCATCGGGCCGCGGCGCCATCGTCAATTTGTCGTCGGACACACCGCTGTGGGGCGCACCGAACCTGCTGGCTTATGTGGCCAGCAAGAGCGCCGTCATCGGCATGACCAAGTCTCTGGCGCGTGAATGCGGCGCTGACGGCATCACCGTCAACGCCATCGCGCCGGGCCTGACGCTGGTGGAAGCCACCGAATACGTGCCGGCGCACCGGCATGCGCTGTACCGCGACCAGCGCGCCATTTCGCGCGATCAGGTGCCCGACGACGTGTGCGGCGCCGTGCTGTTCGCGCTGTCCGACCTTTCCCGATTCGTGACAGGCCAGACGCTGGCCGTCAACGGCGGTTTTGTCATGCAGTAACGCATCCACACACCATTCAGAAGAGGTATTCAATGAGCGATCTCTCCGAACAACAGCAAGTACAACGCACGTGGGACCGCCCGGAAGGCGCGTCGTTTGAAGACTGGATGAACAGCCGGGTCGCGCGTTTTTCCACCCGCCGCTACGACTGGGACGCCCTCAAGTTCCAGGCCGACTTCGACCCGAAATACCGCCGTGCGCAAATGCGTTACCTCGGCACGGGCGGCACGGGCGTGGCGGCTGACACCAACACGGTGCCGGCCGAGCACTTCACGTTTTCGACCATGGTCATTCCGGCTGGCCACGAAGGCCCGTCGCACCTGCACACCGATGTGGAAGAGGTGTTCTTCGTCATTCGCGGCAAGCTCAAGCTGGTGCTGGAGAAGGACGGCGAACGCTACGAAACCATCCTGACCGATCGCGACCTCGTGTCGGTGCCGCCCGGCGTGTACCGCGAAGAAATCAACATCGGCGATGAAGATGCGCTGATGTGCGTGATGCTGGGCGCCAAGAAGCCGATCACGCCGACGTATCCGCCCGAGCACCCGCTCGCCAAGATCAAGCGTTGATGCCATGAGCGCGCAGGCTGTCATATCCTCCCATCCGTTCCGCGTTGCCGACGCGCTTGCCGCGCTGGGCGCCGGGTTTGCCGAACGCACCGTCGCCATCAACGCCCACGGCGACCGCATCGGCTATCGGCAATGGGGCGAGCGCGGGCCGGTGGTGGTGCTGTTGCACGGCATCAGCTCCAGCGCTGCGTCATGGCTGCCTTGCGTGCAGGTGCTTTCGCACAACATGCGCGTGCTGGCATGGGATGCGCCGGGCTACGGCAATTCCACGCCGCTCGAACAGGCTGTACCGCGCGCCGCGGACTACGCGGTGCGGTTGGAGGCATGGCTGGCTGCGCTGCATGTGACGCCGGATGCGATCGTCGGCCACTCGCTGGGGGCGTTGATGGCATCGGCATATGTGGCCCATGCGCCAACGGCGATGCAGCCCAAGTGCCTGCTGCTTCTGAACCCTGCACAGGGCTACGGCCAGCCGGGGCAGGAAGACAAGTCGCTGGCCGTGCAAGCGCAGCGTCTTGCAACGCTGGACCAGCTCGGCATCGACGGCATGGCGGAGTCGCGCCACGCGCACCTGTTGCGCCCGAATGCCACCGATGAAGAGCGTGCCTGGGTGCGCTGGAACATGAAGCGCCTCAACGATGGCGGTTACCGCCAGGCAGTGGCGATGCTCAGCGGCGACGACATCAGCGCCTATCTGAGCAAGCGCCCCGCATCGACGCCGGCACAAGTCGCTTGCGGCGATGTGGACGGCATCACGCCGCCGCAAGGCTGCGAAGCGCTGGCCAAGACGTTCGGTCTGCCATTTGCGCTTGTACCGTCTGCAGGGCATGCCTCCTATATCGATGCGCCTGATGCTGTCGCAGGCTGGATCGAACAAGCCGTTCTCTCCCAATCTCAAAACGCCTAAGCGCCAAGACGTATGAGCAACGACCTCATTTCAGAAGACGTGCAGGAAAAGTACATCGTACCGGGGCTCGAACGCGGCCTGCGCCTGCTGTGCGAGTTCAGCCACAAAGACCGTGTGCTGTCTGCGCCTGAACTGGCGCGTCGCCTGAAGGTGCCGCGCTCCACGGTGTTTCGCCTGCTGACCACACTTGAAGTGATGGGTTTTATCGAACGCGTTGACGGCGGCCGCGATTTTCGCCTCGGCATGGCGGTGCTGCGCCTGGGCTTTGAATATCTCGCCTCCCTGGAATTGACCGAGCTGGGTCGCCCGCTGCTCGATCGTCTGCGCGACGAGATTCACTACCCGTGCAACCTCGTCGTGCGCGATGGCCGATCGATCGTCTACGTGGCGAAATCCGTCGCGCCCACGCCGTTCACCAGTTCGGTGAATGTCGGCACGCGCCTGCCGGCTCACGCCACGGTGCTGGGTCGTGTGCTGCTGGCCGATCTGTCGCTGGCTGAGCTGCGCCAGCTTTATCCAGAGCCGCAGCTGGAAGTGTTTTCCGCCAACACGCCGCGCACGGTGGAAGAGCTGTTCGAGATGGTCCAGCGCGATCGCGAACACGGCTACGTGCTGCAGGAAGGCTTCTTCGAAGCCAACATCTCGACGATTGCTGCGCCGGTGCTGGACCGCGCCGGCAAGGTGGTGGCCGCCCTCGGCACGACGATTCCGTCGCCGCGCATCGAAGCGGCCCAGCTCGATCTGATGATCGACAAGGTGCGTGCCGCTGCCGGCGAGCTGTCTTATCTGCTGGACTACCGCCCCGCAGGCGGCAAGGTCGTCAACCTGTTCCGCGAATGACCATGCCGATGATCGACTTGACTGGCAAGATTGCCGTCGTGACGGGCGGCTCCTCCGGCATCGGCCTTGCCACCGTTGAACTGCTGCTGGAAGCCGGTGCCGCAGTTGCGCTGTGCGGGCGCAGTGCCGAACGCCTCGCGCAAGCCGAACAAGGTCTGCGCCGCCGCTTCCCCAACGCCCGGCTGTTCGCTGCAACGTGCGACGTGCTCGACGCCGCGCAGATGGCAGCGTTTGCCGATGCGGTGGAGCAAGCGCTCGGCCCCGTCGACATGCTGGTCAACAACGCGGGCCAAGGCCGTGTCTCGACGTTTGCCGATACCGACGATGCCGCGTGGACGCAGGAGCTGCATCTCAAGTTCTTCTCCGTGATTCATCCCACGCGCGCTTTCATGCCGCAACTCGAGCGCTCGGCGCACGGCGCGATCGTCTGCGTGAATTCGCTGCTCGCGCAGCAGCCCGAGCCGCACATGGTGGCCACCTCTGCCGCGCGTGCGGGTGTGCTCAATCTTGTGCGTTCGATGGCAACCGAATTTGCACCGAAGGGCGTGCGCGTCAACGGCATCCTGATCGGCCTGGTGGAGTCCGGCCAATGGCGCCGCCGCTTCGAGGCTCGACCCGAAGAAGATCGCCATCTCGACTGGGCCGCGTGGACGCGCCGCTTGGCCGCACAAAAACATATTCCCCTTGGACGCCTGGGTCTGCCCGAAGAAGCAGCCCGCGCCATTCTGTTCCTTGCCTCGCCGTTGTCTTCGTACACCACGGGCAGCCACATCGATATCTCCGGAGGACACTCCCGTCATGCTTAATAGACAACAA
>Ga0105240_10014737_pt1 | contig 10664 bp, 9 predicted proteins | sample KBSC54metaG_FD_80426 | JGI IMG/M metagenome (GOLD analysis project Ga0105240, IMG submission 80426) | Corn rhizosphere microbial communities from Kellogg Biological Station, Michigan, USA - KBS C5-4 metaG | ecosystem: Host-associated > Plants > Roots > Rhizosphere > Soil | place: Michigan, USA...
ATGAGACACCTCGCAGAGTGTTGCCGGGGTCGGCGAGTGGGTACTACCCGCAGGTCGCAGCCTCGAACGGAGGATAAAGGCGATCGCGAACGATCTCGAGGTCGTGCACCAAGCCCGCGAGGGCCGTATCGCGATAGTGGGTGATGTGAGCTCGGTGAGCGGAGCAACCGAAGTTTGTTTCTCCGACGGCCGGTCGCGTCGCTTCGATGCGATGGTGCTCGCCACCGGGTTTCTCCCGGGGCTCGAGCGCTTTCTCGAGACTGGCGCGAATGCAGGCACCGGGCTGCTTCAGCCGGCTATCAAGGCTGTGGGCGCCGAGGGGCTGTATTTCTGCGGGTTCCGCATTTCGCCGACCGGGATGTTACGCGATATCGGTATCGAGGCCCGTTGGATTGCCAATGACATCGCAGGTCGAGGTCACAGGAGCCTGTCTGAGTAATGATCGCCGTAGCGAGGGCGACCCTGGCGGCCGCAGTAGGCGAGCATTACTCAGACAGGCTCCTGGAGCGGCGGTGGTACGAAGCCGCCGAGAGCCTGCTCGGCGAGTTGCGCGAAGCGCAGCGGAGTCCGATCCTCGAGGTAAGGCCCCACAACCTGGAGCCCCATCGGCATGCCGTCAATCCGCCGGCCGGTGGGCATCGCCGTCGCCGGGAGATGCGCTACCGTCACCAGTCCTGGCCATTGGAGTCCGTTCAGATAGGGCGTGGGTTTGCCGTCGACCGTCGTCGTGCGCGAGTACTGCGCTATGTGTCCGGGCCCCTCACCCGAATGATCATGCGGGAATGCCACTGTGGGCATGATGGGGCACAGGATCACGTCATAACGGGTAAAGAATCGAGCCCACACTTGCCTCAAGTGCAGTTGTCGCTCCTGCAAGGAAAGGAAGGCGTGGTGGGTCAGGCGAACGGCCTGGGCGATGCGGGAGGGATAACTCCGGGGCCCTGCGTTCAGCTCGCGCGCAACCTGCTCTGTTTGCACGAGCACGTCTTCCGGCATTCCCGCAGACACGGTGCTGAACAGCAGTGCAACGTACAAATCATCGCTGGCGTCGACGTCGATTTCCGGACGCGCCTGCTCATCCACTCGCACACCGGCCTTGCGCAGGTCCTCGGCGTACGAATGCATCGCTTCGAGGCAGCGCCGATCGACGCTGTAGGCCTTTTGATCTGCCCAGAGAGCCACGCGGAAATCGGCGAGGCGTTCGTGGCGGCTGGGCGGGATGCGGAGCGTGAAGGCATTCAGGTCCGCGGTGGCGGGGGCAGCGAGGATATCGAGAGCGAGCTCGAGATCCCTGGCGCTGCGGGCAATCGGACCGCCGACACCTAACGACGCCAGCGACAAAGCTCCCGGGGGCGGCGGGATGTGGCCCCGCATGGGCACCAGGCCGTAACTGGATTTGTGGCCGTAGACGCCGCAGAAGTGGGCCGGGCAGCGGATCGAGCCGCCAATGTCACTCCCCAGCTCGAGCGGCGAGAGACCTGCTGCCACCGCAGCAGCCGCGCCGCCGGACGATCCGCCGGGTGTGCGCTTCACGTCCCAGGGGTTGTTCGTTGTCCCGTAGACGGCGTTGTAGCTTTGGTGGTCGGCCGCGGCGAGCGGCACGTTCGTCTTGCCGAAAAAGACCGCGCCCGCCGCGCGCAGTCGGGCGACGGCATCGGCGTCGTGCTGCGGCATGTGTTTCGCCAGATGCGGAAAGCCGCATGTGGCTGGCATGCCTGTGACTTCGTAGGCGTCTTTGATCGTGATGGGCAAGCCATGCAGCGGACCGCGACGGTCGAGCGGAGCGTTGTCGGAGGCGCGTGCACTCAGACGGGCGCCTTCGATGTCGGTGGCCACCACCGCGTTCAGCGCGGGATTGAGCCGCGCGAGACGTGCGAGCTGCAGCTCAAGCAGCTCGAGTGAGCCGAGTTTGCGCTCGCGCAAGAGGCGCAGCAGGTGGGTCGCTGAGTGGAGTTCAACAGGGGGTGTGCTCATTCACGTAGTTTGAGGAGATCGGCCGGGAAAGCAAAACCGCGAGTCGGTCCGTGTCCGTTGCGCGGCGCTCGATTCGCGGCCCGGGTCGAGTCGTGTCCATGGCGCGGCGGCGCGATTCGCGGCACGGATTGGCGGACCGTGCTCGGCTCGCTTTGGGCGCAGCCGGCAGCATTGCGGCTGTAGCTAATATTAGACTTGCCTAATATAAGAATCGGCTGCTATCTTCTTCGGCGCACCTTCATGAGGAGCCAACTATGCTGTTCGCAAAGGCCTTGGGCGCGGAGTTCCGCCGCTTCGAGAATCGAGAGCACGAAGGGAAGCCGGCGCGTGTTGTGGTCGCAGTCCGCAGTTACGATACGGATCGTGAGGACTTGTGGGACGCGCTCACCAGCCGCGAGCGTATCCCGCGCTGGTTCCTCCCCATCGAGGGGGAGCTGAAGTTGGGAGGTCGTTACCAGCTCAAGGGCAATGCAGGGGGAACCATCAGCCGGTGCGATCCGCCGCAGGCGCTGGACGTCACCTGGGAATTCGGCGGCGGGATGAGTTGGGTCACCGTTCGGTTGGAGCCCGAGGGCAAGCGCACGCAGCTCACCTTGGAACACATCGTGCACGCATCCGATACGGACGAGCATTGGAAGCGGTTCGGGCCGGGTGCCGTGGGAGTTGGTTGGGACCTGACGTTGTATGGCTTGGGCAAGCACCTGGAGAGCGGCGGAGCGACCGTCGACCACAAAGCGGCGCACGCGTGGATGATGTCGGAAGACGGGAAGGAGTTCATGCGCTCCAGTGGCAATGCGTGGGCCGAGGCTCACATTGCCGGGGGAGAAGATCCTGCAATCGCCCGCGGTATGGCGCAACAGACCATCGCGTTTTATACGGGCAGCGGCTGATGCACGCCTTCGAGGTGTTGGCAGACCCTGTCCGCAGGCGGCTCCTGGAATTGCTGGCCGAGACCGAGCGCTCCTCGGGAGACATGACGACTGTCGTGCAGTCGGAATTCGGCCTCACGCAGTCGGCGGTGTCCCAACATCTCAAGATCCTCCGCGACAGCGGCTTCGCAACAGTGCGGATCAACGGCGCGCGGCGGATCTACACGGTGAACGCGGAGCCGATGCGCGACGTGGACCTCTGGCTCGACCGGTTCCGCAGCTTCTGGGAGCCGAAGTTGGAAGCGCTCGCCACGGAGGTTGCGCGGGGCAAGCGCCAGAGGTCGAAAACCGGGCGTTGAGCCGAAACTGCGCGGTGTTGGTTTTTGCAGTCGGGACTGGGGAAATCAACACGATTGCTGCAACGCGGTGTCACTGCTAGGCTTGTCAAGACCACTCAAAGTGACCTGCAAGGCGCGTCACAGCGTCGCTGATCGCATACGTCTGCTTGCCGAGACAGTTTGCAAGCCGTTGGGCTTGAGGTTTTACTGTGCGCGACTCAAGGGCAAACCCGTCGTAAGACGGGGACGCAAAGCCTCCGGTCTCGCGAGCGGACATCCCGCTGCGAGATAGCGGGGTTGCCGGCAAGACTACACAAAGATGCAGACCTGCCGTCATCGATCCGACCTACGCGCCTCGCGTCGCGCTCGCATCGTGCCTAGCTCGCCCATGAGCCCAACTTTTTTCTTTCGGGGTGGGCAAGCGCATGCAAGGTACAAAAAATTCGGCCGGCCGGGGTCTCTTCTGGGCCGCCGCTCTCTCGGGTCTCATGGGACTGGTCATGGCGTTCGACGCGAGCGCCGGTGGTTACAAGTGGTGGCGTACTCCGGTGACGATCTCGGGCACACCTGCCACGACCGACGTGGTCGGCACGGCCTACTCATTCACACCCACGGCCACTGCGCCGAAGGGCTACACCATTACGTTTGCGATTTCCGGCAAGCCCGCCTGGGCGTCTTTCAACACCAGCACGGGCCAGTTGTCGGGTACGCCGACCACTGCCGGTACGTACTCCCAGATCACGATCAAGGCGACGGACGGCCCCTCGACTGCCGCCCTGGCGCCGTTTGCGATTACCGTGAGCAGCCCGGTCGCCAACACGCCGCCCACTATTTCCGGCACGCCGACGACCTCGGTCAACGTCGGTTCAGCCTACAGCTTTACGCCAACCGCGGCGGACGCTAACAACAATCCGCTGTCGTTCAGCATTCAGAACAAGCCGAGCTGGGCGACGTTCAGCATCGCCTCCGGCCAGCTTTCCGGGACGCCGACAGCGACATACGCGGGCACCTATGCAAACATCGTGATCTCGGTCAGCGACGGGACGAGCAGTGCGGCCCTGCCCGCCTTCTCCATTGCCGTGAACCAGACTTCGAATGGGACGGCGACCGTCAACTGGACTCCGCCCATTGCCAACACAGACGGCTCGGTGCTCTCGGACCTGGCCGGTTACAACATTCACTACGGCACATCCAGCGGCGCACTCACCCAGACCGTGCATGTCGCGCAGGCAGGGCTGACCAGCTACACGTTGTCCAACTTGACGACCGGTACCTGGTATTTCGGTGTGTCCGCCTACAGCAGCGCTGGAATCGAGAGCGCGATTTCCAACGTGGCGAGCAAGACGGTCCAGTAACAGCTCCCTTTGCACGGTCGCCGCCGCTTGCGCTGATGGCGGCGACCTCGCGCTCTCGCGGGGGGTTGCCGGAGGGACTCACCATCAGGACGTTTGAGGATATGGGCCAGGCTGAGGCCTGGCTCGTGCGAATGTGAAATACAGCGCGGCGGGCACGATCAGGCCGACGATCCAGGAGATATCGGCGCCGCCGAGTGCGGCTACCAGCGGGCCGGTGTAGAAGCTGCTCGACAAGAAGGGCAGTTGCACCAGGATGCCGGCCAGGTAGATCGCAATGCCGGCCGCGTTCCAGCGACCGTAGCGTCCATTGGGATCGAACAGCGCCGGTACGTCGTAGCGCGAGCGGGTGAAGAAGTAATAGTCGACCAGGTTGATCGCGCTCCAGGGCGTGAATACCGCGAGCAGGAAGAGAATGAACGCCTCGAAGCTCTTCAGGAACGAGTGGCGTCCGAGCAGCGCCAGCAGGACGGATACCCCCACCATTGCGACGATGTAGAAGAACCGGTGCCGCACGGAGAGCTGGAGGGTGGGTCCCGCCGGCCGGCGGCGGAAGCCGCTGACGATGGTGGCCATGGACATGAAGCTGCCGTAAGCGTTCAGGGTGGTCGCGGTCACCTTTCCGAAGGCGATGCAAAAGAAGAGTACGGTGGCGGCCGCGCCGGTCGCGCCCAGTCCTACGATGTAGGGAACTTCGTGGTGCTCGAATTGCCGGCCACCCAAAGCTGCGGCAAAGACGCCGAATGTCATGGAGGTCTGCGAGCCCAACACCGAGCCGAGCCACACGGCAATGAAGGTTCCCAGCGAGGACGTCTCCCGCGGCAGGTAGCGGGAATAGTCGGCTACGTAGGGGCCGTAAGCGATCTGCCATGATGCTGAGAGCGACATGGCGAGAAGGAACTGGTTGAGGGAGAAGTGGCGCAGGGCCAGCAGGCTCGCCACGTCGTGGGTCGCGAACAGGCGGCTGAACATGTAGAAGAAGGCGACGACGCCAACCAGGCTGGCGATGCGACCGATCAGGTGAATCGCGCGGTAGCCCAACAGGGTGACCACCACGATGAAGCAGCCGAAGACGACGATACCAGCGCTGTCGGGGATGTGGAGGAGTTGGCCGACCGCCTGCCCTGCCAGCACGGAGCCGGTGGCGGAGAACCCTATGTACATCAGGCAGACGGCCAGGATAGGGATGACAGCGCCGTAGACGCCGAATTGAACCCGGGAGGAGATCATCTGCGGGAGCCCCAACTGGGGGCCCTGCGCGCCGTGCAGCGCCATGACGGCGCCGCCGAGCATCTGGCCGCCGAGGAGCGCGACCAGGGACCAGAAGACGTCGCCGCCCAGGATCACGGCGAGCGCGCCGGTGATGATGGCGGTGATCTGGAGGTTTGCGCCCAGCCAGAGAGTGAATTGGCTTGCGAGGGCGCCGTGGCGTTCGGCGTCGGGGATGTAGTCGTTCGAGCGGAGCTCGATCGTGGTGATGGACGGTGCGCGCTGGGGTCTAGGGGTTGTCACGCGGCGGTCTTTAGCGATCGTGTGGCGCGGCGCTTGAGCGTGTTGGCGACGGGGTCGACTGCGATGCCGGGTGAATTGCGCCGATTATGCCGTCCGTGTAGGTCAGACCCATGTTGCTCGGTTCCCTGAGTTTTCAGCGGTGCTGGAGAGCGTTGACGACGGCGGTCACGGTGGCTTGCATTGCGACGCTGCCGGTCATAGCGATGAATACCCAGCGGACGAGCTCGGCTTTCATGCGCTCGCAGGTGACTTCGATGAGCTTCTCGAGGCGTGCGGCGGTGACGTCGATCTTACGGTCGAGCTCCGAGAAGCGACGATCGATCACCGCATAACACTCGGCGAAGCGAGCGTCTAACAGCGGGATCGTTACGACCTGCATTTCTGTCATGATGACACCGACCGCCTCGGCGATCGCCGATGCGACATGGGGATCCAGGTTGCCTTTTTTCATGAGCCAATCTACCGCTGCCGCTGATGTTGACATGCTTTCCTTCCGTTGGATCGGTCTGCTGACAGATTATCCGACGAAAGCTGGGCCATGATACATGGAGAGGCTCTGTGTTTATTCAGATATTCGACATGGGCCAGCTCGAATCCGACGCGGGAGTTGACGTGTGAGGTACGACGTTTGACGTGGACGTCGTCTGGCGCGGTGAAGGTACCGCGGTGGCTCGCGCGCGCTGGGCGGGCGGAGGGCGGTGGCCTAATGGCAAGGCGGCGGGAAGCCGCTCGAACCTGGGATTGTCCCGCTCGTCACAGGCGGATTGCGAGGGTTGCCGGGCAGCCTGATGATGGAAGCAAAGAAGGAGGTTCGGCTGATGGCTACCCTGACTCGCAGAAGCCTGCTCGCCGCGGGGGCGTCGCTGGCGGTTGCATCTCATCCGGTCTTTCGCGCTGAGGCCTCGAACGGCGCAAAAAACGTTGCGGCGTTTGATGGTGTCCGCAGCGCCACGTCGGCTGCGGTGGACAGCGGGGATATTCCCGGGGCCTTGTCGGTCATCTGGAAGGACGGGCGGGTGCGCTGCACCCAGCTTTCGGGAGTACGCGACGTCGAGAGTCACGCACCGGTGGAGCTGTCGACGTTGTTTGCGATCGCTTCGATGAGTAAGCCGGTGACGGTGGCGGTCGCCCTGATGCTCCTCGACCAGGGGATCTTCAAACTCGACGACCCGATCACCCGTTGGGCGCCGGAGTTTGCCAACATGCGGGTTCTGCGGCGTGCGGATGGACCGTTGGATGACACCTATCCCGCGCCGAAGGCCATCACCATCGAGGACCTGATGACCCATCGGTCCGGGTTGTCGTATAGCTTTCTCGCGCAGGGGCCGTTGGCAGGAGCGCTGTTTGCGAAATTTGGCATGGGAATCGAAAGCAAACTGTCGCCAGATGAGTGGCTGCGCGATCTCGCTGCCCTGCCCCTCGCGTATGCGCCGGGAGAGCGATACAACTACGGACATTCGATTGACGTGCTGGGTTTTGTCATGGCCCGGGCGGCCGGAGCCACGTTGCGACACGTCATGCAGGAGAGGCTGTTTGATCCGCTGCGGATGGAGGATACGGATTTCTGGATACCCCCTGCGAAGCGGGCGCGCGCCGCGCGCATCTACTTCTCGCCCGGTCCCGGGGACTTCGAGCCGGCGGCCGTCTCCGGTTTCTTTGGCGACAGCCCGCCGGCCTACACGTCGGGCGGACAAGGGCTGGTTTCCACCGCTCCCGACTATCTGAAGTTCGCGCAGCTTCTCCTGGGCGGGGGCGCGGTGGGTGGCAAGCGACTGTTGCGAGCGGCGACTGTTAGGAGGATGACCGAGAATCACCTCAGCGATGCGCAGCGAGGGCTGCCGTTCATGAGCGGCGTTCCGTGGGGTGGGCTGGGGTTCGGACTGGGAATGCCGGTGGTTGTGAAGGCGGGATCGACTTGGGGTGGCGCGGGAGTGGGGTCGTTCGGGTGGGGTGGCGCGTTTGGCGGGTGGTGGCAGGCGGATCCGACGCGCAATGCCGTGCTGCTTTGGCTGCAGTCGTGTTTGCCGGCGCCGCCGGTCCCGGGGAAGCCGCTGTCGCCGCGCGTACCGGGGGCGATGGGGGTGGCCGAATTTCAAACGCGGGCTAACGCGGCGTTGGATGGGTGAACGCGCGCCGTCGGTGCGTGGGTGCCGCGGGCTGCGCGGCGTTAGCGCGCGTCCACCTCGATCAGCTCGACGGCTTGCAAAGGTAGCTGGCGCACCAACGTTGCGCGGCTCTTGCTCGACGGCCGCAGGATCGAGATCGGCTGGGGCGAGATGTGGGATGCTTGAACGAGTTGGGCTATCTGGTCCTGGGTGGGATCGGCGGGAGATCCCATGCCCTTCCAGGCTGTGAAGGCGTCGCCGTGGTGCTGGTCGACCCGCCAGGCACGGGCCTGGTACTGCATGTCAGGATTCAGGCCCGAGAGTGAGAGGTGGACGTCGGCATCAGGGCCCGGCACGTCGTGGTCCTGGTAGTGCCAGAGCAGAATCGCGAGGCGGCCGTTCTTCTCCCGCGTGGCCAGCACTCCTACATCAGGGGTCTTGCTCACGCCCTCCGAGACGATCCGCTCCAGCGGAATTTCGCTGCTGCTGGTCGCGTCCAACTGGACGGGGCCCAGGTGGGAAAACAAACGGAAGACGTTCAACACCGGCAGGTCGACGCCGTTGGTGGCCAGTTGGCGGTATCCGGCGAACCAGGGTTGACCGACGAAGGTAAAAGCCCAGGTGAGCGCGCCGTCCAGGTTGACGTTTCTGCGGCGAGCGAGCGCCCAGATACGGGCGTAGCTCGCAGCCGTGTAGCTCGAATACATGGTGTCATTGCGGTACGCGTTCTGTGCGCCGGGACAGGCGGCGCAGCCTTCGGGATCGTTTTCGCCGATCACAATGGGCTTGTGAGCTAGCTGTGGCACGGCGGCAATCTTGGCAAAGGCTTCGTCGGCCGTCTTCAGTTGGTTGGCGATGCCCATGCGGACATGGCCGTCCACCACGGCCGGCTGGCCCTTGGCATGGAACGATACAAAGTCCGTTGGGGTGCCGATCTTGCCGGTTGCATAGTTGGTGCCGGTGGTCACGTGTTGCAGGAAGCCATCCATGAAGGAGCCGCCGGACCCGGCCACGTCCGGACCCCCAACTTTGGCGCTTGGCAATGCCCGGCGTACCGCATCGATGGCGTAGTCGTGCAGGCGGTAGAAATCCTCAGGTGTGCCGAGCCAGTAGAAGTCGAGGTTCGGCTCGTTCCAGACCTCGAAATACCAGCGCTCCACTTCCGCGCGACCGTAGTGTTCGACATTGTGGCGCGTCCATTGATAGACCAACTCCGCCCACTTGCCGTAGTCACGCGGCGGGTAGGACCAGCCGGCCGTGATGCCTTTGTAGTTGACTCCCGGCTGCCAGGGCCTGCGGTACGGGACCGCCGCGGGAGCTGAGGTCAGTGCCTCGGGCATGAAGCCGATTTCGAGGTAAGGATGGATGCCGCGCGCGAGATAGGTGTCGATGATGTGGTCGATGAGAGTGAAGTCGTAGACGGGCTTGCCGTCATGCTCGGTGTAGATGTTGGTGCTGCCCCATTTGAAGTCGGGAGTGCCGTCACCGGTGGTCATGAGGTTGTGGGCGCGGAAATAAACGCGACCGGGGCGCAGGGCGCCCAGCTCCATCAAGAGCTTTTCGCCGTCGGGCAGAGTGCCATAGTTGGGCTCGTCCGCGCCGAAGAAACGCCAGATCGGGGGCAAGGGGCCCAACGGCTTGGCGGCGTCGACCTGGATGGTCACCGGGAAGGCCGCTGCCGCCGTAAATGTGCCTACCCCGAATAACACGGCGATCAACTGCAGTACGAGCGCCGCTCTCATCGCAGGTCCGCTACGGGAAATTCGTAGATCGACGCGGAGATGGCGGGCTCGGTAAGGCTCCGGGACAAAGCAGGTACTTTGCTTTCGTGGACGCTGACCCCGGGGAGTTGTCCAACCTTGTTGGCGGCATCGAGGCTTTTCCCGGTGAGCCGCCAGACTTTACCGCCTCCACGCGTCCGAAGTCCCTGGAGCGCTATCGCAAAAGTCTGCGGCTTCGACGTCGCGTTCACCACGGCAATTCGTAACGAGCGGCGGTCCGGACTCAAACCGGCAATCACGTCCAAGGGGTAAGTTGGACTGCCCGCGCGGACTCGAGGATGGTCGAAGCCGACCGCGTACCTCGGTTCGGGTTGTGGCGAGTTTCCTTCAACAGCCAACGGTTGGGTGCCGGCCCCGAAATGATCGCCATAGAGCCTGAAGACTTCGCCCGTGGAATTGAGCACCGCGGCGGTCGGCGTGATGTCCATCGTCGAGGCGCCCGTGGTGAAGGCGCCCATTTTCATGAAATCGGTGTGGCGCAGCATTTCCTGCAACACCATGGAGTAAGCCAGGGCCAACTTCAGGTTGACGGGCGCGCCGGTGTAAGCGAACTCGTCCATTGACAGGAAGATGTGCTTCTCCTTCATGGCCGGAAAGCGCTGTTGGTAGATGCCCCACTCCTCTGCCTTCATCCGCACCTGGTTGGACGGGTAGAGGACGAATTCGCCGAGCTCCGCGTCGGGGGGCCCCTCGGGACTTTTCTCGGCCCGGTCATACCAGTGTTCGGACAGGC
>Ga0105240_10014738_pt1 | contig 10662 bp, 10 predicted proteins | sample KBSC54metaG_FD_80426 | JGI IMG/M metagenome (GOLD analysis project Ga0105240, IMG submission 80426) | Corn rhizosphere microbial communities from Kellogg Biological Station, Michigan, USA - KBS C5-4 metaG | ecosystem: Host-associated > Plants > Roots > Rhizosphere > Soil | place: Michigan, USA...
ATATATACACTCTTTCATTGTCAATGCTTTAGCCGAAGATGTGGGCGACGGCGATCATACTTCTCTGGCAACTATCCCAGCTGGTACTCAAGGGAAAGCGAAATTACTGGTAAAAGATACGGGCATATTGGCCGGCGTTGACTTAGCACTAGAAATATTTAACGAGGTAGACACTGACCTGAAGGTAAACGTGCTGTTAGGTGATGGTGCCGAAATAAAGCCGAAGGATATTGTTTTGGAGGTAGAAGGCGATGCACAAAGCATCCTGACAGCCGAACGCCTGGTGCTGAATTGCATGCAAAGGATGTCGGGTGTGGCGACCAAAACCCATGAGATAGTTGAATTACTAAAAGGAACCGGAACCAAAGTATTAGATACCCGCAAAACTACTCCAGGAATGCGTTACCTCGAAAAATGGGCCGTGAAAATCGGGGGCGGAGTGAATCACCGTTTTGGATTGTTTGATATGATCCTGATCAAGGATAATCACGTAGACTATTCAGGTGGAATCAAACAGGCTATCCAGAATACCAAAGATTATCTGCAAAGAACCGGTAAAAAATTAGCTATTGAAATAGAAGTACGCAACCTGGCCGAACTGCAGCAGGTACTGGATACCGGGGGTATAGATCGCATTTTGCTGGATAACTTCAATTTTGATGATCTGCGGAAAGCAGTGAACATTGTAGGCAGAAAATATGATACTGAGGCATCAGGTGGAATTACAATAGACAATATCCGTGAGTATGCGAAATGTGGTGTGGATTATATTTCGGTAGGAGCGCTGACACATTCAGTAAAAAGCCTGGATTTGAGCCTGAAAGCAGTGAGATAGTCATTAGTCATTGGTCAATGATGAATAGTCAATATCAATTCCAATCTTTAAAATCGCTTAATCGTGTCAAATTTTATTAATATTGTGCAGCAATGATTAACGAATACACGATTTGGGCGCTCGTTTTAGCTTACCTGTTGGGGTCGATCCCGACAGCGGTGTGGATTGGCCGGGCGTTTTACGACATCGATGTACGCGAATATGGCAGCGGTAATGCCGGCGCCACTAATACCTTCCGTGTGCTGGGCAAAAAAGCCGGCATACCTGTAATGCTAATCGATATACTCAAAGGATTTACTGCTACCAAACTGGTTGTTTTCATAGGCATTTCAACTACGGGCGGTCCGCATTCTGTCTCCTATATTAATTTGGAACTAGCTTTGGGTATTGTGGCGGTAATGGGACACTTATTCCCGGTTTTTGCAGGGTTTCGTGGCGGTAAGGGGATAGCAACCCTGTTCGGAATGGTACTGGCTGTACATTTGCAGGCAGCATTACTTTGTGTAATCGTGTTTATCATCGTGTTGCTCATCACCCGTTATGTATCGCTTAGTTCCATCATCGCGGGCTTTACTTACTTAATTGGCGTAACTTTTGTTTATCCTCTATATATTCGTTCGGTAATCATTTATGGCATGTGCATTTGCGCGCTCATATTGGTTACTCATCAAAAGAATATTGAACGGTTACTGAAAGGAAAAGAGTCAAAAGTCAACCTCTTCAAGCGAAAGGAGGCCTAACATGGGCAAAATAAAATTTTCATTATTGGTATGTCTTATGGCGACCTTAATCGCCTGCTCTACTGTCCCATTAACAGGACGGAAACAGTTTAGCCTGGTCGGTGATTCAGAAATCAATACATCGGCGGCTCAAAGCTACAATCAATTATTATCAGATCCCAAAACTAAAGTGATCACCGGCACCCGTGATGCTGAAAGTGTCAAGCGCGTTGGTAATAGATTAGCTGCCGCAATTGAAACTTACCTCAAGAATAATGGCTATGGAGATCAATATAGTTTCAATTGGGAGTTTAACCTGATCCAGAGCAAAGAGATTAATGCCTGGTGTATGCCCGGCGGTAAAGTAGCCGTTTATAGTGGCATATTACCAATCACTATGGACGATGCCGGATTGGCAACAGTAATGGGGCATGAGATCGGTCATGCTATTGCAAGACATTCCGCGGAAAGAATCTCTCAGCAAATGGCAGCTGAGGCAGGGGGAGCTTTAGTTGGTGCAGCAGCATCAGATAAATCGCAAACCACACAGGCCGTTGTTAATGAGCTGTATGGCGTAGGCGGACAATTGGTGTTATTGAAATATTCAAGAAACCAAGAGTCTGAGGCGGACCGCTTGGGATTAACTTTCATGGCGATGGCCGGATATGATCCAAATAATGCTGTCGCATTCTGGCAAAGAATGGCTGCACAAAATAAAGGTGGAACCCCTCCGGAATTCCTAAGTACGCACCCCGCCGATGAAACGCGGATACAGGATATTAAAAATCATATACCGGAGGCGATGAAGTATTATCATCCCCATTAATAATAATACTTCGTTATGCCGGCGCCTAAATCAGCATTCTTAACCGCAAAGTGGAATAATCTGATCATGCTGAATTATGAGGTTAATCCGGATATCCTGATACCTCATTTGCCGCCTTTCACCGAGCTCGACCTGTGGCAAGGGAAAGCGTTGGTGAGCATGGTGGGCTTCCTGTTTAGGGATACGAGGGTAAAGGGAATCAAATGGCCTTTGCATATCAACTTTGAGGAAGTAAACCTGCGCTTTTATGTGAAGTATTATGATGGCACAGACTGGAAGCGCGGAGCGGTGTTTGTAAGCGAGATAGTTCCCAAAGCGATCATTGCTTCCATCGCCAATAATCTATATAAAGAACATTACAGCGCTATGCCCATGAGGCATCGTATTAACGCTCTTTCTGAACACAATACCCAATATTTGTACGAATGGAAACTAAACGGTCGCTGGAACCGCTTAGGCGGAACGATTAATAATAAGCTTGAACCGATTGGAGCAGGAAGCCAGGAAGAATTTATACTGGAGCATTATTGGGGATACAATAAAATCGGTAATGAATTGACGATGGAATACCAAGTTGAACATGTCAGCTGGAATGCCGGAGCAATAACGGATGCTGTGCTTGATGCAGATGTTGGCCGTTTATATGGAAAAGAATTTGAGCCGTTTTTAAATGTGCCACCCTACTCAGCCTTTTTTGCAGATGGGTCGGATATAATTGTCAGGGGTGGGACGAAAATCCGCTTTGCCCCAAAACTTCCAGAATTGCCTGTGCTTTAAGCAGGCACTCTTCGTATTCTTTTGCCGGTTCAGCATGGTAGGTAATGGCACTACCTACCTGGAAGGACATATATTGAGCGGTTTCGTTATAAAGCAACGTACGGATCACTACGTTAAAATCAAAATCGCCACCAGGACTAAAATACCCTATCGCTCCCGAATATACACCCCGCTTACTGCGCTCAAATTGCTCCATCAATTGCATAGCGCTGATCTTTGGCGCACCTGTCATGCTACCCATCGGAAATGTGTTTTTGATAGCTTCTACAGCTGAAATGTCGTCTCTTAATTCACACACTACTGTCGATATCATCTGGTGAACCTGCGCGAAGCTGTAAATACCAAACAGTTCCTTCGTCGCCACAGTTCCTGCTTTGGCTGATTTGGTCAGATCGTTTCGTACAAGGTCGACGATCATTACGTTTTCCTGTAATTCTTTGGGGTGCCCCTTTAATCCTTCTTTAGATAGTTCATCGGATTCTATATCATCATACCTTTTTGACGTTCCTTTGATGGGTTGAGAGACTAGTTTAGTGCCGCGTTTAGCCAGAAAACGTTCAGGTGAGGCAGAAAGGATATATTTATCTCTCAGCTTAAAAAATCCAGCGAATGGATTAGGTGAAATTTTATTCAATTTGATAAATGCCTGTAATGGATCAATAACCGCATTCTCAGCAAAAAACTCCTGGCAAAAATTGGTTACATAAATATCCCCGCGACCGATATGCTCTTTAATCTTGATTACGGTATCAATGTATTCCTGTTTATCAAAACGCGAGTTTAATGCTATTGGGTAACTGACCTGATCTTTGAGAATACCGCAATTATCAATCTCTTCCAATAATCTTTCTGGATTATCAGAAATAATTTCAAGTTGGTCGTCTTTAATAATCAGTAAATGCTCCGGCGCAAAGAAATACAAATCGGGGAACTGCAGATGATCGGGATTGTCAGATTCAAGCTTTTCGATCTCATTCTTTAAGTCATAGGTCAAAAAGCCAGTTATCCATCCGGGGTTTTTGGTACGGAAACCTTCAAGCCCGGTAAAAGAAATACCGGACGTTGTGGTTAACTCGTTTTTAACCCCTACGGCAAGTAAAAGGTCAAGTTTGGAATACTGATCCCTGAAATTATTGGAATCCAGGTAACAAAACACATCAAAGGATGAGGCCCAACTAAGGGCTTTTTGTTTAAAGAGTTCGGGGTCAGCTACCGGGATAATCACAGTGTAAAAATAATCAAGTAAAATGAAAAGGCTCCCTGCATTGCAAAGAGCCTTCGTATGATTCTGGTAAATTTGATCTTAGTGTAATTGCAAAGTCTGTTTGCGGTCTGGTCCTACTGATAAAAACTTAACCGGAACGCCTAATTCTGCTTCTAAATAATCGATATATGATTTTAGTTTTGCAGGTATTTCAGACAATTCTGTGATGCCTGTCAGATCTTCGTTCCAGCCATCTATTTCTTTGTAAATGGGCTCAGGTTTTATCGAACAGATATCATAAGGCATAAAATCGATGATCTGGCCGTTATAGTTGTAATGTGTACAAGCATAGATTTTGTCAAACCCGCTCAATACGTCGGCTTTGGTCATTACCAGCTGCGTAACGCCGCTTAGCATAATCGCATATTTTAAAGCAGGAAGATCGATCCAGCCTGTACGACGTGGCCTGCCGGTTGTAGCGCCAAATTCATGGCCGATACGACGAAGCTCTTCACCTGTTTCGTTTTCCAATTCAGTAGGGAAAGGTCCGCCGCCAACACGGGTACAGTATGCTTTGAAAATACCTATTACATCACCGATTTTACTCGGAGCTACGCCCAAACCTGTGCAAGCTCCGGCAGCAGTGGTGTTTGATGAAGTTACAAACGGATATGAACCAAAATCGATATCCAGCATAGCGCCCTGTGCCCCTTCAGCTAAAACTTTCTTGCCTTCTTTCAGATATTGATTTACCAAATGTTCTGAATCAACCAACGGGAAGTTGTGGATCAGCTCAATTGCTTCGAAGAATGCTTTCTCACGCTCGCTGAAATCAGGCACCTCTCCATATAACGATTGCAGCATAGAAGTATGCTTGTCAACCAGTTTTTGATAGCGCTCTTTAAAGTCAGGCAGGGTAGTGTCGCCAATGCGCAAACCATTGCGGCCTGTTTTATCCATGTAAGTAGGGCCGATACCTTTCAGTGTTGAACCGATTTTACCCTCACCCATCTTTTTCTCAGACGCGGCATCCAGTAATTGGTGTGTAGGTAATATCAGGTGCGCTTTTTTAGCAATCACCAGGTTTTTTTTAGCCAGCAGGTCATGCCCGGCGTCTTTCAGTTTTTCTAACTCCTTTTTCAGGGTGATTGGGTCGATCACTACGCCGTTGCCGATCAAGTTAAGCGTGTTCTCAAAAAATATCCCTGAAGGAATGGTATTTAAAACAAATTTCTTTCCGTCAAACTCGAGGGTGTGTCCGGCGTTGGGTCCGCCCTGGAAACGTGCGATCAGATCATAACCTACACTCAATACGTCAACAATTTTTCCTTTACCCTCGTCGCCCCATTGGAGGCCTAATAATACGTCAACAGCCATTTAGAAGATATTGAATTTATCAAAGGTGGCAAAGTTATACTTTTCTCTCACAAAACCCTGCCTTTAATTTTTCACAATTTCCATAAAGGTTCAGGGAGTGATGCTTGATCTCGAATTTGAGCAGTCCGCCCATCATACTTTGTATCTGCTGGATACGTGGATCGCAGAATTCAACCACTTTTCCGCAATCAATACAGATAATATGATCGTGTTGTTTGTAGCCGTAAGATTTCTCAAACTGCGCCATGTTTTTGCCAAACTGGTGTTTGGTCACCAGGTCGCATGACACCAATAACTCCAATGTGTTATACACCGTTGCGCGACTCACGCGGTATTTTTTATTTTTCATGTGGATATATAGTGATTCCACATCAAAATGATCGGTGCGCGAATAAATTTCTTCCAGTATGGCAAAACGCTCGGGGGTTTTTCTGAGGTTTTTATTTTCGAGATAAGCCTCGAAAATCTTTTTTACCATAGCTGCTGTTTCCTGTTGAGACATAGTGTTTTATTAACGGGTCAAAGTTATTTATTTTAGTTAAGAGTTGATTAAGTTTATTGAGTTGGATTTGGTTATAGTGGTTGTAAATGTTGAGAAGGTTGTAGTGGTTGAATTAGTTATAAAATCCAGCATTTAACTCAATCAACTTAATCAACCACTTAACTCAATCAACCAACCTCACGATGCTTTTTCAATAGCTGAATCAAAACGGTTTACCGCCGTGACGCCTTTTACCTGCTTCAATCGTTTAATCAGGTTGTCGAGGTGCTCGGTATCATTTACGTAAACCATAATGGTGCCTTCAAAGATGCCGTTGTCGCTATCTACGGTAATGGAACGCATATTTACCTTGAAATCATGGGAGATAACGGTGGTTAGCTTATTGATCAGGCCCACATCATCAATACCGGTGATGCGCAGACCGGTAAGAAAGGCCAGTTCCTGTTGGTTGGTCCAGCGCGCCTTTACAATACGGTAACCATAGTTGGCCATCAGTTTAGCTGCGTTCGGACAGTTGGTGCGATGTATTTTAATGCCGTCGTTCACAGTTATAAAACCAAAAACATCATCACCGGGGATCGGATTACAACAATTAGCCAGCTTGTAATCGATCTTTTGCATGTCCTCACCGATCAGCAAAATATCGCTGTCTTTTGCTTTTATATTACGCAACAGGCCTTGTACCTGATCCACCTCGATCTTGTCCTGCGGCTTGTTTTCAATTACTTTTTCAGAAGCCTGGTATTCTTTTAGGTCCTTCATATCAATGATGCCCTGGGCAACATTGTAAAACAGGTCCTGAGTAGATTGCAGTTTGAAGAAGTAACTGATCTTATGGATATTTTCGGAGTTGTATGTGATCTTAAGCGACTTCAGTTTACGCTCTAATATCTCTTTACCCTCATCGGCAACTTTGCGTTTTTCTTCTTTTAAGGCTGATTTTATCTTGGCTTTAGCCTTAGCGGTCACCACAATGTTCAGCCAGTCCTCTTTAGGTGTTTGCTTGCTCGAAGTGATTACCTCTACCTGGTCGCCGTTTTGAAGTTTGTAGCTCAGCGGCACCAGCTTGTGGTTCACTTTAGCGCCTATGCAACTTGCACCAACATCGGTATGTATCTCAAAAGCAAAATCGAGGGCCGTGGCATTTTGCGGTAACTGGATCAACGCACCTTTAGGGGTGAAAATGAATATCTCATCAGAGAAAAGGTTCATTTTAAAATCATCCAAAAAGTCGAGCGCATTCGATTCTGGATTCTTCAGCATGTCGCGAACCTTCTGCACCCATTGGTCTAAGCCGCTGTCTGTTGATGATTCTTTATACTTCCAATGCGCAGCAAAACCTTTTTCAGCAATTTCATTCATGCGCTTGGTGCGTATTTGCACTTCAACCCATTGACCGCGGGGACCCATTACCGTGGTATGTAATGACTCGTAGCCGTTAGCTTTGGGAGATGATATCCAGTCGCGCAGACGGTCGGGATTGGGGCGATACAAGTCGGTAACAATAGAATAAGCCTTCCAGCATTCCGATTTTTCGTTTTCAGGCGCACTATCCAAAATGATCCTGATGGCAAAAAGATCATACACTTCCTCAAAAGGTATAGCCTTTTTCTTCATCTTGTTCCAGATGGAGTGGATAGACTTTGGCCTGCCAAAAACGTCGGCATGCAAACCCTGGCCCTCCAATACTTTTTTCAAAGGCTCGATAAAATCGCGGATGAATTTCTCCCGTTCGGCCTTTTTCTCGTTCAGTTTATTTTTAATGAACTGGTAGGTCTCACGTTCCATATATTTCATGGAAAGGTCTTCCAGCTCAGATTTTATCGCATATAAGCCCAGACGGTGGGCGAGAGGGGCATAGAGATACACTGTTTCCGACGAAAGCTTCAACTGTTTATCGCGCGGCATAAACTCCATCGTCCGCATATTGTGCAGGCGGTCGGCCAGTTTGATCAGGATCACCCTCACGTCATCAGCAAGGGTAAGCAGCATTTTGCGGAAGTTTTCGGCCTGCAAAGAGCTGTTCGTATCAAATACACCGGATATTTTGGTCAATCCGTCAATGATCTTGGCTACTTTTTTACCGAATTCCCTTTCGATATCGTCCAGCGTTACGTCGGTGTCTTCCACCACGTCGTGTAGCAGGGCGCATACTATGGACGTAGTACCAAGCCCAATCTCTTCGGCCGCTATTTGAGCAACGGCTATTGGATGATAAATATAAGGCTCACCGGATTTACGGCGCATATCTTTATGGCTTTCCAGTGCCATGTCGAATGCTTTGCGTATCATCCTTTTGTCGCCTTTTTGCAAAGTAGATTTACTGGCGCGTAGTAAAGCACGGTATCTCTTCAATATCTCATTCTTCTCAGCTTCTATATCAATCACTAAATCTTTCATGTGCGTTTACCCGTATAATATATTATGTAAGTGGCTTGCAATTAAATGGATTAAATGCAGTTGTATGTAAATACCCAAAAATTTAATTTAATTTTGTAATACGTAAAATTATGAAATTTATTGGTTTTCTTCTGGTGTTTAGCTGTTGTGCGGCTTCTATAAAAGCCCAGGAGCAGTTGCCCCGCCCCTTAGCAATGGGCAAAAATGATACCATCAAAACTTACGTTACCAATATTGACGGTGAACTGGTGCCAATGATCGTTACACCCGAGATCAAGATAGTAGACGTAAGGATATTCAAAAGCCAAGCTGACCGGGATGCTTACTACCGATTACGGTATAATGTTTACAAAGTGATGCCTTATGCGAAGCTGGCGGCCGAAAGATATCAGAAATTGCAGCGCAGCCTGGCCACAACAGCCGATAAGAAAGTGCAAAAACGTATGGTTGATACCTGCGAAACAGAAATAAAAGCACTGTTTAAAAAGGAAATTGAAAACCTGACAATTAGTCAGGGCGAGATACTAATTAAATTAATTGACAGGCAAACCGGTACAACCAGCTATGAAATGGTTAAAGAACTGAAAGGTGGGCTGAAAGCTTTTATGTTTCAGTCCGTAGCACGGTTCTTTGGGCATAACCTAAAGGAGCAGTACGATCCAAACGAGGAAAGAGATATCGAAGCAATTCTACAACAGGCGGGATACTATTCCTATCAGAATTAATGGATAATAACAGCATCTACCAGTTTAATGTACAACAGTTAAACGGTGAAGAGATAAGCTTGTCCGATTATAAGGATAAAGTGCTTTTAGTTGTCAATACAGCGTCAGAATGTGGATTTACCCCACAGCTTAAAGATCTGGTCGTTTTGAAGGAACAGTTTAAAGACAAAGACTTCGAAATTCTTGCTTTTCCATCAAATGATTTTGGTGGACAAGAGCCTTTAGAAGGCGCTGAACTGGAGGCTTTTTGTGAAAAAGCAGGCACTAATTACCCTGTTTTTGAGAAGATTAGAGTCCGCGGGCCCTATGCACATCCGCTATACAAATTTTTCGCTGATAAAAAGTTGAACGGGAAGCTGAAGTCGACGCCGAGATGGAATTTCCATAAGTTCCTGATCAGCAAATCGGGGGTGGTGACCGACTTTTTTTACCCTTTTACGAAACCAACCTCTTCCAAAATACGGAAGAAAATTGCACGTTTGCTGTCGGCTTAAATTTTAATGCCTTTTATATGAAATTAGATATACTGGTTTTGCCGGTTCACCCCGATGATGCTGAACTGGGCTGTTCGGGAACTATTGCTAAGGAAATTGCCCTCGGAAAGAAAGTGGGTATTGTCGATCTGACCCGCGGTGAATTGGGCACAAGGGGTTCATCTGAAATACGCGACCAGGAATCGGCTGCATCAGCTAAAATACTGGGGCTCGCTGTACGTGATAATTTGGGTTTACCCGATGGCTTTTTTGAGAATAATAAGCCGCACCAATTAAAAGTGATCGAAGCCATTCGCAGGTTCCGGCCAGAGATCGTGATCACTAATGCCTACCATGACCGTCACCCTGACCATGGCCGTGCCAGTGGTCTTGTAGAAGACTCGGCGTTCCTATCCGGATTGCGCAAGATCGAAACCTACTATGATGGAGAAAAACAACAAGAATGGCGTCCTAAGCTCGTGTTACACTTCATCCAGGATAATTACATCAAACCCGATATTTTAGTGGATGTAACCAATTACTGGGATAAAAAATTGGAAAGCATACAGGCATTCGGTTCGCAATTCTACAATCCGGAATGGGAGGGCGAGCCACAAACCTATATCTCTTCTCCGGAATTTATACAGGTTATAGAGGCCCGTGCACGTGAATACGGAAAAAGTATCGGAGTTAAATTTGCTGAAGGCTTTATCTCCAGGAAGATATTAGGTGTAAACGATCTGTTTGACCTGAAATAATATAATAGGCAGAGGCGCAGTGCATTACGTGTCTACACACTCTTCAGACTCTTATGTACTCGAAGC
>Ga0105240_10014739_pt1 | contig 10662 bp, 11 predicted proteins | sample KBSC54metaG_FD_80426 | JGI IMG/M metagenome (GOLD analysis project Ga0105240, IMG submission 80426) | Corn rhizosphere microbial communities from Kellogg Biological Station, Michigan, USA - KBS C5-4 metaG | ecosystem: Host-associated > Plants > Roots > Rhizosphere > Soil | place: Michigan, USA...
ACCAAGTCCGGCTCGGGCAATGCCGCAGTGCGCTGGTACGAGATCCGCGGCATGAGTGGCACGCCTACGGTGTTCCAGCAAGCGTCATACAGTCCTGACACTGATTTCCGCTGGATGGGGAGCGTGGCGATGGACAAGCAGGGCAACATGGCGGTGGGCTACTCCAAGTCGAGCGCGACGACCCATCCCAGCCTCCAGTTCGCGACTCGATCGGCTAACGACGCGGCAGGATCGCTGGGCGCCGAATCGACCATCATCACCGGTGGCGGCTCGCAGACTTCCAACCTGAGCCGCTGGGGCGACTACACGCACATGAGCATCGACCCCGTTGACGACTGCACCTTCTGGTACACGGGACAATACATCCCGTCCAATGGAACCTTCAACTGGAAGACCCGCATCGCCTCGTTCAGGATCAGCGCCTGCCAGTGATGGCGTGAATCGCCGCGCGCTTTGGCTCGCTGCCGCGGTGCTCACGATTGCGGCAGCCGGCCTGGCGTGGTGGGCCGTTGGCACGCCGGGGGAACCGCAAGCGCACACTCGGCCCCAGCCGGCCGGCCACGCCGGGGAGGCGCTTTCATCCTCGGCCGTGGCCGCGCTGCCCGCTCAGCCAGCCGCCACCGTCTCCGCTGTGATTTCACGCAAGCCAGAGCCCGCCGATCCCGTCGGTGGCGCGCTGGACCTGAAGCGGGTCTTCGACGAATACTCCTCGAGCGCCGATATGCGCGGACGCAGAGTGGCGGCCCGCGCATTCAGCGCCTGCGTGTCTGCTTTCCTGCCCGCCAACGCGCAGACACCGTCGCCCGAACCGCGCATTCGCGCACTGCCCGCGCAGCAGCGCGCCGAACGCGAAGCGTCTTATTGGTCCTTGTTCGCGCGGTGCCGCGGTTTTCTGGGCGATAGCCGCGCGGCCCTGGAAGATACGCAAAAGCAATTGCAGGCCAGTCCCGAATCCGAAGAGCCCGGCTGGCGCGCACAGGAGGATTTGCTGGCGGGTCGCACGGACCGCATCGACGCGCTCATATCGCATGGCCTCACCGCTTCAGACCCGGCAGCCGTCGCCGCCATGTCCGGTGTAGCCGGTCGACTGGCTGCCGCGCGCAATCCGGAGTCTTCCGACCCAGAGCTGGCGCTTCGCGCTCTAGCGGTGGACGCCGCCTTGCCGCTGGTCGCCTGCGACCTGGGCCTGGACTGCAGCGCCGCCTCGCTGCAATCACTGCAGCTGTGCGCTGCCGAAGGCGTGTGTGATGGCGATCTTGCGGCGCGCATTGCGCGCCGCAACGGCGACAACGTCGATGCCCCACGCATCCAGGAGCAGCGCGCCCGCCTGCTCGCGCTGATTCGAAGTGGACGCGCGTTGACGGCCGTCGACCTCTTGCCTTAACGCGAAGCGATCACGCGGTGCGGATCAGCGATATGTGTTCAGTACCGCTTTCGGGCAGCCAGATTTCACCGGGCCGCCCCTGGATCTCCCGCACGCCGGCGCCCTCGCGCGCCAGCGCGTAACGCTCGAATTTCTCGCTGCGCGGGTCGAAAGAGAACACGGCGTTGCCGCCGAAGTCGCTGACCCACGCGATGTCATGGTCGTCGACGTACACCGCGTAAGGCATCGGGTTCGCGCCGGGCAGTTTCCACTCGCGCCAGGTGCGCGCGGCGGGGTCGTGCATGGCGAGATTGCCGCTATTCCATTCGCTCACCCACAGCCGCCCCTTGCTGTCGCTCCAGATGCGGCGTGCGCCTTGGTCGCGCGTCGGCGGTTCGATGACGGTGGACTCGCCGGTGTGCCGGTCGATATGCGCGATGAAGGAGCCCGCGAGCGAACACCACCAGACCTCGCCGGCCGGCGTCGCGCAGATGCCGTAGGGGCCGCGTCCGCGAGGCGCCTGCTTCACGCCGATTTGCCCGCTCTTGATCGCGAGCTTTCCGACGTAGCCGCTTTGTCCGGTGAACCACAGGTCGCCGTCGCCATCGAAGGCGCAGGTGTTGAGGTTGGCGTAAGGCGTGCGTTGCGGCAGCGGAAAAACCTGCACCTTGCGCTCAGGCCAGGCCACCCGCACGATCGCGTTCTGTCCGCCGTCGGTGATCCAGGCCGCTTTGTCCGGCCCCTGGATCACGCCGTGCGGCGACGAACCGGAGCCCAGGGCGAGCAGTTCGGAGCGGCCCGATTTCGGATCGAACCATCCGAGGTGGCCGCTGCCCTGCGCCGTGAACCACACGCCACCATCGGACGCCGGTGCGACGTCGTGGATGCCGGCGCGGCGCGGCGTGCGCAGCGGCCATGATTGCATCTTCGTTTCGGCGGCGCAAAGCGAGCGCGTGCCGGGCACCGCAATCGCCGCGACGCCCGCGGCCAACGCCCCACGCCGAGTGATTCCGTGCATATCCGCCTCCACCCATCAGAGCTTGCGATCGGTGACGCTCACTGGTCGCCCCAGACCTCCTGCGCCGTTTCGATGACCAGCCGCAGCTTGCTGCGCTGCGCTTCCACGGCGATGTTGTTGCCGTGAACGGTGCTGGAGAAGCCGCATTGCGGCGACAGGGCCAGCTGCTCCATCGGCGCGTATTTCGCGGCTTCGTCGATGCGCCGCTTGAGCTCGTCCTTGCTCTCCAGCTGGCCGAACTTCGTCGTGACCAATCCGAGCACCACCGTCTTGCCCTTGGCCAGGTAGCGCAGCGGCTTGAAGTCGCCGGAACGCTCGTCGTCGTACTCCATGAAGTAGGCGTCGAGGTTCATTTCCTTGAGCAGCGCCTCGGCGACCGGCTCGTAATTGCCCGCCGCGGCATGCGTGCTCTTGAAGTTGCCGCGGCACAGGTGCATGGCCAGCAGCATCCCCGGCGGCTTTTGCGCCACCACCTTGTTGATGAACTTGGCGTAGCGATGCGGCAGCTCGTTGGGATCGTCGCCGCGCTGGCGTGCCGCCTCGCGCATCTTCTCGTCGCACAGGTACGCCAGGTTCGTGTCGTCCATCTGCACGTACGTGCAGCCCGCGGCAGCGAGCGAACGCAGTTCGTCGCCGTAGGCCTTGGCGACGTCATCGTAAAAGTCGGGTTCGAGCTCGGGGTACGCTTCCTTGCTGATGCCCGCGCGCCCGCCGCGGAAGTGCAGCATGGTGGGCGAGGGTATGCAGACCTTGGGCGTGTGGCCGGGTGTCACCTGGCTCTTGAGGTACTTGAAATCCGCCAGCTGGATGTCCTTGGCATGACGCACCTTGTCGACCACCCGCATCACCGGTGGCGCGAGTTCTTCGGTGCCGTCGGGCCGCTGGATCGTGACCGGGATGTCGGTCTTCACGCCCCCCAGCTGCTCCAGGAAGTCGATGTGGAAATAAGTGCGGCGGAACTCGCCGTCGGTGATGCTCTTCAAGCCGACGTCTTCCTGGAACCTGACGATCTCGGCGATCGCCTTGTCTTCCACCTCGCGCAGTTGCGCGGGGGTGATGTCGCCCTTGGCCTTGCGCTCGCGCGCCTCGAGCAGGTATTTGGGACGCAGGAAGCTGCCCACGTGGTCGTAACGGGCGGGTAGGTGAGTCATGTTGTTCCTCTGGAATCGGTCGGATCGAAAGCACGATCTTAGGACGATTGCCAGGCCCTGGCCGGCGCTCCTGCCGCGCCTCAAATAGCTCCTGGCGCGATATGCCGCGGCTGTATAGCTGCTAGACTGGGCCGCCGCTTTGCGTGGCACCTCGGAAAGCCCAAAATCCGGGGCTGTCCGCCGCGGCGGGCGCCGCTTGCCTGGCGCAACTTAACAAGGAGACAACCATGCACAAGAGAGACATGATCCGCGTCACCGTTGCCGCCGCCCTGCTCGGCGCGGGCACGCTTGCGATGGCGCAGGACAAGGTGTTCAAGATCGGGCTGATCCTGCCGATGACCGGGCAGCAGGCCAACGTGGGGCGCGAGATCGACGACGCCGTGCGCCTGTTCATGGCGCAGAACGGCGACACAGTCGCGGGCCGCAAGATCCAGGTCATCCTCAAGGACGACACCACCCAACCGGACGTGACGCGCCGCCTCGCACAGGAGCTCGTGGTCAACGACAAGGTGGACGTGCTGGCGGGTTTCGGGATCACGCCGTCGGCGCTGGCTGCCGCGCCGATCGCGACGCAATCGAAGACGCCGCAGGTGGTGATGTCCGCCGCCACGTCGATGATCACGCAGTCCTCACCGTACATCGTGCGCACCAGTTTCACGCTGCCGCAGGTGTCGGTGTCGCTGGCCGATTGGGCCGCGAAGAACGGCATCAAGAAGGTCGTGACGCTGGTCAGCGATTACGGCCCCGGCCTGGACGCCGAGAAGTTCTTCAAGGAGCGGCTCACGCTCAGCGGGGGCCAGGTGACCGAAGCCCTGCGCGTGCCGCTGCGCAACCCCGATTTCGCGCCGTTCCTGCAGAAGGTGCGCGACCTGAAACCGGACGCATTGTTCGTGTTCGTGCCGGCCGGCTCGGGCGCGGCGGTCATGAAGCAGTTCCTCGAGCGCGGGCTGGACAAGGCGGGCATCAAGCTGATCGCCACCGGCGACGTCACCGACGACGAACAGCTCAACGAAATGGGCGACGGCGCGCTCGGCGTCGTCACCAGCCACCACTATTCGGCGGCACACCCCTCGGCCGCCAACAAGAAATTCGTCGAAGCGTTCGAGAAGGCCAACAAGGGCCTGCGTCCCAACTTCATGGCCGTGGGCGGCTATGACGGCATGCGCGTGATCTACGAAGCGCTCAAGAAGACGCAGGGCAAGGGCGGCGGCGACGCGCTGCTGGCGGCCATGAAAGGCCAGATCTTCGAGAGCCCGCGCGGCCCGGTCTACATCGACGCCCAGACGCGCGACATCGTGCAGAACGTCTACCTGCGCAAGGTGGAAAAGAAAGACGGCCAGCTCTACAACGTCGAGTTCGCCGTGATCAAGGACGTCAAGGATCCCGGCAAAGAGAAGAAGTAAGCGGCAGCGGGCATGCTGACGATCCTGTTCGACGGCATCGCCTACGGCATGCTGTTGTTCGTGCTCGCAGTCGGCCTGGCGGTGACGCTGGGTTTGATGAACTTCATCAACCTCGCGCATGGCGCGTTCGCGATGGCCGGGGGCTACGTCACGGTGCTGTTGATGCAACGTGCCGGCGTGCCGTTCATGGCCTGCCTGCCGATCGCGTTTGCGTTTTCCGCGCTGCTCGGCGCGGTGCTCGAGCGCACCTTGTACCGCCCGCTGTACCACAGGCCGCACCTGGACCAGGTGCTGTTCTCGATCGGCCTGGTGTTCATGGCCATTGCCGGCGTGGACTACTTCATCGGCTCCACGCAACTCATCGTGCAGCTGCCCGGTTGGCTCAAGGGCCGCACCGAGATCGGCAGCGGCGAGTGGCGCCTGGGCATGGGGCACTATCGCTTGTTCATCATCGCCGTATGCGGTGCGCTCACGGTGGCGCTGCAGTACGCGTTGTCGCACACGCGATTCGGCAGCCGCTTGCGGGCGTCGGTGGACGACCAGCGGGTTGCCGCGGGCCTGGGCATCAATGTGAACGTCGTGTTCCTGTCGACGTTCGCTTTCGGCTCGGGCCTGGCCGGGCTGGGCGGCGCGCTCGGATCGGAAGTGCTGGGCCTGGACCCCAGTTTCCCGCTGAAGTACATGATCTATTTTCTGATCGTCGTCGCGGTGGGCGGCACCTCGTCGATCACTGGTCCGCTGCTGGCCGCTTTGCTGCTGGGCATCGCCGACGTCACGGGCAAGTACTACATCCCCAAGCTGGGCGCCTTCATCGTGTACAGCGTGATGATCGTTATCCTGGTGTGGCGGCCGCAAGGCCTGTTCGTTCGCCAGCACGGCAAGGCATGAACGCTGAACGCCCAACGGACGCCGCGCGGCCTGCGTTGCTGCGCGCGAACCGATGGAAGCCGTGGGAGTTCGCGCTTTGGCTGGCCGCGTTCGCGGCGCCGCTGGCCGATCCCAGCCATGCTGCGCTGATCAGCGAAATTGCGATCGTCGCGTTGTTTGCCATGTCGCTCGACCTGGTGCTCGGCTATGCGGGAATCGTCTCGCTGGGCCATGCGGCCTTCTTCGGCTTCGGCGGCTACTGCGCCGCGCTCTTCGCCAAGCACGTCATGCCCGATCCTCTGGTCGGCCTGGCGGTCGGCATGGCGGCTGCCACTGTGCTCGGCGCGCTGTGTTCGGTCACGATCCTGCGCGGTTCGGACCTGACCCGCCTGATGGTGACGCTGGGCGTGAGCTTGATCATGCTCGAACTGGCCAACAAGCTGGACTGGTTGACGGGCGGCGCCGACGGCTTGCAAGGCATCACCATCGGCCCGCTGCTCGGCCGTTTCGAATTCGACCTGGGCGGTCGTACCGCCGTTTATTATTCGCTCGTCGTGCTGCTGGTGTTCGCGATCCTGGCGCGCCGCCTGGTTCACTCGCCGTTCGGCGCGACGCTGATGGCGATCCGCGACAACCGGCTGCGCGCCATGGCCATCGGCGTTCCCGTTGCTTCGCGTCTCGTGGCGGTCTACACGATCGCGGCAGCGATGGCCGGAGCGGCAGGTGCGCTGCTGGTGCAAACCACGAGCTTCGCGTCGCTGGACCTGTTCGAGTTCCAGCGCTCGGCCGACGTGCTGTTGATCCTGGTCGTCGGCGGCGTTGGCTGGTTGTATGGCGGTGTCATCGGCGCTGTGGTGTTCAAGCTGATGCAGGACACGCTGTCCGCGATCACCGCGCAATACTGGACGTTTTGGCTCGGACTGTTCCTGGTGCTCCTGGTGCTGGTGGGGCGCGACCGGCTGATCCGGCCCTGGACCTGGCTGCGCCGAAGGGGCCGCGTATGAGCGCGCCGCCTGTTGCGTCCACGGCGACGGTGCTCAGCGCGCTGGGACTGGTCAAGAGGTTCGGCGGCATCCCCGCCACCGACAACGTCACGCTGAATCTCGCGAGGGGGGCTCGCCATGCACTCATCGGACCCAATGGCGCAGGCAAGACGACGCTGATCAATCTCTTGACCGGCGTGCTCGACCCCACTGAAGGGCGGATCGAACTGGAAGGACAGGACATCACGCGCCTCGCGCCGCACCAACGCGTGCGCCGCGGACTGGTGCGTACCTTCCAGATCAACCAGCTGTTCGACTCGCTGTCGCCGCTCCAGACGCTCGCGCTCACCGTGTCGCAGCAACAAGGTCTCGGCGGAAAATGGTGGCAGCCGCTGGGCGCGCGCCGCTCGGTGGCCGAGCGTTGCGACCAGTTGCTCGAGCAGTTCCGCCTCGCCACGGTGATGGAGCAGCCGACTCGCACGCTGTCCTACGGCAAGCGGCGGCTGCTGGAGATCGCGATCGCGCTCGCGTGCGAGCCGCGCGTGTTATTGCTCGACGAACCGGTCGCCGGCGTGCCCGCGGGCGAGCGCGAGGAACTGCTGCGCACGATCGCCACCTTGCCGGCGGAAGTTTCCGTGCTGTTGATCGAACACGACATGGATATCGTGTTCAGTTTCGCCACGCGCATGACGGTGCTGGTCAACGGTGCGGTTCTAACGGAGGGCACGCCGCAGGAAATCTCCAGCGACGAACGGGTGAGGGCCGTCTATCTGGGCGAGGAAGAAAGGGCGCCATCGCATGCCTGAATTCCTGCAGGTCGATCAGCTCATCGCCGGCTACGGCGAAGCGGTGATCCTGGACAGGGTGTCGCTGGCCTTGGCACAAGGCGAGACCTTGGCGCTGCTGGGACGCAACGGCACCGGCAAGACGACGCTGATCAACACGCTGGTCGGCGCGACGCGCCAACACGCCGGGACGATCGTGCTGGACGGCGTGCCGCTGCATACCTTGCCTTCGCACCAGCGCGCCGATGCGGGCATCGGCTGGGTGCCGCAGGAGCGCAACATCTTCAAGTCGCTGACCGTGCACGAGAACCTGACCGCGGTCGCGCGGCCCGGTCCGTGGGTGCCGCAACGAATCTATGACATGTTCCCGCGGCTGGCGCAGCGCAAGAACAACCTGGGCACCCAGTTGTCGGGCGGCGAACAGCAGATGCTGGCGGTGGGCCGCGCGCTGGTACTGAACCCACGGCTGCTGCTGCTCGACGAGCCGCTCGAAGGACTCGCGCCCATTATTGTGCATGAGCTGCTGAGCGCGATTGCACGGATCACGCGCGACGAAGGACTGTCCGCGATCATCGTGGAGCAGCATCCTCAGGCGATACTCGCTATCTCGCAACGGGTTGTGGTGCTGGACCATGGCAGTGTGGTCCATAGCGGCTCTGCCGATGAACTGCGCAACGCTCCGGACCTATTGGATCGCCTGCTGGGCGTGGCGCGCAAGGAGTCCATATGAATTTCGACAGACGGGTGTTCCTCGCCGGCACGGCGGGGTGGGGGCTGGCCGCGGGATGGCCGGTTGCCTGGGCGCAGGCGGCGTTCCCATCGAAGCCGATCAAGATCGTGGTGCCGAACGCGGCCGGTGGCGCCGCCGACATCACGGCGCGCACCATCGCCGAGAAGATCGCCCGTCCGCTCGGCCAGAGCGTGATCATCGAGAACAAGCCGAGTGCCGGCGGCATCGTGGCGGCCCAGGAGGTCGCGCGCGCCGACCCGGACGGCCACACCATGCTGCTGGTGTCCAGCGGAACGGCAGTGAGCGCGGCGCTGTTCAAGTCGCTGCCGTTCGATACGCTCAAGGACTTCGCGCCGGTGTCGCAGCTGGCGACCTTCGACCTCGCGATCCTGGTCGCCGAGGGCAGCCGCTTCAAGACGCTCAAGGAGCTGCTGGCCTATGCGCACGCCAATCCCGGCAAGCTGAACGTCGGCACGCCGCAGGTCGGCACCACCCAGAACCTGTCGGCCGAGCTGTTCAAGTCGACGGCAGGCATCGACATGCAGATCGTCCCCTTCAACGGCACGCCGCCCGTGATCACCGCAGTGCGCGGCGGCCAGCTCGACGCAATGATCGACATTCTCGGACCGGTGATGCCGCAAATCACGTCGCACGCGTTGCGCCCGCTGGCCGTGATGGGCCGGCAGCGCGCGCCGCAACTGCCGGACGTGCCCACCGTCGCCGAAAGCGGACCGCCGCTGGCCAACTTCGACGTGTCATCGTGGAACGGCTTGTCGGTACCCGCGAAGACGCCTGCGGCGGTGATCGCGCGGCTGAACCGCGAAATCCAGGCGGCGCTGGCGCAGCCCGATGTACAAAAGCGCTTCCTCGAGCTGAACCTCGTCGCCCAGGGCGGCACGCCGCAGCAACTGGAACAGCGCCTGGAAAGCGACATCCGTCGTTGGAGCGACGTGATCGCGCGCGCGAAAATAGCCAGGCAGTAGCAAGAGCAATCGCAGTCAAGGAAAACGCAATGGACATACGGCAGATCGGCCTGGTGGGTTACGGCGAGGTCGGCAGCATCTTTGGCGCGGGCCTGAAGGACAAGCCGGGCATCCAGGGCGTATCGGCCTGGGACTTGAAATTCAAGGACGCCGCCGCGCGTACGCGGGCAACCGGGAACGGCATTGCGGCCAAGGAATCGATGGCGCAGCTTTGCGCCGGCGCCGATCTCGTGATCTCGGCGGTGACGGCATCCAACACGCTCGCGGTCGCGCAGGAGGCGGCGCCGCATTTGCGCGCGGGCACCTTCTTCCTCGACTTGAATTCCGCTTCGCCGGGCACGAAGCAACAGGCCGCCGCGTTGATCGACAAGGCGGGCGCGCATTACGTCGAAGCCGGCGTGATGACGTCGGTGCCGCCGTACGGCATCAAGTGCCCCATGTTGTTGGGCGGCCTGAAGGCGCGGGCGCTTGCAGAGGCAATCAATGCGTGGGGCATGGATGCGTAGGCCGTGTCGGACCGGCTCGGCGTCGCATCGGCGATCAAGATGTCGCGCAGCGTGATGATCAAGGGCCTGGAAGCGCTGGTGATCGAATCCTATGCCACCGCGCGCCAATACGGTGTCGAGGAGTATGTGATTCCGACCTTGCAGGAAACCTATCCGGGCATCGATTGGACGCAGCAGGGCGCGTACCTGTTCAGCCGCGTGGTGCAGCATGGCAAGCGCCGCGCCGAGGAAATGCGCGAGGCCGCGAACACCGTGCGCGAAGCGGGCTTCGATCCCTTCATGGCATCGGCCATTGCCGACAAGCAGCAGTTCGTCGCCGATTGCGCGAGGGACGGCGTGTTCGAAGGCCTGCCCAAAGACGCGCGCTGGCAGGACTACGCCGATCGCCTGATCAAGGCAAGCCAGCGCGCTTGATCAGCCCGGCGCCAGCAGCTTGCGCGCGAGCTGGCGAATCAAGTCCAGCCCCGCTGTCTGCGTCAAGGTGGCGGGCCTTTGCGAACTCATGGCGATCAGCAGCTTGCTGCGCAAATGCGGCGACGTGATCGGGCGCATCGAGAACGCATGCGGACGCGCGGAGGTTGCGACTGCATTGCGCGAAAGCACGGCGCTGCCCGCGCCGTCTTCCACCAGATCGAGGATGGCCGCGACACCGTCGATTTCCAGCACGACGTTCGGGCGGCATCCGAGGTTCGCCATCTCGCCTTCCACCAGCATGCGAATGGCGTTCGGCCGGCTCGGGATCACCAGCGGCAACGCGGCCACGTCGCGCAACGGCACTGCACGAGACCGTGCGGGCTGCGCGCGTTTGCCCGCGTGACGCTGCACCAGGTACAAGGGTTCTTCGAGCAAGGGCGTCAGCTCGACGTCGGGTGA
>Ga0105240_10014740_pt1 | contig 10662 bp, 9 predicted proteins | sample KBSC54metaG_FD_80426 | JGI IMG/M metagenome (GOLD analysis project Ga0105240, IMG submission 80426) | Corn rhizosphere microbial communities from Kellogg Biological Station, Michigan, USA - KBS C5-4 metaG | ecosystem: Host-associated > Plants > Roots > Rhizosphere > Soil | place: Michigan, USA...
GAAGAACTTGAAGCCTATCACCTGCGGCGCCGCTGCATGGGCAACCATGGGATTGGCCCGACTCGTCCCGCAAAGCCAGCACCGCGATTAGATCTGGGAATAAGAGGCGGGCGTCAGCAGGATGTTGGTAATGCTCGAAACGATTTCCGCATCGGTATAGCCCGGCGTGGTGCTGAGCTTCTTCCATGCGGGATCTTTGCCGAAAGCGCCCCATGCCTTTTGTCGCCCTTCCATATCCGCGTACGTCAGCATGTAGGTCAGGCTCGGCTGATGGGCGCCAAAGAGGCGCTGCCCGAAGAAGACCGGCGCGAGTCCAACTCGGCGAAAGATCTCAATTTCGCCCGTGTTGAACATTTCTACCTTTTTGTCGCCAGCGCGCTCGCTGGGGCTGTGATAGGTGCGCAGCTCGAAAATCCGGCCGTGGTGCGGCGGCACTTGGACGTGCGGCATCGTCTCGAAAGCCATCAACAGACTGCTCTCCAGCGCGTCAAATGGTGGGTCTGTCGCGGGCGCGCTGAGAAACGCTTCACCCGATTTCTGATATTGCTCGTCCGCTGCAAGCTGGTGATGAAGCTGCATCGCCGATTCGAAGCTTGCGTGCCGAATCAGCAGATATTTGGTCGGGCTTTCCGGGCCGATCATGACATTGAAAACGCCGACCGGACCAATTGCCATTCGACTTAGTGTCGGTACCAACGCCTCTTTGAAATAGGCCTCCGCCCGCTGTTCCATCGCGCCTTTGCGCAATCGATATTGCCGAAGCTCATAAATATCACGCGACGACGAGGCTTTCGGATCCGTTTCAGCCGCGCCTGCGATCGCCGGAAGCGCCGCCGCCCCCGCCGCAACGCTGCTCATCAAAAAATCCCTTCGATTCATTTTTGGTTTTTCCAACTTCATGCAAGGATGCCGTGAACGATCTTGCCGTACACATCGGTCAGGCGGTAATCGCGGCCGCTGTATCGGTAGGTCAGCTTTGTGTGATCAATGCCCATCAGGTGCAGGATCGTCGCGTGCAGATCGTGAACGTGGACCTTGTTTTCGGTGGCGTACCAGCCGTAGTCGTCGGTTGCGCCATAGGCGAGGCCACCTTTGACCCCCCCGCCGGCCATCCACATGGAGAAGCCAAAGGGATGATGCTCGCGACCATCGTTACCTTGCGCCGTGGGTGTTCGACCAAATTCGCCGCCCCACAGCACGAGCGTATCTTCCAGCAGGCCGCGCGATTTGAGATCTTTGAGCAATCCCGCGATTGGCAGATCGCTCGCCTGGCAATTGGCCTTCAAGTCGGCTTTGAGGTTTCCATGCTGATCCCAAAGCTGGCAGCTTTTCCGATTCAGATGCTGGGTGTGATAGACCTGCACCATGCGCACCCCCCGCTCGACGAGTCGCCGGGCGAGCAGGCATTGCCTGCCGAAAGTTTCGGTCATCGGATCATCCAGGCCATACATCTTTCGCGTGGCGGCCGACTCTTCTGAAACGTCGAACGCCTGCGGGGCCTCAGTCTGCATGCGGAAAGCCAGTTCGAACGATGCGATGCGCGAACTCAGGCGGTTGTCTTCCTCGCGGGCCGCTTCGTGAAGCTGATTGAGCTCTTTGAGCGTGTCGAGCTGCTGGCGCTGGCGCGAGCGAGAGAACATCGTATTGCGCAGGTCCGAGATCGGATTTTTCAAATCGGTGACGAGCGTTCCCTGATAAGCAGCCGGCAGGAAGCTGCTGCTCCAAAGCGGCGCGCCCTGAGCCGGCTGCGTCGGACTGATCACGACAAAGCCCGGCAGATTCTGATTTTCGCTGCCGAGCCCATAAAGCAGCCACGATCCGACGCATGGCCGTGAGAAGGCCTGCTCCCCGGTGTTCATCTGCAGGCATGCGCCGTTGTGATTGATGTTGTCCGCTTCCATCGAGCGGATGATGCACATGTCATCGGCGCAGGTGGACAAATGCGGAAACAGCTCGCTCATCTCGAGGCCGCTCTGGCCGTGCTTGGAGAATTTGAAGGAGGAGCCGAGCAGGTTGCCGGTCTTGGTGCGCATCAAGGCTGGCATGGCAAAGGGCAGCGGCTTGCCATTTTCCGCATTCAGCCTTGGCTTGTAATCGAAGGTATCGACATGCGACGGCCCGCCTGACATGAACAGAAAGATCACGCGCTTGGCGCGGGCCGGGTACATCGGCGGCCGCGAGATGAGCGGATTGGGCATCATCGCCGAACCCTCGGCGGCCATCAGGTCTTCGGCCAGTAGCCCCGCGAGGCCCAGCATGCCAAACCCGCTGGCAAAACGCCGAAGCATCTGCCGACGACTGGGAGGATAAGCCATCATGTCAAACCTCGATTCATTTCAAGGCTAATCGACGTACACAAATTCATTGGCACATAGCAACACCTGGCAATAGGCCGTCCAAGCTTCTTGTTTAGACATGCCGGGCGCGCCATCAACCGATTCCTGCTCGGCTTTGATTGCATTCACTCCAATCGCAATTTCCTTCTCGCTGGGCATCCGTGAATAAAGATGGCGATAGAGCCATTCGATCCGCTTCGCATCATCCCCTGAAGGCTCGCTCAGCGCCCGGTCCGCAATCGCCTTCGCCTGGCTCAATACAAAAGGATCATCCATCAGGAAAAGCGCCTGCGGAGCGACGGTCGAATCGATTCGCCCATCGACAATCGCATTCGGATCAGGCGCATCAAAAAGAGTTCGATAATCGCTACGCTCCGATCGGATGCTCATCAAGTAGATTGAACGTCGATGGCTGTTGATGTCATGGGTCGGCGCGCCGCCGAGCGCGGTATCGAGCTGGCCAGCGTCCATCAGCAGCGAATCGCGGATCGATTCAGCCGACAGACGCTGGCGAGGCATGCAGCCCAGCAACTCATTTCCCGGATCGGTTTTCAGCGTCTGCGGATCAGGATTGGAGGATTGCTGATAGGTGGCCGACAGCATGATCATCCGCTGCATGGCCTTCATCGACCAGCCGTTCTTCATGAACTGGCAGGCGAGATAATCGAGCAGCTCCGGATGAGTTGGCGCGACGCCCAGCTTTCCAAAATTGTTTTCGGTAGGGACAATTCCGCGACCAAAATGGTGCTGCCAGATGCGGTTGACCATGACGCGCGCGGTCAGCGGGTTGTCTTTGCTGGCAATCCACTGGGCCAGTTGCATCCGACCGCTGCCGGTGGTGATAGCGGGTTGCTCGTCGCCCGCCAGCAATCGCGGTAAATGCCTGGGCACCTCGTCCCCGAGCTGGTCGTACTTTCCGCGGATCTCGATCTTCGTATCGTGGAAGCCGGCGTACATACTTTGCGGCGTGCCGCCTTCCTGAATCGCATTCGCATAAGGAATCGGCGGGAATTGCCGCTTTTCCAGTGATGCGAGATGGTCGCGCACCTTGGCGACTTCCTTGCGATCCTTATCAGGCAGGTTCTGGTCCTTCGCGCGCGAATCGGCCCAGAACGCCCCGCGCGGATCGCTCAGCGCTCGATACAAAATTGCATTGGATCCCTTTAAGTTTAGCGGCTTTCCCTTGCCGGTCCTCTGGTTCCGCTGCGCCTGCGCATCGATCAGCTTCAGAACATCGCGCATCGATTCGGCAGCGTTCTGGGCATCATCATCCGAAGAGCCAAACAGATCGTCCCAGGTGCTCGAGGCAATATCGGAGGCGGCGACGTTATTCGGCAATTCGTCCGGCACTTCGCCGAACTCCCACACCGCCGAGTGACCCAGGCGGTCGCTATGCGGATTGCCGGCGTGGAAATCATCCAGCACGTCATCCTTCAAATTCCAGATCAGTTTATGCGTCGGCTCCTCGATCTTCAGCTCCACCGTCGTCGTATCGCAGGAATAATCCCCCTTGGGGAAGACCGTCAGACGAATCACATCGCCCTTGTTAACGGTGACCGCATCGAGATCTTCATCGGCCCGGCCTGATGAGAGGCGCTGTCTCCCTCCATTGGTGTAAGTGCCGGATGCGATGCGCTGCATGCCGCGCGATGGGATTAAATCCAGCGACCAGTCGATGCCGTTACCGCAGGTCGGGTCGGAATCGATCAGCTCTCCCGAAACGCGCACGACGCCCGTAATCGGGCTGCACCATCCGATCGCAACGCCTGATTTTGGTCCAGGATGCACCGCCACCGAACGGGCCGGCAGCGAAATGGTGTTGTAGGAAACTTCTTCGCTGGTCGTGTTGACCGTTACGCTGGGCGGCATATCCGCGGGCCCCGTCCAGGCCGAGACCCCTGTCAGTCCGCTCACGTTATTGCGAGCGGTTGTCAGCAACGTGCGCTGCCGCTGGGGATGGAGCTGCCGATCGACGTAATCATCCATCCGCTCCAGGCTGATCGGATCAAGATGATCCTTTGTTGCAAGCCCCGAAAGATCCTTCGATTTGCCCTTCGCCTGCTCCAGCTTGCGCAGTGCCATCAGGTATTCATCCAGGCGAGGCAGCATCGCCTTGAACTTCTGCTGATATGATTCGTCAAGCAGTTTTTCGATTTTGTCCTTCGCGTCGGCGATGCGTTTCTCGTGGGCCGCGCGCTCCTGCGTGTCCTTCACAGAATCCAGCGAGACCTTCGCCACCAGCGAGCCCGCGGTCTTCTGCCCGGGATCGGGGAGGATATGACTGGAAAAGAAAATGCCCGCCAGGCCGTAATAGTCGGCTGTTGGAATCGGATCGAACTTGTGATCGTGGCAACGCGCGCATGCCAGCGTCAGCCCCAGAAACGCCCGGCCGGTCACGTCGATCTGATCATCGACGATGTCGGTGAGCATCTTTTCCTTGTCCGCATCGCCCGGGCCCCAGTTGCCGATGACGTACATCCCGGTCGCGACGATGCCATCGACATTCGTCTCGCCATTCTTGCCCGGCAGCAGATCGCCCGCGATCTGATTGATGACGAATTGGTCGTAAGGCAGATCCTCATTGAAGGCTTTGACCACCCAGTCGCGATATCGCCAGGCATTGGAAACATCGCCGTCGCCGATCACGTCGCCCTTGAGGCTGCGCGAATCGAAGGCATCGGTATAGCGAACCACATCCAGCCAGTGCCGCGCCCAGTTTTGACCGTAGGCGGGTGAAGCCAAAAGCCGATCGATCACCTTTGCGAACGCATCCGGCGAATCGTCCTGAACAAATCGATCCACATCCTCCGGCAAAGGCGGAAGGCCGGTCAGATCGTAAGTCGCGCGACGGATGAGGGTGATCTTGTCGGCCTTTGGCGCAGGCTTCAGCCCCCTGCTTTCCAGCTTGGCCAGCACGAAATGATCGATCGGCGATTTGCACCAACTGGAATCGCGAACCGCCGGGATGGCAGGCTCTACCGGTTTCTGAAATGCCCACAGCTTGCGTGCCGCCGAGTAGTCATATGGCCCCGCCTTCGCAGCATCCAAATGCAACAGCTTCGCCCCGCCCGAATCCGCATCCGCATCAGCGCGGATCGCCCGCGACACGCTCCATGCCAGTAGCGCCGCCGTACAAATAATTAAGAACCGCCGACTTCCCATTCGCTTGCGGCTCCCTTTCGAAAGGTCCGGGCATTCTACACCCTTAAGACGGTGCAAAGAAGCCCGCTTTCGCCATCTTGTCGGCAAATTATGAGTCAAAATGCGGAAAGGTCGCTAATGTGACCCTGAATCAGGTGCCTGTTTATCCCTCATTTGCCGTTTCAAGCGACAAGACCAGACGACTGCGTTAAGGAGAAGTCCAACAGCTTGAACTGAATTGACTGCGAGCGGCAAAACAATGATTTGGGTCCAAGTTAAAAGACTTGGGTAAAAGAACTTTACGGCACAGAGAACTAACGGAACGGTCGGAATCGTCAGGACGAACAGAATGAGCGCATAACGGCTCTCGTGATAAAACTCGTCAAACGTACGCAGTCGGCGGTACCTCATCGCAGTCAATATCTTAACACCACCTCTGAAAACTCGCTCTTTGACTGCGCTATCGGTTTGCTCACACCTTGCTAGCTGGTGCGTGATCCTTCGTTTCAGGCACTTCCGCCCCCGGGATATGAGATTTATTCCGATTCCACCATTGCTGCCATCGTGAGATGAGCTCGGCGCGGTCGGAGCCAGAGGCATTGCGCCACTGCTCATCACTTCCGATATCGACGTGGCTCACGCGAATCAGCGCCCGCCCCGCGGCGGCGCGGACGTCGCCATCATGGTCGGAAAGCAGTTCGATCAGATAGGGAACGCACCATGGCTGCGCGCAATCTGAAAGAATCTCCGCCGCCCGGCGACGGCGCGCCGGCTCGCGCGCGGAGCGATCGGATTGAATGTAGCGCGTCAGTGGCAAAACGCAGTGATCGCCCAAACCCCGGATTTCGTTTTCATAGAGATACTGCATCTTGTCCTCGCCCAGCCGAGCGAGCAGATCGTCGATGCGCTGCGTCAGCTCCGGATTGTCCCGCCCCTTGAGCAAGAGAAGCTCATCGATCCATTGCGCAGCCAGCGACAGATCAGGCACAGGCCGCGGCCGCGACGCCCGCCCAGCGACGATCTGCATCTCCTGACCCGAAGTCACGCGCAGATCCGTGCCGCTCATTTTCACTTGCGCCGCGCCGTCGAATACGACCAGGCTCGTCTTCTCGGGCGTCTTGCTGAGATCAAAACGCGTGCTGTCGGCGGTGATCGTCGTCGGATCCGCCGACACCACAAACGGCGTCTTGTTCTGCGCCACGCCCGACCAGACCTGCCCGCCCGTCAACTCCAGTCGACGTGAACCCGCAAATCGCAGTTCACTATCCTGATTCAAGCGGACGACCGAGCCATCGGTCATCTGAAATTCGCAGCGAATTCCATCGCCCGTGCGAACGCATGCATCCACCGGCACAGACCCGCCCGTTTCCATCGGCCGCCACACGGAACTATCACGCGGTCGAACCTCCACCTTCCCCGTCGCCAGCGCCAATTGGCCACAGGTAAAAACGGCATCGGGCTGGGTGGTCGAAGCGACCTGCGTCGTTGCGGATTGCTGCGTAATCGTGCGCACAATCTCAGGCGACTTCTGCCAAGGCCTGAAAATCAATACCGCAACCAAAAACCCCGCTGCAGCCGCCAACCCCAAAGGCAGCCATTCAGAACTAAAGGGACACGACCCTTTATTTGGCCTGCAGCCTGCTTAGAACTTACGGGGAAAGAGCCCTTTATTTCGCCTCCGGCCTGAATTTTCTGCGATTCTGAACTGAAGGTGTCCGGAACCTTTAGTTTAATTTTGGGCAGCTCGGTCAGAGTTTTCTGCGCAGCCGACGCCGCAGCACTTCGCCTCAGGCGAAACGCCCCGCGGAGTCGCTCATCCTGCTCTTCCATCGCGGCAGCAACCGCCTGGCATGCGACGCAACTCTCCAGATGCGCCTGCAAATGCGCTTCTTCCTCTGGAGAAAGCTCCCCATCGAGCCGGGCGGACAGGAGATTTTCATACTGCTGGCAGTTCATGGCTGGCGGTGGTCCCCTTGCGTTGCACCCAGTCGCTGGCGAAGCATCTGCCGGGCTTGGGTGAGCCGGGCGTTGATCGTGGCGGCTGAAACATTCAGCACCTCGCCAAGCTGGGCATAAGTCAAGTCATCGTAGTAATAAAGCATCAATACCTCGCGATGCGGCAGCGGAAGTTTTTCCACTTCGCTCATCAGCCGATCGATTTCTTCCAGACGATCGACATCGTTACCGCTCTCTTTCGCGGGCCAGCTTGGCTGCTGATCCGACAGCGCCGAAAATTCCACATCTCCGCGTCGTCGCGACTTGAGCCAGTCCAGGCAGACGCGCGTCGCGATGCCGCAGACCCACGGCCCGAATTTTTCCGGCTCCGACAAACTCGCAAGCGATCGCAGCGCGCGCAGCAGCGATTCCTGCGTCAGATCCTCGACACAGTCCGCGCGCCCGAGCCGCGCATGGCAGACCGCCATTACGCGCGGCGACCATCGCCGTACGAGCTGCTCGTACGCGCCATCTCCGCCTTGGAGCGCCTCGCGCACCAACTGTGCGTCGGTCATGCCGCCTCGCGATTCGCGGTCCACACTTCACGCCACTTCGCATCACATCTATTCATCGCGCCAAGAACGCCAAGATGCCAAGGGCGCCAAGAAAATTCTTTTGCCTTTTCTTCCTTGGCGCTCTTGGCTCCTTGGCGTCCTTGGCGCACCAGGGTCGAGCAGAACCGCTCTCCCGCGCTAATTATCTAGTAGCCGCTCGCCCCAAATCCATTATCCCAAAATTTTCATCTATTGGATTCCCCCGCCGGCCCTACTTCAGAGCCAAGCGCATTTCATGGTCTGAAACAGAAAGGAGTTTCCATGAAGCTGCAAACGGTTTTGAAATCGACCGCTCTTCTGGTGGCGGGCCTCTGTGCCAGCGCCACATGGGGCGCATCCAGCGGCGATCAGCGTCTAATCGTCCACGAATGGGGAACTTTCACTTCGCTTCAGGACGAACGTGGCAACGCCATCGGCGGCATCAACACCGACGATGAGCCGGTCCCCGCGTTCGTTCATAACCTGCATGGTGAGCTGATCCAGACGGCCTCGCAGGTGCCGCCCATTTATTTCAAAGGCTGGCCACGCTGCGATCAGGAAGTGCTGGTTCGGCTCGAAACGCCGGTGATTTATTTCCATCTTCCGCAGGGCAGCCCGCCGGTGCATCTCGATGTGGATGTGCAATTCAAGGGCGGCTGGCTCACGCAGTTTTATCCCGATGCCAAGGCCAGCGCCCCGGGCCTGCATGATGAAACCATCAAGCATGGCACGCTCACCAGCGCCACCGTCGGCTCACTCGCCTGGCATAACCTCACCGTCGGAACGAATGGGACCGGCCCCAAAACCTCTGAGCGCGTCTGGACCGCCCCGCGCGAAGTAGAAGCGGCCAACGTCACCACCGCTGCCGGCGAAAGCGAGCGGTATCTCTTCTATCGCGGCGTCGGACATCTCAAAGCACCGCTGACGATTTCGCGCGATGTGACGAACGATCAACTCCAAATCCGTGCCGACTGGGCCCAATGGGTGAAGGCCGACCCGAGATTCACCGTCGGCCCCCTCTGGCTGGTAGATGTACGACAGGACGGACGCTGTGCCGTGCGGACGATCGATCCGATTTCGATGCAGCGCAACGGAAACGAGCCCCTCGCAAAAATCCCGGCTTCCTTTTCTGCCGACGATTATCGCCCCGATTCCCTGTCGCGCATCCGCCATGAGCTGCGCGCTGCCCTTGTCGCGCAAGGTCTGTATGGCGATGAAGCAGACGGCTTGCTCAACACCTGGGAAGTCTCCTATTTCAAACGGCCCGGCACCCGCCTGTTTTTCATGGTGCCGCCGGTCTGGACGGAGCAGTACCTCCCACTGCGCGTTTCGCAAAGCGCCTATGTCACGCGTGCGATGGTCGGCCGAATCGAACTGGTCACGCCCCACCAGCGACAACTGATTTCGAAAATTGCGCAGGGCCCCGCCTCGAGCCCGCAATGGCTCTTCGACATGCTCAAGCAGATGTCCGCCACCCGCCAGAACATGTACGAAGAAAGCTTCTATCAGCAGGCGTTTAACGGAAAGGTGACGCTGTCCGGGACCCAGATCCCCGCCGACTATCGCGCCTACCTCGACATGGGCCGATTCCGCAACGCCCTGATTCTCGATGAACTCCAGTATCACCCCACGCCGGCCTTGCAGCAGTTTGTGAAGAATTATCAGCTTAATTCGGATGGGTGAAGCGAAAAGAGATTACGAATTCCAATTCGCGGCGGCGATGCGTCGAACTTGTTCGACCGTCGCCGACGGGGCGCGCGATCTCACATTATCGACGCTCCGTCGCGCCGTTCTGATAGAGAAATGGAAGCTCGTGGCCAGACGAGTCCAGCGAACTCCCGACGATCTGTCCGGTGTTGTTGATGGCTTGTGCGGCGCTAGTCGCGCCGCCGAGCGTTCCCAGATCGGTCATAACTCCGTGGGTGTATCGGAAGGCATGAGTCAGGCCGGTATATTGCAGGCTCGCATATCCGACGACGTCGCCGTTATCCGCAACCGCGGCGGGAAAGACTCCCGAGCCGCCCAGCGATCCAATGTCGACTACTGAATATGCTGCCGAAAGGAGCCGGCGACACTCCAACCGCTCGACGCGGCGAACCCGTTTTTTTCTGGAAAGGGACATGGAATTGCTCCGATAGAAAAGACGCAGCGGCCTAGCAGACGTCGTCGTCTCCCAGCCTGGCAGCAGAGGGTTCAGCAAAGGTGTAGTAAGTCGTCTGAACGCGCACGAGCCGGCCTTTGACTGGAATGCGTCGCACGATTGTGTGCTTCACCAATCTCGTGGATTGCGCGGGCGACGTCAGAGAGGCCAGGGCTTTGCGAATTCGCGTTAAGAGAGTACCAACCGCAATCATAAACCCTCACCGTTATCACCACTCTCAGTCTTGCGATTGGTCGCCGCCAAGCCATTGGCGATTTTCCTAAAACACAGATCAGCGATTTTCCGGATGCCGTCGGATTTCTTCCTAGGCGGCAACGAGTGCTCTTGCCGATTCATCCACACTGCGTTGCGCGTTATCCCTGCCTCGATTGAAAAAAGTGGAGGTAGCGATGGCCGCCATCAAGCGGATTCTGGTTCCCACCGATTTCAGCAAGGCTGCAACCGATGCGCTGGATTACGCCAAGACACTTGCGGAGGCGATGAAAGGCTCGCTGCA
>Ga0105240_10014741_pt1 | contig 10662 bp, 10 predicted proteins | sample KBSC54metaG_FD_80426 | JGI IMG/M metagenome (GOLD analysis project Ga0105240, IMG submission 80426) | Corn rhizosphere microbial communities from Kellogg Biological Station, Michigan, USA - KBS C5-4 metaG | ecosystem: Host-associated > Plants > Roots > Rhizosphere > Soil | place: Michigan, USA...
CGATCGCTGCGGACATGGACCCTACCTTCGGTGCCGATCATTCCGCATTTACCGCGTTTCGGCCGTTTACGACAATGCTTGGCGGGTCTGGTGCCGATTCGGCCACAAACCGGGTCATCGTCGACTCTCGACCGGGCCGGTCACAAGGTGCGCGCGTCGGTTTTAACAACTGGGATACGCCTAGTGCCCTGCCTTCTGGACCTGAGGGCTTGCCGGTGCCATAGTGATTTCTCCATAGAATGTCCTCTCTTCCTCACAGCGCCGGTTCATCGCGATGGCCAAGCTCTCGCTTCAGCGTCTTTTGACCAACTTCTATATCCGCGTGCTCACGTGGCGGCGGGGTCAACTGGTCGGCGCCGACTCGTTGGGCAATCGCTATTATCGTTCGGCCCAGGCGGGGAAATGGGGCCGCGAGCCGCGCTGGGTCATCTATGCGGGCGAGGATGAGGCGTCGATGGTTCCGGCCGAATGGCATGGCTGGCTCCACCATCGGATGGCCGAGCCACCGACAGAACGCCCGCCCGTGCATTTCCCGTGGCAAAAGGCGCACCTGCCCAACGCGACCGGCACCGAAGCCGCCTATCGTCCGCCAGGACATACCTTGGAAGGCAGTCGCCGTCCGCGCGCAACGGGCGATTATCAGCCATGGACACCGGCTTGACCGACCCCACGCTCCTCAAGTCGTAAATCAAGAAACTCGGAATCATGCAGCGAAACGCCATAGAACCGATTTTAGGCGCCCTCGTCCTGGCCGCGGCGGTCTCATTCCTGGTCTTTGCCTATAACAAGGCCGGACAGCACAGCTTCAGCGGATATCCGCTGACCGCGCGATTCTCGTCCGTGGATGGGCTGCAAACGGGTAGCGATGTCAGGATTGGCGGTGTGAAGGTCGGCCAAGTGACCAGTATCGCCATCGAGCCGGAATCGTATCTCGCGCTGGTCAAGCTGACCGTCGCGCCTGACATCAAGCTGCCCGTCGATTCGGTTGCCTCGGTCTCGACCGAAGGGCTTCTCGGCGGCAAATATCTCGGGCTTCTGCCCGGCTCATCGGACGATATGCTGAAGCCTCAAGGACGCATCGCCCATACAGAGGCCGCGATATCGCTCGAAAGCCTGATCGGCCAATTCATCTATGGGCAAGGGAGCGGCGGCCAAGGAAGCGGCGCGAAGAATGCTCCGCAGGGGCCGGCGCAGCAATCACCCGCTCCCGCGCCCGGTCAGCCGTCTCATCCCTGAACCGGTCGCCCCGTCGTGATTCGATTCGCTTTGGCGCTGACCGGGCTGCTGCTGCTTGCCGAACCGGTTCTGGCGCAGGACGAAATGCCCAAGGAGGCCGGACAGGAGGCGAAGCCGGGGGCCACGGCGCCCGGCGGTCCGGCGCCGGCTGCGCCGGCGGAGGAGCAGGAACCCTCCGCTCCGCCGCCGGGCACGATGGTCGACCAGCCCGTTGCGATACTTCAGGCCCTTGACAAGATCACCGCGCGGGTGCGCCGTCTGCCGATAAAAGTGGGACAAAGCGCGCCGTTCGGCACCTTGACCGTCGAGGTTAATGCCTGCCGCAAGGCGCCGCCGGAAGACCCGCCCGAATCGGCGGCATTCCTCAAGATCACCGACACCGAGCCCGGCGAGGCGCCGAAGGTGGTTTTCAGCGGTTGGATGTTCGCCTCAAGCCCGGCTTTATCGGCGATGGACCATCCAGTTTACGACATATCGGTCGTGGATTGCACCAGCGATGCAAGCGCGGCGGAAACACCCGCACAATGAAAATTCGCAGACTGACGCAGCGCGGTCGCAAGGCGGCTCCGGTATTCGGCACGGGGTATTTCGACAGTCCCAAACTGCATCAGATGCATCGTCGCGAACTGCGTATCCAATAGGACGAAGCCGCCTGCTCGGAGTCGCGCGACGAGGTGGACCAGCGCGATCTTGCTGGCGTCCCGGGCTCGGCTGAACATGCTTTCCCCGAAAAACGCGCCACCCAGCGCAACGCCATACAACCCGCCCACCAGCGTGTCGCCGTTCCATATTTCGATGCTATGGGCGAAGCCCATCCTGTGAAGCGCGACGCATGCGGCCCGGAGACGACCGCTGATCCAGGTTGTCGGCCGTTTGAGAACCGCGCTGGCGCACTCATCAATGACGGCTTCGAACGCAATGTCGGCCGTCACCGTAAAGTGGGTTGTCCGCATTGTGCGGGCCAGCCGGCGCGGCAGGTGAAAGCGGTCGAGCGGCAAGATTCCGCGCGGATCGGGGTCGAACCAGGCGAGCCTGCGATCTTCCGCCGACTGTCCCATCGGAAAAATGCCAACTGCATAAGCGCGCAGCAGTATCTCAGGCGTGAGTTCGGTTTCGTCGCTCAAATTGAACTATGAGGCCGCCGCCAGCAAATCTTCAAGCCAGTGTATATCGTAGGCTCCCTCGACAAACGCCGGCTCCTCAAGGATGCGGCGATCCAAGGCCAGCGTCGTCTCCACCCCGTCGACCACGAACTCCTCGAGCGACCGGCGCAGCCGCATGATGCATTCGGCGCGGTCGGCGCCATGGACGATCAGCTTGGCGATCAGGCTGTCATAATGGGGCGGGATGCGGTAGCCGGAATATATCGCGCTGTCGATCCGCACGCCGGGGCCGCCGGGGGGGTGAAATCCGCGAACCAGGCCGGGCGACGGCATAAAGGTGACCGGATGCTCCGCATTCACACGGCATTCGATGGCGTGCCCGGCGATGCGAACGTCCTTCTGGGTAAAGCTGAGCGGTTCGCCGGCGGCCACGCGAATTTGCTCCCGCACCAGGTCGATTCCGGTAATCGCCTCGGTAACGGGGTGCTCGACCTGCAACCGCGTATTCATCTCCATAAAGAAGAATTCGCCGTCTTCGAACAGGAACTCCATGGTCCCGGCGCCGCGATAGCCCAGCTTGCGGACGACATCCGCCGCCCGCGCTCCGATCGCGGCGCGCTGGGCCACGTTCAGCGCCGGCGACGGGCCTTCCTCGATCAGCTTTTGGTGGCGGCGCTGGATTGAGCAGTCGCGTTCGCCGAGATGGACGGAATTGCCGTGGGCGTCGCCGAAAAGCTGAATTTCGATATGGCGCGGCTTTTCCAGATAGCGTTCGAGATAAACCGAGTCGTCGCCGAAATTGGCGCGCGCCTCGCCCTGGGCCAGCTGCATCGCCTCGGCCAGATCTTCCGCGCGGCGCGCGACTTTCATGCCCTTGCCGCCGCCGCCCGCCGACGCCTTGATAAGGACCGGGTACCCGATCCGCAGCGCGACGGATTCGGCTTCCTTTAAATCCGTGACCGTGCCGTCCGATCCGCGCACCACCGGAAGATCCAGGGCGGCCACCGTTTGCTTGGCCGTGACCTTGTCGCCCATGATCCGCATATGCTCCGGCGACGGGCCGATAAAAACGATGCCGTGTTCTTCGACCATCTCGGCGAATCGCGTATTTTCCGAAAGGAACCCGACGCCCGGATGGATTGCGTCAGCCCCGGTGATCGCGGCGGCTGAAAGAATCGCCTGGGCGTTCAGGTAAGAATCACGCGATGCGGGCGGCCCGATGCAGACGCTTTCATCCGCCAATCGCACGTGCATGGCATCCGCATCGGCCGTCGAATGCACGGCAACCGTGGCGATGCCCATATCGCGGCAAGCCCGGTGGATGCGAAGCGCGATTTCGCCGCGATTCGCGATAAGGATTTTTTCGAACACGCCTATTCTATGATCATCATCGGTTCGCCGTATTCGACCGGCTGGCCGTCGGCAACCAGGATTTGCGTCACGACGCCGGCGCGGGGCGCCTTGATCGGGTTCATGACCTTCATCGCCTCGATGATCAACAGCGTGTCGCCGACGCGCACCATGTCGCCAATATTGGCGAAGGGCGGCGCCCCAGGCTCGCCCTGAAGATAGGCGGTTCCAACCATCGGCGAGGTGACCGCGCCCGGGTGATTGGCCGGCGAGACGGCGGAAGCCGCAGGGGCCGGCGCCGCGGGGGCGGCCGGGGCGGCGGCCTGCACGGTCGCCACCGCGCCGCGCGAGACGCGGATGCTGCGCTCGCCCTCCGCCACTTCGATTTCGGTCAGGCCGGTTTCAGCCATCAGGTCGGCCAGTTTGCGAATTGTTTTTGCGTCAATATCAAACGGGGGCATAGGTGCTCCAGGCAAAATATGCGCGATCTTATTCGGGACGGACCGGCAGCGCCATGCCTTGCTGCGTGATCCGGACAGGGATATTCGAATCGCGCTGCCGCGGCATGCCGAGGTCAGGCTCGTTCGGGGGCAAGAGGGACGCAGTGGCTTTCAAATTTTTCAGCCCTTGAGCTTGCACGAATCGGCGATGGATTTTTTCAGCTCGTCGATCGACAAGGCTCCGCTGACAATCTGATCTCCGATCACGAACCCCGGTGTGCCGCTGATATCCAGCGCCCGACCGAGTTCGAGATTACGGTCTATTTCCTTTGCGACTTCGGGCTGCTCCATATCCTTGTGCAATCTGTCGAGATCCAGCCCGACGCTCTTGGCGATCTCGTCGACGATGGATTCCTTGTCATAGTGTCCTTTATGCGCCAGCAGCGCGGCGTGAAACTCCGCATATTTCCCCTGCTTCACCGAGGCGAGGGCGGCCTTCGCGGCGATGGTCGAGATCGGCCCCAATATCGGAAATTCCTTCAGCACCAGCTTGATCCTGCCATCCTGCTTCAGCAGCGCCTGGAGCACCGGCTCATTTGCTTGACAGTACGGGCATTGATTGTCGAAAAACTCGACCACAGGGCAGTCGCCGGCGGGGTTGCCGGCGACCTGCGTCGCGGGATCGTTCAGCAATTGGGCCTGGTTCTTGGCCAGCGCTTCGTGCGCCGCCTTGTCTTTCGCCGCCTCGATACTTTCCTGATACGACTGCACCGCCTGGATGATCACCTCGGGGTGCTGCATCAGGTAATCATGTACGATGCTTTCCATTGCCGCGCGATCCGCGGCCTTCGCTGCCGGGGCGTCGGCCGCCTGGGCGGGAACGATCACGGCAACGGCCATGACGAGGCCGGTCACAAGGGCGCGAGCGAGAAAGTAACGCATTTGACAATCCTGCTGGACGCCGCGAAGGCGGCCGAGGTGGCGAGTGGAAAACGGACGCCCGCCGAGTCGCCCGGCGGATAGATATCTCCGCTATCGCTGTTCGGCAAATCCCGAATTGCCGAGCCCGAACGGTTGGTCCGCCGGACCCACGCTTAAATGGATACCGGGACCTTCGCTGCTGCCGCTTCCCCGCTTCGCCCGGGATTGGCTGGTGGCGACGAGATCCTGTGCGCGGAGCCAGTCGCGCGATCCGGCCGGCAGGTGCCGCATTGCGTCGGCCGCCATGATCCGGCCTTCACCGATCCTGCCCTCCAGGATCGCCTGCTCGGCCAATTCGACCTTGGCGACCGCCTCGTTTCCTTGACGGCCATAGGCGATGCCGAGGAAACGATGCACGCTCGGATTGCGCGGGTCTGCTTTATCAGCGAGCTTCAGCTCGTCTATCGCAGTTTGGACGATCGCCGGGGCGGCATCCTCGCATTCCAGCAGGGCCTGGGCGTATTCGGTGTGAATTTCACCGGTGTTTTTTGGCGCCAGCGCGGCCGCCTTCTGAAAGGGAGGGAGCGAGTCTGCAACTTTGCCGTTCTCGAACAGCATCTGGGCCTTGGCCTGGAGGAAATACGGGTTGGCGGGTTCCGCCGCAATGAGTTGATCGATCAGTTGTACCGCCGGCTTGAGCTGGCCGAGCCGCCACAAAGCGACGCTGCGCCCGTAGCGTCCGGCGATGCTGGTGTCGGCGCGCGAATATTTCCTGAGCGCGAAGTCGGGCTGGGTGTAGCCGATCAGCTTCGCCTTCATTCTCGCATAAGCCTCGTTCCATTCGGGGGGGATCGGAGCGTCCGCGTAATGCGAGCGGCCGACGCCCTGGATCATCGCCTGAACCCGGTCGGGAGTCGGCGGATGGTCAATCAGGAACTTGGCATCGCCGGTCAGCGGCACGCCGTCCTCAACCTGGAGCTTCTGCATGAACTCCAGCAGGCCGCGCGACGACATGTGGGCTTTCTCGAGGTAGGTCATCCCGGCCTCGTCGGCCGATGCCTCCTTGGTTCGGCTGAAGGCGAGATAGGATCGCAGGCCCATATCCTCGCCGACGCCCATTGCCCCCATCATTGCGCCGGGGTCGCCGGTGCTGGCGGCGGCGGCGGCGCCCAGCACGGTGGCCAGCAGCATCGTATAGGAGGCATTTTCCATGTCCTCGTCGCCGCGCACCAGATGGCCGCCGGCGATATGGCCGGTTTCGTGGGCGACCACCCCGGCGATCTGCAGCGGGTTGTCAGTCTTTTCCAACAGGCCGGTATAGATGAAGATGTTCTGGCCGCCGGCGACGAACGCTTGCAGGTCGGGGCTATTGACCAGCACGATATGAACGTCGTCCGGTTTCAGGCCAGCGGCAATCCAGATCGGGGTACAGAAGGTGCGGATCGCCTGTTCGACCTCAGTATCGCTGAATATCGGGGGGACTTCCTGAGCACGCGCTGGACTGGCCGCAAGCCAGGGCAGAACCGCGATCAAAGTCGCGACGACGGCGCTCAATCTGGGATAGAATGCCAAGTCTCGCCTCGGGGCGTTGTGACGAACCAAGCGTGGGATCGGCCCACGGCAACAAATATATGTGATTTCCATGTCCATGTCGAAAGCCTCCGCTATCCCGCATCCCCGCCCGGTTGCCGCGATTATCCCGCCCTTCGTGGCAATGGACATGATGCGCGAAGCCAACCGCTTGGCCGCCGCCGGCCGCTCCATCCTGCATCTGGAGACCGGGCAGCCATCAACCCAGGCTCCGGCGGCAGTGCGCGCGGCGGCGGCGGCGGCGCTTTCGGTCGAAACGCTGGGATATACCGAAGCGTTGGGGCTCCCGGCGCTGCGTGACCGAATCGCCAGGCGCTATCGCGATCTGCATAGGCTGGAGATAGACCCGGCGCGAGTGGTCGTGACCACGGGCAGTTCGGCCGGCCTGATGCTGGCCTTCCTGGCGCTGACCGGGCCCGGCGGGCGCATCGGCATGGCCCGTCCGTCCTATCCCTGTTACCGCAACATCGCGCTGGCTCTGGGCATGGAGCCGGTGGAGATCGAGGCCGTGCCCGACGAAGGATTCGAGCTCACGCTGGGCGCGCTTCGGCGCCTGAACCAGCCGCTCGACCTGCTGCTGACCGCCAGTCCCGCCAACCCGACCGGAGTGGTTTTGCCGCGCGAGCGCTTGGCTGAAATCGCCGGCTGGTGCGCCGCCGCCGGCGTGCCGCTGGTCTCGGACGAGATTTACCACGGCCTCACCTATGGCGGGCCGGCCGCGACGATGTTGGAGGCGGCGCGCGATTCGATCGTGCTGAACGGCTTTTCCAAATATTATTCGATGACCGGCTGGCGGCTGGGCTGGATGATCGTGCCGGAAGCTAAAATCCGCGCCATAGAATGCCTGGCGCAGAACCTCTATATCGCCGCACCTTCATTGTCGCAGCATGCCGCCCTGGCCGCCTTCGAGGCGACGGACGAGCTTGAGGCGAACCTCGTGCGCTATGCCGAGAACCGCGCCTTGTTGCTGGAGGCGCTGCCGCGGCTGGGCTTGACCATCGCCGCACATCCCGGCGGCGCGTTTTATATTTATGCCAAGATGCCAGACCATTGGCCGGACAGCGTCGCCTTCGCACTGCGCCTCCTGAACGAGACCGGCGTGGCGGTGACACCTGGGGTCGATTTCGACCGAATCCACGGCAACCGCTTCCTCCGTTTCGGCTATGCGGGCGCCACCCAAGACGTCGCCGAAGCGATCGACCGCCTGGATGCGTGGCCGGGCCGGCTGTAAGGACCGGGCCGTCGCGGTTGGAGCTTGGTGAATTTCGGTGAAATGTCTGTTTCCTCTTGCCGTCATTCCGTTGAAAAATGGGATCCATGTTTGCTAAGCCACATTTGCGGAAAGATTAGTCCAGTTTTTCAACGGGACGACGGTGGTGTCAGCTTAGCCTCCACAATCGTCGATCCAAAAAAGGAATGGCAATGGCAGGCATGGCACGTCGACCCTTAAGCGGGTTCATGAAGGCGCTTCTCGCCATGGGCGGCTTGCTGCTCGGGCTGGCGGCGCCAGACGCGACGGCGGCCGGCGTGGCCTGTCCGCCTGGATTGCCAGCGGGCGTCTTCTGCGGAACCAAGGATGCCTCGGCGGCGGTTGGCGGAACCTATGCGCTGGATCCCAGCCATTCGTCTATCATCGCGCGCTATTTCCATCTCGGCTATTCCTACAGCATCTTCCGATTCGGCAAGCCGGAGGGAATGCTGACCTGGGACCCGGCGGATTTGTCTCGCGCCAAGCTCACGGTTTCGGTCGAGACCGGCTCGATTGAAACCCCGGTGCCCGGCTTCGCCGAAGAGATCGCAAGCGACAAATTCCTGAAATCATCGACGTTTCCCAAAGCTACTTTTGTCTCGACCGCGTTCCGCCGGACCGACGCCACCCATGGGGAGGTCGATGGTCAACTCACCCTGATGGGCAAAACGATGCCGCTCACCTTCAAGGTGGAACTGATCGGCGCGGGCAAGGGCTTCGGCCAGCCAAGAATCGGAATTGAGGCGCGGAGCAAGATCAAGCCGCAGGATTACGGGCTGCCCCCCGTGATGACCACGCCCATCGACCTCGTCATAGACGCCGAGTTTGCTCAAACGCCTTAAACAGGGGTGTTTTTCGAGCGGCATTTGCGCCACGGCCTCAGCAATGGCTGGGAAGCGCGATCGCTGGAACGTGACTTGACGCCGAGGCCCCGAGATTTGGGCCGGCCTGCTTTGGCCTCTGCCCCGGCACGATGTATGACTAGGCGATGAGCGACGCGAAACCTCTCTTCTCCTATCGCAAATTCTGGGCGAGCCGGTTCGGGCCGGCGCCGTTCCTGCCGATGTCGCGCGCCGAGATGGACGAGCTTGGCTGGGACAGCTGCGATGTCATCCTGGTTACGGGCGACGCCTATATCGACCATCCCAGCTTCGGCATGGCGATCGTCGGGCGGCTGCTGGAGGCGCAGGGCTTCCGGGTCGGAATTATCGCACAGCCGGACTGGACGACGGCCGAGCCGTTCAAGGCCCTGGGCAGGCCCAATCTGTTCTTCGGCGTCACCGCCGGCAACATGGATTCGATGGTCAATCATTACACCTCGGATCGGCGCCTGCGACGGGACGACAGCTATACGCCGGGCGGCGAGCCGGGCCGGCGGCCGGACCGGGCGGTCATCGTCTATTCCCAGCGCTGTCGCGAGGCCTATCGTGACGCGCAGATCGTGATCGGCGGCATCGAGGCGTCGCTGCGGCGGATCGCCCAGTTCGACCATTGGTCGGAAAAGGTCCGGCGCTCGGTGCTTGTCGATTCCAAAGCCGATCTGCTGCTTTACGGCAATGCCGAGCGCGCTCTGGTCGAGGTTGCGCATCTTTCCGCCAAAGGGCGGAAGGTGAAGGAGATGCGCGATGTGCGCGGCACATCGTACCTGCTTGATGCAATTCCCGATGGCTGGAGCGAACACGTCCCTGATCTGGTGGACGAGAAGCTCAGCGGTAGCCGGACCGAGCCGGATGTGGCGGTGGAGAAACGGTCTGCCGTCGGACCGGTGGTCGTGCGGATTCCCTCGTTCGAACAGGTCAGCGCGGACAAAGTGCTTTACGCCCATGCCTCGCGGATTCTGCATCAGGAGAGCAACCCCGGAAACGCACGTCCGCTGGTTCAGCGTTACGGCGACAAGGAGGTGTGGCTCACCGCGCCGCCGATTCCCCTGACCACGCCAGAGATGGACGGGGTTTACGACCTGCCCTATGCGCGGGCGCCGCACCCGTCCTATGGCGACGCGAAAATCCCCGCCTGGGAAATGATCCGCTTCTCCGTCAACATCATGCGCGGCTGTTTTGGCGGTTGCTCGTTTTGCTCCATCACCGAGCATGAGGGGCGGATCATCCAGAACCGGTCCGAGGCTTCGATCCTGCGCGAAATCGCGGCGATCCGCGACAAGGTCCCTGGCTTCACCGGCATCATCTCCGATCTTGGCGGACCGACAGCCAACATGTACCGGCTGGCGTGCAAGGATAAGGAGACCGAGACGGTGTGCCGCCGGCCGTCCTGCGTCTTTCCCGACATATGCAAGAATCTCGACACCGACCATTCCTCGCTCATCGGACTATACCGCAAAGCGCGGGCTGTCCCGGGCGTCAAGAAAATCCATATCGCCTCAGGGTTGCGCTACGACCTTGCCGTTAGGAGCCCCGAGTATGTGAAGGAGTTGGCGACGCACCATGTCGGCGGCTATCTGAAGGTAGCGCCAGAGCATACCGAGTCGCGTCCGCTCGCCAAGATGATGAAGCCCGGCATGGGCAGTTACGACGCGTTCAAGGAAATGTTCGACCGTTATTCGAAACAGGCGGGCAAGCAACAATATCTGATCCCGTACTTCATCGCCGCCCATCCCGGCACCACTGACGAAGACATGATGAATTTGGCGCTGTGGCTGAAGCGGAACCGATTCCGGGCCGACCAAGTGCAAACCTTCCTGCCCTCGCCGATGGCCCCGGCCTCGACCATGTACCATACCGGCCTGAACCCGCTGAGGCCCTTGAGGCGCGTTGGC
>Ga0105240_10014744_pt1 | contig 10661 bp, 10 predicted proteins | sample KBSC54metaG_FD_80426 | JGI IMG/M metagenome (GOLD analysis project Ga0105240, IMG submission 80426) | Corn rhizosphere microbial communities from Kellogg Biological Station, Michigan, USA - KBS C5-4 metaG | ecosystem: Host-associated > Plants > Roots > Rhizosphere > Soil | place: Michigan, USA...
AGAACCGTTGACCACTGAGCTACGGGCGCGCGCGGCTGTCGATGCTACTACGTCGGTTGCGCTCTGGGACTAGACAGACGGCTCGTACGGTGAGGCGGCGATCGGGCTGGGGGCGGCCGTTGCTCCGGCGGCGATCGGACCGCTGTACGGGTAGGCGTCGGTTAGCAGCAAGTAGTAGCCGTTGGCCTGCGCCGCGTAGCGGATCGCCAGGGCTCCCGCATTGCGAATGCCCAGCGGCATCGTGCCCGTCGCCAACGCGGCGAACCAGCCGAGCAGGGCCACTGCGAAGAGCAAGCCGGCGTAGGCGCTGTTCAGCAGCGCCGCCGGGATCGCGAGCACGATCCGGAAGCCGACCGTCCAGCGATTCTGGGGCGCGGGAGGGGCGATCTCCGGTTCGATCGGGTAGCTGGCGACTTTGCCCGTGAAGCCGGGAAACGGGTCGGCGATCAGAAACAGGTAGGCGTAGACGTGCTGCTGGTAGCGCACGTAGGCGGCCAGGAAGTTGTGCAGCGAGGCGGGCGAGATGCCACCGGCCAGCGTCACGAACCAGTTGGCCACGGCCGCGATCAGCGCCACGATCGCCCACAGCGTCAACCAGATCAGGTGCGGGATCGCCAGGATCAGTCGGAAGAAGACCGTCAGTCGGTTGCGCTCCAGCTCGCCGCCCACCTCCAGGCCAATCGGATCGCTTCGCGTCGGCAGCTCGGCCAGAGCCGTCTGCGGGTCGCTGTCGGGGTAGCGGTCGGTGAGCAGGAACAGGTAGCCGTCCAACTGGGCGGAGTAAGAGAGCGCGTAGGCGATCAGGTCGCGCAGCCCGCGCGGCATCCGCGCCTGGAAGACGCCGACGAACCAACCGAACAGCGCCGCCGCACCGGCGAGGCCAAGTCCGTAGTTGTAGTTGGCACCGAAGCCGCCCGCTCGCCCGGAAGTGAGCGCAGCGGCGATCATCAGCGCCGGGATCGCAAGGAAGATTCGGAAGAAGACCTTCCAGCGGTTCTGGGGCGCGGGCGGCGCGATCTGCACGTCGACGGGATAGCCCGGCTTGCCGAGAAAGTCGGGGAACGGCTCGGCGGCGAGCGACAGGTAGGCGTAGACGTGGATCGCATAGCGCACGTAGCCGGCGAGAAAATCGTGCAAGCCCTGGGGCGACTGTCCTTGAATCAGGGTGGCGAACCAGTTCACGATCACCACGACGAAGGCGGCGATACCCCAGATGGCCAGCCAGATCAGGTGCGGGATGACCAGGATCAGACGGAAGAACACTGTCGCGCGCGAGCGCTGCAGGTCGTCGCTGACGATCAGTTTGACGGGACGGTCGTTCACGGCTTCCCTCCTGTCGAAGGCTGCAGGGCTGTCGGCGCATCCCTCGACGCGCCCGCATATTGGTATCGATCGTTTCGGACGGGATCGCTACGAATGTCACAAGCTCGTAACCCAGATCCCTCGAAGCGGTCGCGTAGCCGCGTTACGGGCCGGCTGTCACGCGACCGTTTGCATCCACGGCAAACCCGTGCAGGGCGAACCGCGCCGACAGCAGCTCGGGAATCTGCTCGCGCGCAATCTCGCTCCCGTGCTCACCCGCCGGCGTCTGTTCGCTGAGCACGAGCGAGCCGCTCCAATCGCAAAGGGCGGTCCTTTTGCCATCCGAGCTTTGTCCCGCCACGATCAGACCAGTCACGAACGGGGAGGCCGGATGGGTCGACACCCACCAGTTGGATGTCTCAAGGTCGATCCAAGGGGACGGGAGTGACTGAAATCCGTAGACGTCGGCCCAAGCACCGCCGTCGATCGTCTGGAGCACGAGCTCCTCCCCATCCTCAACCAGCCGAAACCTCCACCCTGACTGCTCGTGCTCCTCGCCGGGCCCGAACGGGAGCGGCTCCAGCGGCGCGCCGAGCCCTAGACCGACGTCGGCGTGCCACTCCTGACCGTCGATGCGCGCACGCAGCACCAGGTGCCCGCGCGGGCGAACAGCGCCGTTCGCACCACGACGCACGCGCGCCAGGTAGGTGTCCACCTCGGCGCCCATCTCTTCGAGCGCCGCCTTCAGCAGCAGGTTGTGCTCGAAGCAGTAGCCCCCGCGCCGCTGCGCTACCAGCTTGCGCTCGATGTCCTCGCCGGCAAGCGACACGCCGACCCCCCGGTGCGAGTCGAGGTTCTCGAACGGGATCGAGGTCGCGTGGGCACGGTGCACTTCGCCGATGTCGCCGCCGCTCGGGAGGCCGATCCGGCGCAGATAGGCTTCGAAATCGAGCATGGCAACTCTAAGGCTTGCGCAGCGCGCCGGTCTCGGGGTCGAACACGAAACCGCTGATGTGGTCGCGGTGCGCCAGCTCGGGGCTGCGGCGCAAACGCTCCAGCCCGTCGCGTAGGGCCTGCTCGACGTCGGCGAACCCCCCCATCTGCCAGGTCGGCGCAGCGCCGTCGGCGGCCAGTTCGTTCGCGAAGGCGTCGTCGCTGGCGCCGAGCAGTCCGCAGCCGTCGTGCATGACGACGACGATCTCCTCCGTGCCGAGCTTGCGCTGGGAGACGCTCAGCGAGCGGATCGCGTCATCGGTTACGAGCCCACCTGCGTTGCGCAGCAGATGGGCGTCGCCGCGGCGCAGGCCCAGCATCGGGAACAGGTCGATGCGAGTGTCCATGCAGGCCAGCACGGCGACCTTGCGCCCGGGACGCGGGCTCAGCCCCGGGGCGGCCAGATCCTCCGCGCAGGCTGCCGCGTGGGCGAGCATGTCCTCGGCGTTGGTCATCGCGAGCGATCTTATGGCCCGGCGCGCAGCGACAGGCTCATCAGCATCGCGAAGGCCCGTGCGGGGCGGGATGAGGGACCGAGCGCGTTTTCACAGATTCGATCAGTCGCCGAGCGAGGGCAGAGTCTGGCGCTGGGACTCGACCTTCGCGAACAGATCGCCGCGCTCGGACAATCGCACGGCCAGCGCGCGAACATCGAAGTCGAGCACCCACTCATCGCCTGAGCGCTCGCAGTGCTCGACCTCCTCCCACGCAAGCGGCGTTGAGGCCGATGGCACAGGCCGGGCACGCAGCGAGTACGCGGCCACCGTTGTCTTGTGCTCGTCGTTCTGGCTCCAGTCGATCAGCACCTTGCCGCGCCGGCGCGCCTTGGCCATGCGCGAGACGACCAAGTCAGGGTGGCGACGCTCGAGCAGGTCGGCGACGGCGTGCGCGAATGGCTTGGTCTGCTCATAGGTCACGCGCGCGGAGTTCAGCGGCACGTACACCTGCACGCCCTTGGAGCCGGAAGTCTTCGGGTATGTCTCCAGCCCCAGTTCGGAGAACAGCTCGCGCAGCGCCAGCGCCACCCGGCAGCACTCGACTATGCTCGCCGGCGCGCCGGGGTCGAGGTCGAAGGCGATCGCGCTCGGTCGCTCCAGGCGCTTGGCCCGTGACAGCGACGGGTGCAGCTCGATCGCGGCCAGGTTGGCGAGCCAAATGAGCGTCGGCAGGTCTTCGCACAGGCAGTACTCGATCTCGCGCTTGTTGCTCTCGCTCCACACCGGTACCGTCTTGACCCAGTCGGGATGGTGGCGTGGGCAGTGCTTCTCGAAGAAGCTCTCGCCCTCCACCCCGTCTGGATAGCGCTTGAGCGTCAACGGCCGGCCGCGCAAATGCGCCAGCAGCGCGGGGCCGGCCGCGACGTGGTAGCCGATCAGATCGCCCTTGGTGAAGCCGGTCTTCGGATAGAGGATCTTGTCGAGGTTGGTGAGCTTCAGGGGCCGTCCTTCGCATTCCACCTCGGCGCCGCTGCCGGAGCGGCGCGAGCCGTCCAGCAGCTGGGCCAGCGAAGCTCCGATCGCGTCCTCGCCGCGCTGTACCTCGCGCGTGCTTTCCGTGCCCCGCGGGCGTCGCGCACGTTCGCGCGCGATCTCGGACGCCGGCGCGGAAGTCCGGGCGGCCTCCTTTGCCGAGACGGGCCGCTCGCGCACCACCTCGACCGCCGGCTTGTCCTCGCGCAGTCCCTTGTAGACAGAATGGCGCAAGATTCCGTCCTTCGTCCACGAGCCGAACGAGACCTCGCACACGAGCTGCGGCTCGACGAAGTGCGCGCCGCGCGGGGGCTGCGCGCCCTCGAAGGGCGAGCCTTCGCGCTCGATGGCTCCCAGCCGCTTGGTCAGGCGCTCCAGCTCGGCCTCGTCGAAGCCCGTGCCGACCTTGCCGACGTAGCGCAGAGCGCCGTCATCGTGCACGCCGAGATGAAGGGCGCCGATCGTCGCCGCGCGAGCGCCCTTGCCGGTCGTGTAGCCGCCGATCACCGCCTCTTGGCGATTGGCGTTCTTGATCTTCAGCCAGCCAGTGTCGCGCCGGCCCGGCGCGTAGCGGGAGTCCAGACGCTTGGCGATGACACCCTCCAGCCCGTGCTCGCGCGTTGCCTGCAGGAATGCCGCGCCGTCGCCGACGTGGTACTCGGGGACGCGCCAGCGCTCGCCGTCGAGGCCAAGCGCCGCCAGCCGCTCCCGCCGCTCTGAGAAGGGGAGCGCCATCAGCGAGTGGCCGTCGAGCCACAGCAGATCGAACAGCAGGTACGTGACGGGCGTCGTCTTGGCCAGGCGCCGCACCGGCGCGCCGCGAACGTGCATACGCGTCTGCAACAGCTCGAAGCTTGGGCGGCCGTCGTCCTCGACGGCGACGATCTCGCCGTCGAGGATCGCGCTGTGCGAGCCGAGCGCGCGGTTCAGTGCGCGCAGCTCGGGATAAGCCGAGGTGACATCGTTGCGGTTGCGACTCCACAGGTGGATGCGACCCGGGAGCGAATGCGCAATCGCGCGCACGCCGTCCCACTTGACCTCGTATGCCCAATCGGAGTCCTCGACCGGCAGCGATCTTGCCAGGCCTGCGAGCATCGGCTGCACGAACTCCGGCATCTCCTGGGCGCTCGGGTCGGCCGGCGGGTCCATGCGGTGGATCATCCAGTCCTTGGGATCGCGGCCGGCCTGAAACAGGGCGTAGCGGCCGCGTAGCCGCTCGCCGGCGAAGACGACGATCACCTCGTTCTCGCGCCACTTCTCGCATTCGTAAGTGCCGCCGTCCCACACGCTTACCTGGCCGGCGCCGTACTGGCCCCTCGGAATCTCGCCCTCGAAGTCGATGTAATCGAGCGGATGGTCCTCGACGTGGATCGCCTTGCGATTGTGCTTGGGGTCCTCGGGGATGCCGTTGGGGATCGCCCAGGAGGCAAGCGCGCCGTCGCGCTCCAGGCGCAGATCCCAGTGCAGGCGCGTGGCTTGGTGCTCGTGCACGACAAAACGCATCTGCGCGGCGATCGCGCGCTTTGATCCCCGCGCCTTCCCGGACCGAGGCTCCGGAGTGCTCTCGAACGAGCGCTTACGGCGGTATTCGGCCAGACGCTCGTCGCCGGCCGCCGGTCTCTTCGGGGTCGTTGACTTGGAGGGCATCGCCAGCCAATGAATACCCGGTCGCGCCGACCCACATACCCTCACGGGTGGGCCCCGGCGCGGGGAGACGCCGGAGCCCGATCCTACTGGGCGTCGCTACAGCGCCGGGCGGTGGCGCTGTTCGAAGCGCACGCCGGCCGCGCCGATCGAGCGAATCAGGGAGGCGATCACGGCGCCGACGATCAGGTAAACAACGATTGCGATCCCCCAGTTGACGGACAGTTCGAGCTTCGGTTTGCCGCTGAAGGTGATCATGCCCGTGAATGCGCCCGCGAAGAAGTTTGCGCCTTCGTGGATGCCTTCAACGATCGTATTGGACGGATTGGCGCCGACGTCGAACAGGACGATCGCGAGCGCGATCAGCAGGCCGATCAGCGCGGCGACGGTCATCACCAGTCGGGCCAGCATCAGCACGCCGCCACCAACGGCGCCGACGGTCGCCGCGCCGGCGTTACGACTGCGCCAGCCCCAGCCGCGTCGCGATTCTTCCGCGCGGCGGCCTTCCCCCGCTTCCGCGTTGCGGCCTTCCCCCGGCCCAGCGGCCGCCGATTCGCGGCGCCTTGGCGGTGCGCCGCCTTCTTCGTAGTGTTGGCCTTCGCCTTCATAGCCGCGACGTTCGGGCGCCACAGTGCGGGCAGCGCCTTCGTCGCGGCGGTTATGTCGGAATGGATTGCGCATACCGGGGCGCTACCCCTCACACACGCGGCAAAACCATCTTCTGTGCCGCTTGCAGACGTTCACGCATGACGGCCGCCGCCCGCGGGTTGGAGTCGATCAGTATGTAGCGGCGGCCGAGCTTCGCCGCCACCGCGCCGAGCGTGCCGCTGCCGGCGAAGAAGTCCAGGCACCAGTCGCCGGGGCGGGTCGAGGCCTGAACGATGCGACGTAGGACACCTTCTGGCTTTTGGGTCGGGTAACCCGTCTTCTCAGCGCCGTTGGTGGGGACGATCGTGTGCCACCAGACGTCCGTTGGCAGCTTGCCGCGAGCGGCCTTCTCAGGGGTGACCAGGCCGGGCGCCATGTAGGGCTCGCGGTCGACGGACTCACCGTCGTAGTAATAGGCAGACTGGTCCTTGACGTAGACGAGGATCGTGTCGTGCTTGGCCGGCCAGCGCCGCTTCGTGCGCGCGCCGTAGTCGTAGGCCCAGACGATCTCGTTGAGGAAACGGTCGCGGCCGAATGTCTCATCCAGCAGCAGCTTGCAGTAATGCGCCTCGCGGTAGTCGATATGAAAGTAGAGCGTCCCGCTCCTAGACAGCAGTCTGTGCGCTTCGCGCAGGCGCGGCTCCAAGAACGAGAGGTAGTCGTCGAACATGTCGCGGTAGCTGGACTGGTCGAGCAGGCGAGTGCGGTAGCGCCGGCCCTGGAAGCCGGTGCGGTCGCCGTCGGGGTCGGGCACCGCTTGCAAGGTTCGCCGCGCCTGGCTCTTGCCGGTGTTGAAGGGGGGGTCTATGTAGATGAGCTGGAAGCTGCCGTCGGCGAGCGTGGGCAGCACGTCCATGTTCTCGGCGAGATAGACCGAGTCCTCGCTGGGGCGCCCGGCGGTAGACGTGGCCGGGGTGAGATCCTTCTGAGCGGACATCGATCGGACGGTATCCGTCAGGGTGGATGGGGCGCCTGCCCCACCGCTCATGTAGGAGGCCCCAGTGAGGGTAGAGAGGCTAATCGTTGGATGTCACCGCTTCAGCCGGCGTGCTCGGAGTGGACGTCGCACACTTCGCCTCGGGACTGGACGATCACCGGTTCCCGATCTTCGCCGACGACCACGAGCAGCAGGGGCGCTCAGCGGACCGGTTGCGGGGGATGCGCGACGCGGGACTCACAGTGATCCCTGGACATGACCCTGACGTGCTGACCCGGGTCCTGTAGCACGGGGCTAATAGCCGGGCGGCGAAGTGGGCGTCGTTGGAGTGGTAGGCGTGGTTGGCGTTGGACCGGTCGTGCTCGCGGCAGACAGCACGTGCCAGGTACCGCCGAAGCTGTGGATGTGCTGCCCGTTCGCTTCGCCCTTGGCGCTGTCGCCCGCGTAGCGGTAGAGGGGCAGTCCGCCGAGCATGACCTGGAACACCCTTTTGCCGCGATGCAGAATCGTCAAGCGACCGTGAACGCCGGGACCGGCCTTTGGTTTGGTGCTGGCCGAATGCACCATGAGCGGCCGCCAGAGCGTCAGGCATTCGCGGCTCTTGCAGAGGAGATGGTGAGCGGTCTCTGGTCTCAGTGCGTACAGCGTCCGGCCCTGTGCATCAACCACGATCTGCTGTCCGAGCGTGGAGTTCGCGGCCGAGGTGACCGTGACGCTGCCGGAGGCGAGCGCGAGCGTGGCGAATGACGCGGCGAGCGCCAGCGACAGACCGGCGATGGCGGCAGCGATCCGCCGCACGGGCAGACGCCGCGGCGACGGCGCGACATGCGTCTCCTGAGATTTGCTCATCCGAGTCTCCTCCGTAGTGGGGCTTCGCCTACGTATGACGCTGGCCATCGGGAATACTTCCCGACCCATCTAGCCCTCGGCCGGAGGGTCCCAGATGATCTCCCAGAGATGTCCGTCGAGGTCGCGGAAGTATCCGGAGTAGATCCCCCAGGGGCGCTCGTGCGCCTCGTCGGTGACCGAGGCGCCAGCGGCCTTCGCTTGGGTGAGCACCGCGTCCACATCATCGCGGCTGGCAACCATCTGACCGATGCTGAACTCCCCCGTCTTGGGCTGCCCCAGCGGGACGCGCGCGTCCTTCGCCAGCTCCGTGCGCGGGTAGAGGGCGAGAGTTAGACCGCCCTCCAGTTGGAACATCACTACCGCGCCGGCGGGGTTTGAGTCATCGCCGCCGAACTGGGTTCCGACGACCCCGCGGGTCTCCCATCCGAGTCCATCGCGGTAGAACTCGAGCGCACGATCGAGATCGTCCACAGCGAGGGTGATGACGTGGATTTGGGCTTTCATCTCTGCGGCCCTAAGGTTACTGAGGCCAAGTGATGGACGGGGGCGGTGGACGGTCGAAAATTAGCCGTGCCAAGCCGCTTTTGGGTTTCTGGCTGGTGGGCGGCGGACTGGCCGAGGCTGGGCTGCCAGGCGGACAGGGCGGCATATATGGGGGTGAGGGTGGTGCCGGTGATTTTGGCGTCTTCCCCGATCTCGATGCGCTCGAAGATGGCGCGGTTCATCAGGCGGCGCTCTAGTTCGGTGCCTTCGGTGTAGACCTCGTAGGGTTTGGTGACGCGGCTGAGGGCGAGATCGAGGGCTCGTTGGATGTCCTCTAGCTCGGTGGTGGCGGTGTCTTGGAGGCGTTGGGCGGCGCGGCGCTCTTCCTTGAGCTTGTCTTGCTCGGCTGCGAACACGTCCTCTGAGACGAGGTCTTTGTAGTAGAGCTGCACGAGCTTTTCTTGCTTGGCCTCGATCGCTTTCAGGGCGCGTTGGTGGCGCTCAGCCTCACGTTCGATGAGCGCGCTGCGGTCTGTCAGCTCGCTGCTTAGCTCTGCGCGTATCTGGTCTTGGATCTCTGCCGCGATGCGAACGCCGCGGTAGTGCTGCTCAATGTGGTCTTCAACGGTCGGGACGGAAGAGTGGCCGCTAGGGCATTTCGTCTTGCGGCGTCGCACGGTGCGGTTGTTACAGCAGAAATAGTCGTATTGGCGTCCGCCGCGTCCCCGGTGGCGTCCGTAGAGCAGCCGCCCGAGGCACTCAGCGCAGACGACTGTCCCACGCAAATAGTGCTCGTGCTTCTGTGGACGTTCCCCGCCAACACGGGCTACAGCGAGGAGTGCTTGTACGCGGTCGAAGGTGTCCTCGCTCACGAGCCGCTCGTGCTTTCCGGGGTAGCGCTTGCCATTCCACGCCACGATGCCCATGTAGTAGGGGTTGTGCAGCATCTTCTGGAGCCGGTTATCCCCGAGCGGCCGCTCCGGGTAGCGCCGCGTGCCTCGGCTGCGCAATCCCTGCTCCTCAAGATGGGCAGCCAGGCGCTTCAGTGACCATTCTCCTGTGGAGTAGAGCGTGAACGCGAGCTGTACCAGCGGGGCGCGCACGGGGTCGAGGATCACGCTGCGGATGTCCTGCGCTCCCATCAGCTCGCGCTTGGACTCATAGCCGATGGGTGGCTTGAAAGGCGTGCCGCCTTGTTCGTGCTTGCGGGTGAGGCCCTTCATGATCTCGCTCGCTAGGTTGTTGCTGTAGTACTCGGCGAAGGTGGCGAGCATCCCGTGCATGAGTTGCCCCGCCGGGGTGTCGTCGATGTTCTCGGACGCTGAGACCAGTTTGATGCCCATACCGACGAGCTTTTGGTAGAGCGTGGCGTCATCCAGACGGTTACGCGCCAGGCGGTCGACCTTGTGGACGATCAGATATTTCACGCCGAGGGTTGGTAGCTCTTTGAGCATGTGTTGCAGGACCGGCCGGTCATCTGTCTTGGCTGTCTCGGCTCGCTCGACATACACCTTGGCGACCCCTGCGCCGCGCTGCTCGGCCTCACGTTCGCACGCTTGCACCTGCGCGGGGATCGAGTAGCCGTCCTCATCGCCATCGCGGCCTAGCTGGCCGGTGCTCGAGACGCGCACGTAGATCGCGGCCGCGTCGGCGGCTTCGGGTTCAATGTTAGGTTGATGTGACTTTACTTGGGGTAGTGGCATATATTCTCCTTTCTAGTTAATATGGCTTAACGATTTTCCCGTTAAGTCATGATTTAAGCAACGTGTTAATTGGTAGGGCGAGCCGGTCAAGGTGTGAAAACCCTCGACCGGCCCGCGTTGGCTTTACTTCAGCGCCTCCAAGCGCTCGGTGATGGCTTGCTTGCGCTCGGCTGCGCTGGCCTTGAGGGCCTTGGCTTCGGCTGCGCTCTCTGTGGCGCGCTCTTCGGCTGCCTCGACCTCGCGGTCGATTGACACGACCGCCCGCTCAAGTGCGGCGCGGGCGTCCGCCAGCGCGTCATCGGGCGTTGTCTCGCGGCGACGGGTCCGTGACGGTTTGGCACCCTCGCCACCCTCGAGCTTGCGCTTGTGGGTGTAGTAGCTGCCGCGAAGCGAATCATATGGACGGCCCGTCTCCTCGGCGAGTGCCTTGAAGGCGTCTGACTTGTCGATGCCCGAGGCGATGCGTTTCTCGATCTCCTCGTAGATTTCCTGGGCCTTAGTTGCCACGGCTAGGTTCCTCCTTGTGGTAGGGCTGAATGGCCTTGTCGGCTGGCAGAAAGACGCACTGTCCTTCCACCACCCGGTGGGCCATCCATCCCGCCGGGTGACGCCGACGGCGAGCCCAGATGAGCG
>Ga0105240_10014748_pt1 | contig 10660 bp, 9 predicted proteins | sample KBSC54metaG_FD_80426 | JGI IMG/M metagenome (GOLD analysis project Ga0105240, IMG submission 80426) | Corn rhizosphere microbial communities from Kellogg Biological Station, Michigan, USA - KBS C5-4 metaG | ecosystem: Host-associated > Plants > Roots > Rhizosphere > Soil | place: Michigan, USA...
GCATGCTGCCCAGCGACTATCGCAGGTTGCAACGCGACGCCCGCGGCTCTGTGAATTCGTAATTTCCCTGAGTGACCTGAGCACGCTCGCACCGTTAGACTCGATTGCGGCGATGGTGGAGGCCGCGCCGATTCCGTCTTACCGATCCTGACACGGAATCGGCGGCCTCTACCATCGACGACGGCTCAGCTACCGCGGCGCAGCGTTTTGAGGAGGCTCGAGTCCAATACCTCGAACGTCACATTCGCGTGGCGGTGCCTGAGGGCGGAGCGTTGCCATTTCGTGGTCAGGTTTCTTTCCGTCAGGCGCCGTTCCGTGAGCGTCAGCTGCTTCCACTTCACCTCCGAGACAACCAGCGTTTGCTGATCAGGCTGTCGGCGCTCACTGCGGACGAGATCGAATTCGAGACCCCCCTCCCAATACCGCTGGGCATCCATGAATTGCCGGCGGCAAAAATCCCAATGAGCACCAAACATTATGTTCGTCAATCATAATGTTCGAGAAGCATAGTTACCGTAAAGCAGGCGTCTTGACGTACGCTGACACCTCGAAATTAGAAGGCGTAAGGGCATCTGCATAAAACTCTAATGACTGAAATACTGATCCAAGGCAGCTGGGAACCAGCCGAGGGGGCGGCTGTCCACGAATTGATCGATCCTACGACGCGCAAACCGCTGGAACTCATTCAATCCGCAAGTCCGGCGCAGCGTCATCGGGCCGTTGAAGTTGCGCGGAGCGCACACGATAGCTGGTCCCAGCGTGCTCCCGAGGACAGGGCGGCAATAGTTCAGGGCATCGTCGATGAGATTCGGCAGGCGGCCGGCGGGCTCGTTGAGCGGCAGGCGATCGAGTCGGGGCAGCCGTTGCGCGAGTGTCAGGATCTCGTTGTGAGTGCCCTCCGGCGGTTGCGGGCCGCAACGCCATCCGATGAGCCAGCGGACGTCCAGGTTCGTCGGTTACCTGCGCAGTCGTTGTGGGCCTTCTGGGCGAGCGCGATTGACGCCATCGGAGGCGGGTCCACGATTGTTTGTGAGTTGCCGGCGGACCGCGCGCTGACGGCGTTAGCCGTGGCGCGCTGCGCGCGCGAGTTGCCTCCTGGCGTACTCAACGCCATCACCGTCGATGCAGACACGGAGTCGCAACCCGACACGGCGACTGACTTTGTGTATGTTGGTCCGGACACCTATCTGGATGTAGCTGTGGCCGGATCCGCGGCACTGCGGCTGTATAACACCGGACAGCGAACAGGGCAGAGCGCCAGAATTCACGTCGAGGCGTCAATCGCCTACAAGTTTGCTGACCGCCTGCATGAGTACCTCGCGTTTCTCGAAGCCGGTGATCCGCGCAAGCCGATCACCGACCTCGGCCCGCTCCAGTCGGAACGCGTGATGGATCGCGCGATAGAACAGCTCGCCACCGCATTGAAACAAGGCGCGCTCGTGAAGCTGGGCGGCCGCCAGTACCAGCCGTGGGGCTTGCGGGGCTACTTCCTGCAGCCAACCCTGTTGATTGAAGGGACGGGCCCGGAGCGGGCGCCGCTCGAATCCATTGCCGGTCCCGTGGTGATCATTTCACCTACGGCCGACATCGGTGCCGCGTTGCGCGAAAGTGTTGGTGACCGCCACGCCGCACTGCGCCTGTGCGCATTTACTCAACGAGCGCAGAAGCTCGAACGATCGCTGCAGGCCGCCTCACTCGCGCAGCGCACGACGGTCGAATGGATCGAAGCGCCGTGCTCCGACTGGTTTCCCTACAAGAACCGCCGTGGGATCAAGCTTTGACACTCACCTACGAGCAACTGCAACAGCGGATCGAGTCTGCCGGCCTGGCGGCTCGGGGCGGGTTCCACGTTGCGCCTGGCGACGAGCTCGGGGATGCGCGCACGCTCATTCTCATCGGCTTCACCCGTATTCAACATTGGGAAACATTCGCCCACAGCCCGGAATACCGGGACGGCCGGCCTGATCCACTCGACCGTTGGTCGATGCGCACGATCAATGTGTTGGCTGAGGAGATTGGGGGCAGGGCACTGTACCCGTCGGACGGGCCGCCGTTCTGGCCGTTCCAACGCTGGGCCCGGCGGGCGCTGGCGTTGCACGTATCTCCGTTGGGAGTACTGCTGGACCCCGAGTTTGGACTGTGGCACTCATACCGGGGCGCACTGGCCCTGAGGGGTGAGATGCCATTACCCACCCCGGTGCCGTGGCCTCATCCCTGTGAAAGTTGCGAGTCAAAACCCTGTTTACATACTTGTCCGGTGGGGGCCGTGCAAGCGGGGGCGTATGAGGTCGACACCTGTCGTTCTTATGTCCGATCGACAGTGACCGGCTGTCGGACAGTGGGCTGCCTGGCCCGCCGGGCCTGCCCGATCGGCGCCGACAAGGCCTACTTACCGGCACAGGCGAGCTTCCACATGAGGGCCTTCGCAGGCTGAAAGGCCCTCGCAGCCGGCAAGGACTTTGCACCGCGGAGTGATTGAGTCCGGGCCCGAGTGTTGCTTAACATCGGGGCATGAGCTGGCCCGCTGTTATCAACTCCTTCCTGTTGCTGATGGTCGCGAACTTGATGCCGTGGGCATTGGGGCGTACCTGTGGCTCGTGGTGGGCCGCACCGTTGGACTGTGGCGTGACGCTGCACGACGGCCGGCGGCTGTTCGGATCCCACAAGACCTGGCGTGGCCTCGGCGCGGCGATCGTGGGGTGTACAGTCACAGCCGGATTGCTGAGACTGCACTGGTGGCTGGGTGCCGGGTTCGCGGGTCTTTCGATGCTGGGAGACGCGATCTCGAGCGCCTGGAAGCGGCGCAGAGGGCGTGAGCCCGGCGAGGACGATCCCGGCCTCGATCAACTTCCCGAAGCCCTGCTGCCGTTGACTGCTTTGCAGGGCCCGCTCAATCTCGGTTGGAAGGAGATCGTCCTCGTGACCGCGGTATTTGCGATCCTGAACCTCATCAGCCTGCGCGTGCGGCATCCGCGTCCGCAAACAGGCTGAAACCAACAGCCAGACGGTTCGGCCTGGAATCAGTTGTCGTCCTCACCGCTGCGCAGGGTGACCGGGACCCGGAGCTTTTTCCCGTCGCGCCAGACTGTGAGTTGCACGACCTCGCCCGGCTTGCAGTCATCGAGCTTCGCGAACAGCCGGCCGACGCTGTCGATGGGCTTGTCATTGAGCGCGACGATGACATCGCCCGGGTAGACGGCATTGCGCCGCCCGAAGCGCACGCCTCTGAGGCCCGCTTGCTCGGCGGGGCCGCCCGGGCGGATGCGCAGGATCACAGCGCCGGTGACACCGAGCTGGCGCGCGATTGAGCGACTCAGGTTCTCGTCCGTCTGGATACCGAGGCTCGGTGCGGAGTAGTGGCCTTTGGCGATCAGCTCGGGGACCACGCGGTTGATTGTGTCCACCGGCACGGCGAATCCAACACCGGCGCTGGCCCCGGAGGGGCTGTAGATGGCCGTGTTCATGCCAATCAGCCGGCCTGCGCTGTCCAGCAGCGGGCCGCCCGAATTGCCGGGATTGATGGCGGCATCGGTCTGTACCAGATGTTGGTTCAGCACGCCGTTCTCGCCGGTGAGGGAGCGGTCGAGCGCAGACACGATGCCGACCGTCAACGTCCAGTCGAGACCAAAGGGATTGCCGATGGCGTAGACCTTCTGTCCCACGAGCAGATCGTGACTCGTCCCGATGGGAATCGCCAAAGCCGCGTTGGTGGGGATTTTGATCTTCAACACGGCAATATCGTGTGCCGCGCTGACGCCGACCAGCGTGGCCGGATAGTCCTTGCCGTCAGAGAGACGGATCGTCGCTTCGGCAGCGTCGGCAACGACGTGGAGATTGGTCACCACGTGTCCCGCGCTATCCCAGATAAATCCCGACCCCGTGCCGTGCGGCACCGTCATGATGTTACGGGTCCAGTAGTCGAGAATGCGCTCGCTGGTCGAGATATAGACCACCGAGGCCTTCGAATTCTCAAACACGGAGATGTTGTTCTTTTCTTCCGCGGTCATGGGACCCCGGGGAGTGATGGGCCGCGGAGCCGCGTTCGCGCTCCCAACCAGCACACAGATCGCAATCAGGAGGAGCCTCATGCCAATGCCTCCCGCAGCGGCGTGAGCCACGGCTCGAAGTGACGCCAGTCCGTCAGCCCGCTGCGATAAAGGGGCTGGCGCACCTGTTCCGAGCTGGCTGTGTTGATGGAGCGGGCCGTGCGATGGAACTGCAGGCATCCGGCTTCCGGTTCCAATCCGCAGTAGCGCAACAGCCGCTCTACCTGTGTCTCGAAATCCTCTACCAGGTCCTCGTAAACAACATGCAATACCCGTCCAGGCAATACTGTGTCCCAGTGATTCATCAGTCGCACATAACTCTTGTAGTAGCGCCCCAGCGAATCGAGGCTGTAGCTGAAACCCTGTCCGGCCGCATAGAGTTGCTTGAAGTTACTGAGGCAACAAGCCATGGGGTCGCGCCGCACATCGATGATCTTCGCGCCCGGCAGCATGAGATGGATCAGGCCGATGTGCCAGAAGTTGTTCGGCATCTTGTCAATGAACAGCGGCCGCCCCAACGGGGTGTAGGCCCGCGTTTCATCGAGGTAGCGGTCCCCCGACCGACGATAGTCTGCGCCGAGGACCCGGCTGAGGATGGGCAACTCCTGCGTGCCCTCGACGCAGGAGTGCGAAGCCAGAATCTGCTCAACCAGTGTCGAGCCCGACCGCGGCAGTCCCACAATAAAAATCGGTGTCCGCCGCGAGTTTGAAGCACCGGACTGCGATGCGAAACGAGCGGCGTCAAAAGTCGAAATCAGGTGCGACACCTGCTGCTCGATCGCCCGTGGATCGTGTGGCGTCTGCATTGACTTGAGTCGATTCCCGAGCTCGTAACAGCGCCACGAGTCTGCGTACTGTGCGCGATCTTCCAACGCCTTGCCGAGCGCAAAACAAGCGTGATATCGATCCACAAGGGGTGTGTTGGCAGCCTCTGACAGGGCGCGCATTCGCGCGATTTCATCGTCCGAGAATCGATAGGTTTTCAAGTTGGCCAGACTCCAGTGGGCATCGCCGAGCCCGGGCCGATGTGTTGCAGCAGCCTGATAGGCGTCAATGGCTTCCTGTTGGCGACCGACCGCTTTGAGTGAGTTGCCCAGCAGAAGGTACAGGTGAACCCAGTCCGGCGCAGCGGCGAGCACTCGTCGGTACGCTGTTATGGCGCGCTCGTGCTGTCCCAGTCCTGCCTGGATGGTTGCACCCAGAACCACATAATCCCGATTGTCTGGCTCTCGCTCGAGAAGCACATCGAGTTGCTGTTGGGCCTGAGAGTACGCGCGTCGTTCGATGAGCGTGCGTACGTAGTCGGCTCGCGCCGCGCGATAGTCGGGTGTGACGGTCAACACTTCTTCGAACAGGTCGGAAGCCTCATCGAGTTGTTGACATTGGTGAGCGATTCTGCCGAGCAGCCGCAGCGCTTCCGGATGCCTGGCGTGTTCCCGCAGGAATTCCCGCAATACGCGCTGCGCAGCGGCCCACTCTCCAGTTGAGAACAAACTGCCGGCCTGGACCACGGCAGGTGGCAGGCGCTCGAGTGTTTCTCGATGGCGTGCCGCGACGGACGCCTTGGTCGTGTCGCCACTGGCACGGTACAGCCGTTCGAGCTCACGCCAACCGGACAGCAGTGCCGGATTGAGGCTGACACTGCGTTCCAATGTGTCAATCAACTTCACGAAATCTTCATGGGGTTGCAACTTCGAACTCACTAGTCTTCGCGTGCCTCAGGTTGAGTGGAAAAGGAGACATCATGAAGAATACCGACCGTCGCGAATTTCTGCAGATGCTCGGCATGGGTGCCGTAGCCGGTTCGCTGGAGACCAGCATTGCGCAGGCTCTCGAAATACCCGCAAACAACCGCACGCGTAGCATCCGCGACGTTGAGCACATCATCATCCTCATGCAGGAAAACCGGCCGTTCGATCATCATTTCGGCACCATTCAGGGTGTCCGCGGTTTCAACGATCCACGCGCCGTCAACATCCATCTGCCTTTGCAGAACAGCACGGGAACGACTTTAGCCTCCGTCTTCCTGCAGCCCGCGGGCGCCGCAAACGTAGCCTTGGGTTACGGTGTGCCGCCTGATCAGGGCTCACTCGGCGGACCTTCCAACGGCGTCCCGGTCATTCCTCCGTTCCGCGTCGATCCCAAGGCGATTCCGAAGGACATCGGCCTCACGTACTTCCCGGGAACGGATCATAGCTGGGGTCACACGCACATCGCCTGGAATCAGGGGCAGTACGACCTCTGGGCCACCACCAACGGCCCGGTCACCATGTCCTACATGACGCGGACGGATGTCCCGTATCACTGTGCGCTAGCGGATGCCTTCACGGTCGGCGATGCCTATCACTGCTCCGTAATGGGTCCTACGAATCCCAATCGGACCTACCTGTGGAGCGGCTGCATCGGCAACCTCGATAACCTGGGCGCGGGCGGTACGGACGGCCACGGTGCAGGTCCGATGACCTTCAACGGCCAGAGTCACAACGGCGCCTACTGGACCTTCTCGACCTTCCCTGAAGTGCTGGAGAAGGCGGGCATCAGCTGGAAGGTGTACCAGGACATCGCGGGGAATCCGTTCGCGCCCGACTTCGGCGACGGCACCTCCAACTCGTTCGCCGGCAACTTCGGCGACAACTCGCTCCTGTACTTCAACCAGTACGCCACCTCATCGCCCGGCAACCCGCTGTTCGACAACGGCGCTACCGGCACCGAAATCATCAAGACGATTCCCGCCTCCGATGCACCCGCCAAGGACTGGCAAGCCTGGCAGGAAACACTGTTCGATCAGCTGCGCAGTGACGTGAAGACCGGCAAGCTGCCCCAGGTCTCCTGGATCGTGGCACCTGCCGGCTACACCGAGCATTCCGACTGGCCGGTCGACTACGGTGCCTGGTACATCTCGCAGGTCGTGGACATTCTCGTCTCCAATCCACAGGTGTTCAGCAAGACGGTCCTGATCGTCAATTACGACGAAGCAGACGGCAGCTTCGATCACGTGACCCCACCGTTCCCGCCGCAGTCCGCGGACTTCGGTGCCTCCACGGTCGATGTTCACAACGAGATTGTCACCACTGACACGCCCAACGGTCCGATCGGTCTCGGCACGCGCGTGCCGTTCCTGGTGATCTCGCCGTGGAGCAAGGGCGGGTACGTCAATTCACAGGTCTTCGATCACACCTCGGTGATCCAGTTCATTGAGAAGCGCTTCGGGGTCGTGGAGAAAAACATTTCGCCGTGGCGCCGGACGGTGGCGGGCGATCTGACCTCTGCGTTCAACTTCACCAACCCGAACGAAGGCCGGGTTCATCTGCCCTCGACCGATGGTTTCCTGCCGCCGGTGAATGAGTTGGCGGGCGGCGATGTGGATACGTTCATTCCGACACCGAGCCAGGTGCTCATCGGACTGCCGAAGCAGGAGAAAGGCCTGCGCCCGTCGCGTGCGTTGCCTTACGAGCTCGTAGTGAACGGGCACGTGAATGCTTCCAACAGCACTTTCGGGTTGGACTTCATCAACACCGGCAAGGCGGGTGCGGTGTTTCAGGTTCGCTCCGGCAATGCCGCGGACAAAGTGCGCGCGTACACGGTGGAGCACGGTAAGCAACTCAGTGGCACCTGGAATTTCACCTCCAAGTACGATCTGAGCGTGTACGGGCCGAACGGCTTCGCGCGTTACTACAAGGGCAGCGTCGGTCGTTTTGCCGCCATCCTGGATGTACGCACCCGCTATGACAAGGACGACCACGGCTCTGTGGGTTTGCGCATCACCAATGTGGGAACGAGCAAGGCAACGGTAGTTGTGCTGGATGCCTACACGGGTGAGCACAACCTGCGGCTGTTGTCGCCCGGTCAGTCGTTCGAGTCGGATCAGCGCTGCGACCGCTTCTTCGGTTGGTACGACCTGGTATTGAAGGTCACCGAAGACGCGACTTTCCTGTGGCGCTTCGCCGGCCACGTGGAAACCGGGCGCGACAGCTACTCTGACCCGGCACTCGGTGGGCTAGTTACCCTGAAGGCCTGATCTGATCCTACGCAGCGGGTGGTCATTCCGGCCACCCGCTGTAGTGGACAGTTGATACCAGGTGCTCCGACTGGAGCACGCTATCGCCGTTGGTGATCGAGGCATACCAAAAGACCTGCTGTTCGCGAGCGAAGGGCAGCAGCGTCGTGGGATCGGTGACGATGCGGGTTGTAATTGAGGCGGCGTAGCCGTTGATGTGAGCGCTGTCGGTTCGGTTGTTGTAATCGGCGAGTAACCGATCGAGCGCCTCCTTATCGGGCGTGAGGCGCATGACGATCTCCGCGCAGACGGGCGCAGTGTCTCCTGCGGAGCAGGGTACCATCCGGGTGAATGCGAACTCGACCCGGTGTTGAGTCGCAATTCGAGGTAGGCCGGGAAGTGTGAGCGATGCATTCACCTCGTACCAGACACCTTGGTCGAGCGTTGCGCCGATCCACATTGCCGTTTCGGACTGGTAGTTTTCGGCTGTCACGGCTTCCAGCATGCCCGGTGTCAGGTTATCCGGGGCGGTTTCCACCGCGGCCTCCATGAGGTCCTGTGCTTGCTTGCCGGCAGGCGCAGACGTTCGTATCAGTTCCTCGGTTTTGGTCGCCAGTTCATCAGCGAACGACCCGGACTCCGTGACGACATCAAACTCCCCGCTGGCACTGACTTTGTATCCCACCTCGGAAAGCAGGGCGGGAGGGAATGCCATCGGCGGTGTGCCCGGTGAGGTGGGCCAAACCCCGGGCATGTACTGAGTCAGGCGATGCGCATAGGAAACGGCCCAGCCTCCATCGTCCGTCGCCGCGATCCGTCGGTCAAAAACAGCGTCTGCATGACTCGTCACCAGTTGTTCGTGCATCAGACAGGAACGGCGACTTTCGAGGGTCACCTGAGCATCGCGAGCGCTCCAGCCGAATTTCAGGACTGCCTGGCGCCGGGGAAAGTCGTGCATGAGTGTTGCGACCCGGTCGTCGCTTGCAGTCTCACCGCGCCAGGTCAGGAGCAGCTTGTAGTTTTCCGCGGCGTCGTCCGCGAATCCGTATTCACGGTCCATGTCGAGGGCGGTCTCCAGGGCGGTGATCGCTGCTGGGCTGTCACCGAGTTCATGCAGCGCGACGCTTGCGTCAAACTGCATGACAACCATCGAGTGATAATCAAACTGGTTCCGATATAACTCGGCCGCTTGGCGTGCTGAGCTGACGGCTGTGCGCAGTTCTTCGTTGTGATGGGCTTCGCCGAGGCATTCGGCGCGGGCTAGATGGATGCGGTACTCGAGGTCGGCAACGGTTGCCCAACCATCGGGATACATCACTCGCGTCCTGGAGCTTGCGGCGACGCTACCTACCTGTTGTTGTGCTCGTTCGAGCCGCGTCGCGCAGGTGTCATTGTCTGCGGTGAGCAGGAATTCCGCGTAGTTGAGTTGCGCCTTCAGGGCGTCGGGGGAAATCGAGTTGAGTTGCAGGCGCGGTGTTGAACAAGCGCCCAGGAGGAGGGCGGTGAGGACCCCGCTTGCAACACCCGGGCGCATCGGCCGGCGGGCCGCTCAGGGAGTCGCTGGGACCCGTGCCTTGACCGCCTGCGGAAGCTCGTCGGGATTGCGATTGCAATTCCATTTGCGACTGTAGGGGTCGCAGAGTTGATAGAACTCCTGGAAGCTGCGAATCGGCTCGTAGGCGTTGAGGTACGTTTTGACGTTGTGGTGATGGTGGTGGTGATGATCATGAGAGCCGCCGCCGTCATGGTTCGCTACGCGAGTAGCTGTGGCGGCACTGCCGGTTCTAGGGCCGAGTGCCATAGCACTGCGCTGCAGGCCGGCGGATTCGGAGCCGACGATGCTGTAGCCGCCGCGGAATCCATGGGCGCCCTGGGGGACGTAGGCACCGCGGGTTGCGAGACCAGTTCCGTTGGCGCCGTGCCTGGCACCAGCGTCTCCACCGGCACCGCCGTGTCCACGACCGTTGTCACCCGCGCCGGATCCATTGGCCGCTCCGTCGCTGCCACCGATGTGGGTGCCGGTGCCCGGCCTGCCGCTACTACCCCAGCCGCCACCGCTGTGGCCGCCCGATCCGCCGCTGCTGCCGTGGCCACCGCCACCACCGTGGCCACCGCCGCTGAAGCCTCCACCGCCGTGGCTACCACCACCGCCGGAGACGCCACCCCCGTGGCCGCCACCGCCGCTGAAGCCTCCACCGCCGCCGCCGCCGTGGCCACCACCGCCTCCACCTCCGGAGCCGCCGCCACCACCGCCTGCGCTAGAGCCCCCGCCGCCACCACCCCCACCAGCCGTCCCACCCGAGGTGGCCGCGACCGCTCCCGCGGAAGTGACAACACTGACAACAGCAATCCAAGCGATGAAAGAGGTGCGCATGATCTGTCCCTCCTATCTCAATCCTAACCCTCCCATCCCACCCACCGGGAGCTAATTTTTCTCAACCGCCTTGGGGATAATCCCGTTATCTTTCCGCCACAACGATAGGGGGCAAAGCGATGAAATTGGAGCGCACACGGCGTCAGGTCATGAAGTATTGCGCACTAGGCATGGTGACGAGCGTTGTCACCAGCCGCATGGACCGCGTGGCGGCCATGCAGACGGCAACCTCGCCCGCAAACC
>Ga0105240_10014749_pt1 | contig 10660 bp, 7 predicted proteins | sample KBSC54metaG_FD_80426 | JGI IMG/M metagenome (GOLD analysis project Ga0105240, IMG submission 80426) | Corn rhizosphere microbial communities from Kellogg Biological Station, Michigan, USA - KBS C5-4 metaG | ecosystem: Host-associated > Plants > Roots > Rhizosphere > Soil | place: Michigan, USA...
TTACATTCTGATCTTCATTTAGTTACACGACCAATGCCAAATTGATCTCCTGCCTTAATTGCTCTACTATTATTAAAATCTACCTCAACCATCTTCTCACTGCCCACACTATTGTTAAACTCGTCTTTTAGCGTGGTTAATATTTTCCGTGTTTTCACGTCGATAACCTCACCACTCGATGGATAAGCATATTTCCCATCCAAACTAAAAGTTATCCATCCCGGCATATCCTGTAACGGTATTGTCGTCAGTTGCTGATAAGGCGCTTTTGCGCTAAAAACATGCATGCGCATATTAAAGCCATCACACAACCATAATTCTTTTTCGTCAGGAGTAAGGCCAATACCGTGACTTGGGTTGCCGTGGCGCCGCACAGGGCCGGTTGTCCAGCCTTCTACTTCCACATGGGCGACTTTCTTGCGAGTTTTCAGATCTCCAACTTCAAAGCCAAGCAGACTATCAACAGTGACAAATGCTTTTGTATCCTTTCCGTTAATGGTAAATGGCCTGATAAAATTATTGAAGGGCCCAATTTTTCCGGTTACCTCATTGGTTTTCGTATCAACAACAGTCAGCCATGGCGATCCTATGTCGTCAAGATAAACATGGTCGCCAGATAAGCTGTACAATGTATTATGCGATCTTTTAAAGCCATCCACCTTTTTGATGATCTCGCCCGTTTTGCAATCCACTACATTCCATACTTTACCTTCGAGATAAGGTAAATACATTGTTTTACCGTCAGGGGATATTGCCATTCGATCACAACCACCTTGAATCAATTTCTCCCATATTATTTTTCCGGTAGAAAGGTCAATTCGTTGGAGCGATTCCAGAGTGCTAATGTAAATACTATTCAGCGGAATGCTGACTGCTATCCCTTTCACATTGGATGGTTTGCCATTAGGGTGAAGGCCACGCGTTTCAATCCTTTTCACAAACCGGTGACCGTGATCCATGTCAAATACCAATAATCCATGACCGCCATAGCCAAGATAATCGCGAACGCCGGGCACAGCGACGAAGAGATAATGACCGGATAAGAGCTGATCTTTCTTATTTGAATCTTTCATCGCTGTAAAAAGCAATGCAAGAAAGAACACTGATAATGCAAAAAGACAGGTTTTGATACGCATAGGTTAGATGGGATAAGTGATAATCAAACTTAACAAACCCGGATGAAATAATCGGGATTAAAACTAAATGCTTATGTTTTAAAACTGGGTGGGAGTGCCTTTTTTTCCATTGCGTTAATTTTACGCAATAGGTTTGGACTTTTAAGCTTTATCATTATCTTGTTGCTCCAAATTATAAACTAAACATGCAACATCACACGCTGGCATCCAAGCCACACTATCCTATTCTTGACGGTCTGCGCGGCGTAGCGGCCGTTATGGTGGTAATCTTCCACACGCTTGAACCGCTTTCTACCAGTCACCTTGACCTAATGATGAACCACGGCTATCTTGCAGTGGATTTCTTTTTCCTGTTATCAGGTTATGTTATCGGGTACGCTTATGACGACCGCTGGGATAAAATGAGCCTCTGGGGTTTCTTCAAACGGCGTCTCATCCGGCTGCAGCCTATGATAATCATTGGCATGGTTGTCGGTGCAATATTTTTCTATTTCCAGGACTCACCTGCGTTTCCTCTTGTTCATACTGTGCCGATTAGTAAATTACTGATCGTAATGATCATTGGCTGTACACTTATTCCCGTGCCTATTTCAATGGACGTCCGCGGATGGCAGGAAATGCACCCGCTCGACGGACCGGGCTGGTCGCTCTTTTTCGAATATATTGCTAATATCCTGTATGCTTTGTTCGTACGTAAATTTTCCAAAACCTTACTGACCATACTGGTTGTTATATGTGGTATCGCACTGATCCAATACACTGTCACCAGTCAGACAGGGGATGTCATCGGTGGCTGGTCTCTTGATCCGCTGCAACTCCGTATCGGCTTCACCCGCATGATGTATCCTTTCTTTGCAGGCTTGTTATTACGGCGCGTTGTGAAAGCCGGCGATATTAAGAATGCCTTTTTCTGGTGCACAGTATTGCTGGTCGTATTCTTTTCTATGCCACGCATTGGCGGAGCAAAAGACCTTTGGATGAACGGTCTTTATGAATCGCTTACCATAATTTTCATATTCCCACTTATCGTTTATATCGGAGCCAGTGGAAAACTGATAGGCGGATTTGCGACAAAATCGTGCAAGTTTTTGGGCGAAATTTCTTATCCCCTTTATATCACGCATTATCCGCTTATTTATACTTATTGGGCTTGGATATCAAGAAATAAAGTCACCACCTTTCCGCAAGCCGCACCGTGGGCAGTGGTAGTTTGGGTATCGGCTATTACATTGGCGTATTGTTACCTTAAGTTCTATGACGAACCGGTAAGACGCTGGCTGACTAAAAGGTTTGGGAATGCTTAATATTTATATTCTTTGGAGAAAATCAGAAGACGTTGTAAATACAAAAAGCCCTGTATGCTGTGCTTTTTAATTGGGTTGTGGTGAGGGAGGGATTCGAACCTACCTATATGTTTTATTGTGGTAAAAATACTTACAAGATGAATGAAAATTCAACTACATGAATTACTCACGACCTTTTTACTACGGTAAACTCTTATACCATGGTAAGAAAAAAGGATAAAACAATGGTAGTACATGCCTATTACCTTAGAAAAACATGCAGCGCAAATTGCAATTCAACAATCAAACTTCATTCAACCTAAGCCATCTTTGTTATTATTTTTCTAAGGCGGAACGATGGGATAATGACTTGACATCGTTTGGAGGGTCGGCAACCGGGCTAGTATTCACATTATCTGGTTGCGATATTCTTTTTAGGAAATGGAACATTAATAGGCCTGACTTCCGAATTGCAGATTGTAGCAAGCATTAGCTCAACGTCCCAATAAGAATTGGGACGTTGAGCTAATTTTTATTATATTTTTAAATTGATAACTGTTATTAAAGAGCATTACACCTCTTCATAGTCCCCTATATTTACGCGCGTAAAGTTCCCTTTAGATAAAGTCTCCGGCGTTATCCGGCTGTCACCAGTTGAAACTGCAATCTTATCCCAGCCCGTTTCCCAGTCAGTCTGGAAAATAGCGTTGTAGTATCCTGCAATGTCTTTATTATATAGGATCAAACCGGCTTCGCGATTTTGGCTTACCGCTGTGTCGGACCAGTTTTGGGAGCTAATCAGTGTATTTTCACCGTCGATAATGATCAATTTATTGTGACAATGAACAAAACGGCTAATGTCTATATATTTGATATGTGTACCAAGTTTGAGGTTATAAGTGCTCTCTAAATTTTGAAGGTTCGCTTTTTCTTTCGGAACATCTGAATTTGAAAACAATTTTCCCAATATGATTTTAACGTCCAGGTCAGCATTTTTATCCCTTGCATCAGCAATTGCGTCAAGCAATTTGCTTACATCCGGCTGGGTGCTTTTTATGTACTGATTTTCTATGTAGATAGACTTCTTTGCTGACTTAAGCAGAGCGACTATTTTATCCATATAATTGTCCGGTGACAAAATAGGTACAACCCGCATCGGTTGATCAAGTGAAAACGTCTTGCTCGGAAAAAGTTTAATGGGAAGTTGTTCAGGGACGGCGTCAACCAACAGTGGCTGTTGTATCGCTTCAGTCAACAAAGATTCAGGGCTCACCCCATCTTCAACCAATTTAATGTCACTGAGCAAAACTTTTTTGAAGAATGCGGACATTTCTTTAGACTGAATTGCGACTCCCATATCCCGGTTCCCTTTCTTGAAGTGTTTTGGATCTCCCCCATCCTCCTCATTGAAGGGTATACTATTTTTACTGTAATTGCCGCTCTGAACCATAAGCCATTCATCATCAATAACAACAAACTTTTCATGGCAGTTGGGGAAATACCGGACCAACTTATTCTGGCAGGACGGCGCCGATACCGTTTTGCAACCAAAACTTGAAAGATCTTTGAGTAACTGTACTTCCTGCGTTGAATTAACATCTAACATTAATGTCACTTGTACTTTCCGTTCCAGGGCATTCAGCAGCAGTTCTTTGATGTAATCCGCGTCAAAATCATAGATACCGATTAAAATCTCTTTTTTTGCGCTATCCAGCAGGCGTTTAGTGACTGCATAGGTAGAATCCGGAGACGCGTAGGTGATAACCTGTCCCGAAACATTAAATTCCGGGATGTCGGTGATGTTATGGTAAGTCTTGCGTATGCAGTTAAAGCCTTCCGGAAGAAATCCCATCAAAGGAGACCTGGGTGATAATACAAAGTAAGGCATAAGGTTACAGAGTTTAAGTTATTGCGGTTTAAATTTTTCAGCTTTCTGCGCCACCACGGGGACCGATGTAATCTTCCCGTTATTTTCAATCTCTAGGGTATCCGGGATATTTCTTGTATCACCTTCAGTAAAAGCTATAATCGCGAAGCCATTCCTTTTCTCTTTTTTCAAATAGTCTACGGCTAAAGTATGAGCTCCCCGTTCCGAAAGAAAATCGAAATATTTGTCCCTTGCTATCCTTGCCTCTTTTTCAGTTGCCATGCTCAAAGTAAATTTCATCATTTATTTGAAATTTCCTTTGTTAAAAGTTTAACATTTAATGCTTCCAACACAAATGCTATCGGATTAAATATACTTCCCTGGCTGCCTCCACAAAAATGCAGTCCAACCGCCTTGCCTGTTTGCTTGTCTATCACGAGAGATCCGGAATCTCCGCCATCGGTAAAACTCGTGCAAAGCACCTGGTTTGTAAAACGGATTTCACCGACCCCGTCTTCATATGGAACAGGTACTTTAAGATCAACATCCCGAATTTCCCCTTCTGTGTATTCGGTTGTCCGCCCGACTTTAAAGACTGTCATCCCTCGTTTCGGCTTAATAACACCGGCCGGAATATTCTTGTTTTTGATTGCGCAAATTACATCCGACAGGCGGTCGTCGTTGATTTTTGCGATGGCACAATCCACTTTATTGACATAATCTTTTCCTGTCGTGAAAGGTGCAAACCTGGTTAAAGTCGCGATGACGTCCCCCGGCACTACTCCATTATCGGCTGCCCCCGGATATAATATTTTGTCGCCTGCTTTAGCCTGACCGCTCATTGCAAGTACATGTGAATTGCTTAAAAGAAAGTAATCTTTACCATCCGTCACTATTCCACCCAGAGTGCCACATGTAATGGAAACATGTCCGACGCTATTGCCTGGTTGAATTGGATTTCTCACGGCGTTAACTTGCGGAACAATATCCCCCAATTCCACTACATCAGTTCGAATAGGAGACCTTCCACTTAATACATCAGGAATAAATGCGGGAACAGCCTCGTCTGCCTTCAGTTCACTAAGCGGTATTTTTTTACGAACATAGAAAGTCAAAGCCAGATTACCTGTCCGTTTTTCATCGGAAACCTTTTCAGCAATGCCAACACCAACTATATTATCTTTATCGGTAACTGACTTTACATTTGGGCTACGAAAGCCTGTAGGTATCCTAAGTGACTCCAATTGCACAGCCGGAGCCATGGTGATCATTTCAAGAATATGCCGTATTTTGGCCTCAGATGTTATATAACGTTGTTTCGATCCACCTTTGGCCATACCGGGAAATGATTTTTTTAAAGACCTTTTCTTAATCATATTCTGAGATCCAATGGTTTTCCTGATAAAAATAGCGTTATTTAAAATACAGAACAACGTGAAAAACACCCCTTTATAAAGGGTGTTTTCACCGTAGCTACCCATAATAAAATTCTTGCTCGTTGTAACACCAATCTTGAATACGCGCATTTTTAGCGTTTTCGAGCATTTTTGCTTTCTCAAATTTCTGGGAGATAGACTGCTGATAGTCCATATCCAGTACAGTGAACGCAGCATGTTTGTCAAGGGTCAGGATGTCAAAGCATTAAAAACACTATTACCTGAAAAGACTGATTTCACTTCAGTTGAAAGTGCACCTACGAAAAAATTTCAAGAGGTACTATCGGTTGATACCGTAGCTCCGGACGACGACTATTTTTTGATAGGCGACGACTCTTTGGGAACGGTCGAGATCGTGACATGGGCTGAAAAGCATTTCAATATAAGTATTGAGATTTCGTGCGTTTTCGATTATCCATCTATTTCCTCCCTGGCGGTATACGTACACGAGAAGATGGGGGAATTATAATCACTTATAATTCGTTACTTCTATTTGGCATGCGTTCCTCACTTCCTGAACTGTTGCAGGTGCATCCAGTTTGAAAAGGCCCGAAAGTCCTCTTTCGAGCCTTGACGCTCTCACTGCGGCCTTTATTGCAAAGAATGCAGTAACAGACAGCACAAGCGGTGGTTCGCCGATTTCTTTGGAAGACAATATATCTGACGGGTTTTCCGGAACGCTGGCCGCGACATCCCTCGGAAAAAGATGGACGTTCATCTGTAAAGGGATGCTTGTGGTTGCCGGCGGCTTATAGGTCCAGGTATTCAGCGTATTCAGGCGTCCTTCGTTTATTCCTTTTGGCTCAAATACCAATTTTTCGGAAATGACATAACCAAGTCCCTGGACAAAGGCTCCTTCAACCTGCCCTACATCAATCGCCGGATTCATGCTCCAACCAGCATCATAAACTATATCTGCACTTAATATTTTAGTTTCCCCGGTCAGGATATCAACTTCAACGACCGTGCAGGCGGCTGAATAAGTGAAGCCACTAAATGAATCAAACGACCCGGGCTTTCCATTTTGGTCAGACGTGTACCCAGGAATAACAGGCTGGTCCTTTATAGGTTTATAGCTGAGGTTTGGTACCGGCGTTTCTCCACCGTTGATCGGCATCGATAAGCTACCTATCAGGCTAACCCGGTTTGTATAAGCCAGGGCTATCAGGTTTTGCCAAATAAGCGGATGTCTTGCCACCTTGCTGGCCGGCTTTGCTTTCCAACCGAGCACCCCATGATTCCAAAAATCGATACCCTGGCTAATGCACCAATCGTTGCCCTTCGCCTTTAGCATTTCATAGCCAAAATCAGTTATTCGCGATCGCATTTGCTCGCAAACCCGCTTCACCGCTTCCGCGCTATAGGTCGTGCCTGTAGAGGCTCCGGTACTCGTAGGGTTTGGTATCACTGACGTCTTTGCACTTTCTACCTCAATTAGGGCCATAGGAACATTCAAAATATAAGAAGCGACCTGACGAACCTGGGTTAACAGCCCCTGTCCCATTTCTACGCCACCCTGATGGACAATGATACTTCCATCTCCCTGATATATAGAAATAAATGCGCCAGCCTGCTCCAGCATAGTTAAATTGTAGCCTGATCCATATTTTACCGGGATCATGCTCAGGCCGCGTTTACGCCATTTATTTTCCTTGTTAAATTGCTCAATTTCGGCCACTTTTTGCTGGTAGCTGCAGACTGTTTTAAGATAGGCCCAAACCTCTTTCATGTAACAATAGGTTAGCTGTTGGCCGAACGGTGTAACATCTCCCCTGGAGTAAAGATTTTTTTCCCTTACCTCTTCCGCAGCCATTTCAATGGAAAATGCGCTATCATCAATTGCATTCTCCATCATCAATTTACCCTGTATATCTCCAAAGGCCCGCATAGCGGTACTTGGCGCGGTATTGGTACGGCATACGTCTATTTGGGCCTGAAAATTGGGAATCTGGTAAGCGTTATCAGCTCGCGAAATGATGCAATTAGATACTACAAAAGAACAATCGTAAAATGCACCGCCGTCTCCCCACATTTTATTTGACAGACCTTGTATGATACCTTTATTGGCAGGCGTCGTTTCTCCTTTATCAATTGCTATCTGGTACTGTGCATAATAGGCATGACGTTTACCGATCATAGCCGTATCTTGTTCACGAGTAAGAATAAGGCGAACCGGTCGTTTCATTGCTTTTGCGGCAACGGCAGCCGCTGCCGCGATAAACCGTGCAGGTTCGGTTTTACCACCAAATCCACCGCCAACCGGAGGTACCTGTACGTCGATGCTATTATACTGAACTCCTAAAGCCTGCGCAATCGTTCCATGAATAGTCATAGGACTTTGTGTAGAAGCCCTGACAATCATACGGCCACCGTCTACTGGTTCCGCTATAGCGGCTTGTGTTTCCATGTAAAAATGCACCTGCCCCCCGGTTAATTGCGTGCCTCCTACTATCTGACACATATTACCATTGACAAGTCCGGACCGGGTGGTTATCTTCTTATCTAATGGTTTTTTATCTTCCACCCATGCTAATTGACTACCTGGCCTGGTAATCTGCCAGATATGTGAATTAAAGCTTGCCTTTTTCGGATAATCCGGGAATATACTGTTATAGCGAATAGCATCGTCAAATCCCAACATGGGTTCATTCCACCATGCCTCTGCCTGTTCCGCAATTTGAACAGGCTCATAACCAATACATAAGTCTGTAACGTAACTAGCTATTAGGGTAGCATTTTGTTCTGTATCGGCTCCGACCAATGCAATTGACTGACCGACATACTGTATCTGTTCAGCTGCAAAAATAGGCTGATCCGAACCCATCCCTTGCAAATTCAATCCCCCGTTTTTAAATGCCTCACTGGTAACCAAATCAATAAAGCCCGGAAACTTTTGGGTTAAATGTCCACGCAATTCATCTGAACTTACCCGCTCGTCACTGCCTGGTATTATAAAATAAAAATTAGCCAGCGCGCGCATGCTTTGCACCAATGATCCGTTAACCGTGCCCACCGGAACCGGCAGTTCATGAGTATAATGCAATTGCCCTTGCGCCTGTTCAACGGCAGTGAATTTGACATAAGGTTTAGAAAGCGGCGCACGATAATCGAGTGGTTTATAAGATTGCAGTCCATCACTCACGGGCCAGTTTCCCCAGGTAATCAAAGCAGCTGACCGGATATTGGGTAAGACAAAGCCCCCTTGTTCGAGGAGCGCCTTCACGATGGCTTTATAAAGAAAAGCCGTTGCCAACTGTATTTTGTAGTTATCCGTGAATCCCTCATCAGGCACTCCAATCATCCGTTGTTTCCAGCTGGCAATTACATTTTCAGCTTCCCCCGCCAATTTTTTGGACACTGCAGCTACCATATCCAGCGAAAGCGTTTTACCCTTAATCAATTTTTCAGTTTCTGTTGCGCGCCACGGGAATGGAGCCAGACCACCGAAAACCATCCGTATATCAGTCACCTTGAGTGACTGGCTCAGATTTATCCGGCAAGCTGAATTTATTATACTGTGGGCATTCACATCACGGAGAGCGACTTTTTGGGCAAGCACTACGTCATTTTCGTCACCAAAAGGTATATAGTAAGATAATAGAACAATATTGGCAGCAAGCTCGTGGTCACTGATGATCATAGCTGGCAACCTTTCAATCAGGCTACTTTTTATTATTGTACCCTCTCTTACATCTATATAATCAATAACTGCATCGATTGCAGCCAATGCGGTAAGCATATCTGAAGGAAAAGGCTCACCTGTTCCGGCAGCTATATGTTTAAATACCAGCATAGTATTCCCACCAATAGATGCAGCATTCCTCACAATTCGCCCGGCAGTACGTTTTGCCATAAATTTCGCAGCTCCCCAGGCCAGCGTTTCCTCATCACGGCTTTTTGGTATCTTAGCAGCAAACTTTTTCAGGCCCCTGTCGTAAATGGAGATCATCTCGTTATAAGTGGTTCCTGACGCTACCCTGATGCCGTGCTGATCGATGATCGGTTTTTTATTTAGTTCAGGAATGAAACGGATATCGATTATTATATCGGCATTCAGGAATTCCCTTTTATAGATACCATAACCGGTATTTGCGTAAACCATATAACGCCTGTCTGTGGGGTGGTTCTGCAGAACGTTTGTTAATTCAGCCAAAGTCGCCGGGCTGATCCACCTTTTTGCTTTATTGGCGACATCTATTCCCATTGCGGCGGTTTGAGCTGCGGCAGGAAATGGGATAACAATAGATGAAGCTGGAAGTTGTGACTGGACGGAATCGTCACCAAGGCATTTCATTCGATCCTGTTCATCCTTTTCAGTCCAGTCGGATGCAAAAGTTTTCATCCCAGTAAGAATGGGGCGATACCCGGTACACCTGCAGATATTCCCGTCAAAAATCTCTTCTATTTCTTTTTTTGTTGCCTTTGGATTATTAGCAATAAATTCCGACATATTCATAACAAAACCAACTGTGCAGTAACCGCATTGAGTACCATTGTTGATAGCCAGGCGGTGCGCCACAGGGTTCATGCCTATATGAGTTATTTCTGATGGGTTTTGCGGCACTTCAGATTGCAACAGCAGTTTTGGCGTGGTGGTTCTTTTAAGTGCCTTCTGGACGTCAGACAATACCTGCTCTCTTTTGGTTTGCGCTTGTTCGAATGCTATTATCGCTGATTCCTGAATGGGACCATCATCACAGCTGCCTCCCCGACTAGAGGCTGGCGTGTGCGTCAGGTACTCGGGATTTGCATTCCTCGCAGCACCTGTCCCCTCAATCGTAGTCACTACCATTCCATCAACCGCGACAAGAGGGCGAAGACAGGCATTAACAGCTAAGTGCTGCGATTTACCTTCGTGTTCATTCCACCGGGATACAATCACAGTGCATCCTCCACATCAACCTTGTCCGCAAGGTGTTTTAGGTCCGGCCAAATGAA
>Ga0105240_10014750_pt1 | contig 10660 bp, 7 predicted proteins | sample KBSC54metaG_FD_80426 | JGI IMG/M metagenome (GOLD analysis project Ga0105240, IMG submission 80426) | Corn rhizosphere microbial communities from Kellogg Biological Station, Michigan, USA - KBS C5-4 metaG | ecosystem: Host-associated > Plants > Roots > Rhizosphere > Soil | place: Michigan, USA...
TATCGCCGAAACCGAAGAACTCGCCGAAGATGTCGCTGAAATCCTGGAACACACTGGGATCGAATCCGGCGCCCTGCGAAGCTGCGCTGCCCAGTCCGGCGTGGCCATAGCGGTCGTAAACCGCTCGCTTTTCGGAGTCGGCGAGGATGGCGTAAGCTTCGCTGACTTCTTTGAACCTCTCCTCCGCGTCCGGATTATTAGGATTGCGGTCGGGGTGGTATTGCAGCGCAAGCTTGCGGTACGCGCTCTTGAGTTCGACGTCAGTGACCGTGCGGGAAACGCCCAGAATCTCGTAATAGTCTCGTTTTGCGTTTGTCGTCAGAAGTGGCTTCCTCTTTAAACAGTAGTCCCTTGGGGGACGGAATCATCTTAAGCAGTCCGAGCCCAGCGCTGAGCCAACTCCGCGGCGAGCGGGCCTGTTCCCAGCGGGCGCAGCGGCTACGCTCGCCTTCCAGAATTGCTTCTGGTTGCCTAATTCCTGGCGGGTGTCTTACCGGCCAGGGTTCCGCGCCACCCTCACCATTGCCGGACGTAGCAGGCGGTCCTTAAACTTGTAGCCTCGCTGCCATTCCTCCAGCACCTCGTGATCGGGCACGTCTGGAGTGTCCACCATTTCGATTGCCTCGTGCACGTGCGGATCAAACTGTTGCCCCTTGGCGGCAATGGGCTGCACTCCCAGCTTGGCCAGCACATCCTGCAACTGCTTGTAAATCAGTTCCACTCCTGTGCGGAACTCGCCCATGTCGGACTTCGCTTGCAGGGCCCGGTCGAAGCTATCGATCACCGGCAGCAGGGATTTGATTGTCTCCACGCTGGCAAAGTCGCGGAAATCCTGCTGCTCTTTGCTGGCCCGGCGGCGGGCGTTTTCAAATTCAGCTTGCGCGCGAGCGAGACGATCAAGCAGCACATCGCGCTCGGCCTTTACTTTTTGCAACTGCGCTTCAGCCGTTGCGACATCGTTGTCAGGCGTAGATGTGCAGCCGGTTGCTTCCGAGGAATTCTGGTCCTCATCGCCGGCTGGAAGTTTATGCTCAACATCCAAACCGGACAGTTCTGTTTCCCGTTTTCCGTTCGATTTCACCATGACTGCGGTATTACTCCGATTCATTCAAAATTTGGTCGAAGAGGCGCGCAATGTACGACACAGCCGTGATCGTGTGCTGGTAATCCATGCGGGTGGGGCCAATGACGGCGAGCGAGCCCATTACTTCGTTGCCGGCATGCGCCGGCGCGCCTATCAGCACGAAATTCTGCATGGAGGGCAACTCCTGATCCAGCCCGATTACCACTCGCACGGCCTCCTGTTTCACGTCCAAATAGGCGCTCAACAGCTTAATGACCTTTTCCTTCTCCTCCAGGGTCTTCAGCATTTCCTGGAGGCGCTGGCGATCCTGCTCCGCCGCGAGCAGGTTGGCAGCGCCTTCTACAAAGACCATCTGGGATCCCTGGTCGGCTGCAAGCGCGCCCTGCTTGTAGAGTTGCTCGATCGAGTTCATCAAGCGGTCGTACTCGCTGCGCTCCTGTTCGATGCGGCGGAACAGTTCGGAGCGCAGGGATTCCATAGTCCATCCCCGGAAATTTTCATTGATGTACCGCGCCGCCAGGTCCAGATCGGCTTGCGGCAGATCCATGCGCAATACCCGATCGCGCACAAGGCCAGAGCGGGTTACAACTACGGCGAGGACTTTCTGATCACCCAGGCGTGAGAAGTAAACGTGCTCTAGCGCGTTCTTGGGACCGCTGGTCGCGACCGCGACGCCCACGTTCCGCGAGATCAGTGACAGCACGTGCGATGTGCGTTCCATGAACTCCTGCACATCGGTGATCCCCGCCAGCGAGTCGGAGATCATGGCTTCTTCTTGTGGCGCCAGGCGTGCCTTGCCCGAGATCTGCTCGACGTAGTAGCGATATGCTTCCGGAGTTGGAACCCGTCCGGCGGAAGCATGCGGCTGCTCGAGGAACCCGGCATCCGACAGGTCGGCCATAACGTTGCGGATCGAGGCGGGGCTCAGCCCCTCCCGATTGGAGCGCGCCAGCGTGCGCGATCCGACTGGCTCGCCGGTCGAGATAAAAGTCTCGACGATGGCGGTCAGAATCTCGCGTTCGCGGTTCCCGATGTTGGGTTCAGCAGGCATACGATTGTTTGTCAGTAGTTCTCAAACCGAGCGGCGGAGGTCCCGGGGGAAGAACAGCTTCCGGTCCATTCCTTAACTATTTTAGATGCAGAAGCTTAGGTTTTGGATCGAACTTCTGATCCTGTTTGGATTCTAGGAACGGGGTGGGGGGCTGTCAAGGTAAGGTTCAGGGCCAACGCTCTGCTGGAATCCAGGAATTCACCCTTTCGCGGGGCTGTTGCGAACTTGACCCTCTGAAACCTTCAGATACTATCCTTTATTGCATGCGAACTAAACCACACATACTACTGATAGGCGCCGGGGCCTTCGGGGGGTGGACTGCCTTGCACCTGCTGCAGGCGGGGGCAAAGGTCACCCTGCTGGACGCCTGGGGGCCAGGCAACTCTCGATCATCCTCGGGAGGAGAGACCCGGGTCATGCGAGGGACTTATGGTCCCGACCAGCCTTATACGGAGATGGCGGCTCGCGCGCTCTCTCTGTGGAAGAAATATGAGCGGAAATGGAAGCGCCAGTTTCTGCATCGTCCCGGAGTGCTCTGGATGGCTACTGGCCGGGATGACGCATTCGAGCGCGGCTCGGTGCAGATGCTGCGCGCGGCGAAGATCAAGTTTCAGGAACTGTCATCCGCCGACATGAGGAAGTTCTGGCCGCAGATCAACTTCGAAGGCGTTGAGTGGGGAATCTTTGAGCCGGAATGCGGCTATCTGGAGGCGCGCGGAAGTTGTCAGGCAGTGGTCGAAGCCTTCATCGCCGCCGGAGGCAAGTACCGGCAGGCTGCCGTAAAAGGTGAACTTGAGAGTGGCAGCTTGCTAGGCTTGAATTTATCGGATGGGTCGAAAATCAAAGCCGATGTTTACGTCTTCGCTTGCGGGCCGTGGCTGGGAACGCTGTTCCCTGAAACCGTCGGCGACCTGATACGAGCGACCAAGCAGGACGTTTTTTTCTTTGGCCCGCCCGCGGGCGACAACCGCTTCAGCTACGAGGCGATGCCCGTGTGGGCCGATCACCGCGGCAAATTCCGCTACGGCATTCCCGGCAGCGATCGCCGCGGATTCAAGATTGCCGACGATACCCGCGGACCGGACTTCGATCCCACGCAGGGAGAGCGCATGGTGAGCCCGGAAACATTGAGGGAAATTCACGAATACGTCGGCTTCCGCTTCCCTGCCCTGAAAAACGCGCCGCTGGTTGAAACCAGGGTCTGCCAGTACGAGCAGACGCCAGACAGCCACTTCATTGTCGACCGGCATCCGAACAATGAGGACGTCTGGCTGGTAGGCGGAGGCTCGGGCCACGGATTCAAGCACGGCCCCGCGCTGGGGGAGATGATGAGTCGCTTAATTCTGCGAGATGGGACGCCCAACCCTATATGGCGCCTGGACCGTTTCAATAAGAAGTCACCAGCGGGAAGAGAGAAAGACCGAGGACTTCCCTTGTGACCGCGCTTGCGTGGTGATTATTGGATCTGGATGACGCCGGCCGGTGCATTGGCCTTAATCTCGCCGACCCGGTCGATCACCTTGCGCGCAAATTCGTAGATGGATTTTGCGTGCGGAGAGTTCTCGCCTTCGAGCACGACGGGCTTACCGCTGTCCCCCGACTTGCGAACCTCGGGATCGAGGCTGATGTTGCCAAGGAACGGCACCCCGAACTGCTTCGCCATGTTTTCGGCGCCACCGCGAGAAAATATATCAATCTCGTGATTGCAATGCGGGCACACGAAGTAGCTCATATTCTCAACGACGCCAGCGATATCCACCTTCATCTGTCGGAACATTTCAATCGCTTTACGCGCGTCCTGCAAAGACACATCTGACGGGGTTGAAACCACAACTGCCCCGGTCAGCGGAACGGTTTGCACAAGAGAAAGCGCGACATCGCCCGTTCCCGGAGGAAGATCGACCACCATATAGTCGAGGTGTCCCCATTCCACCAGGCCGAGAAACTGGCGGATAATCTGGTGCAGCATGGGTCCGCGCCATATCACCGGCTTGTCTCCGGGATTGAGAAATCCGACTGAGATTACCTTCAGCCCGAACGCTTCGATCGGCTCGATGCGGTTCTCCCCGACCATGCGGGGCTGCGAGTTCACCCCTAACATCAGGGGGACGTTGGGGCCGTAGACGTCGGCGTCCAGCAATCCTACTTTGTGACCCATTTTGGCCAGCGCAACCGCCAGGTTGACCGACAACGTGGTTTTTCCGACGCCTCCCTTACCCGAACCCACCGCGATGATAGAGTCAACCCCGGGAAGCGGTTGCGGACCGGGCTGTGCCGGACCATGTCCATGCTGATGCGGAGTATTTGCACTCAAAGGATTGCTCCAAGGGATGAATTGCGGAGAAGTAGAATCCCAAGCCTCGATTATACAGAGCGGCATCAGAGGCTGGGGCGCGCCGACCCGGCATCCATCAAGCGACCTCACAGCTTGCGTCATTGAGGCCGCGTTTGCGGATTGAACTTACTAGCGGGAGGAGGCCACTCTCGTGACAAGAGCAGGTGCGCTGGAGACAGTAGCGTTGGAGATGTTCACAGGTAAGCGACCAGGAGCCGGAATTTCCCCAAACAGCGCTCTCGCAGCACTGACCTCAGATACGTTCGCATTCGAGAATGTACAGATGTAATTTTGGATTCTGGGGAAGTCCTCCGTGAGATAGGGAGTCCCCATAGCCAGAACTGCAGTCTTGCCGCTGGCACGGGCAAGAATCCCGCCGAATAACTTCGCCGTCGAGTCCGGCAGAGACGCGGAATTCTTCTGGCCCCGAGCCACCGTCCTGGTGCGTGCGGCCGAGGGCACGACATACACCGCCACTACCACCTGCTGCGCCCGATCCACTGCCTTCAAGACCGCGCCCGATCTTGCCGCCGCGATCCGAGGATCCAGGTAAATTACTCGCGCATCAGGAGCCCGTTTTCGGATCTCAAATTCCAGGGCGCGACCGTCATCCGAACCAACATTGTCGCAAAGAATAATCAATAGCAGCGGACGCTGACGTTTAACTGGTGGGTAGTGAACCAGCAGACTCTTGCCCGCCGCCCGCTGCCTAAGGGGAAGGAGGTTGCCGTTATCGCGAACCAGAGTCACGGAGGCATCGGAGATCTGCTGGCCGATTGCAATATTTTCCGGGCTCCCCACTAGTCTGGGAATCGCTGCCACATCGACTACGCGATTCTTTTCCAGACCGAGCAGAGCTTTAGCCCGCAAGATCTTAAGCACGGAGGCATCAAGCCGTTCCTGCGGAATCTCACCTGTCTGGACGGCCGCCAGCATGGCTCGGTAGCTTGCGTCCAGATCGGCGGGCATGGTGAGCACATCGTTTCCCGCGTTGAAGGCGTCTACGGCCACGCGTCCCGGATTTCCTTTATACAGATTGCTGAGAGCCGCCATATCAAGCGCATCCGTCAACACAATGCCCTTGAAGCCGAGCTTCTTTTTCAGCAGACCAGTGACAATTGCTGGTGAAACGGTAGCCACGCGGCGGCGGTCCGGATCGAGAGCCAGAACCTGCACATGTGCCGTCATCACCGCATCCACTCCCGCCCCGATTGCTTTCTGGAACGGAGGCAGATCGATGGCGTGCAGGTGCTCCAGATCGTCGTTCACCACGGCTATGGCAAGGTGCGAATCTGTTGCGGTATTGCCGTGACCAGGAAAATGCTTGGCGGTGGTCAGCATGCCTTGGCCTCGTGCGCCGCGGATATAGGCAGCCACGAGATCGCCCACTTGGTCGGCGTTGCCCCCGAACGCGCGCGTCCCGATGATGGGATTAGCAGGATTGGAATTCACGTCCGCGATGGGGAACAGATTCCAATGCACCCCCAGGGCCCGGCTCTCCTGCGCGGTGATGCGTCCGAATTCTTCTGCATATTTCACGTTCCCGGCAGCTCCAAAAGCCATCGCATGGGGGAACACCGTCGTTCCAAACAGGTGTGCGGGAAGGACCCCGCGCTCGAAATCCCCCGCAATCAGCAGCGGCAGGTTCGATTCCTGCTGCAATTGGTTCAGCAGCGTAACCGTCTCCAGACGACGGTTCACATCCCGTGCCCGCCCTTGCGCCGGGACCGACATGGCCAGAGAGCCAATGTGATATTTACGAATATTGTCACGGAGTTGGACGTAGTCGAGACTCTGTCCATGCAGAAATTCCACCCGCATCCGGATCATGAACAACTGCCCAACCTTCTCCTCAATTGAAAGCGTCTTCAGGGTTTTCTCTGCCCAGCCTTCATCCCCATTTGCATGCCTTTCCGCGGACGGCTGGGACAAGGTCGCCGGCTCCAAGACAGCAGAGCCCGAAAAGGTTAACAGGGCCAGGAGCAAGATAGGATTGCGGAGGAACCTCACCGAATGAGCATACTGCCGAATCGAGAGGGCGCGAACCCAACTTGGAAGAATTCCCAATCGAACGTACATGTCCTGACAACGGAGGGGCACCGAGGCTAAGAATGTGAATCACTCTCCACTGGACGCGCGCTTGTACAGGGTCTTGGAGTGCTTCATTCGCCCGGATTTAGCGGGGAAAAAATTGCGGAGGGTGGGATCTAAATTCAGCAAATAATGTAGTTTCAACAACATCGAAACACGGCGGGCACCGCAAAAGCCGATGGAAGACAGTGGTAAGCAGTGCTAACGGATCACAAACGGATCACGGCTCAGTGATTTGTTGAAAAGCCATGGAACGGCGGGGCCGGAACATTGATGTTCTAGCGTGTCATCCCCTGGTCGATGCAGGTCCAATCTGTATGGCCTGCGTCCAAGTCAGAGTTCCAACCGTCATTGAAACAACTTGCTTACGGCAACTCGTATATTGTGCGTATGCGCATTCGATTCGCGTTTGCTCTGACCCTGATCCTCATTGCATGGAGTGCGAGCCACGCTTCCGACTTGGCGCTCACGGGCGCAAAGATTTACACCTCTCCGACAGAGCCACCCATTGAGAATGGCTCGATCGTCATACACGACGGCCATATTCTTGCCGTGGGGCCGACTTCGAGCATCAAAATCGCGCCGGAGGCGACGGTTATCGACTGTCGTGGCCTCGTGGTTGCCGCGGGTTTCTGGAACAATCACGTCCACATCCTTGCTCCCGGCCTTCTTCACGTGCGCGCCTCTAGTACCAACGAGCTTGATAAGGAACTGGACACAATCTTCAACCGTTGGGGTTTCACCACTGTATTTGACCTCTCCTCGGTACTTGATAATACGCTGGCATTGCGCAAGCGCATCTCGAGTGGCGAACTACGCGGACCACGAATTCTCACAGTCGGTGAGCCGATTTGGACGATTGAACCGGTTTATGTTCGTGACTTTCTTCAAGAGAACCACATTCATATGCCGAACACCCAAACCCCGGGTCAGGCGGTTGCTCTCGTGCGGGAGCATGCTGCCAAAGGCGCAAATGGAATCAAGTTGTTTTGCGGTTCTTACCAAGGCCAAGGAAAGGTTGCGGTGTTGCCCTTGGCTATCGCCAGAGCCGCCGTTGAGGAGGCCCATCAGCACAGCCTGCCCGTCTTCTCGCATCCCCAGAATTGGGAAGGCGTGAACGTGGCAATCGCTAGCGGTGTTGATGTGCTGGCGCATACAGTTCCGCAATCGCCGCCTTGGACTGCGGATTTCGTCTCGCGATTGAAAAGCGCCAACATCGCCTTGATACCAACATTGACCTTATTCGACTTCGAGGCACGCAAGGAGAATGGCTCCGACCAGGAACGCGAGGCTTGGATCTCCAAAATGGTTGCCGAACTGCGTGCTTACGCACAAGCCGGCGGAGACGTTCTATTTGGAACTGACATCGGCTACATCGACCACTACGATACGAGCCTGGAATTCACTCTTATGTCGCAGGCGGGAATGAACTATCAACAAATCCTCGCATCGCTCACCACGAACCCGGCGCGGAGATTTCGGTATTCCGACCGAAGCGGTCACATTGCCAAGGGCACGGATGCCGACCTGGTCGTGCTAGGCGCGGATCCTGCGCAGGACGTTTCTGCATTTTCAAAGGTGCGCTTCACAATCCGAGCTGGAAACGTCATCTACCGGCAGAAGTGAACTCTGCGTAATAGCTAGCCGCTCTCCCACGACTAGAGGGCGGTCAGTAGTATTACATTCACTTCTTGGGGATGACGGGCAAACTAGAAGTTGTGAAGCTGGCTATTCATGAAAGCGCACAGAACATCAGTTCGCATGGCTGCTGAAGTGGTGCCCCCGCTGGACAGCCCGCGAAACGGTTCGTACGCGAAGCCGCGCGTAATTACGGTCGTCGCTCTTTCACCACCTGTGCCGTTTCGTCTCTTTTTCGTCGATTAGTATCGGCGAGGGAGTCTCTTCGCCGAGGCCTTGGATCCGGTGGTTCACGGAACGGTTCCACAGAAATGCGCTCGTAACACACTTTCAGCACGGTCAGGTATTCTGTACCGCCCGGCAATTGAAGGACTACGCTGTCACCCGCTGACGACTTCATCAACGCACGTCCCAGAGGTGACACCCAACTGATGTGGTTGCGGTTGAGATCGATTTCGTCTGTGCCAACGATGCTCACCACTCGCTCCGCTCCCGCGGCATTGGCATAGGTCACGGTCGCTCCGAAGAATGCCCTCGTAGCCGCCTGTCCCGCTCTCGGAGCTTCCGGGTCCACCACTTCCGCGGCTTGGATTCGCTTCGTGAGAAAGCGAATCCGCCCGTCGATCTGCCGCAGCCTCCGCTTGCCATACTGATAGTCGGCGTTTTCACTGCGATCGCCGTTGCTGGCGGCCCACGCCACCACCTCCGTCACGGCCGGGCGTTCCCTGGTCAGCAGAAACCGGTGCTCATCTTTGAGGCGCTCCAGCCCGCTCCGCGTTATGTAGTTCTTGCCTGGCGTCGCGGGCTCGTCCGCTTGTGGTTTTCTCGTAAAACCTTTTCGCATCTCGTAGTCTTTCCAGCGCGAATCCAGTGGGTGCACCAATGAACGCGGATGAACGCCGATAGAAAACATTGTAAGTCATCCGACTTTATGCGAGTTCATCTGGCGGGTTGCCCATCTTTGCATTGCAGCATTCCCACGGAGGGTGCCCCATCCTTGCGTTTTTTGCATGGGTGGGCGGCGATGCTGCTGGCGCAACTCTTGAAGGACGGAGTACCGGCAGATGGGGTGGCTTCTGCAGTTTGAAGGCTGGGCCACCCGCCGGGTAGCCCCGATGGGCAGGAGAAAGGAACAGCAACTTAGTTTGGCGACTTCGCACCGTGCACCTCAGGTGTACCCTTCGTTCGAGAGCGCCACCAGATCCGCGTTCCAGGCGAGTCGCCCAACTCTTAATGACAATTTGAGGCATACTACGTTTTCGAATTCCAGCGGGGATGGAGGGGACGTTGACAAGCAAGTTTCGCGGCGTAGTGCGCGCGGTCTGGCTGGCATTCTTGCTGCTGAGCCCTTTCCTCGCTCCCGGGAATGGCCAGAACGCGACAACGGCGACGCTCACGATCGATACCGACACAGTCGAGAACGTCATCAGCCCGAGTTTATATGGGCAATTCGCCGAGTTCATGTTCCAGGATATTAAAGGCGGGCTCGATGCGGAATTGGTGCGCGATCGCGGCTTCGATGAGCAACCGAATGCCCTCGGACTGCCGCGTTACTGGGAGCGTGATCCGGATGACAGAAACGATGATGCCGCTTTGCGCTTGGCGTGGGATGCTGACGTTTATCTTCCGGTCAATGGGGATAAGAATACGCTGGCCAGCCAGCACTCTCTTCGTGTGGATGTGCAGGGCGAATTCGAACAGCGGCGAGGCGTTCATCAAGGTTGGATTCCGGTTCGGGCAGGAATCGATTATGAAGGATATATTTGGCTGAAGAGTGCAGGCTATGTAGGAAAGGTTGTCATCGCGCTGGAGGCGGATCAAACAGACGGGGAAGAATACGCGAGCGCGGTGCTCCCCGAGATTGCTGGGGATTGGAAGAAGTACTCCTTCACGCTCAGGCCCACCAAATCCGACCCGCTCGCAAAACTTGCCATTCTGTTTCGAGGCAAAGGGAAATTATGGCTCGACCAGGTTTCCTTGCTGCCGCGCGACGCACAAGGCGGCGTTCGCCACGACGTCGAGCAACGAGTGGCGGCCTTACACCCCGCCTTTATTCGATGGCCTGGGGGAAACGTTGCGCAGGATTATCACTGGAGATGGGGTGTTGGGCCGCGTGATAACAGGCCTGTCTGGGTAAACGAATCTTGGCGAAAAGAACTGGAACCCAGCAATTTCGGAACTGACGAGTTCATTCAGTTCGCCAAGCGGGTCGGAGCAGAACCTTCAATCACGGTCAACGTGGAAGGACGCGGGGCGACCGCAGAGGAAGCGGCAGCTTGGGTCGAATATTGCAATGGCGATGCCCATTCCAAATATGGTTCCATGCGCTCCGCCGACGGCAGTCCGGAACCGTTCCACGTACGCTATTGGGAGATCGGCAACGAGATATGGGGCGATTGGGTACGCGGCCACAGCGATGCGGAAACATACGCCAAGAATCTAAATCGCTACGTGGAGAAGA
>Ga0105240_10014756_pt1 | contig 10655 bp, 9 predicted proteins | sample KBSC54metaG_FD_80426 | JGI IMG/M metagenome (GOLD analysis project Ga0105240, IMG submission 80426) | Corn rhizosphere microbial communities from Kellogg Biological Station, Michigan, USA - KBS C5-4 metaG | ecosystem: Host-associated > Plants > Roots > Rhizosphere > Soil | place: Michigan, USA...
AGCGCAAGGCTGCGCATGATCGAGGTCGGGACGATGAACATCCCGATCAGGGCGACCACGAACGTGCTGCCGCTGAAGAGCACCGCGCGGCTGGCGGTGGCACCGGCAAGCGCGATCGCATCGTCCTTGGCAAAGCCTCGCCGGCGTTCCTCACGGTAGCGCGAGACGACGAACAGCGAGTAGTCGATCCCAAGCGCCAGCCCCATCCCCGTGAGCATGTTCACGATGAAGACCGAGAGCTCGAACCCGAGCGAGAGCAGCGCGACGAGTCCGAGCGCCACGATGATCGAGAGGACAGCCATGAGCACGGGGACGAGCCCGGCGATCACGGCGCCGAAGACGAGCACGAGCACGATGAGAGCGGCCGGGAGGCCGAAGGCGAGCTCGCCCGTCTCTAGGTCCTTCTGCGACTGCCGGCCGAAGTCGTGGTTCGCGGTGCGGTAGCCCGTGATCCCGACCTCGAACGCGCCGCCGTTCGCCTGCTCGACGACCTTCTCGACCGGGGCCGCCCCGGAGTCGCTGCGGATGAGCAACGAGACCAGCACCGAATGGCGGTCGGGCGCCACGACCGGCTGCGTCGCGTTGATGATGATCGCCCTGGGAGGGGCCTGGAGCTCTGAGGCGAGTCGCCTGGCGAACGCCTGAAACTGCGGCGAATCGACCGTGTACCGTCGCGAGGTGACCACAACCACGTCCTGCTTCGCGATGGCCGCGGTCTGCGGGAATGCCCGCGCGATGGCGTCGGCAGCCTTCGTCGATTCGGGCTTCCCGACGACGTGCGAGTTCGAGCTCAGCCCGTGCAGGGAGGTGGCGATGAGCGCGAGCGCCGCCAGCACCGCGATCCCCCACAGAGCGAACGTCCTGCGCGGTCTTGCGGCCGACGCCCGTGCCAGGCGCTCGGTCACTCGACCGTGACGGTCTTCGCCAGGTTCCGCGGCTGGTCGACGTTGAGGCCGCGCAGCCGTGCTATCCGGTAGGCGAGCAGCTGCAGCGGGAGGACAGCGAGCGATGCCTGAAGGAAGTTCGGCGTCCGCGGCACGTAGATCACGTCGTCGGCGTGATGCTGGATGTCCTCGTTGCCGTCGGTCGCGATCGCGATCACGTGCGCACCGCGCGCCCGGGTCTCCTGGATGTTCGAGACGATCTTGTCGTAGACGTGGATGTTCGTGGCGACGACGACCACCGGCGTCCCCTCGGCGAGCAACGCGATCGGCCCGTGCTTCATCTCGCCGGCCGAGTACGCCTCGGTCGGGATGTACGAGAGCTCCTTCAGCTTGAGCGCGCCCTCGAGCGCGACGGGCAGGCCGATGTGCCGGCCGAGGAAGAGGAAGAAGGGCTTGTCCTGGAAGCGCTGCGCGATCGACTCGATCGGATGGTCGCCGTCGAGGAACTCCTGCATCGTCTGCGGCAGCTCGTGCAGGCGGTCGAGGATGAAGTCGATCTCGTCCTGCGGCAGCGTGCGGCGGATCTCGGCGAGCTTGAGCGCGAGCAGGCTGAGAAGCGCCACCTGCGCGGTGAACGTCTTCGAGGCCGCGACGGCGATCTCCATGCCGCAGCGCGTGTAGAGGGTCGATTCGGCCTCGCGGGTGATCTGCGTCCCCATGAGATTCGTGATCGCGAGCGTCCGTGCGCCGCTCTCACGGGCGAGCTTGACGGCGTTGACCGTGTCGCGCGTCTCGCCCGACTGCGACATGCCGATCACGAGTGTGTCCTTCGACAGGACGGGATTGCGGTAGATCCATTCGCTCGCGATGTCGGGCTCGACCGGGATCCGCGCCCACTCTTCGAGGATGTAGCGGCCGACGACGCCGGCGTGGTACGCGGTGCCGCAGGCGACGATGACGATCCGGCGGAGGTTGCGGACTTCGAGCTCGGTCATGCCGAGCGCGTCGAGCATGAGCTTGTGGCCGCGGACGCGGTCGCCGATCGTCTCCGCCACGGCGTCCGGTTGCTCCCAGATCTCCTTCAGCATGAAGGTCTCGTAGCCGCCCTTCTCGGCGCTCTCGTCGTCCCAGTCGATCTCCTGCGTCTCGGGCGCGTCGATCTCGGCGCCGTCGGCGAAGAAGCGAACGCTCTCCGGCGTGACCTCGACCACCTCGCCGTCGCGCGGATGGATGACGGTGCGCGTCTCGCTGAGGAAGGCGGCGATCGAGGAGGCGAGGAAGTTCTCGCCCTCGCCCAAGCCGATCACGAGCGGCGTCTGGTGGCGAACGCCGACGAGCACATCGGGCTGGTCGTGGTGGATGGCGACGATCGAGAAGTGGCCCTCGAGCTGCGGATAGACGCGCGCGAGCGCCTGCGCGAGGTCGCCCTCGTACTGCTCCTCGAGCAGGTGGACGACAACCTCGGCATCGGTCTCGGACGTCAGCTCGTGGCCGCGCACTGCGAGGTCGTGGCGCAGCTCGACGTAGTTCTCGATGATCCCGTTGAGGACGATCGCCAACCGGCCGGGCTCGCAGCCGGTGAGCGGATGCGCGTTCAGCTCGGTTACGCCACCGTGCGTTGCCCAGCGCGTGTGGCCGAGCCCGTGGCGCGAGTGAGAGCCGTTCGGGCCGGCCGCCTCGACGAGGTTGCTCAGGTTGCCGACGGCACGGACGTAGTCGAGCGAGTCGTCCTCGCGCAGGGCGATCCCCGCGGAGTCGTACCCGCGGTACTCGAGCCGGCGCAGCCCTTCGAGCAAGAGTGGCTTCGCTTCACGCGATCCGACGTATCCGATGATCCCGCACACGTCCGCTCCTTTCCCCCAGCGGCCTGAAAAACGCTCCCTGAAAACGCGAAAAGCCCGGCTGACGACCCGATCGCAGCGTCGCGTGCGGGTCAGCCGAGCTCGTGTGTCACCAGGGCGGCGACTTTAGCACAGAGCCCTTCTGCGGACTCTGCCGTTTCGGCCTCCGCGAGCACACGGATGACCGGCTCTGTGCCGGACGGACGGACGAGAACGCGGCCCGAGCCGTCGAGCTCGGTGTTCACGCTCTCCACCGCCTCGAGAAGCTCGTCGGGGAGCGGATCCTGGCCGCTACGCGGCAGATTCCGCATCACCTGCGGGAAGCGCGGCATCACGGCGACGGCATCGGATAGAGAGCGCCCTCGGAGCGCCTTGCAGAGGAGGAGCGCGGCGACGAGCCCGTCGCCCGTCACGTGACCGTCGAGCCAGATCAGGTGCCCGGACTGCTCACCCCCGAGGAGCAATCCCTCGCGGCGGAGCGCCTCGAGCACGTAGCGGTCGCCGACATCGGTGACGGCGACGCGAATGCCGCGTTCCTCCATCAGCCGGTGGAAGCCGAGGTTCGTCATCGTCGTCACGGCGACTCCGTCGACATCGAGGTCGAGCGCGAGGACGGCGAGGATCTGGTCACCGTCGACCGGCTCGCCCCGCTCGTCGACGGCGAGCATCCGGTCTCCGTCGCCGTCGAAGGCGATCCCGAGGTCGAAGCGGCCTTTGCTGACGACGTCGGCCAGCGCGCGAAGGTCGGTGGCGCCGCAGCCGACGTTGATGTTCCCTCCGTCCGGCGCGTTCCCGATCGCCGTCACCTCGGCCCCGAGTTGCTCGAACGCCTGCGGCGCGAGGCCCGCGTAGGCGCCGTTGGCGCAATCAACGGCAATGCGGAGACCGCTCAGGTCGGTGCCGAAGCGATCGAGCACGTGATCGAGGTAACTGTCCGCGGCAACCTCGACGCGGTCGATCTCGCCCACGCCCTCGGCCGGAGCGTCGAGGAGCGTCTCGATCTCCTCCTCCGCCGCGTCCGTGAGCTTGCGGCCCTCGCGGTCGAAGAACTTGACGCCGTTGTACTCCGGCGGGTTGTGCGAGGCCGAGATCACGACCCCGAGGTCGAGCCGGAGCAGCGCGACCGCAGGCGTCGGGAGGACACCGGCGAGGACGGCAGTCGCGCCCGCCGAAGCGACGCCGTCCGCGAACGCGTCTTCCAGCTCGGGGCCGCTGGCGCGCGTGTCGCGCCCGACGAAGATCCGCCCTCGGCCGCACCAGAGGGCGGCCGCTTTGCCGAGCTGTTCCACCAGCTCGGCGGTGAGCGTCTCGCCGACGACCCCGCGGACGCCGTCCGTTCCGAAGTACTGCCGCGCCACGGCCGGGACTTTACGGTCCGGCTGCTAGAACGTCGCCGTGCAGGGCGAAAAGTCGCAGTGGATGCGGCTCGGCCAGTTCGCGTTGTCGGCGCTCATGTTGGTCGGTCTCGGCGGCGGGTACGCGGCGGCGCTCGGCTGGCGTGACGGCGTATTCCTGTTGCTCGCATGGGCGCTGACCACGTTTGCCTGGCACCTCGCCGCAGGCATCTGGGGGTACCGGCACGTCATGCGACACGAATGGCCGCGCGTAGCTCCGCTCGAGGATGACGACTGGGACGACTAGCGCTTCGAGAACTGCGGCGCCTTGCGCGCCTTGTGCAGACCGGCCTTCTTGCGCTCGACCTGACGCGCGTCGCGCGTGAGGAAGCCCTCGCGCTTGAGAGGCACGCGCAGCTCCGGGTTGGCCTCGACAAGTGCGCGGGCGATCCCGTGACGCACGGCTCCAGCCTGTCCGGTGAGCCCACCGCCGTGGACGCGGACGCGGAGGTCGTACTGACCCTCGAGTCCGGCCACCTTGAACGGCGAGACCGCGATCGTCTGCCAGACGGAGCGCGGGAAATACTCCTCGAGCGTGCGGCCGTTGACCCACGTCGCACCGTCGCCCGGCCGCAGGATGACGCGCGCGACCGAGGTCTTGCGCTTCCCGGTGCCGCGGTACTGGGCGAGCTCGCTCATGAATCCAACTCCAGGGACTTGGGGTTCTGCGCTTCGTGTGGATGCTCGGAGCCCGCGTAGATCTTCAGCTTCGTGATCTGCTGGCGCGCGAGCCGGTTTTTCGGGAGCATCCCCTTCACGGCGACGCGAAGCACCTCGGTGGGCCGGCGCTCGAGCTGCTCGCGGAGCGTCCGGCTGCGGAGCCCGCCGGGATATCCGGAGTGGCGGTAGTACCGCTTCTGGTCGAGCTTGTTGCCCGTGACCTGGATCTTCTCCGCATTGACGACGATGACGAAGTCGCCGGTGTCGACGTGCGGGGTGAACTGCGGCTTCCGCTTGCCGCGGAGCGTGTCGGCGATCTGGGTCGCGAGGCGGCCGAGCGTCTTGCCCTCGGCGTCGACGAGATACCACTCGCGCGTGATTTCTCCCGGCTTGGCGCTGTAGGTCTTCATGAAAAGGGGCGGACAGATGCCCGCCGGCGGCCGATTGTAGCGAAAGCCTGTCGCAATCCCTGCTCGAATGCCGCGGCCCCGCCGTGCGAAGGATGGCGAACGTACGGCGCGTCGAGGACCGCGGCTGCGAGCCGTCCGACTGCGATCGGGACACGTCCACGTGTCAGCTCTGCGAGGAACGGCGATGCGGCTTCTATTTCCCCCCGAGTCGGCCGGCGGTTAGAGGTTGAGTCGCCGGGATGCGTCGGGACCACGTTCCAGAGCAGCACCTCTTCCTCCACCCCGAGCTGCTCGAGGACGCGGTGCACGATCGTGGCCGTCGCCTCCGCCGGACCCGTGCCGGTGAGTTGTCGCTCTGAGGTGAAGGGAAGCCCGCTCACGCGCGCGCCTCGGTAGCCGGCGGCCTCCCCGACGAGGACGACCGGCGCGCCGCAACGAACTTCGAGGTAGGCGCGGAGCCGGTCCCGCAGGAACGGTGAGGCCGCGTACTGGTTGTAGGTCTCGCCGATGCTCGCCGCCGCGAGCCGGCTGACGAAGCCGGGCCTTCCGTCACGGGCCCAGATGCTCCGATCCTCGTCGTACGCGCGTCCGCGCGAGGCGCCAACCGCCATGGATGCAGCCTAGAGCGACGTGAAACCGCGTTTACCCGCGCGCCCGGACCCTGGATACAGCGAAGGTGGCCTTCGCCACCTTCGCTGTGTCTGAGCTACCCGCCCACAAAGAGCATGGCGCTACGATGTTTATCGCCCTCCGGCCTAAACCCGCCTCACTCGTTCGAGGGATCTCACAGGTGAGAGGGCGCGGTTTCCCGCGCCCTCGAGTAGCCGACTAGGTGAGCTCTACGGGCAGTCGGCGAACCCGTTGTCCAGCTCCGTCTTGACGGTGCCGCCAGGGCCGGAGGCGACGGCCTTGTGGCTCCCCACGATGGCCTCGAGGCAGTAGCCGGTGTTGCCGACTCCGGTCCCCTCGATCTTGCCGCCATTCGCGGTCTGGAGAGCCGTGCTGAGACCGGAGTCATACGAGTTGAGCGCATCCCAAGGAGTGGCAGCGGCCCCGCCGCTCGCCGTCTTGCTGAACGCGTAGTCGGTGTAGTCCGAGAAGTAAGCCTCCGCCGACGGGATCGCCTCGCGGACATCGGCCGCGGCCGAAGTCCTCTGCGCCTTGTCCCTGAAGCCGAGATACGACGGAACGGCGATCGCAAGCAAGATGCCGATGATGATCAGGACGACGAGAAGCTCGATCAGTGTGAAGCCGCTCTCGCCCTCGAGCGCGCCGCGACGCTCCTGCAGCTTGGCCAGCATGTAGTTCTCCTTTTTCCTCGGATGGAAGCCGCCCATTAGATCGGACGACGAAGTGATTACTTCATCGGAGAACGAAGGAAGTTCGCCCTACCCCCGAGCGAGGGATTCGCAGGGTGAAGCTGTCACCCGGGGCGAGGGATGCAGGCGGTTGTCACCGCGGCTCACGGCGGGATCGAGGTCGACTACTCCCACTCGATCGTCGCGGGCGGCTTCGAGGTTACGTCGAGGACGACCCTGTTGACGCCTGGGATCTCGTTCACGATTCGCGCCGAGATCGTCTCCACGAGGTCGTACGGGAGGCGCGCCCAGTCGGCGGTCATCGCGTCGTCGCTCGTCACCGCGCGGATCACGATCGGGTAGCCATACGTCCGCTCGTCGCCCTGCACGCCGACCGACCGCACCGCCGGCAGCACGGCGAACGACTGCCACAGCTCGCCGTAGAGGCCGGCGCGGCGCACCTCCTCCTGCAGCACCGCGTCGGCCCGGCGCAGGATCTCTAGCCGTTCCGACGTGACCGCGCCGATGATCCTGATCGCGAGGCCCGGGCCCGGGAACGGCTGGCGCCAGACCATCCGCTCGGGCATCCCGAGCTCCTCCCCCACCCGCCGCACCTCGTCCTTGAACAGGAGGCGCAGCGGCTCGACGAGCCGCATCTTCATGTCCGGGGGCAGACCGCCGACGTTGTGGTGCGACTTGATCGTGGCGGCGACGCCTTCGGTGCCGCCCGACTCGATCACGTCGGAGTAGAGCGTCCCCTGTACGAGCCAGCGGACGTCGCCGAGCCTGCGGGCCTCCTCCTCGAACACGCGGATGAACTCGCGGCCGATGATCTTCCGCTTCTCCTCGGGCTCCTCGACGCCGTCGAGTAGCTCGAGGAAGCGCTTCTGCGCCTGCACGTGGACGAGCGGGACGTGGAAGTGCTCGCCGAACGTCTCGACCACCTGCTCGGCCTCGTCCTGCCGCAGCAGGCCGTGGTCGACGAAGACGCAGGTGAGCTGCTCGCCGACCGCCTTGTACACGAGCAGCGCCGCGACGGCCGAGTCGACCCCGCCCGACAGCGCGCAGAGCACACGCTCGTGACCGACCTGCGCCCGGATGCGCGCGACCTGCTCCTCGATCACGGCGGCCGGCGTCCAGGCGGGCGGTGCGTCGGCGGCGCGGTAGAGGAAGTTCTTCAGGACGTCCATCCCATGCGGCGTGTGGACGACCTCGGGATGGAACTGGACGCCGTAGAGGCCGCGCTCGGGCGCCTCGAAAGCCGCGACCGGCGTCGCCGGCGAGCTCGCGACGACGCGCGCACCCTCGGGAGCCGCGACGACGGTGTCGCGATGCGACATCCAGACCGTCTGCTCGGAAGGCGTGTCGGCCAGCAGTTCCGACTCCGCGACCTCCATCGAGGTTCGCCCGAACTCGGAGACGTCGGTGCGGTCGACCCGGCCGCCCAGCTCGAGCGCCATCAGCTGCGCGCCGTAACAGATGCCGAGCGTCGGCACTCCGAGCTCGAACAGTGCGGGATCGATGCGCGGCGCGTCGTCGGAGTAGACGGACGACGGGCCGCCGCTGAGCACGAGCGCGTACGGGTTCCGGGCGCGCACAGCCTCGGGCGTGATCGTGTGCCCGACGAGCTCCGAGTAGACGCGGCACTCGCGCACACGCCGAGCGATCAGCTGCGAGTACTGGCCACCGAGGTCGAGGACGAGCACCGGCCGGTCCTCCCGGACCGGGAGCGGTACGACTCGTGCCTCCTCAGCGCCGATAGTTCGGCGCCTCCTTCGTGATCGTCACGTCGTGCGGATGCGACTCGTGCAGGCCCGCCGCCGTGATCCGGACGAACCGCGCGCGCTTCATCTCGTCGATCGTCGCCGCGCCGCAGTAGCCCATCGCCTGACGCAGGCCACCGACGAGCTGGTGGACGACGTGCTGCAGCGGGCCCTTGTAGGCGACGCGCCCCTCGATCCCCTCCGGGATCAGCTTCTCCACGTCCTCGACGTCGCCCTGGAAATAGCGATCCTTCGAGAAGCCACGCGCCTTCATCGCGCCCAGCGACCCCATGCCGCGATACTCCTTGAAGCGCTCGCCCTGGGCGAGGATCACGTCGCCCGGCGTCTCGTCTGTGCCCGCGAGCATCCCGCCGAGCATCACGCAGTCGGCGCCTGCCCCGATCGCCTTCGCGATGTCGCCCGAGGAGGTGATGCCACCGTCTGCGATCACCGGCACGCCGTGCTCCGCAACGATGCTCGCCACATCGTGGATCGCGCTGATCTGCGGAACGCCGACGCCCGCGACGACGCGGGTCGTGCAGATCCCGGACGGCCCGATGCCGACCTTCAGAGCGTCGGCGCCCGCGTCGAGAAGCGCTCGCGCCGCTTCGGCCGTTGCGATGTTGCCGGCGACCACCTCGACCATGACCGCATCCTTGATCCGGCGAACCATGTCGAGCACGCCCTGCGAGTGCCCATGGGCCGTGTCCACGACGATCACGTCCGCTCCCGCAGCGACGAGTGCCTCGGCGCGCTCGAGCGCGTCGGGGCCGACGCCGACCGCCGCCGCCACCCGCAGTCTTCCCTGGTCGTCCTTCGTCGCGTCGGGGAACTCGATCTTCTTCTGGATGTCCTTGACCGTGATCAGCCCACGCAGCCGGCCGTCCGCGTCGACGACAGGAAGCTTCTCGATCTTGTTCCGGTGGAGGATCTCCTCAGCCTCCGCCAGCGTCGTCCCGACCGGCGCGGTGACGAGGTTGCGCGCCGTCATCAGCGCCGAGATGGGCTGGGCGACGTCGTTCTCGAAGCGGAGGTCCCTGTTGGTGAGGATGCCGACGAGGACTCCGTCGTCGTCAGTGATCGGGACGCCCGAGACCTTGTAGCGCGCCATCAGCTCGAGCGCGGCACGCACCGGCGCGTCGGGCGGCAGCGTGACCGGCTCGACGATCATCCCCGACTCCGACCGCTTCACCTTGTCGACCTCGGCGACCTGCGCCTCGATCGAGAGATTCCGGTGGACGACACCGATTCCACCCTCGCGCGCGAGCGCGATCGCGAGCCGCGCTTCTGTGACCGTGTCCATCGCGGCCGAGACGATCGGGATCGCGAGGTCGATCGAACGCGTCAGGCGGGCACGGGTCGAGACGTCGTTCGGCAGGACGTGCGAGGAGGCCGGGACGAGCAGCACGTCGTCGAACGTGAACCCCTCGCGTCCGAACTTCCGGTCGAGCTCCAGCAGCCGCTGGACGTCGTCGGCGCTCAGCTCGGCTGCTACCTGCTCCGTCAAGAAAGTCAGGGTACCAAGCTGAACGGCTGAATCCTGACAACGCCCTAACAGGGCGGAGCTACGGTGCCCGCGTGCGGGCCCTTTTTGCGACTGCGGGAATCCTGGTCCTCACCGGCTCGGCGGCCGCCGGGTCGCCGACGGCACACACCATCCGCAAGAGCCCGACCGGCCCCATCGAGGCCGTGGCACAGGACGGCTACAGCGCCGCCTGGTTCACGTTCGGAGGAACCAAAGGCTGCGACGAGATCCACGTGCTCTCGCCGGGCAAGCCGGATCGCATCCTTCCCCCGCCCACGCCGGACAGCACGACGTGCAGCTGGGATCTCACCGACGGGCAGTCCCAGCTCGCCTATGCAGCTCGCATGTCGACGGCTCTCTGGACCTTGCACGAGAGCGGACCCGCACCGTTCGACGACGTCCTCGCGGCGTCCGTCGGCGGACCAGAGCGATCGCTCGAGCGGCTGGCCCACGCGAGCGACGGCACCGGCGATTGGCTGGGCAGCGTGACGGGGTCGGGGAAGACTCTCGCCTACTCCTGGAACGACGTCGAGTACGTCGACAAGCTCGCTTGCCTCTCGGGAACCAACTGCCGGCGGAAGATCGCGGACGGCGGGATCACGATCGTTACGCCGACGGGCAAATCGCCGCTGCCCAACGTCGGGCCCGCTCTCCAGCTCGCCTCCTCGGCCGGTCGCATCGCCTACGTTCCTGCGACAAGGGTGCCGGCCAATCGGGCCGGCGCAAGCACCGACGGCTTCGTCAACGTCGTGGACGGAACCACCGGGAGTCCGGTCAGCAGCGCGCCGGTGCACGGAATCCCGGCCGCAATTGCCCTTACCCCCCACACACTCGCCGTGCTCACGCAACGCGGGCCGAAGGACCGGATCGTGTGGTTCTC
>Ga0105240_10014757_pt1 | contig 10655 bp, 9 predicted proteins | sample KBSC54metaG_FD_80426 | JGI IMG/M metagenome (GOLD analysis project Ga0105240, IMG submission 80426) | Corn rhizosphere microbial communities from Kellogg Biological Station, Michigan, USA - KBS C5-4 metaG | ecosystem: Host-associated > Plants > Roots > Rhizosphere > Soil | place: Michigan, USA...
TCGAATTCCAGACGCATAGAAATACTACCTTGCGAATAACTACCTCCCACAGCGAACTGCACGCTATCGATGCAAGAACTTCCGCGTCAGAGCTCCGAACCCTGCAGGAATGGTCGCTCGCAATATGCTCGGGTCTATTGCGATTGCGTCTCGCAGAGCTGACCATCTCCTGCGTAGTGGCACATGGCCGCGAGTTGTTACGGCATGAGCCCAAGACCATGCGAGCGTCTCAGATAGCTTTTGCCGCGCCGCGTCTGTCGGTGTGACCTGACCAATAATCCAGCGCATTACGTGGAGGAACTCCGACGCGGCAATGCCCTCTCGCGTGCTGCTAGCTGTGACAGTAGCGGCGTGAAGTCTATGATAGTTCAACGCTTCTTTGACATGTGCCACTCGTCCATTGAGAGCCATCGCAGCCCAAATCTTCCAATCGCCACAGTAACGAAGCCTTTCGTCTGCCCCGCCGACGCGGTCGTAAACAGCTCTTCGGAAGACCACACTACTCGCATTGCAGACTGGATTCAGATGCACGAAATAATTGCGGCACTCCTCCCGCCCATCGACATTGAAGTCATCTGTCCATTTGTCTCGATCAAGCTCTACAAGGTACAAATCGGCATAGTCGTCCAATCGCCCATCTTCGAAAACACGCCGCGATCGGCAATTCACAAACACAACTTCGGGCTGTGCATCAAGGACAGCTACCAATCGTTCGAGCATTTGTGAATCGGCGTAGTCGTCCGACTCCGCGATCCAGACATACTCGCCTCGCGCGAGTCTCACCCCCTTATTCCACTGCTTGAAAGGACTGCCGGAATTCGCTCCGTTGACTTCGATTCGCACCCTCGCGTCGTCCGCATATTGAGAGAGGATCAACCGGCTGTCGTCTGTGGAACAGTCGTCGAGCAGGATCAGTTCAAAATCCTGGAAAGTCTGACCAAGAATGCTGTCGACACGTTTGCGCAGGAAGCGCGCGTGATTGTAGTTCGGGACAATCACGCTCACCTTGAAGCTTTGAGTGTTTGGCATGTCTACCCGAAAACTTCAGCCTGAACTTCAGCGCATCGCTACCGCAACCATGTATACCGATTTTTCTCGATGCCACATTCTCTGGGGGCGCACAACATAATGGTTTAGGGGAAGAGGCCAACTCGCAGCCACTTTCATAACTATCTCTATTGCCGATCGTCTTTGTTCCTCTGTGGGCCCTTGGATACCTTCGGGAAAAGTCCAGCGTTGAAACAAACGCCGTAAACGGCGCGATCCTCTAATAGAACCCCACGGCGGGTTTTCGCAAGCGAGTGTCCGGGGACTCCACCAGGCCGCCGAATGCGGACGCTGCGTGTAGAAGCGAGGATCGTGAAATCGCGAATTCAAAGCGCAGGCAAACTCCTCCGGTGTCATTTCCGAACAATGATAGGGATTTTTTCCGTTCTGCCCGTAGATTCTTTTATTAGGGGTCGAGATAACCAGCTTGCCGCCGGGGACCAGAATGCGAACACACTCGCCAAGGAACCGATGTGGATCCGGTACATGCTCGATGGTTTCGAAGGAAATTATCACATCGACGGAACGATCAGGGAGCGGAATCTGTTCAGCGGTGCCCGGCCTGGCGTCCAGCCCATACTTGCTTCGGGCATGAAGGCAGACCGCTTCTGAGATGTCCACTCCAATGATTTGAGCCGCGCCCGCTTTTTGGAGCGCGGCCGCGCCGTAGCCCTCCCCGCACGCGATGTCCAAGACTCGTTTGCCGCTGACAAAGCGGGATGCGAACGCGTACCTGTAGACATGCTCCCAGAATGTAAACAAGTCCGAATTCTCGGGCACCATACGTTCGCCGGTGGGTTCAAGAACAAGCGAATTGTCAGAAGTTGCGCTCATGGTACGTGTACAGTTTTGGTATCCCAAGGCTGCGCCGAGGCCTCATTCGCTTCGGGCGCGTAAGTAGTAGTCCAGTTGAGTATCGGACGAACCACGCCGGGCAGGTGCCCCGCGTAGTCCCCGCGCGCTGAGTCCCCGTCAGTTGAATCGATCACCTGAAATGCAACGGCGTCAGGCTCATCAAAATGCACGGTCATGTTCGAGAACGTCGTTACCGCAACCCGAACCGTGAAAAAACCCTCTGCCATAAAATTTCCGGGTATCCATGCGGTACTGCAATAGCGCCCGGGAGGTCTCGGTGAGCGCCGCCAGTCAGAATCTTGATCGATGGAAATAAAAAGATTGGTTCCTTCGTCATCGAAAAGATGGATGTTGGGTGCCAGGATGTACCCGTCTTCGAGCACATCGAAAACAACATCGATCCCGATCGGCTGCCTGATATCGAATGTCTCTGAAACTGTTCCATCAATCTTGCAGACTCTAACGGCGCGAAGTTTTACCACCTCGTCGCCTGGAGACTCCGATATAGCCCACTCCCGAGCTGCGCTCGTTGCCAGTTCGGTGCGAAGGTAAGCATTCATCACCTCGTGGGTCATTCCATCCTTCAAAACCGTGCCAGCCTGCAGAAGTATGCAACGGCTGCAAAGTCGGGTCACCGCAGGAACATTATGCGACACGAACAAAACGGTGCGGCCTCCGCGAGCAACAGCATCCATTTGGCCGATGCACTTTTTCTGAAACTGCGCATCACCGACCGAAAGCACCTCGTCCACAATCAAAATTCCCGGCTGCATATGCGCGGCCACGGCGAAGGCCAGGCGCACGTACATGCCGCTGGAGTAGCGCTTGACTGGGGTGTCGATGAACTTCTCCACCTCGGCGAAGGCTACGATCTCGTCGAATTTGCGGGCGATCTCGGTCTTCTTCATGCCCAGGATGGCGCCGTTCAGGAAAATGTTGTCCCGGCCGGTGAGTTCGGGATGGAATCCGGTTCCGACTTCAAGCAGCGATCCTACGCGGCCCCAGATATCTACACGGCCCTCGGTGGGCTCGGTGATGCGCGACAGAATCTTCAGCAGCGTGCTCTTGCCCGCGCCGTTGCGGCCGATGATCCCCACCACTTCTCCGCGCTTGATCTGGAATGAAACGTCCTTCAGCGCCCAGATTGTGGGCTTATCCTGGCTGCCGTTTCCATGGGAAGAATGTTGCGCGGCAGAGCGCAGGCGGCGAAAGGGGGCGGCCACCGCGTCGGTGATCACATCGCGGATCGTTTTGTAGGCCTCGCGTTCTCCGATCTCGTATCGCTTCGCGAGTCGCTCGCAGCGTATGGCTACGTCAGTCATAAACCTCAGGGGCTAAAGCCCTTGTCTGTGTTCAGCCGAAACGGCACGGCTGAAGCCGTGCCCCTCCAAAATCAAAACGGTGCCGGTCCCCAAAATCATTGCACTTCCCTGAAACATTGCCGTGCCCGTCCCAAGCCTATATGCGGCAGCTTCCAGTCTGGTTAGCGCACGCGGGTCACACAACGCAGGTCACACTAAGTCTGCAAAAGTTTTTTCCATGCGGCGGTAGTAATACAGGCCGCCGACCAGTACCACGGCCACAACCGCCACCGAGACCCATAGCATTGCGCCCGGTGCCTGCGTTTTGCCCAGCAGGGCCCAGCGGAATCCCTCAATCACCCCGGCCATGGGATTGAGTCCATAAAAGGCGCGCCATTTCGCGGGAACCAATGTCGCCGAATAGGCTACCGGGGAGGCGATCAGCCAGAATTGCACGATGAACGTGAGAGTGTAGCGCACATCGCGATATTGCACGTTGAGCGCGGAGAGCCACAGCCCCACCGCCAGCGCGGTCACAATCGTAAACAGCACGAAGAAAGGCAGCGTCAGAATCGCCCACGTCGGCACCGCGTGATACCAGACCATCATGCCCAAGACCAGGACGAAGGCGATGGCAAAGTCCACGAGGCCTGCGAGGATGCTGGCCAGCGGCACGATGAGTCTCGGGAAATACACTTTCGTGATCAGGCGCTCGTTCGCGATTACGCTATTGCTCGACTCCGTTAGCGCGTAGGCAAACAGCTGCCAGGGCAGCAGCGCCGTGTAGCTGAACAAGGGATAGGGAATCCCGTCGGAGGGAACTTTCGCCAGCCGTCCGAAGAAGAGGGTGAATAGCAGCATTGTAAATAGCGGCTGAATCACCGCCCACGCCGCCCCTAGCGCCGTCTGCTTGTAGCGGACTTTCACATCGCGCCAGGCCAGGAAAAACAGAAGTTCCCGGTATTCCCAGAGATCCTTCAGGTCGACCGATACCCAACCTCTCTTCGGCTCGATCCGGATGTGGGGCAGTTCTGCCGGTTGCAAGGAGGGAAGTTCCCGAAGTTCGGCGACCGGTGCTCCGGTGGACGCAATCTCAGGCATGCGGGAGTTCTCCGGACCGAACTCCGCAGTGCGGCTGGAAGGCACAGAGTTGGGCCCTGCTGCCGGGTCTGCAACAGCTTGATGGGAGAGAGTTCACTGAGGTCGTTTCAGAAATATATAGGGCTTATTTTTCAGTGTCAAAGCACAAAGAACAATTTCAATTTCGCCCGGCGCTCCCGGGCACACGGCTGCAAAGCCAAATTTTCAGCGCCAGGCAACCCGTGCACGTGGGCGTTCACGAGGTGTTTTTTCCTAGATTTGCACAGGGACATCTCCCGCCAAATCGGTGTGAAGATGCTAAAATCCGCACTACTCCTTCTAGACAACATCCGACTGCGCCAACGTCGAGTAGGCACAGCACAAATGAGTGCGGGAATCTTGGGGCTTGATTGATGGATTTTCAACCACCACGCCACGACTCCGTCGAGTCTGAAGCGTTAGAGCCGACCGAAGCGACCATCCTCGAGCCGAGCCGTCCAATTCCGCAACCCTATCTTCCTTCGGAAGACAGTCCGCTGCTGCACTACCTGCAGGTTCTGAAAAAGCGGCGCTGGATCGTGTTGGCCACCACCGCGATCGTCTTCAGTCTCGCCGTCATTGCCACGCTCAAGACGATTCCGCTTTACCAGGCTTCATCCAAGGTCGCCATTTTCCCCGAGACTCCCAATGTTCTCGGCTTCAAGAATTTCGACGAGAACTCTACCGACTATCAGTACGACGTGGCTTTGGAGACGCAAGCGGCCATTCTGCGCAGCGACGCTCTGGCTATGCAGGTGATCCAAGTGATGCGCCTGGATGAGAATCCAAAATTCACCAGTTCGCCGCGCCATCGCACTGGGGATCTGGCGGAAGATGCCAGCCTGCAGCTTGATTCCGAAACTACCACCGGCCTTCTCGGCCGCTTTCATGGCGGGCTTGGCATTCAGCTGATTCCCAATTCGCGACTGGTGCAGATCTCCTATACGGATCCAGATCCTCGATTGGCCACGGAAATCGTGAACACCCTGGTGCGGACGTTCACCGAGCAGAACTTCAAAACGCGGTACGAAGCGGCCACGCAGACCTCCGACTGGCTGAACACAGAGATCGACGATCTCCGCCTGAAAGTCCAGACTTCCGAAGAAAAGCTGGTCCGCTACCAGAAAGATCACAGCATTCTAGGGGTGGATGAGAAACAGAACATCGTGACCGCCAAGCTGGACGAACTCAATCGCGAACTGGCAGCGGCGGAGATGGATCGCATCCAGAAGGAGGCTACCTACAAGCTGTCTGCCAGTGGAGATCCATCAGCCTTCAAAGGTCACCGCGAAGGCGAGATCACCATGATGGGGAAGCTACACGACAAGCAAGCTGAACTCGACACCCAGCGTGCGCAGCTGACTACGCAATTCGGCAGTGGTTACCCCAAGGTTGCAGAAATCGATAATCAGCTGAAGCAGATCGACAAAGAAATCGCTGCCGAAAATGGCCGTCTGCGCGATCAAAGTCGCGATGAATACCTGGCGGCGCTGCAACGCGAGAACCTTCTCATCACCGCTTTCAACCAGCAGAAGCAGGAGGCCAATAAGCTCAACGAAAGCGCGATCGAGTATTCCGTGCTCAAGCGCGATGCCGAAGCCAACCGCCAGCTTTATCAGGATCTGCTGCAACGGCTCAAGGAGGCTGGGGTCAGCGCCGGTCTGCGCTCCAGCAATATCCGCGTGGTTGATGTCGCGAGAGTTCCGACGGGCCCGATCACACCCAACGTTCCGCGCAATATTCAGTTCGGGCTTCTGCTGGGGTTGGCGTGCGGCGTTGGACTCGCCTTCACGCTGGAGAGTCTGGATAGCAGCATTCGCACTATCGAAGAGATCAGCGCAGTTTCCACGCTGCCTACGCTGGGCACGATACCGATTCAAGGCTCTCTGAACGGATCTCTGCGCAAGCGTCTGAAGACCGCCTCGGTCGAACTGGAGTCCACCGAGTCCGCTTTGATCACCCACGCGCGTCCGCGCTCCGAAGCGGCCGAGGCTTACCGCTCGCTGCGCACTTCGATTCTCCTCTCTTCCTACGGCGCTCCGCCCAAAGTCATCCTGGTGACCAGCGCGGTGCCGCAGGAAGGCAAGACTACGATCAGCGCCAACTCGGCCCTGGTACTGGCGCAGCGCGGTGGACGCGTGTTGCTGGTGGATGCCGATCTCCGCCGCCCCGGCATCGATCGCATGTTTGGCTTCCGCTCCGCTGCCGGCCTCAGTACGCTCATCAGCGGCGCTCAGAAGTTCGAAGAGGCGGCCGTCCCCTTCGCAGACTGCCCTAACTTAACCATCTTGCCTGCCGGTCCCATTCCGCCCCAACCCGCGGAGTTGCTCGGCTCCTCGGTGATGAAGGATTACATCGCACGCTGGCGACATGAGTTCGATCATGTCGTAATCGATTCCCCACCCTGCTTGTCGGTCACCGATGCAGTCGTGCTGTCGCCGGAAGCGGATCGGGTCATCCTGGTCGCTCGTTCAGGCAAGACCACGAAGATCGTTCTGCGCCGCGCTTGCGACCTCCTCACCCAGGTCAACGCACGGGTCATGGGAATCGTCCTCAACGGTCTGAATACGCGTTCCACGGAAGGCTACTACTACTATGGCGGCCGCTATTCCGACCGCTACTACGACGAATCCCAAGAGAGCATCAGCAAAGTCTCTTGATGATTCCAGGCAGGGTGCACGCCGATTTCGATGCAGATGGACTTGCATTCCCCAGTTCGCCGCGTTGCAGTCGCTGGGCTTGCTTTCTTCTTAGTCGCAGTCTATGTGACTTTTGCCGCGCGTGCGTTTTGGGCCGCACACCTCGCGACCCGGCCCGACGAGTCCGACATCCAGAAAGCCATTCGCCTGGAGAGCTCGAACTCGGAATATTTCGCGGTCCTCGCTCGTAACCAGGCGCTCTCTGTTGCGACTCTGAACGACGCCATTAGCAATTTCAAGATTGCCGTAAAACTAAATCCGTACCAGTCCAGCTACTGGCTCGATCTCGCGGGCGCCTATCAACTCGCAGGCGAGACCGATCAGCAGGCCGAAGCCGTTCAACGCGCGGCCGCGGCCGATCCTATGACTCCGCATGTCGCATGGCAGGCCGCCAATTTTTTCCTGCTGCAAGGCGAGGTCTCCAAAGCTCTTCCTTATTTCCACACCGTCCTGGCCAACGACCCCGATTCCACCGACTCGGCTCTTCAACTTTGCTGGCGTGCTACCGGCGATGCTAATCAGATCTTCGATCACGCTTTGCCCCCGAGGCCTGACCTCTATCTTTCCTTCTTGCGTCTGCTGGTTGCCAAACAGGAAACCGCCGCAGCCGAGGTTGCCTGGGAACACCTGATCGGCCTACATCAGCCATTCCCTGCGCGACCGGCGCTACCTTACTTCCGGCTCTTGCTGGCCACTCAGCAGGTCACTTCCGCGGTAACTGCGTGGCGGCAATTGGCCCAGACTGACGAGCAAATCCGGGCCTATTTGCCAGCTCCCGGAAACCTGATTGTGAACGGTGGATTTGAGGAGAATCTGCTGAATGGCGGCTTCGACTGGTGGTACGACGCGAACCCCAACGCCAAGTTGGCCATCGACACGGGCCAGTTTTTTTCGGGTACGCGCTCCCTATCAGTGACCTTTAATGGGCGCAATGCGGCCGATGCAGGCATCACGGAGCTCGTTCCCGTAAAGCCCAATACCGATTACGAATTCACCGCCCAATCGAAGACACAGGATATTGACAGCGCCAGTGGTCCGCGCTTCGTCATCGGTGACGCTTACACCCTGTCCTCGTACGCGCTGACTGACGACCTTCTGGGCAGCAATCCATGGCATAAGCAACAGGCGCGGTTTCATACCGGTCCCACGACCAATCTGGTTTTTGTGAAGATCACTCGCCAGCCTCCCGGACCGCTGATCCGTGGCAAGCTTTGGGTGGACGACCTCAGGTTGATCGAACTCAGCCACGAGGAGGCCGCCCACTGAAACTCTCATCCCAGCTCGTAGTCGAGACGAGAGACGCGATCGATCTGGATCTCCTGCGGGATACTGGTCCGAAGAACCATCCATGGCTGTTCGTGACAGGATTGTGCGCCGTCCTGTTCTTCGGCATTCTCGCCTTCGGCGCCGTAGACGAATGGTCCACCTTCGTTTTCGAAGCAGGTGCGGGATTTCTTTTTCTGGCCTGGGTGGGAAAGCAGATTTTCTCGGCACAGTTGAAGCTGGCAGGCAGTCCACTCTACCTTCCCGCGCTCTGCTTTTTGGCGCTGCTGCTCACGCAATTGCTGTTGCCTATTTCCGCTTACCCATACGCGACCAAGTACGAGTTGCTGCGCTACATCTCGTACGGAATTGTCCTGCTGATCGCCACCGAATGCCTGCGGCAGGAGGATACGAGAGAGAAATTCGGATATGTCCTGATCGGCTTTGGCGTCCTCTACGCTTTTTACGCCATGGCTCAGGAGCTCACGTCGTCAGGAAGATTTTTCTGGTTCTTTACGCCACGGTTTCACGGCTCCATTTACGGAAGCTATGTCAATCACGATCACTATGCCGGATTGATGGAGATGCTGGTTCCCTTCCCGCTGGTAATTGCCATGGGGCGCATGCTGCATGGGGCGCAGCGGGTGCTGGTCGGTTTCTGTGCAGTGCTGATGGCGACCACCATCGTTCTCTCTGGATCCCGTGGGGGAATGATCTGCTTCGCCTTCGAAGTTCTCGCTTTCACCGCCTTGACGCTGTACCAGAAACGAAATCCCCGGATCGCGCTGGCAACGTTTGCTCTCTGCAGTGCGGTGGTCGGCTTTCTTCTCTTTCTGGGGAAAGGACAAGTCCTGGGACGGCTGGGCGATCTCGGCCCTGACATGCGCTTCAAGATCACCGCAGATGCCTTAAAAATCTTTGCGCACAAGCCGCTCCTGGGATGGGGCTTGGGTACATTTCCCACCATCTACCCGAGCTTTCGCAGCTTCTACACCAACTTGTTCGTCAACCAGGCGCACAACGATTACGCACAGCTTCTGGTGGAAGCTGGATTAGTCGGCTTCGGTCTGATGCTGTGGTTCTTGTTTCGCCTGTATCGTCATGGCTTCCCCACCTCACGCCGTTGGGAATTCAAGTGGGACGCAGCAGTCTCCCTTGCCGCCCTGCTGGGATGCACCGCTCTTCTGCTGCATAGCCTCGTGGACTTCAATCTGCACGTTCCCGCGAATGCGGCTATGTTTTACGTCCTGTGCGCCCTGGCCGCCGCGCGACCCGCTTCGACTTCTGCGAAAGCGCGTAGTTCCCCGGGCGCGGCCTCGAGCAGGAGAAATTATTCGCCCTCTACTGCAGCTTGAGAGCGGGCCAACCCGGGGTTATCATCGGGCCCGAGGTCTTTCATTCATGCGAAACCCGCTCTGGCAACCGCTTTGCTCGTTCCTTGATCGCAGGCTCTGTCCTGCGTTACTTCTTGCGATTGCGTTGGTCCCGGCTTTATGCGCTCAGAGTGAACCCGTGCGCGTCATCGCATTCGGCGCGCATCCGGACGACTGCGATCTGGGCGCCGGAGGCTTGGCCGCCAAATACGCCGCACTTGGCGATAAGGTCAAGTTCGTCTCGCTCACTAACGGTGATGCCGGCCATCAATCTCAAGGCGGAAAAGAACTCGCCGATCGGCGGCGCGCTGAAGCGAAAGAGGCTGGGCGACGCATCGGCATCGAATACGAAGTACTCGACAACCACGACGGCAAGCTTTTGCCAACCTTGGAAGTTCGCGAGCAAGTGATCCGCGAGATCCGGCAGTGGAAGGCGGACATTGTCATCGCGCCGCGGCCCAACGACTACCATCCCGATCATCGCTACACCGGGGTACTGGTACAGGACGCGTCCTACATGGTGATCGTGCCCAACCTGGTGAAAGATACGCCGCCACTGCCGCACAATCCTGTGTTTCTGTATTACAGCGACCGTTTCACCAGGCCACAACCCTTCCAACCAGACATTGTGGTTTCCATTGACGACGTGTTCGACAAGAAGATCGACATGCTAGATGCGCATGTTTCGCAGTTTTATGAGTGGCTGCCATGGACCAGCGGGACTCTCGACCAGGTCCCTAAGGATGCGGTTGCGCGAAAAAAATGGCTGGCCACACAGACGAGGGCGCTCCGAGATGCCTTACCCGAATGGCAGAAATCACTGGAGAAGCGCTATGGCGCCGAAGCGGCTCACATCCAGCACGTGGAGGCCTTCGAGATTACCGAATATGGACGTCAGCCCAGCGAGGCGGAGATTCGTAAGCTCTTCCCATTTTTCCCCGACAACGTCGCTCACCATTGAACCATGGCAGGTCGGGAAGAAACTGTTCCCAATGCCA
>Ga0105240_10014759_pt1 | contig 10653 bp, 8 predicted proteins | sample KBSC54metaG_FD_80426 | JGI IMG/M metagenome (GOLD analysis project Ga0105240, IMG submission 80426) | Corn rhizosphere microbial communities from Kellogg Biological Station, Michigan, USA - KBS C5-4 metaG | ecosystem: Host-associated > Plants > Roots > Rhizosphere > Soil | place: Michigan, USA...
ATCAGCGAAGCGATCCAGGAATTTCAAAAATCCAAAACCAACCCGAACAAAAAAATCGCGTCGATGAATTACCTGGCGCAATGTTTCGCGAAGCGGAAGATGTTCGATCTCGCCGCGAAAACATTCCAGGAGGCCATCAAGGAAAAGCCGGTCTTCGACGAGGAGAAGAAGGATTTGGTTTACAATCTCGGGACCGTGCTCGAAGCGATGGAGAAAAAGGAAGAAGCGATCGAGCAGTTCAAGCTCATCTACGAAGTGGATATCGGATATAAGGACGTCGCGGCGAAGGTGGACAAGTATTACTCGGGGCAGTAGGGCCTGCCGCGCTCTAGCACGGGAGTTGTTTGAGTCGCTCGATGATCGCGGCAACGCACTGGGCCACGCTCGTCTGATCCGTGCGCAATTCCATTTCCGGTTTCAACGGCGGTTCGTAGGGGGCGGAAATGCCCGTGAAGTTCTGGATTTTTCCCGCGCGCGCCTTGGCGTAAAGACCTTTCGGATCGCGCCGTTCGCAGATTTCCACCGGCACATTCAGGTACACCTCGATGAATTTTCCCGCCGAAGCAATGCGCCGCGCCAGGTCGCGGTCGGAACGATACGGTGAAATGAAAGCCGTGATGCAGACGAAACCGTTCTCGGCGAATAATTTCGCCACCTCGCCGACCCGGCGGATGTTTTCCTTGCGGTCTTCCGGCGAGAAACCGAGGTCCGAGCAAAGCCCGTGACGCATGTTATCGCCATCGAGCACGCAGGCATGTTTACCCTGGGAAAATAGTTCACGCTCCAGTTCGGTGGCGATGGTGGACTTGCCCGCGGCGCTCAAGCCGGTCAGCCACACCACGCAGCCGGAATGTTGGTTTTGCCGGGCGCGTTCTTCCGGCGTGATTTTGCCGCGCGTCCAGGAAATATTTTCGCTTTTGTGCGTCGATTCGCTTGCTGCCATTTTCTTCAGTGAACCTGTTTCGCGCGCATTTTGTCCAGCACGAACGCCGGCCGCGATTTATGCGGCATAAATTTGGATAAACCTGCCCCAATTTAGGGCAAACGCCGACGCCTGGATATTCCGACCCCCACATCTGCCCCTGGCGCGGGAACAAAGCTACAATTCGGCGACATTCAGAAAACAAGGCATATCGGTTGCTGCGTTTCCTGCAATGGCCCGTCGGAAAACAACTGCATTCGCGTTTCGCACGCTGCTGCTCGCACTCTTGTTTGGGTGCGCGACCGCTTCGCAGGCGGCGGATACCAACGTCGAAAATCAGTTGCGGGCCTTGGAACAGCAAAACGAGGCGTTGCAATCGCAATTGCGCCGGCAACAGGAGTTGATTGATTCCCTGCGCAACGATGTCGCCGGCATTCGCCAGGCAAACGAGCAACGCGACGCTGAATCGGAAGCCGATAAAACGGCCGCCACGACACCGGACGAAATCTCGAAGTCCGCGGGGTTCAGTTTCGGAAAAGTTCATCTCAGCGGCGAAGGCGGCGCCGGCCTGTTTGAGACCGGGTCCGAAGGCGCTTTTCCGAATGCGGAATTTCGCGTGGACGAAGCCAAATTGTTTGTGGACGCCCAGGTCTGGGGCGATGTCTATGCGTTTGCCGAGTTGAACCTGGCCACGCGCGAAGAACCGGACGTGGACCTGCACCTCGGCGAATTGTATCTCGACGTGGAAGACATCTCCAAACTCTGGGGACGGACCGGACAATTAAACGCGCGGCTGGGCCGGATGGACATTCCTTTTGGCGAGGAATACCTCACGCGCGACGTGATCGACGACCCGCTGATCTCGCGCTCGCTCTCGGATATCTGGGGCGTGGACGAGGGGCTCGAACTTTACGGCGCGCTCGGCAAATTTAATTACGTGACGGCCGTGCAGAACGGCGGAATACCCGACACACGCGATTTCAATGCTGACAAATCGGTCGCCGGACGGATCGCTTTTGACGCCAATTCGCACCTGCACTTTAGCGTGAGCGGCATGCGCACCGGCAATTTGAGCGCTCCCAAAGACGTCCTGTCCGCAACCTGGTTTTCCGGGGGCTTTTTCCGTCCCCTGGGGATGGGCACTCTTTTTCACGCCAACCTCGTTGAGGGGGACGCCGAGTGGCGATTCTCCCACGGTCATCTGAAGGCCTTTGGCGGTTACATTCATTACGACGATAATGATCCCAACGCGAACAACAGCCGCGATGTTTATTATTACTCGGTGGAGGGCATTCACGATTTGACGCGCAAGCTCTACGCCGGCGCCCGGTTCAGCCAGATTTTGGCGCCCAAAGGTTTTCCAATCGTCGCCAATGGCAATATGGACGCGTATTTGTTCGGCCCCTTGACGGATCGGATGTGGCGGCTCAGTCTCGGGCTGGGCTACCGCTGGAACGAGCATTTCATCCTCAAAACCGAATACACCCTGGACCGGGGCAAAGAAATTGGCGGCGCGAATCGCGATCACGAGGATCTCTTTGCCACCGAAGCCGTTTTTGGATTCTGATGAAAACCATAGTTTATTTCTTACTGCTGACCACGACCGCGCTCTCCGCCCGCTCCGGGACGATTGTTGGCACCGTGCGGGCCGAGGGCAAAATCGAAGCACAGGACGATGGCGGCGGCGGCGCTTATGCCAGCCGCAAATACAAATTCGCCGAACGGATCAATTATACGGATTTGCACGATTTCGTTGTCTATATCGACGGCCCGGTGGGAACAAACACCGTCATTCCACCATCCCAACCTGCCGTGGTCAGCAGCACGCGGGTAACGCAGCAGGGCGCGATGTTCAGCCCGCACGTATTGCCCGTGGTGGTCGGCACCACGGTGCAATGGCCGAACAACGACCAGATTTTCCACAATGTTTTTTCAATGTCCGAAACCACAAATTTTGATCTGGGCCTTTACAAAGGCAATCCCCCGGAAAAGAGAATCACGTTCCGCAAAGCCGGGCGGGCGGACGTGTTCTGCTCCATCCATGCGAACATGCATTGCATCGTGCTCGTCCTGGAGAACCCCTTTTTTAGCATGGCGGATGAGCACAACCATTACGCCATCTCGAACGTGCCGCCTGGAACCTACCAACTGAAGGCATGGCATGAACGCATGCCGCCGCAGGTCAGGCAAATCACGGTGCCGGAAACCGGGCAAGTCAGGGCCGATTTCGTTCTCGGGTTCAACAATCTTCCCAAACTCTAAGGATTCATGAGCCGATTTCGTAAATTCCTCGCCGTGAGTTTCCGGGCCAAAGTGCTCATGCCCATGATTTCCGTGATGATCTGCGTGCTCGCGATCACGGCGTGGGTGGTCGACCAGCGGATTACGAAGCAGTTTGAGACCGAAGCCACGCAATCGCTGGCCACGGCTGACGAGGCATTTCGCGCCCTGCAGGATTTCCGGCACAAAGGCCTGCTGTTGCGCTTTCGCGATTTGCCCGGCCAGCCGCTCTATAAAGCCGCGTTTCAACATGCGATCCAAACGCACGATGCGCTCACGCTGCACGAACCGCTTGACCGGCTGCTGGCTCAACAGGGCGTGGACATTGTGCTGTTCAGCGCGGCGGATCAGAAGATGATCGCGAACGCCAAGCGCGACCCGCTCGTGTCGATCGCGGATTTTGAAAATGCCAGCGCGCCGGTAGTGAAACAGGCGCTCGCGGGCGACGAGAAGTCGGACATTGTCCAGGTGGGCGGGAAGTTATACGACGTGGTGTCGATCCCCGCGCCGGATCCGGATGGCGACCTCAACGGCGCGCTCACGCTCGGTTCGGAAATCGGCGGCAGCGTAGCGAGCGAACTCAGCGGCTTTACCCATAGCCAAATCGTTCTGCTGGTCGATGATCAGGTGATCGTTTCCACCATTCCCTCGGCCGATTCGCAGGGGTTCGCGCAGCTTTACCAGGAAATCTCCAGCGGAACCGGCAAAACCGCGGGCCATCTTGCCATTCGCAAGGAGATGATCGGCGGCGAACACTATTATTGCTCCGGCGGTCACCTCGCGACCCTCGACGCGGCGGGCCACCTGGGATATTTGCTGCTGTATTCCTACGAACAACCCTACCGGGCGTTGGAGACCACGCAGGAAGTTCTCCTGCTCGCGAGCGGGCTCGCGATTCTGCTCGGCTCCGCCATCGTGTGTTTCCTGGTGGGCAAGGTCACCCGGCCCCTGCGCGAGTTGCGCGACAACGTGGAAGCGGTCGGCCGCGGGGATTTCTCGCGTCGCGTCAAGGTGCGCTCCGAGGACGAATGCGGCGAACTGGCCCACGTGTTCAACCAGATGACGGAGAACTTGCAGAACTCGCGGGAGCAATTGGAAACGACCGTCGAGACGCTTAAAACGACGCAGGCGCAATTGATCCAGAGCGAAAAACTTTCCGGCATCGGCGAATTCATCGCCGGGGTCGCCCACGAACTGAATAACCCGCTGACTTCCGTGATGGGATTTTCCGAGTTGCTGCAAAAGGCCGAAATCAATCCGCAATACAAGCGCCACCTGGAAATGATTCACAAAAGCGCGCTGCGCTGCCAGAAGATCGTGCAATCGCTTCTGGGCTTTGCCCGGCGCACGGCGCCGGAACGCAAGGCTGTTTGCCTCAATCGCCTCGTCGAAGCCGCACTGGAAATGCTCCAGTATCAATTGCGCACCAGCAACGTCGAAACGATCCTCAACCTGGAGCCGAGGCTGCCGCAGGCCATGGTCGATCCACACCAGGTTCAGCAGGTCTTCCTCAACCTGATCAACAACGCGCGCCAGGCCATCGAAGCGCACCAGCCCAAAGGCTGGATCAAAGTGACCACGGCCAGCCGCGGCGAAACCATTCGCGTGATCATCCAGGACAACGGGCCGGGAATCGCCGAGGAGAATTTGTCGAAGATTTTTGACCCGTTCTTTACCACCAAAGAGGTGGGAAAAGGCACAGGCCTGGGCTTGAGCCTTTGTTACGGCATCATCAAGGAACACGGCGGCATGATCACTCCCCGGAGTCGTCCCGGCGAAGGCGCCTCCTTTATTATTGAACTGCCGGTCACTCACGCGCCGGGTGAGGTGGTCGAGCCAACGCCGCCGGCGCTCTTCGACACCACCCACATCCGGGAAGGTGTCGGCAAGCGAGTGCTCGTTATTGACGACGAGGAATCGATTCTGCAAATGGTGCGCGAAGCGCTCACACCGCGGGGTTACGAAGTGGATATTGCCTCGGACGGCGCCAGTGGATTGCAGCGGATGAGTGAGAAACAATATGACGTGGCGCTCTGCGACTGGAAGATGCCGGGATTGAACGGCCAGCAGGTTTACGAAAGGGCGCGCGCATTGAACCCGGCGCTTTCCTCGCGGATGATTTTCATCACCGGCGATGTCATCAACGAACGAACGCGGAAATTCTTCGAGCAACAGAATAAAATCTGCCTGCCCAAGCCGTTCACGATCGCCGAATTTCGGGGCGCGATCAAAAAGGTGCTGGCGGCGCCCTGATTGGATTTTCGGTTTTAACCCGAATATTTCACCCCCCGCAGGAAACGCCAGCCGGCGCTCCTTGATAAACGGCGCGAGTTATCCGGGCAAAATTCCAGTTTTTCATTTTAACAGGCACTTGCACCCTGTGTTAAACTGGTCTGGTGCAACCCGGACAAACCATTTCAGCGCATCGTGGCGCGGCGGAAAATCCGCCGAACCGGTTCGAGAATATCCATCTCGAGCGCGATGAGGATTGGAACCCCGAGGAAGACTCGCTCCCGCGCACGCAGTTTCTCAAAGACAATTCCAAAACGGTCATCGCTTACAACGACAGCCCGGACATCGGCTTTGAAGCGAGCGTGAACCCGTATCGCGGCTGCGAACATGGCTGCATTTATTGCTACGCCCGGCCGTTTCACGAATACCTCGGCTTTTCCTCCGGCCTCGATTTCGAAACGAAAATCATGGTCAAGGAAAATGCGCCGAAGCTGCTGCGCGAGGAATTGTCATCGCCGAAATGGAAACCGCAAGTCATCGCCATGAGCGGCGTCACGGATTGCTACCAGCCGATCGAACGAAAACTGAAACTGACACGCGGCTGCCTGGAAGTGCTGGCTGAATTCCGCAATCCGGTGGCCATCGTCACCAAAAACTTCCTCGTTACCCGCGACATCGATTTGCTCTCCGAACTCGCACGGCACAACGCCGCGAAGGTTTACATTTCCATCACCACGCTGGACACGGAACTGCGCAAAGTGATGGAGCCGCGCACGTCCCCGCCGGCGGCACGGCTCGAAGCGGTGCGCCGGCTGGCCGAGGCGGGAATTCACGTCGGCATCCTGATGGCGCCGATTATTCCCGGCCTGACCGACCACGAAATTCCCACGCTTCTCGAAGCCGCCGCCAAGGCGGGGGCAAAGTCCGCCGGGCACGTCACCCTGCGTTTGCCCCATGCCGTCGCGCCGCTGTTTGAACAGTGGCTGCAAACGCATTTTCCGGACCGCAAAGACAAAGTCTTGAATCGCCTGCGAGCGATGCGCGGCGGGAAACTCTATGATTCGCAATTTGGCCAGCGGATGCGCGGCGAGGGGATTTTCGCGGATCAGATCGACCAACTCTTCGACGTGGCACGGCGCAAAGCGGGAATTGCGGAGCGCGGCGGTGAATTGTCCGTGGCGGCCTTCCGCCGTCCCGGCGGCGCACAGCTTCAATTGTTTCAATAAGAGTTGCTCTCCGAGCCGTCGCCGAATCAGCGAAAAAATTTGTTTTTTTCTCCCCGTCAGGTTAAATCAACCGCGACCGTCATGAACCCGATTCGTTCGCTCCTGAGCACGCCCAACCGTCGCATCGCGGCGCTTGCGCTCGTGGTCCTTGCTTTGGACCAGCTCACGAAGGTCATCGTGCTCCATTTCCTTCCCAGCGTGTGGGACGAACGGACTGTGTTTCCAGGTTTTTTCAAGGTCGTCCATTGGCAGAACACCGGCGCGGCCTGGAGTTCATTCACGGGAAAAAACGGCTTGCTCGCGCTCATCGCCATTGCGGCGCTGGTCATCTTATTTTTCAGCCGGCACCACTTCAACTCGCACACGCTGCTCGGTCAATTCGCCTTCGGCCTGGTCATCGGCGGCATCATGGGAAACCTGGTCGACCGCATTTTCCGCCAGCACGTCGTGGATTTTTTGCGCTTCTATTTGCAACAACGCGGCGGCCAGGAAACCGGCTTTCCCGCCTTTAACGTGGCGGACAGCGCCATCTGCATCGGCGTCACGCTGGTGTTTCTGATGACCTGGCGGAACGAGCATTCCGCAAAACCGGTTGAATCTGCCTCGAAATAGCATGTACGACCGCAGGCGGGACATGGCGGAAACATCCAACATCGAACATCCAACATCGAAGAAGGGACGGGGCGTATTTGGGTGTAGGATGCTTTAGCTATGTCCTCGCGCGACGAAGTTCTCACCGTTGACCGGACGCTTCCGTCCGAACGCTTGGACACCTACCTGCGCGGAAAATTCCCCGCGGCTTCCCGCGGCGCGATTCAACGCCTCATTGAGGAGGGCCATATTCTCGTCAACGGACACCGCGTGAAACCAACCCACACGCCCCGGGCCGGTGAACAAGTGCAAGTGCATTGGCCCGAAGCCAAACCCGCCGAAGCGCTGCCCGAAGAAATGCCACTCGAGATTTTATTCGAGGACGACGCCCTCCTGGTCTTGAACAAAGCCGCCGGGCTGGTCGTGCATCCGGCCGCGGGCCACGCGGAACACACGCTCGTCAATGCGCTGCTGCACCATTGCGCAGGCGAATTGAGCGGCATCGGCGGCGTCGCCCGACCGGGAATTGTCCATCGGCTCGACAAGGAAACGAGCGGCTGCCTCGTCGTCGCCAAAAACGATGAGACCCACCTCGCGCTTTCCTCGCAGTTCGCCAGCCGGAAAGTGGAGAAATTCTATCGCGCGATCGTCTGCGGCGAGATGACGCGCGACAAAGGCGAAATCCACGCGGCCATCGCTCGGCATCCCTCGCATCGCAAACGAATGGCCGTCAATGATGACACCGGCCGGGAAGCGCGGACGACTTACCGGGTTTTGGAACGATTACGCGCCTCGACGCTCGTGGAAGCGGGCTTGCACACCGGGCGCACCCACCAGATCCGCGTGCATTTTCAATTTCTGGGTTTTCCGCTCGTCGGCGATTTGACTTACGGCCAGCGCCAGAATCGTCGGCTGGAGGAACTGGTTGGTTTTGCCGCTCCCCGCGTGATGCTGCATGCGTTTCGGCTGGCGTTCATTCATCCGCGCACCGGCAAGCGCATCCACTTTGAGGCCCCGTTGCCGAAGGATTTTGAGGACATGTTGAAGGCTCTGCGCTGAATTCCACGCGCGCGTTGCTTTGCTTTATGTCGGCCTCCGCCCGACTGATTGCAAGCCGGGCCCCCGCCGTCCGCAGCACCACCCTCAAAGATAGGTCTATTCCCCATTTGAGACCCCCTCCCGCGGTCCTAGGTTGAATTGTTTCAGTACGGCGCTTGGTGGTGTCGTTTCTTTCACGTTAAAAAACAGCAACAAAAAATAGCATTATGACAAAAACACTCTTGAAAATTTCAGCAGTCTGCGCTGCTTGTTCGATGTTCTCAGTTTCCGGCTGGGCCCAGGCGAACTCGCAGGACAATTCGGCGAATGATCAGAACAAGCCGGCCAATAGCATGAACTCCGACCAGAACACCCAAAGCTGGAGCACCAAACATCTGAGCGCGACGGGGCGCATGCACGATCATGCGGTGCGCGCCAGCAAATTAACCGGCGCAACGGTGAACGATTCCTCCGGTCAACGCCTGGGAACGATTCAGGACTTCATTGTGAACCCCACGTCGGGCCGCATAGATTTCGCCCTGTTGTCACTGAGTAATCAGGGCAGCTCCACCGCAAACACTTCGGAAAACACCGGCAACACCTCGGAAAATACGACTGCCAATTACAGCGCCAACGGGAAAGTGGTGCCCGTGCCGTGGTCGCTGTTGCGGACTTCCGCCTCGTCGGAATACAGCGCCAGTTCCGGGCAGCCGACCTTCACGTTGAACGCCGATCGAAGTAAACTGGAGAGCGCGCCGAACGTGGATTTGTCAGACCTGAGCCAGTCTGAATGGCAGCAACGCGTTTATTCCTACTACGGCGTGACCCCGCGGACCTCGATGGGCGGCGCGGAATCGCCCTCCGGCGAAATCAAGGGCGAGGGAGCGCGGAGCTTGCAGCAGCAAAACTCAACGCCTGAATCACAGCAGGATCAGCAGCAGCCGCAGTCCAACCCGTGATTCAGGTACGGCCACAAATTCCGGAGTGGCGGGGCGGCGCTCAAGGGCTAAAGGATGATTGCTCGCTCCGACACTCCGTTTAAAGAATTTCCGGGTATCCGGAAATTCTTTTCTTCGCGTTTCCTTTCGGCCTGGCTTGAAACTTTCGCTTCGCGTGGTAGTTCTCGGGGTATTCAAATCGTCGGGCTTGGCTGCAGCGAATGGGCAAAGAAACACAACTCTCGGGCGAGCGCGCTAACCTGTCTTCGGGCGCGCAAATTCGCAGTTCCCACCGGTCACATCCCATCCTGCCGACTTGGCGCCGATGGTTTCCCGCCGCCGTATTGCTGACCGGATTCGCGTTGACGTTGCTGGCGAGTTATTATGCCGACCGCTCGATTCAATTCCGCACCCGGGCGGAATTTGAAAACGCCTCATTGCGCGCCCGCGCCACCATTCGCGCGCGCTTTGAAGTTTACCAGGCTCTCCTGCACGGAACCGCCGGATTCATTGCGGTGGAGAACGCCATCACCCGCGAAAGATTTCGAAGTTATGTCGATCACCTGGGGGTCCCGGCGAATTATCCCGGCGTCCAGGGCATTGGCTTTGCCCCCCGCGTGCCGGCCTCCGAGAAAGAGCGTTTGGCTGTCTCCATGAGTGAACAGGGCGAAACACACTTTCGTATCTGGCCCGATACCGCGAACGCCGATTTATATCCGGTGACCTGCCTGGAACCGGAAAGCTCCGCCAACGAGCAGGCCGTCGGTTTCGATATGTTCAGCGAGCCTATTCGACGCGCGGCCATGGAACGCGCGTGCGACACGGGGTATACCGCCGCGTCGGGCAGAATCGGTTTGCTCCCAGTGAACAATCCCTCCCGCCCGCCAGGTTTTCTGATTTATTGTCCCGTGTACCGCGGCGGCACAGTGCCGAAAACCGTGGCCGAACGGCGGGCCGGCTTGCAGGGCTTTGCCTTCGCCGCTTTTCGCGCCGGGGATTTGTTCGCCAGCCTCTTTGAAGATGAGGCGCTGCGTGCCGAACTGGAGATCTTCGACGGCGCCAACACCGATTCAACCCATTTGCTTTTCCGCTCGGTGAAAAAAGCAGCCGCGGAGGTGCCGTTTCGAAAGACATTCCAGGAAACCACCTCGTTGGACGTCAGCGGGCGCACCTGGACGGCGCGATTTTCAGCACAACCGGAAATGGGGGGCGCCTGGATTGTCCTGTCGCTCTTTTTTGGAGGCACGCTGCTCAGCCTGGTGATGTTTTATCTCACCCGCGCGGAAGGCCAGGCGCGCCGGGCCGCCGAACAAGCCGCCGCGCAATTGAAACTCTCCGAACTCGCGTTGCGCGAGAGTGAAGAACGATTGCGCCGCTACGCCACCGAGCTTGAGCATCGCGTCGCCGAGCGCACCGCCAACCTGGC
>Ga0105240_10014761_pt1 | contig 10652 bp, 5 predicted proteins | sample KBSC54metaG_FD_80426 | JGI IMG/M metagenome (GOLD analysis project Ga0105240, IMG submission 80426) | Corn rhizosphere microbial communities from Kellogg Biological Station, Michigan, USA - KBS C5-4 metaG | ecosystem: Host-associated > Plants > Roots > Rhizosphere > Soil | place: Michigan, USA...
GAAGGCACTGCCGCGTCCGGATCGCTCTTTCTGGATTGAATGCCGGCGATCAGAAGTCCGGCGGCCGCCGCTCCCATCTCCACGATTGGCTGGTGAACCGTGGTCAGCGCCGGCCAGGTGATGGAGGCATAGGGCACATCGTCGAAACCCACGACCGACAGCTCGCGCGGGATGGAAATGCCCAGCCGATGAGCCGTCGCGACCGCGCCCGCGCCCATTTCATCATTGCTGGCGAAAATTGCCGTTGGGCGCTCCTTCTGGCGAAGAAGCTGCTCGGCGGCGTCCGCGCCGGACTGGAACCGGAAATTGCCATCCTTTACCAGGTCCTCGTCCAGCTCGATTCCGCCGCTCCTGAGCGCGTCCTCATATCCCAGCAGGCGGAGCATGGCGGCGCCATGCCGGGACAGACCCTTGATGAACCCGATCCGCCTGTGCCCCAGGGATATGAGATACTGCGTCATGTCGAACGCGGCCCGCCGGTCATCCATGGTGACGGAACTGACTCCCGGCTCCAGTTTCGGCGGCGAGATCAGGACATGCGGTATCTTCTGCTCAACCAGACTTTCCCGCACCGCCTGATTGTCGGACAGCGGCGGGGTCAGGATCACGCCATCCAGACGCGTGTGCTTAATACTGACGAGTATGCTCGCCGCGGCGTCGGGCGCCTCGCTGCTGCATTTTTCCAGGACCAGATGGAATCCGGCTTCGCGGCAACGTTCCAGCGCACCCATCTGGACGCTATGGGTGTAGTAGGAACTGGGCGTGTCGTAGAGCAGGCCGACAAGGAATGACCGGCTGCCGGCCAGGACCCGCGCGGCTATGCTGGGCGAATATTGCAGGGCGCTGATCGCCTTGCGGACTTTCTCCTGCGTCTCGGCGCTGACATTTGCCTCATTGTTCAGAACGCGCGACACGGTCTTGAACGACACGCCGGCCTTTTTGGCGACATCGTGAATGGTGATTGCGCGCTTGGTCTCGCTGGGCATACGTCCCGGTCTGAAGCTGACGCTGTTCGTGACGATAACAGCCTGCTCCCGGGAAATTGCGTAATTCCGGGACCTTAGTCAAATCCATAGCCGGCAGGAGCGACGTCGAAAGCGATCGTGGTGCGCACACCATCATCCTGGAACGGCACGGTGCCATGCCACATATAGGAAGGAAACAGCACCAGGCGTCCCGGCACCGGCTGGATGGCGCGCTCGGGCTCCAGGCCGACATCGAATGACGGCTGACCGAATTTGATCCAGCCCTGACGGCGGCGGTCATCGCTCACGGCCGCCGGGACATCCACATAGTAGCATGAGCTGATCCACCCGCCGGGATGGAGGTGATTGATATGGAAGCCGCCCGATTTCAGCCGGGAGGACCAGGATCCGGAAAAAACATGCGCCCTGCTTCTGCGCGCAGCGAAGGGATGGTCCGGTATCGCGCCGAGCCCGGCGATATACCGGTCTATGGCTTCCTCAATCCGCCCGCGCAGCCGCTCGATCACGGGGTGGCGTGCCGCAAACAGGTCGTTGCCGGTTTGCGATCCGCCGCGCAGCGACTGGCCCAGATACTCGCGCGTGGCGGGGTGCAGTTCCCCCAGGCTTCTGCTCAGGTCGGCGTTGAACGTCGCCATATCGCGATATCCATCCGGAGCCTCCAGGTCAAAGACCTGAATGAACCTGTCATAGCCGTTCAGGAGCCTGTCGCGCTCATCCCCCAGAAGGCGCCAGCAGGTGCCCTGCATGGCCAGGGCCAGTTGGTTGTCGGGCTCGAGAACAAGCGCCTTCGCGGCCATGGCACTTGCCTTCTGGGGATCGCCCAACCGGGCCAGCGCGGCGGACAGATTACAATAAAGATCGGCGCTGTCGGGGTAGGATTGGAGCGTCCGTTCCAAAACGGAAGCCGCTTCCGGAAGGCGGCCCAACTTCATCAACGATATGCCCAGTCCCGCCAGAGCCCGCTTGTCATCGCCGGAGCCGGCCAGCAGTGTCTGAAACGCCGCCACGGCTTCTTCCAGCTTCTCGGCGCCCAGCAACATCTGCGCCCTGTCCAGGACAAGTTCCCGGGTTTGCGGCGCCGCGCTATAAGAGCGCAGAAACGCCGCCTCTTCTCCCAGCCGGTAATGCAGATCGTTGAGAGCCCGGTGCGCCACGGCATTGGCCGGATCGCGATCAAGCACCCGCTGGTATGCTTTCTTTGCGTCGTCGTAACGGCCGAGCTTCTCGAGAAGTTGTCCCCGGTCGAGTTCAAGCCCGATGCGGGCCGGATCAAAGGCCTGGGCCTGCGCAAGATGATCGACCGCCCCCGGCTCGTTGCCTTGCGCGTGTTCAACCGCAGCCAGACTTTCGTGCAGATCGGCCAGCAACCGGCCGTCCCTTGTCTGGGACAGAGCCCGCGTCAACGCGATCTTGGCCCCTGCCGGCTGGCCGGCGGCAACAAGCGCGGCTCCGAGCAGCAATGCGGCCTGGATGTTTGCCGGATCGAGCGCGACACAACCGTTGAAGGCCATGATGGCGCCCGCCGTGTCCCCGACGGCCTGCAAGGCCCTTGCCTGCCTGAACAGCGCGTCACTGTTCTGGGGCTCCAGGGCGAGGACCGAGGCGAAGGCCAAATACGCCTCATAGTGCCGGCCCAGCGCCGCCAGCACTTTGCCGTGGTTGAAATGCGCCTGTGCTTCTTCCGGCCGTGCTGCAACAGCCTGGCCAAGGATGTCCGCGGCTTCCGGAAGGCGGCCCTGACGCACGCGCACCAGACCCGTCAGATGCAGCGCGCTGGGGTGATCGGCAATCGGCGCGAGCGTGGCTTCCACCACGGCCAGGTCACCGCGCTGATATTGCGCAAAGGCCTGTTCAAGCAGCGCTGTGTGGTCGGCTTTCACGGCGCGGATTTCCAGAATTGATCGTTGAACGATAAGGGCCGTGCCGAAAACCAGCACGGCCCTCGCATTATTCGATCGCTACGCCACGGTCGTCAACTCACTGCTCGAACCGGAAACCAAGTGTAAAATAGCGGCCGATCGCGTCATACTGCGTCGTCACCGGCCCCTGCACGCCCATATAGTACAGGTCCGGCGTGCTGTTGTTGTTGGTCGCCACCGGGAATTTCTTGTTGCCGATGTTCTGGACCGTCAGATAGACATCCAGAGCCTGGTCATCGATGGTGAACTTCTTGTCGATGGTTCCATCGACGTAGTTATAGGCGGGGACCCGCGGGTTCTGATAGACGTCTGTCGCCAGCGTCCTTCTGTCCCAGCTGCTCAGCCAGCGATCCTGCAAGGTGAAGGACCAGCTATCCAGCTTGTAGGAAATGAAGGACGTGATGTGCCCCTTCGGGAAGGCCTGGAATGTCAGGGGGGCGCCGGGGAACTGGATCGACTGGTTGATCGGCTGATAGTTGGCCAGCAGGCGAAGGTTCAGAGAGCCCCTGGCTGAATCGATCACGTCCTGCAGCTCGAAGGCATAGTTCATCTCGAGATCCCAGCCTTCGGTTTTTTGCAGGGACGTGTTCAAGGCTTCATTGATGAGCAATGTCGGATAGTTCGCCACAGTCGTGTTGGTGTACGGGAACGGCCGCACATACAGAGCGCACAAAGGCGACGAGCCGCCCGACTGGTTGCACAGTTTCTGCACGGCGGTGTTCGAAGCACCGATCGTACCGATCGCGTTGTCCATGTTGATGGAATAATAATCGAGCGACGTCGTGAACCCGGCAAACCAGGCCGGCGTGAACACAATGCCGGCCGTATAGGTACGCGCGACCTCGGGAACAAGATTTGGATTTCCCTGGGTCTGAACCGGAATAGTCTGGGACGAGTTGGTAAGCAGATCCGTATAGCCCTGATGGTTGAGCAGGATCGGTGAGAACAGATCGTTCAGCGTGGGCGCCCGAATGTCGATGGAGGTTGTTCCACGCAGACGGAAGTCGTCGTTGATGTGCCAGTCCAGACCGATTTTCCAGGTATCCACCGGACCCGATATCTTGTACTCCGTATGCCGTCCGGCGATATCGGCCGAAAAGCTCTGGACGAGGGGCAGATCCTTCAGGATCGGGATGCCGATTTCCAGCGCCGCTTCCCACACATTCCCATCAACCGGCTTGAGTGGCGTGGCCGTATTGCCCTGCCAGAGCGAGACGGTGTTGTTGCAGATGGACGACAGTCCGGTACAGTCCACGGTACCCGGAGTGCCGTTGCTCTGGATGTCGAAACCCATCCAGCGCATCTCACCGGAGACCGCTGCCCTGACCGGGCCGGCAGGCAAATCAAAAACGGTTCCGGCGATGCTTCCGCTGATATCGTCCAGCTTGTTGGTCTGCGTGTAATAGGTGTCCCGCACATAATATTTCCACCCTTCCAGGGTCAGCGTGGACGGGCCGAACAAATTCAACGGCACGCAGCCGGGATAAAGGCCCGCCTGCGGCGTGGTGGAGACATAACAGACCGGATTGCCCGAGGAATTGAGGCGCACGTCCTCCGCGGCGGTGAGATACTGGTTGTTGATGTTGGTCGGATCGTCTTCCTTCTGGCGATCCTCGCCATGGCTATAATAGAGATGCCAGTCATATTTTCCGAACAGCGATCCATCCAGGCCGGCCGCGACGCTCAGAACGCGATCGGTGCCGAAGGATTTGAAGGTGCTGTTCGCATACCCCAGATTCATATTGTATTTCGACATCTGGAAGGTGTTGCTGGTACCGCCGGCCAGCAAAGCCTGGGCCGCGGCAGGCAGGAACGGATTGTTCTTGAAAAACACATTCGGGACATTGCCGGTCTGAATGTAGGACTGAACGAAATTGGCCCGGTTTTCGCCCTCCGCGCCCCGGACGCTGGCCCAGAATGTGGTGGTGTCATCAAGGTTGTAGCTGAAGCGGCCATAAGCCTGGGCCAGGTTGGCGCTGGCCGTGACATTCGCAAACAACGAATGCGTCCCGTCGCCGCCGGATGAGATATTGGCGGTGCCCGTCGGCGTGCCGGGATTGAACGGACCGATCACGCCGTTGGAGACGAATTGCTGGCCGTTGGCAAGACACGGATTGGCCGTCGTTCCCGCGCAAGTAATCTTGCCGCCGAAGGAAAAGGCGGTGAGGTTTCCGTTGGGTGTATCGACAAAGGGATTCGCCGTGGTGCCGGCGCCGGTCAGAATCCAGTCGCCATTGTTGCCCGGCTCCGGACGCATGAAGTCATAGACCGGATCGGCGTGGAAATAGTCCAGCGACATCTCGAAGTGGCCGCGGCCGCCAAAAAGGCTCGTGCCCACCGCTGCCGCAACCTTGTAGGTCGCCGCGTCGCCATAGGTCGAGATGCCGCTATTGGCCTGGACCTTCAGGCCGGTAAAATTCTTGTCCAGAATGAAGTTGACGACACCGGAGACAGCGTCCGATCCGTAAACGGCCGAAGCGCCGCCGGTGACAACGTCAACCCGCTGCACCAGAATCTGGGGCAAGGTATCGACATTGACGGTGCCATTGGTGTTGGAAGCGACAATGCGCTGGCCATCCAGCAGAACCAGCGTCCGCTGTCCGCCGAAGCTGCGCAGGTTCAGCACGTTCGCCGCGGTGTCCGAACTCGCATTGTTGACGCTGCGCGAGGTCTGGGAGCCGATGAATTCCGGCATCTTGTTCAGGCCGTCGGCGATGTTGGTCGGCGTGGTGACCTGCAGATCGCCCACGGGCAAAATCGTCAACGGGGTTGGCGACATGGTGGCGTCCTGGATGACGCGCGATCCGGTAACGACCACCGATTCCACATTGGCTTCCTGGGCGCGCGTGACCGAGGTCAGCGCGAGGATGCTGGCGGTACAGAGCAGCGTGCCGCCGATTTTCGATTTGAAGTTCATTTCCATCCCCTAGTTGAATGTTGTTGTTGGATCAGGCGTATTGTGATTCTTGTTCGAACTCCTGCCGTCAACGCACGCAAAAATCGCACACAGCGCTCTTTCAACAAGAGCGCCGTGCGCGTTGACGATTCCGACTGCCTGACCGCCTGGCTACGACGGGTCAGGGATCGCTGGATCTTCCGTTGGTGCTTTTCCCCTCTTCATTGCGAACAGTTTGCTGTTCTTTGTCTTTTGGTGCTGGAATTTCGTCGTCTTCCCCTTGGCGGCGCGGCGGATCAGGAATGATGACGGCCGTCATCGAAGCCTTCCGGAACAGCGCCCGATATGTGGGGGCTGCGTTGCTGCTGAGAGGCTCGTTGATGGTCACTGCCTGCGAAGAATCCCTCACATAAGCTCGCACGCCGGTCAGCCTGAACGCCGCGGATATGCCCATGTTCTGCCCGGTCTTGGGATCTGGCAATCCGTCCGCATTGCGTTTCAGCGCATAATATTTCGCCAGCTGGTTCTCATGATAATAAGTCTCACGGGTGCCGGCGCTGGAGCTCGTATCAAATGTGTCCCGGCCATAATATTGGCGCCAGTCGATATAGCCACCGACAAGGCCCGTCAGGGACGTGTCGGGGTTCAAGCTGAGTTCAAGGCGCGCTTTGTGGAAGGTGATTTCGCCGCGATTATTCTCGAACCAGGAGAAGACCGGCATGCGGATATCCGCCCCGCCTTCCATCTTGACCACCCCATTTTTTATCCGCGCGTTCAATTTGGTGTACTGGGCCGCCTTGGCGATCCGGTACGAATAGTCGGGCACCACCTTGCCCGCGGGGTCCTTGATGATGCGCTCGGGGGTATAGCCGACCTCGACGACGGCATTGTCGTCATTCATGGGGTCTTTGGTTCCCGACACCCTGATCACAATTCCGAAGAGGCCTTCCAGCATCTTGTCGTTGGCGCGGGTGCCCAGGTAGGACGAGAACGGCTTGCCGCGATAGGCCATGCCGCAGCCCATGACGCGGTAGAGATTGTTGTCCACGCCCTTCCGGCCCGTGGGACTGATGAATCCGGTCCTGGGGTTGTTGTCGAGATCGAAGCCTTCCGCGATCTTGCCGGTCACTTCCTGCATGCCTGGATCCGGCGCGGCGAAGGGATTGACCCAGGTGTCGATATCCCTGCGGAAGCCCCGATAGCGCAGCGCCGCACTGAGAAGAAACTCCCGCCCGCTGTTGAAGGTGCCGTCGACCTCCAGGGTGGCGGGCTTCAGAACTTTCGCTATCTCGGCATCCGACCGCCATTTCGTCTTGAGAAGCGCATTGTAATCGTTGTCAGGTGTCGTGCCTTTCGGGCAGTCGGTGCCCGCCTCCATGGTGCCGGCCTTGGCGCCGTAATAGAAAGCGGGCTCGTACTGATCGACGATAAAGCCGCGCACCCAAGGCGCCGCCAAAGCGGGCGTGGCCGCCACGGCGATGACAGATGCCAATGCAAGGGTCCGCGCTGCTTTCGTCATTTAAGCCAATATCTCCGTGATCGGCTTCTTGGTTTCCATCGAGGCCTTGCCCCAGCTCTCGACGGCCAAGCCCATGGCCTGCTGCACCGTAAGACCGACACGCGTGACCGGGCCGCCCTCGCCGGCGATATGAAAGCCCGTTTTTACCCGCCCGCTGGCCGATCCCGCCAGCAACATCGGAATCGCCTCCAGCGTGTGCAGTTTTGCAAAGCCGGTATCGGTGTAAGCCAGGATCAGGCTGTGATCGAGCAAGGTTCCGTCGCCTTCCTTGATGTCGTCCAGCGCTTTCACCAGTTCGGCGAACATCTCCATGCTGTAAGTGCTGAACTGCGACGTGACCGGCTGATAGCCCAGCGCCGGATCGATCGGTTCTTCGTGCGTTGCCTGATGGAACGGCTTTGAGTCGCCGGGCATGAAAATCGTGGAAGCCGGCTCGGCCAGCGCGACATTCACCACACGAGTCTGGTCCGTCGCCAGCCCGAGCGCGACCAGTTTTGCCATGACCGGAACAACCTTGCGAAGGGTCGGCACGGATTTGTTGACCGGCATTTCCCCCGGCGCGGACGGAATGGAAACCTGCGCCACGATGTCGGGCCGCTGCAATTCGGCGGCCATGGTCTGTTCCAGTTCGCGGACCGAGGTGAAATACTGCTCCAGCCGGGCTTTGTCGCCGGCCCCGACATTCTGCATCAGGCTCTTGCGGTCCTCGTCGACCACCGAGAGCGCGCTTTGCTCCAGCAGAACCTTGGGATCGGGCTTCCAGTCGCCCTTGGAGGGGTCCTGAAAGCCCGGACCAAAGAGGCGGGTATAGAGACCGACCGGACTCACGTCCGGCGGATTGGTGTTCGGGCCACCCAAACTCGAATAGCTCTCGTTTTTGTTCCCGGAACAGGCAACGGCAAGAGACTTGAACCTGGTGCCGTGGCCGATGGCGCCGGCAATGGTCTGGTCTATCGTCTGGGTCTCGAACTCACGGTCCTTGCTGGGCGCCATGCCGGTGCTGATGGCGGCGACGCCGGTCCAGTGCTGGATATTGGGATTGTCGTCGGCAAAGGCGCGCAGCCCCGAGATGAGATTGATCTTTTTCTGATAGGCCGACAGCGACTTCAGCTGCGGGGTCATCTCATAGCCCTGCCCCACCGCCTTGGGCAGGTAGAGCTCCTTGGTCAGGCCGCAGCCCCAGAAGTAGGTGCCGAAGCGCGTGGGTATCCGCTCCGCCGTCGCCGCCAGAGCGGTGCCGTTGCCGTCCAGGAAGCAGTCCAGAAACGGCAAGGCGACGGAAACGGCGCAGCCCTGGGAAAGACCACGAAGAAGGCTGCGGCGATTGAACCTCATCTCATCGCTCCATCGCCATTTTCTCCGCCGGCTCCGGCGCGGAGACTTTGAAGAATTCCGGGCTGCTCGCGATGGCCTTCAGCAGGTCGCGCAGCCGGTAGCCCTTGTCCGTGAAGGTCTTGTAGGCAGCCTTGAAGCTCGCGGCATCGACATCTTCGCTGTTGGCCCCCACGCCATAGGAATAAAGCTTGCGGGCAAAGCAGGCGGTGAATTTGGGATCGTCATGCAGCACCTGCCCCAGCCCCTGGGCGCCATCAAAGCTTTTCTTGTTCAACTTTCCGGAAACATCGATGGGGGCGCCATTTTCCGTCAACCGTTCGCTTCCGATGCTGTCGAAATGTTCCAGGGAAAGCCCGATCGGATCGGAATGTGTGTGACAGGAGGCGCAGGCCGGCGTGGTCGCATGGGCCAGAAGCCGCTCGCGCACCGTCTTCAAAGGCCCGTTGGTGTTGTTGACGATGGAGAAATCGACATTGGCGGGCGGCAGCGGCGTCGGCTCGCACAGGAAAATATCCATCAGGGCGACGCCGCGCTTGGTGGGCGAGGACCGGCCGGGATGGGAAAACATCGAGAGCATGCTGACCTGGGTCAGAATACCGCTCCGTCCCGATTCTTTTGAGAACTCGTAGGGCATCCATTCGCCGTCAAAATCGAACGGAACATTGTAGATTGCGGCCAGCGTGCGATTGATGGTGGTCTTGCGCGTCGTCATCAGGTCGCGGACATCGCCGTTCGACTTGAGCGTCAGGTCGATCGCCGTCCGCAACGTCTCTTCCGTCGCGGAAGGCCCGAACTGGGCGTTGTACTTCTGGTAGATCAGCGTGTCCTTGACCGTGTTGTCGAAAGTGTCCAGCTGCAGCATATCGGCAAAGAAGGCCCGCATGCCCGTCTCCAGCCTGGGCGAGGCCATCAGGCGGTCGACCTGCTTGGCGACGCCGGCATCGCTCGCAAGCTCTCCGCTCGCCGCGGCATGCAGGAGCTCTTCGTCGGGCGTGGTGTTCCACATCAGATAGCTGAGACGGGACGCCCGGCTGTAAGCATCGAGCGTCAAATCCTTGCCGGCGGGAACCGCCCGCTCATTCTGGAAAAGGAACTCGGGAGCGGCCAACAGGGTGACAGCCAGGGCGTAGCGAAGACCGGTATAAAAATCCTTGGACGAGGTCGCGATCTTCGCGGCCAGGCCGACGCGCGATTTCAATTCGTCGCTGGAAAGCGGCCGGCGGAACAGCAGCCGGCCGTAGCGGCCGATGAACTGTCCGGCGCAGGCATCATCGGGCGCGGAAGCCGCCTTCGGCGTGCACTTTATGAATTGGGCCCGCTTTTCGGGGCTGGTCACCTGGTCGGCAATGCTGCCGGCGGTCTTGGCATAGCCTTCGAAACCGGCCGGCGTCACCGACAGGACATTGCTGCTGGCGGCGAGCAGACCGCCCATGCGGCGGCCCGGTTCGAACCGCCCCTGGACCAGGATCTGCGGCCCGAAAATATCCGCGATGGAATGACGATATTCGCTTTCGGTCAAAAGCCGGAAAGAGACGATTGGCTCCGGCACCTTCGCAGCCCAGGCGGGCGCAGAAAACAGCAGCCCACCGATGCCGCTGAGAACCAACAAACAACTGGCGGCGCATTTCCTGCTCATAACGGTACCCTGCCGTCCACGCCGTTTCGCATGGTCCGAATGGCGGCAGGGTCCGCTCATAAGACAGCGCTGTCAAGGTCCGGATTATATGGACCAGAAGCAACTTTGTATCTTTTTGTCGTTCACCAAAAGGGAAGCCAAAGTTCCCGGCCAATGGCCGCCCGCCTGCCGGAAACGTGACCCTTCCGGCGGCAGATCCGTCACTCTGTGAGAGATCGGATGACCCTGGATCCGATTCTCAGACCGGCCTGGCCTGGAAGCGCGAAAACAGCTCCTGCATCACGCGCACCGCGCCTTCCGCCTCGGCGCGATCGGGGATTTCGTTGCCGTTCTTCCAGCTCTTCACGAACTGCCGCTGGCC
>Ga0105240_10014762_pt1 | contig 10650 bp, 10 predicted proteins | sample KBSC54metaG_FD_80426 | JGI IMG/M metagenome (GOLD analysis project Ga0105240, IMG submission 80426) | Corn rhizosphere microbial communities from Kellogg Biological Station, Michigan, USA - KBS C5-4 metaG | ecosystem: Host-associated > Plants > Roots > Rhizosphere > Soil | place: Michigan, USA...
AGGACCTGCGCGCAATCAGAGTTGCTTTGCGTGGCAAGCGGCCTGTGATTGCCGTCAACAGCGGGGCACCGACAAACACCCCGAACGCATATCCCGACACCAGCAATCCCGCAGCCGGGATGCTCACGTGCAGATCAGCCGCGACCTGCAGGAGCAGTCCCATGATCACGAACTCTGTCGTGCCGATGCCGAATGCGCCGGCGGTGAGTGCATAAAGGGCGGTGGGTGTTTTCATAGCTTCAATGTAGGGCTTCCCACCTTCAACGAGAACCGGCACTATCCACATTCAGTTTCAACGAAATATTGATAATCATGGACCGCATCGGCGACGTGGCGCTGTTTCTCAGGGTGCTCGATTCCGGCTCTATCAGTGCGGCCGCACGCTCTTTGCATCTGTCTGTGGCAGTGGCAAGCCAGCGCTTGAAGCGACTGGAGCGAGATCTCGGTGTTCGGCTCCTACACCGAACGACCCGGCAGTTGAGCGTTACGCCGGAAGGCGCAGCGTTGGCCGAACAGGGCAGGGTGCTCGTCGACGAGATCGAGACGTTGACTGCCGGTCTGCGTCATGCCGGCGCCAGTGTAACGGGAACGCTGCGCGTGACGACCGCCGCCATGTTTGGACAGCAGTACATCTCACCGTTGATACCCGAGTTCCTCGCGCTCCACCCGAACGTCAAACTGAGCTTTGATCTCGGTGATGAGACCCTGGACCTGGTCAAGTCGGGATTCGATCTGGCGATCCGCATCGGTGACCTGGAGGATTCCAATCTCGTCGCGCGCAAACTCGCGACCAACCGGCGAGTGCTGTGCGCGTCGCCGAAGTACCTACGGCGCCACGGTGTTCCCAAGACTCCCGCTGACTTGAAACAACACCAATGTCTCATTCTGGCGGGCCGTCACGGCCGGCGCGATGTGTGGCACGGTGTGCGGGTGAATGGTCGTATCGACAGCAACCAAGGCGAGCTGCTGCGAGATGCGGCTTTAGGCGGTCTCGGTATCGCTATGCATTCGACCTGGCACGTGTGGGAGGATCTGCGTGCCGGCCGCTTGCAGATCGTGTTGCCCAACTATCCCATCCCCGATACGGGAATCTACGCAGTCACTCCCCATCGGCGGTTGATTCCGCCCCGGGTGCGAGCCTTCATCGAATTCCTGGCCGCGCGTTTTGGTGAAAATCCGCCTTGGGGCGAGGTGAAGTAAACTACACTCGCCCCATCCGGTTTAGGGAAGAACGATGATGCGTGCACTCTCGTTATGGCTGGCCGTGGGTTCGATCGCGCTCACCGCTGCGGCAGGAACGGCGACTGTTGTGGATACCTACCACGGAGTGAAGGTGGAGGATCCTTACCGCTGGCTGGAAAACACGAGCGATCCCCAGGTCCAGGAGTGGAGCCGCACGCAAAACGCTCGCGCACGCAACTACCTGGACCATCTGCCCTTGCGCAAGCCCATGTTCGATCGGCTGATGCAACAGGAGTCGGCCACTTCGTCCTCCTTCGCAGAGCTTCGTCCGTCAGGCGGGCGCGTCTTCGCTCTCTATAACCAGCCGCCCAAACAACATCCGATGCTGGCCGTGTTGGGCCCGGATCTCAATCCGGGTACGGCCACCGTGATTGTGGATCCCAACAGTCTCGACCCGACAGGCTCGACCGGTATCGACTGGTTCGCGCCATCACCCGATGGGAAGTCGGTCGCCGTATCCATGTCTCTCGGCGGCAGTGAGGATGGCTCCCTCCACGTCTTCGATGTCGCCACTCACAAGGAAGTCGAGCCGGTCATCCCTCGCGTCCAGTATCCCACTGCCGGTGGCAGTGTAGGCTGGCGCGCTGACAGCAAAGGTTTCCTGTACACCCGCTTCCCGGGACCCGAGCGGCCGGCGCAGGAGCAACACTTCTTTCAGAAGGTTTACTTCCACCAACTCGGTACCGCATCCGCCTCGGACAAGCTGGTACTCGGTGCTGACTTCCCCAAAATCGCCGAAGTCAGCCTCGATGACCGTAACCCGCACTTCACCATTGCCTCCGTCGCAAACGGCGATGGGGGCGAGTTCGCGCACTACCTCATCGACCCAAACAACAAGGTTACTCCCATCACCCGTTTCAGCGACAAGATTGTCCTGCTGACATCTGCCGCAGACGGCGCCCTGTATCTGGTCTCCCATGAGGATGCTCCTCGCGGGAAGATCCTGAAACTCGCTGCCGGCGACACCAACCTCGCACACGCAACCGTGTTTGTTCCGCAGTCCGAGGCGGTAGTCCAGGGTGGCGGCGAGTTCGGAGGCACTCCGATTGTAGTCACTTCGAATGCCGTGTACGTCCGGGAAATCATCGGCGGACCCTCTCGTGTGGCGATCTTCGACACAAACGGACATCCCAAAGGAACACTGCCGTTGCCCGATCCCGCGGCCGTCTCCGAGGTAGTTCCCCTGAGCGATGATGCAATCGTCTACTCCGTAGAGACGTACACCAAGCCTCGGTACTTCGCACGCTACACGGCAAAGACAGGCCAATCGGTCGATACCCAGCTGGCGCAGACGAGCCCTGTCAGCTTCGCAGACGTTGAGGTCCTGCGCGAGTTCGCCACCTCAAAAGACGGGACCCGCGTGCCTCTCAATATCATCCGCCGAAAGGGCACCAAGCTCGACGGCTCCAACCCGACACTACTCAACGGGTATGGAGGCTACTCAGTCATCGATGCACCGTACTTCGGTGGATCCACCATGCGACTGTGGTTGGATGGCGGCGGTGTCTATGTGATCGCAAATCTCCGCGGCGGCGGTGAGTACGGCGAGCAATGGCACACGCAGGGCTCTCTCACGCACAAGCAGAACGTTTTCGACGATTTCTATGCGTCCGCGCAGTACCTGATCGCACAGAAATATACTTCTCCCGAGCATCTGGCGATTCTCGGCGGCAGCAATGGCGGGTTGCTGATGGGGGCTGAGCTAACCCAACACCCTCAGATGTTCCGCGCGGTCGTTTCCCTGGTGGGTATCTACGACATGATGCGTGTAGAGCTCGATCCCAACGGCGCCTTCAACGCGACCGAATTCGGCAGTACGAAAGATCCGCAGCAATTCAGGGCACTCCTTGCATACTCCCCGTATCACCATGTTGTTCAGGGCACGAGCTACCCCGCTGTGTTCATGTACACGGGTGCCAACGACGGGCGCGTCAATCCAATGCACTCGCGCAAAATGGTGGCCCGACTGCAGGCCGCGAATGCCTCCAACCACCCCATCTACCTGGCAATGGATGCCAACTCGGGCCATGGCATCGGCAGTGCATTGTCCAACCGCATGAATCAACGGGCCGACCTCTACGCATTCCTGTTTGACCAGTTGGGAATGCGATACACGCCCCACTAGTCACCTTCAGGTAATCTGGTTTCAAAAAAGTGCCTCCTTGTTCGAGGGCGGTGATCCTTCGTAATCTGGTTACGACAGGAAACCCGCTCGTAAGAGGAGACCATGAGTCCAAAACCCCGAATCGCCGTGATTGTCGGCTCCACGCGCCCCTCGAGATACGCCGATGCCCCCGCGAAATGGATCTTGAAGCAGGCGCAGGCGCGCGGCGACCTGGATGTTGAGCTCGTCGACCTGCGCGACTACCCGCTGCCGTTCTTCGACGAGATTGCCTCTAACAGGTGGATGCCCAGCCGCAATGCCGAGGCGGTTCGCTGGCAGGAAACAGTTGGTCGCTTCGACGGTTATATCTTTGTGGTCGCGGAATATAACCACTCCATCACCGGCGTTCTCAAGAACGCCCTCGATCAGGCCTACAAGGAGTGGAATCACAAGCCGTTTACCGCCATCGGCTACGGGGGTGTTGGTGGCGCGCGCGCTGTCGAGCATCTGCGGCACATCGCGGTCGAGTTGCAAATGGTCTCGACCCATGCCGCTGTTTATCTCGGCGGCGGTGATTTCATGGCGGTCCATCCGGCGTTCGGCAACAAGCCGATTGAAGCCGTCGAAGCCAATCTCCTGCCTGCAGCCAAGACTGCGCTTGACGACCTGGTCTGGTGGACCCGGGCGACCATGACCGCGAGAGCCGCTGAGGGCTAACCGTAACCTGGTATCTTCCTGTATGCTGGTATCGAAGGGAAACTACCTGGAGAGGGTCGTGGAGCTTCGAGACAGCCCGGTCGAAGGCGAATCGGTCGAGAATCACAATCCGGCCGCTTGCGGGCAAATCAGCCGCATGCTGGCCCGGATCAGTGACAAGTGGACCCTGCTGGTGGTCCGTGCGCTGGGAAAAGGGCCTCGCCGCTTCAACGCGCTGAAGCGCGAAGTCGGCGAGGTCAGCCAGAAGATGCTGACCGCAACGCTGCGCGAATTAGAGGAAAACGGCTTCGTTTCCCGGACGGTGACCCCGACGATGCCGCCGCAAGTCGAATACGCGCTGACAGATCTCGGGCGGGACCTGCGCCACCCGGTGCAGGCGTTGGCGGAGTGGGTAATCGAGAACTCCGGTCGAATGGACGCTGCTCGTGCCGCGTACGCCGCCAAACACGTCCAGGAAAAGCAGGTCCAGGAAAATTGACGAACGGGCCCGCGGCTGTTCTGATACCTGCGCCGCGAGCGGCGCGGCGCTTGGCCTGCCGTCGAAATCGTTGAATCGTCCCATTGAAATCCTGCTGACCGGCACGGGCCATGATTTGGTCCAGCTCGGACGTTCCCTGCAAGAATTTGGCTGTTTTGTCCAGGTTCATGCGCGCCTGGAAACAGCCATCCGGGTCTGGGCGCGGGGTAACTGTGCAGCTGCCGTGGTATCGATTCCCGCAGGCGGTCCGGAGCGCTTCTCGACGATTGCGGCATTACGCGAGCAATGCCCCGATGCGACCATAGTGACTCTCAGCGCCTCGGGGCAGCCGGAGGACCGCAAGGCTGCGATTGACGCGGGCGCGGACGACTATCTGACCGATCCCTGTTCCGCCGCCGAGATCCACGCGCGTGTTACTCCGATTGTTCAGCATCGGACCACAGCGGCGCGCGCCGAATTGCACCTGGGCCCGTTGTCCCTGAAGGCCGGCGAGTTGTCCGCGTTTATCGGCAAAACTCGCATCGAGCTCAGTCCCAACGAACGGGCCCTCCTCGAGCTGTTCGCACTGGCACCCGATCACGGTGTTGGCCGAAATGTGATTTCACTGCGCTTTGGAAAAAACGGCTCCGGGATTTCCATGGCCGCGGTGCACCTGTTGGTGTATCGCCTGCGCCGTCGACTGCTGCCGTTCGGTTTCAGTGTGAGCACCCTGCGGGGCGTGGGTTATCGCCTGCGTCTACCCGGGGTGGACCGCCAACGCACCGGTAATGGCACCGAGCCTGATGTACCGTTGGCTGAAGAACCTCTCGAGCGGGATCTCAACAGTTGGAACACGCGTCTTCTCGAGTATGTGAATGACGCGATCATCATCTGGGAGATGCAGGGCCGCGGCATCCTGTTCTGGAATCAGGCTGCCGAGAAGTTATATGGGTACGGCAGGGATGCGGCCATCGGACGCACGACGCACCAACTCCTCGATACTCAGCTCGCCGGTGGGGTGACTCACCTCGAATCGAGTCTGGCGAGGTACGGCGCCTGGATCGGTGAATTGACGCATACCACCGCCAGCGGCAAGCGCGTGCGCGTCGAAGCGCGGCTCGCGTTGATGTCCCAATCCAATGGCCGTTGGCTGGTGTTGGAAGTGAATCGAGATGTCACTGACGTAGCTGCGCTCGAGAAGTCGCGCAGCTTCATGGATAGCCTGCTGTCGGATCTGCACGCCCTGCCCGACAGCGAGTAGCGGCCCCCCGCCTGGCCGGCTCATCAAAGATCACTCCCGGCCCGGGAACCTTTCCGGCAACGGTCCATTGCGACTCTCATGCTCGATACGTTGATCATCGGAGCCGGACCGGCAGGACTCACGGCAGCCACCTATCTCGGCAGGTTTCGCCGTCGTGCGGTCGTTATCGACGCAGGCGCTTCCCGCGCTCGTTGGATACCTGAGAGTCATAACATCCCCGCATTCGCTCGCGGTATTGGCGGTCACGAGTTGCTCGCACAGCTACGGGCTCAGGCGGTCCGTTACGGCGCCGACATCCGCGCAGGACACGTCGATTCCATATCGCTCAGGGACGACGGTTTTGCGGTCAGGGCGGGCGACTCCGAGCTGGTCAGTCGATTCGTTCTCCTCGCGACCGGCGTCCAAGATCACTTGCCGGACCTCAACGGCTGCGAAGAGGCCGTCTTACGCGGACTGCTGCGGGTCTGCCCCATTTGCGACGCCTTCGAAACGACGGGTCGGGAAATTGCGGTCATCGGCAGCGGTGAGCATGCCCGGCGCGAGGCGCAGTTCCTGCTGACCTATTCGGATCGAGTCACCCTGGTTGATGTGGGCGAGCAGCGGGTTTCGAATTGGCCCGAGAATCCCGGCATCCGCGTGATCACGAGTGAATTGCGCAACCTCGTGATCGAGAGCAATCGCCTGGTGCTGCGACAGCCCGGTGCCGAGCCGTTTGTGTTCGATGTTGCGTACTCAGCTCTCGGCTGCACTCCGCAGAACGAGTTGGCGGCAAGCCTCGGTGCCCAGATGGATGGCAGCAACGCCTTGCGCGTGAATTCTCATCAACAGACCTCCATCGAAGGCCTCTACGCCGCAGGCGACATCGTCAGAGGGTTGAACCAGGTCGTAGTCGCAGCCGCCGAGGCCGCGATTGCGGCCACCGACATACACAACAAGCTGAGGCTGCGCCAGGTCGAGCTCAGCCAGTATGCACCGCACCCGGCAGGTCACCAGCGAGATGTTGGTGCTGGCGCAAAGTAGCAAGGTACTTGCGCGCGAAGGCCGCCAGGTCGGAGTCCGACAACTTCGTGGCAGCCTCGAACAGTGCGACCGTCCGGGCGTGATCTTCCTTCATCTGTGTCCCGTATGCGGCGTCGAGCTCCGCGCCCTCCAGGCGGCTGAGCGTTTGTACGCTCGCCTGGTGCTCAGCATCCAGAGAAGTCGGCACCTGCAATCCCCTCGCAGTAGCCAAACGCCGCAACTCGTCATTCGCTTTGCCATGGTCCCGTACCATCTGCTGCGCGAACTGCCGCACTTTCGGATCCTGTGTTTTTGCCGCAACGGCTGTCGAGACGGCCACTTCAGTGAGCCCGCCCTGTGTTGCCTGTGAAATGAAAGTCGCAGTATCGAGCTTGACGCCACCCGCAGACCGCTCACCCCAATGCGATTGCGTCGCCGCGTCTTGATGTGGCGTCACAGGAGTCTGACCCTGGGCAGTTGAGACAACACCGACTGTCAACAACATCGCGGTAGCGAAGCGTGCATTCATACATCCTCAGCTCTCGTCCGACAGCTCGGACGTCGGCAGGCAATCAAACAGATCACTGACATCCTCGTAGATCGCGATAGGGCGACCGCTCAGTAACTCGTCATCCGTGAATCCGCCGGATCGTAAAGCAATCGTCCGAATGCCGCATTTCGCCGCCGCAATAGCGTCGTAAGGCGTGTCGCCGATGGCGATGGTCTGGTCGGCCGCCTTGGAAGATGTCTTCTGCAGCGCACTGGCGAAGATGTCGCTCGCGGGCTTGGATCTCTCCACGTCGTCCGCTGAAGTAGTAGCCCTCAGCAGATCCCTGACGCCCAGCAATTGCACATAGTGATCCACTTCCGCCTGATCGGCGGAAGACGCCAATACAACCTCTCGTCCACTGCGGTGCAGCGCCGCAATCAGATCCTGAGCATTCGGAAATGCCTCGACCCGCGGCAGGAATTCCTTCTTGAAGATCTCTCCATGGCGCTTCGCGATCTCCTCACGCACTTTCGCGGGGAGATCCGGTGCCAGAGCCGGTATGAGCATGTCCGCGCCCTTGCCGATCTGTTTGTGAATGAGCGCCGCCGGGACGGAAGCGTTGGCTTCCTGAAAGGCCCGGTGCCATGCAATGACATGGAATTCATTGCTGTCGACCAGCGTACCGTCAATGTCCAGCAGGACTGCGTCAATGGCCATGTCTATTTTGCAGCAGGTGTCGTTCCCGGAGCAGGGGACGCTTCAAACAGAAGGAGCACCACGCTTGCCACAATGATCGCAGTGGCCCCCACCTCCACCGGAGTGAGCGTCTCACCGGCCAAGCTGACACCGAGCACCGCAGCCACCACTGGGTTGACGAAGGTATAGCTCATGGCAATGGATGTCCGAGTCGCGTGAAGCAATGTGGCGAACGCACTAAACGCAAGTAAAGACCCGAAGACCACGAGATAAATCCACGCAACCGCACTCGACAGCGTCGGCCAGTGCAGTGGCTCCCGACTCGCAGCCGAGATGGCCAGCAGGACACCGCCCCCGCAGATCATCTGACTGGCGGCCCCCATGAGCCCCGGCGCCGTGTGCAGCCTTTCCACCTCGAGCACGCTGCCAACAGACCAACTGAGTGCGGCGATGGCCATTGCCGACAGCCCAACCGTAGAGGACGCGAAACCTGCTCCGCTCACGAGGAGAATGACCCCGCACAGCCCGAGGAGGGTCCCAAACACCTCGCGTCGCGTTGGTTTGCGTCCAAACGCCCAGTGCCCGCACGCCATCATCGCCGGCTCCACGGCAATGAACGCAGCTGCCAGTCCAGATGCCACACTCTGCTCGGCGTAGGCGGTGCCCCCGCCACCACCGGCCAGCAACAGCCCTCCCACAATCAACGCGTTGCGCCACTGTCGCGCGCTGGGCAAGGCTCGGCCGCGCACGAGGTGCAGCCACAACAATAGAATCAATCCGGCGCACAGAAAGCGCGAGCCCATCTGGAAAAACGGTGGAAAGCCGGGCAGCGCCAGCTTGATGGCCAGAAAAGTCGAGCCCCACAGAATCCACGTAGCCGCCAGGCAGAGCGCAATGTGCGACTGTGATTTAGTCATGGACTCATGCACACACGGAATTGGCAGACCTGGTTTGCCGGGGGTAGATTATTGCAGTGAACGCGCAGAAGTCTCTTCCCAGCGTAGCCTGGGTCGTCGGTGTCGGACCGTCTAACGGTTTAGGCGCGGCGCTTGCCAGGCGTTTTGCGCGCGGCGGCTCGACGGCAGTCATCACTGGTCGAAACAATGCTCGCCTCGAGTCCGTCGCCGCCGAGATCCGGGATTCCGGCGGAAACGCCATCGCGTTGGCCGGTGATATCAGCGTTCCTGCCGAAGTAGACCGCCTCGCGTCCGAAGTTCGCTCGTTAGGCCACCTCACATCCGCTATCTTCAACGCCGGCAACATGGTCCGCGGAGCGGCGCTGGAGGTGACACCGGAGCAATTTGAGTCAACCTGGCGAGGCAGTGCTTACGCCGGCTTCCTGTTTGTTCGCGCGACACTGCCGTTGTTGTTGGATTCGGGCGGCGGCAGCCTCCTGTTGACCGGCGCCACAGCGTCGGTTCGTGGAGGTGGTCCGTTCATCGCCTTTGCCTCGGCCAAGGCGGCCCTGCGCTCGATTGCGCAAAGCGCGGCTCGGGAATATGGACCCCGCGGCATACACGTTGCCCATGTTGTTATCGACGGCGGTATCGATGGCGAACGCCTGCGGAGCAGGGCGCCCGATTGGGTCGCTCAGGCCGGCGAGAACGGGTTGCTGAATCCGGACGCCATTGCCGATACCTACTGGCACCTCCATGAGCAACCCCGCAGCACCTGGACACACGAGATAGACCTGCGGCCGTTCAAGGAGCGATTCTGAATCGTCATGACGATACGAACAATCGGTATTTCCGCAGCGCGCGCCGTGCGCTTAATCTAACTCTCGACGAAAGATTGCCGTCGCGAAGACACGCAGGTCACACCCCCTTGACCTGATGTCTGACGGCAGTCGGCGGTCTCACATTGCCCCGGCGATCCCTCGCCGGGGATTTTCTTTTAATGCCGCCGTGCGCCATCCAGAATCGCGCTTTGTCGAGCACCATCCCGTCTACCCCAAAATCACCTCACCCCATGAGGTGATTACGCCACCCAATCGCCTCACCTTTCCTCAACCTTTCGGGCTGCGTATACTGCTAAGCAAAAGTTCCCAACTAATAAACATAATACTCAGGGGATCTTGTGATCGCAGCCACGTCGCGGGGGGCCGCGAGTGCCCTATCGGAGCAGGGGGTCGGGCGGTGCTTCGAGCTCATGGTCCTGGCGCAGCCGGGAAAACTGGCCATTTCCAGCGATTCGGGCGATTTATCCTATGGCGAGCTGAACGCCCTGGCGGACAGCCGAGCTCGAGCTCTGCAGCAGCTCGAGGTCCGTCCCCAGGAGCCGGTGGCGATCCTGCTGGACCAGGGCCCAGGCTTCATCGCCGCCATGCTGGGTATCCTGAAGGCCGGCGGCTGCTTCGTCCCCCTGGACCCGGCCAACCCCGCCGGCCGAAATCTCCAAATGCTGGCGGACACAGGCGCACGCATCCTGGTCACCAGCACAGAACATCTCGCCATGGCCGGGACGCTGACCGCCGGCGGCTGTCAGGTCCTCAATGTCGATTGCATAGACTCGACCAACAACACGCCGGCCACAAACAGTGAAGCGGTCAGTCCGGACGCGCTCGCCTGCATCCTGTTCACTTCGGGCTCAACCGGCCGGCCCAAGGGAGTGATGCACGACCACCGCACCCTCGTGCACAACGCCTTGCGACACCGAGAGGCGTTCCGAATCACACCAGATGACCG
>Ga0105240_10014764_pt1 | contig 10650 bp, 9 predicted proteins | sample KBSC54metaG_FD_80426 | JGI IMG/M metagenome (GOLD analysis project Ga0105240, IMG submission 80426) | Corn rhizosphere microbial communities from Kellogg Biological Station, Michigan, USA - KBS C5-4 metaG | ecosystem: Host-associated > Plants > Roots > Rhizosphere > Soil | place: Michigan, USA...
GGCCTGGGAGCCGGTCAGCGAGACGGCGTGGTGGCCGAGGTCGTTGATCGCCATCGCGCACAGCGCGGCGGTGATGCGCTCGCCGGTCGAGAGCAGCATGTCCATCTCGCGCGGGTGCGGCCGCGGCGACACCTGCTCGGCCAGCTCGACCAGCTGGTCGGTCGTGTGCCCCATCGCCGAGACCACGCCGACGACCCGGCGCCCGGCCAGGTGGGCGGCGACGAGCCGGGCGGCGACCCGGCGGATCTTGTCCGCGTCGGCCACGGACGTGCCGCCGAACTTCATCACCAGGACTCGGCCGGGAGCGGCCTGCGGTTCCGGCTGGGCCATCACGCCATGGTATCCAGGATGTCGGCGATGTCCTCCCGCGTGGTGCGCGGGTTGACGATCGCGATGCGGGTCACGACCTCGCCCGCGACCGTCGTCGGCGTGATGAACGCCGCCCCCTCCTGCAGGAGCCGCGCGCTCCAGTCGCGGTAGTCGTCGGCGCCCCAGCCGGTGCGGCGGATGCAGAGCACCGTCAGGTCGGGGTCGTTCAGGAGCTCGAGGTGAGGCCGGGCCTCGATCTCGGCCCGGGCCTGGCGGGCCACGGTGAGCGTGTGCTCGATCGCCTCGCGGTAGGCCTCGGTGCCGTGGGCGGCGAGCGAGAACCAGAACGGCAGGCCGCGGGCCCGGCGGCTGAGATGGATGGCGTAGTCGGACGGGTTCCACTCGGCGCCGCCCTGGAGCGGCTCCAGGTAGCCGGCGTGCTGCGCGTGCGCCGCCCGGGCCAGCTCCGGCCGCCGGTAGAGCAGCGCGCAGCAGTCGAACGGGGCGAACAGCCACTTGTGGGGATCGACGATGAAGGAGTCGCAGCGCTCGATGCCGGCGAAGCGGTCGCGGACGGACGGCGCCGCCAGGGCGGCGCCGCCGTAGGCCGCGTCGACGTGGAACCAGATCCCGCGCCGGGCGCAGACGTCGGCGATCCCGGCCAGGTCGTCGATGACGCCCAGGTTGGTCGTGCCGGCCGTCGCGACGGCGGCGAAGAGGCCCTCGCCGGCCCGGTCCGCCAGCGAAGACTCGAGGGCGTCGGCGCGCATCCGCCCGCCATCGTCGGTGGGGACGCCGACCACGTCGACGTCCATCACCTGCGCCGCCGTCACGATCGAGGAGTGCACCTCGTCGGTGGCGGCCACCTGCAGCCGCCCCGGCGGCCGCTCGCCGCGGGCGGCGAGGAAGGCGTGGCGGGCGGTCACGAGCGCCGACAGGTTGCCCACGGTGCCGCCCTGGACGAAGCAGCCGCCGGCCGAGCCGGGCAGCCCGGCCAGGTCGGCGACCCAGCGCAGCGCCTGGTTCTCGGCGTAGATCGCGCCCGCACCCTCGAGCCAGCTGCCGCCGTAGATCGCCGACGCGGCGACGACGAGATCGAAGAGCGTGGCCGACTCCGTCGGCGCGCCGGGGATGAACGCCAGGTAGCGGGGGTTGTCGATCGAGACGGTCGCGTCGGCGAGCACGTCGGCGAAGAGCCGAAGCGCCGCCTCGCCGCCCAGGCCGAACGGCGTGATCGTCTCGCCCGCCGCGGCCGCCAGCTCGTCCGGCGTGCGCGGGCCGTCGAGCGGCACCGGGTGCAGGCGCAGCCGGTCGCGGGCGTAGGCGAGCGCAGCCTGCGCGACGCGCTCGGTCTCGTCCGTGTAGCGGTGCATCGACGTCGGATCGGGCATGGCGGGAGCGCGCGGGCGGGTCAGGCCATCGTGTCGAGGATCGCGGCGACGTCCTCGACGCTGGTGCGCGGGTTCAAGATGCAGATCCGCGTCATGATCTCGCCGTCGAGCTCGGTGGGCGTGACCAGGGCGAGGCCGTCCTCGAGGTTGCGGGCGCTCCAGGCGCGGTAGTCGTCGGCTGTCCAGCCGACACGGCGGATGCAGAGCACCGTCAGATCGGTGTCGTTCGCGAGCTCCAGGTAGTCGCGCCGCTCGATCTCGGCCCGCGCCTCGCGCGCCACCCGCAGCGTCCCCTCGACGGCCTCGGTGTAGGCGCGCGTCCCGTGGGCCGCGAGCGAGAACCAGAAGGGCAGGCCGCGAGCGCGGCGGGTGAGGTGGATGGCGTAGTCGGAAGGGTTCCAGTCGGCCCCGACGCGGGCGGCGTCCAGGTAGCCGGCGTGCTGGCGGTGGGCTGCCTGGGCGAGCTCCGGGTTCCGGTACAAAAGCGCGCAGCTGTCGAACGGCGCGAAGAGCCATTTGTGCGGGTCGACGATGAACGAGTCGCACCGCTCGATGCCGTCGAACCGGGGCCGCACGGAGGGCGCCGCGAGACCCGCGCCGCCGTAGGCCGCGTCGACATGCAGCCACAGGCCGCGGCGGGCGCAGACGCCGGCGATGCCCGCCAGGTCGTCGATCACGCCCAGGTTGGTCGTGCCGCCGGTCGCGGCCACGGCGAAGACGCCATCGCCGCCGTCGGCGGCGATGGCGTCCTCGAGCGCGGCGCCGGTCATGCGGCCACGCGCGTCCGGCTCGATCTCGAGCAGGCCGGCGTCCATCACGTCGAGCGCCTGGGCCACCGAGGAGTGGGCCTGGCCGGTCGCGGCCACGCGCAGCGGCGTGCCGTTACGGCCGTGCTCGGCCCGGTGGGCGTGCCGCGCGGACACGAGCGCGGACAGGTTCCCGACGGTGCCGCCCTGGACGAAGCAGCCGCCGGCGGTCTCCGGAAGGCCGGCCAGGTCGGACAGCCAGCGCAGCGCCTGGTTCTCGGCGTAGACCGATCCGGCCGAGCTGCGCCAGCTGCCGGCGTACATCGGCGTGGCCGAGAGGGCCATGTCGAACAGCTTCGCGGCCGGCGTGGGGGCGGTGGGGATGAACGCGAGGAAGCGAGTGTTCTCGACGGGGACGCTGGCGGGGGCGAGCGTCTCGGCGAACAGCCGAAGCGCCGCGTCGGCGCCGATGCCGTCCTCGGTCACGGTGTCTCCTGCGGCCGCCTGCATCTCGGCGGGCGTGCGCGCCACGGCGAAGTTGCGGGGCGGCGCGTGCAGCCGCTCGCGGGCGTAGTCGAAGACCCCCTCCGCGGCCCGCTCGATCTCGGGCGTGACGGCGTGCATCGCGCCCGGGTCGGCGATCGTCTGGTCGACGGATGGCTCGCGCTCGGCGCTCACATCTCTCTCCTTCCCGCCAGGGCCCGCCCCAGCGTCACCTCGTCTGCGTACTCCAGATCCCCGCCCACCGGCAGCCCGCTGGCGAGCCGGGTGACCCGCGTACGATCGCGCAAACGGTCGGCCAGGTACGCCGCCGTCGCCTCGCCTGTCATCGTCGGGTTGGTGGCGAGCAGCACCTCGGCCACGCCGCCGCGGTCGACCCGGCCGACGAGCTCGGCGATGCGCAGGTCCTCGGGGTCGACGCCGTCGATCGGCGAGAGCGCCCCGCCGAGCACGTGGTAGAGGCCGCGGTACTCGTGCGTGCGCTCGAGCGCCACCAGGTCGGACGGATCCTCGACGACACAGATCAGCGACCGGTCGCGCCGTGCGTCGGAGCAGATCTGGCACAGCGGCTCCTCGGCCAGGTTGCCGCACTCGGTGCAGAAGCCGATCCGCTCCTTCACCTCGCGGATCGCCTCGGCGAGGGCGAGCGCGTCGGCCTCGGACGCCTTGAGGAGGTGGAACGCGAGCCGCTGGGCGGTGCGCCGGCCGACGCCCGGCAGGCGGGCGAGCTGGACGATCAGGTTGTCGACCGACGGGGCGTACACCGGCGCTTACATGCCGGGGAGGCCGAGCCCGCCCAGGCCGCCGAGCTGGCCCATCATCTTCTGCTGCTGCAGGTTCTGGGCTGCGGCGATCGCGCCGTTCACGGCCGAGACGAGCAGGTCCTGCAGCATCTCCGGGTCGTCCGGGTCGATGGCCTCCGGCTTGATCTGGATGTCGACGATCTCGAGCGAGCCGGACGCCTTCACCGTGACGGCGCCGCCGCCGGCGCTGTGCTCGACGAACGCGGTCTTGAGCTCCTCCTGCGCCTGAGCCATCTGCTCCTGCATCTTGCCCAGCTGGGCCATCATTTTCTGCGGGTCGATCTTGGTCACCTTCGCTCCTCGATCTCGCGGGCGTCGAACTTCTCCTTGAGCTCCGTCAGCAGATCGTTCTCGTCGATCGGCTCGGGCTCCTCATCGGCCGCCGGGGCTCCGGGCTCGGCGTCGGCGGGCGCGACCTCGAGCCGCACCTTCACGGGGCTGCCGACGGCCTGGCCGAGCACCTCCTCCAGCACCTCGCGGTTGGGCGTCGTGTCGGCGGTCGTGAGCGCAAACTGGTGCGAGCGGGGGAAGGCGAGCACGACCTCGCCGTCGCCGAGCGCGCGGGGGCTGGCGTACTGCATGAGCGACTGGAGCGGCATCGAGCGGCGGCCGATCTCGGGCACGATCGCCTCGCTCCAGCTGGCCGTGAGCTGCTCCAGGTCGGGCGTGCTCACCGCCGCCGTCAGGGGCGAGGGGGGCGGCGGCTCCGGCGGCGGGTTGGCCGGCGGCGGCGACGTCGCGGCGGCCGCGGGGCCCGGCGTCGGCGGGGGTGGCGGAGGCGGCGCGGGGGCGTTTCCGCCGGTCCGGGTCTCGAGCGCCGAGATGCGCTGGTTGAGCGCGTCGAGCGAGAGGTCGGCGGCGGGCCGGCAGACGCGCACGAGCGCGAGCTCGAGCGGCAGTCGCGGGTCGGCCCCCTCGCGCACCTGCTCGAGCACGTCACGCAGCATGTCCACGAGCCGATGGACGGCGCCGGGGCTGATCCGGCCGGACTGGGCGCCGATGCGGGCGCGCTCGTCCTCGGTCAGCGGGGTGTCGGCCGGGAGCTCGCCGAGCTGCTGGTTCAGGAACACGAAGCGCAGGTGGCCGAGCAGGTCGGCTACGAGCATGCCGAGGTCGGTGCCCGAGTCGGCCTGCTCGTCGACGAGCCGCAGACACCCGGCGGCGTCGCCGTCGGCGACCAGGTCGACGATGCGCAGGAGCACCTCGGCGTCGGTCGTGCCGAGCAGGTCGCGAACGGCGGCGACGGTGATCGCGTCGGGGGACGCGGTGGCCAGCTGGTCGAGCGCCGAGACGGCGTCGCGGAAGCTGCCCCCGGCGGCGCGCGCGATCATCGTGACCGCGGCCGGCTCGATCTCGATCGATTCGGCCCGGGCGATCCGGTGCAGCACCGTCGAGATCTCGGGCAGGCCGGGCCGGGCGAACGCGAACCGCTGGCAGCGGCTGCGGATCGTCGGCAGCATGGCGGCCATCTCGGTCGTGCAGAGCACGAAGACGGCGTGGGGCGGCGGCTCCTCGAGCGTCTTCAGGACGGCGTTCGAGGCCTCCTTCGTCAGCATGTGGGCCTCGTCGATGATGTAGACCTTGCGCCGCCCGCGCACCGGCTGGAGCGCCACCCGGTCGCGGATCTCGCGGATGTCGTCGATGCCGCGGTGGCTGGCCGCGTCGAGCTCGATCACGTCGATCGAGGTGGCCTCGTGGATGGTGCGGCACGACTCGCACTCCTTGCACGGCGTCGTCGTCGGGCCGTGCTCGCAGTTGAGCGCCTTGGCCAGGATCTTCGCCATCGAGGTCTTGCCCGTGCCGCGCGGCCCGGCGAAGAGGTAGGCGTGCGCGACCCGGTCCATCTCGACCGCGTTACGCAGCGTCTGGACGACGTGCGGCTGACCGGGCGAGAACTCGTCGAAGTCGCGCGGGCGGTGCTTGCGATAGAGGGCGGACATGCGGTTGCAGCTTACCGATGCCGCGGGGCCGGGCTGAGGGCCCCGGACGGCAGGGGGATGAAACGACCGTGCACCCGCCTTCGAAGCGCCGGCCCCGGGCGGTGCTCACGCCGCCGGCTCCTGCCAGGCTCGCCCACGGCACCCGGGTGACATTGCTTAGCGCTGCTTCCTTCCGGACCTGACGCGGTTCGCAAGCCTCCGTTGCGTGGGACCTGGCGATCAGCACCAACTGCGCAGGCCCTCTCCCGAATCCGACCGCCCCTGGGGCGGGAATTCAGCCCGGCTAGAGCGGATTGCCGGTACAGGGAACCGCTAGCTCCCCGCCTAGCACGGTCGCGCGGGATGCTACCAGGCAGGCGCGGCCTAGCTGACGGGGGTGGAGCGTTCCTCGGCCTCGCGCAGCCGGCGGGCGAGCATCTTCGCGATCTTGATCGCGATCGACGGATGCTGCTCGAGCAGCGGCGTGAACTGCCAGGCGGTGACCCCGTAGACGCGCAGCGGCGACTCGGCGATCACCGTCGCGCTGCGCTTCCCGGAGTCGTCGAGCAGGGCGACCTCGCCGAACGAGCCGCCGCGCGAGATCGTCCCCAGGCGCTCGCCGCGGGCCTCGACCCGGGCCGTGCCCTCGGCGACGACGAAGAAGCCGACGCCGCCCTCGCCCTCGACGACGACGGTGTCGCCGGTGTCGAACCGGCGCTCCTTGGCTGCGTGCGCAACGGCCTCGAGCTCACGGTCGGTGAGGCCTTCGAAGAGTGAAACCTTGCGCAGAGTCTCAAGGCGGTCGTCTGCCATCCGTTCGTACCTCGCTTCGTCTCCGGGAAGAACGTGCCCTAACCAGCCTACTATTCCGGATCCAGGCGTGTGCAGCAAGCGGGTGGCATACTCCGTCCGCCCGGAGAGGTGTCCGAGTTGGCTTAAGGAGCGCGACTGGAAATCGCGTAACGGGGGTTTCCTCGTTCGCGGGTTCGAATCCCGCCCTCTCCGCTGCTAGACGGCCTTCCCGGCGAGCCAGCGAGTGGCTCGCTCGAGGTGCCCGGCACCGGTCATGCACCGGAAGGGGTCTGACCCCGTTTGGTGCGCGCGGGTCTAGTTCGCGATCCTGACCGCCGTGCAGCGGCGGGCGTCGACGCCCGCGATCGTGAGCGCCTCGACGCAGTACTTGTAGGCGCCGTTCGGCACCGATCTGGTGTTGAAGCCGTTCGGGCCGCCGACGTGCCAGTCCATCTGCATCCCGCAGCTGCCGTCGGCGGTGAAGTAGCAGCCGTTCTGGCGATAGGTGCCGAAGGCCCAGTAGCGCCACAGGCCGGAGCCGTCGGGCAGCAGCTTCGAGCCGTCGAAGATCAGGCGCAGCGTCAAATGGCGGTGGGTGTTCCCGGCAGGCGTCAGGTAGGCCCGGATCGCGGCCGGCGCGAGCGGCATCTGCGGGTTGTGCGCCATCCGCACCTTGGGCATGTCGGTCACGCTCGCGCGCAGGTCGACGGTGCCGGAGAGGTGGTCGAGGTCGACCGGCTGGGCCGGATCGGTGAGGTCGGCCGGTGACTGCGACAGGCTGAGCGGGACGAACGCGCGCGTCCCCGCCGCGTACGCGGAGAGCGATCCGATCGTCGGCCACTCCGTGTTGTACGGATCGGCCAGGAGGCCGGTCGGCCGGGCCGGGTCGACGAGGCCGCAGCCGGGCACGTACTCGGAGATGTGCACGTGCTTCATCGTCGGCTTGACCGTGCCGAGCAGCTCGCGCCGGCGCACGACGGCGCCCGCCTTGATCCCGGCTGCGAGCTTGACGTGCCAGTACTGGAGATAGGTGCCCCTGGCGCCGTGGGTCGCGTGGACGTCGAAGTGGTCGGCGGTGATGTTGCGGACGGTGCCGGCCTGCATCGCGTAGACGGGAGCCTGATCCTTCGGCGCCTCGACGTCGACCCCGATGTGCACCGGGTCGCGCGGCTCGTCGAAGCTGCCGCGGATCGGATGCACCGCGGTCGTGGGGGCGAACGGCCAGCCGCCGGGTGCGGTCGGCGCCGCGAAGCAGCGGGCGTCGACGCTGCGGAGCGTGAAGCGGGGAAGCTCGGGCGGCCGGTGCGACGTCGTCGGCTTGGTGGTGGTCGTCGTCGGCTCGGTCGGGGTCGGCTCCGTCGGCGCGGGATCGGTCGTCGCGGCGGGCGTCGTCACAGCGGTCGGAGCGGGCGTCCCGGGCCATGTATGGCCGGTGTGGTGCGTCTTCTTGTGCGCGCCGGCCGTGGACGGGTCGGTCTCGGCCTCGGGGTTCGCGCTCCCCGGTGTGGGGCCGGACACGGAGTAGTTCCACAGCCAACGCGGCTGATGGATGCGCGGCGCATGGCTGCGAAACGCGGTCGCGAGCGACGGCGACGCAACGACGACGCCGGCCGCCAGCGAGACGGTGCAGAGAGTGGTGAGGGCGATGATCCGGTTCATGAGGCCTAGGCGGGGCCGGTAGGGTCATCGTCGGGCCGGGGGCCGCTCTCCGTACCCCTTCCGGGTGAACCGGCTCCCCCGGTGCCGGTTGACGCGCCGGCCCGCAGGCGTCGAGAATCGGCCGATGCTGATCCTGTCCCGGCGCGATGTGGAGGCCGTCCTCGACCCGGACGCGCTCGTCGACGCGGTCGCGGCCGCGATGGCCGAGCTCTCGAGCGGCGTCGCCTCGGTGCCGCAGCGAAACGCCGCGATGGTCGAGCCGGTCGGCGGGGCGCTGCTGGCGATGCCCGCGTACGTCCCCGGGGCCGGCGCACTCGCCGCCAAGCTGGTGGGCCAGTTCCCCCAGAACCCGGCGCGGGGGCTGCCGAGCCACGTCGCCCTGATCGCCGCCTTCGACCCGGAGACCGGCGTGCCGCAGGCGGTCATGGACGGGGAGGTGATCACCGCCGCCCGCACGGCGGCGGGCTCGGCGCTCTCGGCCCGGTTGCTCGCCCGCGAGGACGCCGCGGTGCTCGCGATCCTCGGCACCGGCGTCCAGGCCCGCTCGCACGGGCGCGCGCTGGCGCGGGTGCGACAGTTGAGCGAGGTGCGCGTGGCCGGCCGCGACCGGGCCAAGTCCGAGGAGCTCGCGGCCGAGCTCGGGGCCGAGCTGGGCGTGCCCGCGGCGGCCGCGGCGGGGTATCGCGAGGCGATCGCGGGCGCCGACATCGTGTGCGCCTGCACCCACTCGCCCGAGCCGGTCGTCGAGGGAGCATGGCTGGAGCCGGGGATGCACGTGACGTCGGTGGGCGTGAACGGCGCCGGGCGCGAGCTCGACGCCGAGGCGGTGGCCCGCTCGCTGCTCGTCGTCGAGTCGCGGGCGGCGGCGCTGGCGCCGTTCCCGGCCGGCTCGAACGAGATCGGCTGGGCGATCCGCGACGGGGCGATCACCGCCGACCACGTCCACGCCGAGCTGGGCGAGCTCGTCGCCGGCACGCGGCCGGGCCGGACGAGCGCAGACCAGATCACGCTCTACAAGTCGGTGGGCGTCGCCGCGCAGGACGCGGCGGCCGCAGCGAGCGTCCTCGCCGCCGCCCGGGCCGCCGGCATCGGCACCGACGCCGAGCTTTAGACTCAGCGCTCGATCACCGCCGGAAACGGCATGGCCCGCCACTCGGCGAATGTCAGGCCCGCGTAGAGGGCGATCGCGAAGCCGTGCGTGACGGCGACCCCGTCGAAGCCGTCGAGCGCGGCGCGAAGTCGTGCGAGCGCCGCTTCACGCGGCTCCCAGCCGCTGAGTGGATCGCCGGCGAGGTACCGGCGCACGTCGGCCTCGTAGTCGTCGGACCAGGCCGGACGACCTCGCGCAGGCGATCGTCCGGCGTCGCATCGAGCCCGGCCAGGCGGGCCGTCTCATGGGCCTCCTCCTCGCTGCTCGTGAGCGCATCGCCTGCGGGAAGCTGCAGCTGCGCGGCAGCGCTCCGGCCCTCGGCGGAGAGCTGCCACAGGGGCGAGGGCACCGCGCGATCGACGGCGGCCGCGGCGTGGCGGACGAGATACATCGCGCGCTGATCGTATTTGCGTGGTCGGTCGCGGCCACGCCGCTCCCAGACGGCCGGTACACTCTTTCGACCGGGACGGCTGCACGAGCGGCCGCGCCAGGGCGCATAGCTCAGCTGGGAGAGCGTCCGCTTCACGCGCGGAAGGTCACAGGTTCGAGCCCTGTTGCGCCCACTTTCGACGTTCGCCGCGTTCTCGTTTTTGGCGAATTTGCAGCGATAAGTGCTATCGTCGCGCAACCTACGAGGAGGTCGCGCGAATGAGCACGCCGCCGCGGACGGGTTCGGGTTTGGGTCACATGGGTCGGCTGGGGTTCGGCCGCGAGGACCCGGGCCGGGCCGACGCACCCCAGAATGAACGCCTGGTCACCGCCATCTTCGAGCGCGCCGAGCCGGCGAAGGACGAGGACGTCGTGCCGGCGGCGCAGCAGCATGCGCGCCCGCCCGACGGCGGGGACGAGCCAGAGGTGCAGCCGCCGCGCGGGGTCCTCGACACGGTGTTCGTCGTCTGCTCCTACATCCGCTACGCGGTGGAGTGGACGCTCCGGCCGCGGCTGCGCAACCGAAACCGGCGCGCCCTCGACGAGCTCTGGGCGCGGCGCCGCACCAAGAAGATCTACGCCTTCCTGAACAGCAAGGGCGCGAGCGGGAAGACGGCCGGCTCGACCACCTCGGGGCTGCTCTTCGCCGATGCGATCAACCGCGACTGCGTCGTGGTCGACATGAACGACTCGCCCGGCGGGACGGCCCGGCGGCTCGGCATCAAGCGGCGGGCGACGCTGCAGCTGCAGGAGTACCTGCGCAGGTATCGCGGCGGCGAGTTCGAGAGCGCGCAGAGCATCGCCGACAACCTGGAGTGGCCGCGGGAGTCGGGCCTCTTCGTGATCTCCTCGGAGGCGGTCGCCAAGACCACGGTGCCGAAGTACCAGGTGAAGCTCGGCCTCGAGAAGCTCGCCGAGGGGTTCCACAGCGTGTTCTGCGACCTCGGGAAC
>Ga0105240_10014765_pt1 | contig 10649 bp, 9 predicted proteins | sample KBSC54metaG_FD_80426 | JGI IMG/M metagenome (GOLD analysis project Ga0105240, IMG submission 80426) | Corn rhizosphere microbial communities from Kellogg Biological Station, Michigan, USA - KBS C5-4 metaG | ecosystem: Host-associated > Plants > Roots > Rhizosphere > Soil | place: Michigan, USA...
CGAGCCGGCGCAGCTGAACCGCATCCGCGTCCGCATCCCGGACCGGCCGGGCGTCCTCGCGCGGATCACGCAGATCCTCGGCGCGGCACAGATCAACCTCGAGGACTTCGAAATGCGCCACGTATCGCCGGAGTACGGCGGCGTGCTCGTCATCCTCGTAGCGGGCGCCGACAACGCCGCGCGTGCGCGCGAACTACTCCGCCGCGAGGGCTACGCAGCCGCCTGATCCGACCGGCTAGCCGCCGGTGTGTGGACGTGTCGCACGGTGCCGGCCGGAGGATGACCCGCCTACTGGGCGTTGATGTCGCAGTTGGCGTCACCGACCGTGACCCACACGGCGTCGTTCGTTGCTGCGATGTTGCAGGCAATCGCGTGACTCGGGCTGCCGACGGTAATCGTGCGAATGATGCGACCACTCCTCGGGTCTACCTGGATCACGGAGGAGTTACGGGGACTCGAGTTCGATGAGGCGGCGATCCAGATGGCGCCGCCGCCGGCGGCGAGGTCCCAAAGCCCCCGACCGTCGATTTCTCGCCGCTTGACCACGTTCAGGGTGTCGGGATCCACTTCAATCAGCTCCTGTGGAGACCCCACTCCGATGCCACCGTTGTTGCCCCAGGTGACTACCCAGACGCCACCCTCGCCGACCGTAACCGTGAGCCCTCCGTTGGAGTCGCCAAGGCGGACGGGCTGCGGTCGCGGCGCCCCCGGCCTTATTGCGAAGAGCAGGGTCTCGCCCGCGTAGTTGGTGGTCACCCACGCCGCGCCGTCGCCGAAGGCGATAGCCACCGTATCCCCCTTTAGTTGCCACGATCGGACGGGTTGACCGCTCGCGAGGCTGACCTGGGTAATGCGGTTGTCGTCTGGGGCCGTGTAGGGGCCGACAATCACCCATAAGTAGCCGCCGCCGAGCGCGAGCGAGCCCGCCCCGGGCCGCGGCAGGCGAATGATCTGGGTGTGCGAGAAATAGAGCGGCCCCGCTGAGGTTCCTCCGCTCCCGCGGGCGATTCGGGTGATGCTCGAGGCCTCGCCGGAGACCCAGACGTTGCCGTCGTGGTCGGCGACGATGTCGTAGGGCCGGGGCGAGCAGCAGCCCTTCTGATCCACGCTATGGGTGCGCAGGTCGTAGCGGGAGACCGTGCGAGAGCCGAAGTTGACCGTCCAGATCGCGCTCGGGGTGACGGCGATCGGGCCCGGCTCGACTCCGATCCGATTGACGGAGACGATCTTGCTGCTATGCGGATCGAGCCTGACGAGGCTGTTCGGGACAACACGCGGCGTCGCGCCCGCCGAGGTAGAGAGAATCGCCGCGGCCGAAACCGCGCCTGCCAGGACCGCAAAAGCAGCTAGCGCGATTTGCCAGCGACGAGGGCGGAATCGCCGCCAGGTGGCGACTCCCGACTCCGCCGTCGGCGCCGACTCGACTGCGATCGGCGAGACTCCGTTCACTGCGGCGGTGCCCTCCGGTGTTTCGAGGGACGGGTCGTGACGGAGGATCGCCTGCTGTAACCGCTGCAACGCCTCGCTCGGCTCGATGCCGAGGTCATCGACGAGCGTCCGCCGCGCTGCCGCGTAGGCCTCCAGCGCCTCGGCCTGCCGGTCGGCCCGGTAGAGCGCAAGCATCTGCTGCGCGCGAAGCCGTTCGCGCAGCGGGTGCTCGCGTACGAGCACGTTCAGCTCGCCGAGAGCCTGCTCGTGGCGACCGAGCGCGAGGTCGCAGTCGATCCGGTCCATCAGCGCCGTAAGGCGCAACTCGTCCAGCTGCGCAATCTCCTCCCGACCGAACGATTCGAGCGAGAGACCAGCCAGCGTCGGGCCGCGCCAAAACGCGAGGGCCTCCTGCAGGAGCTTCGACGCCGCTTCGGGCTCGCCGTCGGCCATGTGCTCCGCCGCCCGCACGACGAGCGCGCGCATGCGGTCTACGTCAAGGAGATCGGCTTCGACGCGGAGGCGGTAGCCACCATCGGCAGTCACGATCGGGTCGTGACCGTCACGCGTGAGCGTCTGGCGCAGCTTCGAGATGTAGACGTTGACCGCCTTGCGCGCCGTGGGCGGAGGCCCCTCCCCCCACAGGTCGTCGATCAGGCGCTCTCGCGAGACGAACTCGTTCGCGTGCAGGAGTAGGACACCGAGGACGAGTCGCTCCTTGAACGTTCCGAGAGCGACCGGATTCCCGTCCTCGACCACCTCGAGCGGCCCGAGGATCCGAAACTCCACAGTGCTGTTTTACCGCTTCCCGAGCCGGATTGATAGGGGATCGAGCCCGCCGCAGTAACTAGGTCCTAGTCCGCCTGCTACCCGGGGCGCCCAACCTGAGCGCGGTGGACAGCATCGCGTATCACGGAGAGATCTGGACGGACGCCCGCGGCTACGCCACCGTCCGCCTCCCGGCCGCAGCAGGGCCGCTGGAGCCGCCGCTCGAGTACGAGCTGCGTGACCTCGAACCGCCGAGCAGCGCGCGCGTCACCGCCGAGCTCGAGGACGGTCGCTTCACGATCGCGACCGATCAACCCCACGTGAAGGTCGCCTGGCGGGTTACGGGCCAGCACTCGTCCCAGCACGAAAGGAGACACAGATGAAAGGCAAGATCCACACCCTCACCGACCGGACGCTGATCCGCGCCATGATCGCTTCGGGCTTCGTAGCCGGGGTCGTAGCCGTCGGGAATCCTGCCCAGGCTGGTCTCCTGCGCGCGTCACCACATGCAACACCTAGAGCGACGCGGGTGACCACGATCAAGGTTTCAACCCACAACTCCCGCTATGTCCTCAGCGCGAAAACCGCGCCGCGAGGCGTCGTGATCTTCAAGGTCACAAACCCCGCCTCGGAGCGCCACAACTTCAACATCAGGGGCCACACAACGCCGCTGCTCACCACCGGCCAATCGGCAACCCTGCGGGTGACCTTCCGCAGGAAGGGCCGATATCCGTACAAGGACACGTTCGACCACCACGCCCAATTCGGCTGCCGGGGCGTCTTCACGATCGCCTAGGCCTACCTGACCCTGTACCTCGGGTGGCTTGAATGAACTCGTCGCAGGTGATAGCGGAAGGCGGAGGAGCGCTCGGCTCCTCCGCCTCGGCGAAGGCGGAGGAAACTGCGCAGGCGAGCCAGCGCCGCTTCGTCGGTGGCTTCCTCGGCTCGTTCCTCGCGGTTCTCGCCGCCGTACTCGCTTTCAACGTCGTCGTCGACCCGTTGGCGCTCGCGGGCACCGGGCTCGTCCCCACCGCTGTCGAGCCGGACCGCTCGATCAAGCTCGACCTGATCCAGCACCTCGAGCATGGCCCGCAGATCCTGATCCTCGGCGATTCGCGTGGCCGGCAGGCGCAGCCCTCCCAGCTGGAGCGCCTGACCGGCCACACCGCGTTCAACGCCGCCGTCACCGGCGGCTCGGCGCCCGAGGCGTACGTGTTCGTGCGCTTCACCGCCGACCGGTTCCCGCACCAGAAGCGCCGCTACATCTGGTTCACCGACGAGGGCCTGGCCAGCGGGATCGTGCAACCGCAGCTGGCGCAGGATCCGCGTGCGCGCCGGTACCTCCCCGACGTGCCCCGCTTCGGGCTCGGCGACGTCAAGACGTACCTCAGCACGGATGCGACCAAGGACTCCTGGCGCGTGTTCGAGAAGTGCATGCTCGCCAGCTGCCACACGAAGATCAACTACAACGCGGACGGGTCACTGACCAGACAGTCGCTTCGCTTCCTGCCCGAGCACGCGAAGTCGCTGCGGAGGTCGATCGCCGCGAGGCTCGCCGGGGTCCGAGCGAATCGGGGAACCCTGAGGCAGGCGCGGCAGGATCTGTCGCTTCCCGGACGCTTCGCGTACCTCGACCGGATGCTCGCCTTCATGAACCAGCGCGGCGAGGTGCCGGTGATCGTGCTCAACCCCCTCTACCCGTCCGTGCTCGCAGCGGAGGAGAAGAACGGGTTCCCGACCCACCGCGCCACGATGGAGAAGCTCGCGCAGCTGCACAAGCGGTTCCGCTTCGTCGTGGTCAATTGCGAGGACATGCGCAAATGGCACGGCACAAAGCGCGACTGGTCGAACGCCTCGCACGTGAACCGCGCCAATATGCGCCGCGAGCTCCGCTACATCGTCGCCCGCTCCGACGGAGTGCTGCACTGAGGAGAGTGGCGGATGCTCTTCAACAGCTACGTGTTCCTCTTCGCCTTCCTGCCGGCAGTGCTCGCCGGCTGGTGGGGGCTGAGCCGCTGGAAGCCGCTGCGGCTGGCATTTCTGAGCGGCGCTTCCTGGTTCTTCTACGCCTGGTGGGACTGGCGCTACCTGCCGGTTCTGATCGGCGCCACGTCAGTCGACTTCCTCGCCGGCCGCTGGATCGCGGCGAGCGCGAACGCACGGCGTCGGCGGCTCCTGCTCGCCACGTCGCTGGCGACGAACGTCGGCATCCTCGCCTATTTCAAGTACGCGGGTTTCTTCTTCGACTCGCTGAACGGGATCGGACGCGCGTTGGGGCTGGGAGCCGGGCTGCCGCCGCTGCGCATCCTGCTGCCGATCGGCATCTCCTTCTACACGTTCAACTCGATGTCGTACACGATCGACATCTTCCGGCGCCGCGTCGAGCCGACCCGCAATGTGCTCGAGTACACGACCTTCGTCGGCCTCTTTCCGCACCTGATCGCGGGGCCGATCGTCCGCTTCACCGACCTATCCGAGCAGCTCAAGCGGCTCACGCCGAGACTCACCTCGGAGACGGCGTCACGCGGAATGTTCTTCCTCTCCTGCGGGCTCGTTAAGAAGCTGCTGATCGCGGACCAGCTCAATCCCTACGTTGCCAGGCTCTACAGCGATCACGGCCATCTAGGTCTGCTGAGCGGCTGGGCAGCCGCGGTCGGCTACTCACTGCAGCTCTATTTCGACTTCTCGGGCTATTCCGACATGGCCGTTGGGCTCGCGTGCCTGCTCGGCTTCCGCTTCCCGCAGAACTTCAACTCGCCGTTCAAGGCGGTCAACATCTCCGACTTCTGGCGGCGCTGGCACATGAGCCTCTCGTCGTGGTTCCGCGACTACCTCTTCATTCCGCTCGGCGGCTCGCAGCGAGGCGGCAAGCGGACTGTGCTCAACCTCGTGGTCACGATGTTCCTCGCCGGCCTGTGGCACGGCGCCGCCTGGACGTTCGTCGTCTGGGGGCTCGTGCACGGCCTCTTCCTCGGAAGCCACGCCGTCCTGCGCCGGGCGGGCTGGACACCGTCGAGCGCCGCACTCAACCGCGCCCTCACGTTCCTGCTCGTGTGCGCCGCGTTCGTCATCTTCCGCTCGCCCAGCCTCAGTGTCGCGGGAGACGTCCTCTCCTCGATGCTCGGCCTGCACGGGCTCGATGCTTCCGCGCAGCTACATGCGCTCGTGCCGCTCAAGTTCGCGCTGCTCGCGGCCGCCCTGCTCGTGTTCGTCAACGTCGCGCCGAATACCTGGCAGATCAGGCTCAAGCCGCGCGCCTGGCAGGGGATGGCCGCCGGCGTCGCTGCTGCGATCGCCGTCATGACCATCGCCCAACCTCACCCCTTCATCTACTTCCAATTCTGAGATGACACGATTCCGTCGCGCACTACCGCTGCTCGTCGTCCTCGCCGCCCTCGCAGTCGCGAGCGCGACGGCCGCCTCGCCTCCCCCGCCAACGGACCGGTCGATCAAGCTCGGCCTGATCGCCAAGCTCAAGACCGGTCCGCAGATCCTCGTCCTCGGCGACTCGCGCGGCCGTCAGGCGGAGCCCGCCTACCTCCAGCGTCTGACTGGGCTCACCGGGTTCAACGCCGCTGTGATGGGCGGCACGGCCCCCGACGCCTGGGTCTTCACCCGCTACACGGCCGACCGCTTCCCCGGCCAGAAACGCGGCTACATCTGGTTCGTCAGCGCCGGCCTGGCAGGCGACATCCCGGACCCGCGCACCGAAGCCGACCCACGCGGGAAGCGCTACCTGCAGGAGGTAGCGCAATACCTCGACCGGCAGCCGCTGACGGTCGACTGGCCGACGCATCCGTTCAGGCGGTACCGACCAGACGGATCGCTGGCCGTCAGATCCTCGCGGCCCAGCCCCGTGCGCCTACAGCAGATCAAGGCGCAAGCGGCGGCCATTGTGGCCGGGATTCGGGAGAACCCACCGGTCGCTCCACACTACGACTCGAAGCGCTTCCAGCTGTTCGAACACCTGCTCGGCTACATGAACTCGCGCGGCGAACGGCCCGTAATCGTGTTCAACCCCCTCTACCCGGCGGTCTACGCGGAGCTCGAGCGCCACGGCAATCCGGTCATCGCGACCTCACTCAACTACCTGCGCAGCGTTCGGAACCGCTACGACTTCGTCGTCGTCGACGGCGAGAACATCGCGACGTGGGGCGGCACCGACTACGACTGGAAGAACGCCACCCACGTCGACCAGGCCAACATGCGGCGCCTCCTCAGGTACGTCGTCGCGCAGTCGAAGGGCGCTTTGCGCTAGCCGCGCGGGCCGGCCAGGCTTGCGATGCGTTGGGCTTCGACGGCGGTGAGATCGGCACCGAGCACGCTCACCCTCACAACGGAGGATTTGCTTGCCCAGGCGAATTGGAAATCGGTCATGCCGGGGATCGCAGGGCCCCCGAGCGCTTCGGCGAGACCGCCGTTGATCGCCCACTCCTGGGTGGCGTCGTTCGTGTCGAAGTCTGTGTACACCGTCGAGTGCAGGAGCTTCTCGGCGAGGTCCCGTCCGTGCCAGTGATAGAGCGTCCTGACCTCAACGGTGACCATCGCGGGGCCGGGGTGGCGCTGGGCGAAGGCGAGCGGCGGCACTGAGCCTGCACGGTCTTTCCCGTATCTCGCCACAGCCGCGTTGAGCGCCCATATCTGGTCGAGCCCGCTCGTGACGTCTTGGTCACAGATCTGCGGGAGCAGGCCGGTGCCTTTGAACGAACAGATGGCCTTCGAATGGTCGGACGAGACAAGCGTCATTCCCGGAATCCGCACGATTCCGGGTCGAGCCGTCGGCGCGAGCTGCAGGCTGTAACCGGAGGGAGAGCGCAGTGCGAGCGTTGCGCCCACCACGCCGCCCGCGATCGTAAGCACGAGGATCAGGACGACGACTCGGCGACGCCGCATCCGCTGCTTCACCTCGGCGATCAGCGGGTCGAGCTCGAACGGCACCACCGCCATAGCACTAGTGTCGCTGGCACCAGCGGTGCCGTCAAGCAGTGGCGTCAGGCCGCTTCGAGCGCGTCGACGCCTTCCTCCGCCTCGACCACGCAGCGGTCGAATTCGGCGAAGGCGTGGGCCCACGTCTGTGGGTCGCGAAGGTCGACGCCGAGTGGAGCGAGGAGGTCCTGCGGCGAGCGCGCGCCGCCGCACGAGAGGAACTCGATGTAGGCAGGCGCGAACCGCTCGGGATCCTCGCGGTAGCGCGCGAGCAGCGAGAACGCAACGAGGTGCGCGAACGCGTAGGCATATGTGTAGAAGCGGACGTGGATGAAGTGCGGGATGTACGACCAGCCGAGCCGGTAGCCCGCGGGCAGCTCGATCGAGTCGCCGTAGAAGCGCTCGTTCTCCGCGAACCACATCTCCGAGAGCCGGTCGCTCGTCAGTGCCTTCCCTTCGCCGCGGATCCCGTAGGCCTGAATCTCGAAGCGCGCCATCATCGTCTGGCGGAAGATCGATGCCATCGCGCTCTCGGCGCGGTCGGCGAGGAGCATGGCCCGCGTCGAGACGTCCTCCTCGTTGTCGATCAGCCGCTCGACGGCGAGCAGTTGCGCGAACGTCGAGGGAACCTCGGCGACCGCGAGCCCGGTGTGGAACGCGCGGTACGTCTGCCGCTCGAGCGCGAGCGTCCCGTGCACAGCGTGCCCGAACTCGTGCGCCAGCGTCACCACGTCGCGCAGCTGGTCGGTGTAGTTGAGGAGGACGTACGGGAGGACGGCCTTCGAGACGGAGTTGCAGTAGGCGCCGCCGACCTTGCCGGGGCGCGGCTCCGCGTCGACGTGCCCGCGGTCGAGGCAGGTGCGGAAGATCTCGCTGAAGCGCGGCGAGAAGTCGCGCAGCGAGTCGTCCACCATCGAGATCGCTTCCGTCCATTCGACCCGGCGGTCACTGCCGATCGGCGCGTACTGGTCGCCGAGCTGGAGCCGGTCGAGCCCGAGCACCGACGCCTTCCGGACGAACCAGCGGCGGCCGAGCGGGTAGTGCTGCTCGATCGCGGACATCATCGCCTCGACGACGTCGCCGGCCAGCTCGTTGCGCTGGTTCGTGGGCCACATCGTGTCGGGGATCTCGCGGAGCCTGTCGAGGGAGAGCCGGTCGCCGACGATCGCGTCGTAGCACGCCGCCTGCACGTCCGCGACGCCCTCGAGCGCCTCGTAGAGCACTTCGAGTGCGGCGAGCCGCACCTCGCGCTCGGGATGGTGGACGTAGGAGAGGAGACGGTCGATGGTGTGCGGCTCGGGGCCGTCGCCGCCGTCGAACTCCACCGTCAGCGTCGCGAGCTCCCGCCCGTGGAGCGACTCCCAGGCCGAGATCGCGGGGCGCCGCGCGTTGAGCGCTTGCTCTTCACCCTCGGGCAGGACGTACGGCTTCTCCTCCCGCGCGACGCGCAAGCGGTGCGCGTACGGCTCGAGCTCGGCGGCGTGGAGCAACGTTTCCGCCTCGGCGTCTCCCAGCGCGAGCCACTCGAGCTCGAGGAAGAGGAGCATGCTCTCGAAATCGGCGGCCCGGTCGCGTGCCAGCGTCGCGAGGTCGTTCGTCTCGGGATCCGTCGCCTCGGTGTGCTCGCGGGCGGTCGCGTAGAAGTGGACGCGCGAGGCGTCCTGCGAAAGCTCGTCGAGCTCGTCGAGCATGTCGCGCAACCCCTGCGCGCCCGCCGAGCCCACGGTGCCGCGCCGCCGCTCGGCGAAGTCGCGCGCCCGCGCGAGCAGCTCGTCCCATTCCCGCGTCGCCTGCTCGGCGTCGGGCTCGAGATCGCGCAGGTCCCAGCGAACCCCAGTTGCGCTGAGGGATGAGCTGACGGCCACGGCCGGGAGCGTATCTGGCTCTCTAACCCGATGCCATACTGGAGCGGGTGTCTCGCCGGCTGCACTACATCGTCCTCGGGATTGCATTGTTCGTCGGCGTCGGCATCGGCGCCGCGATCTCGATCGTCCACTCCTCGGGAGCACCCGCGGAGCCGGTCTCGTCGGGGCCGCGGACGATGAACGCGGTTGATCCGGGCACGAAGCTCAGTGGCGCCGCACCCGGCTTCAACCTGACCGACCAGTTCGGCAAGCGCGTCTCCCTGCGATCGCTCCGCGGCAAGGTCGTCGTCCTCTCCTTCAACGACCCGAAGTGCACGACCATCTGCCCGTTGACGACGACCGCGCTTCTGCACGCAAAGGAGTTGCTCGGGCCGTCGGCCTCGCGAGTCGAGCTTGTCGGCGTCGGCGCGAATCCGGAGGCGACCGGAGTCAAGTGGGTTCGGGCGTACTCGAGCGCGCACCGGATGCTCCACAAGTGGCGCTTCCTCACCGGCTCCCTTCCCGCGCTGAAGCGGGTCTGGCGTGCGTACGGCATCGAGGCTGCCGTCGTGAACGACGAGATCGACCACACGCCGGCGACGTACGTGATCGACTCGCGTGGTCGCTTCTCGCGCCTGTTCGTGACCTCGATGTCCTACTCGAGCATCGACCAGCTCGGCTTCGAGATGGCGCGGAGCCTGGCTGCTCTCCTCCCCGGACACCCCCGCCTGCACGGGTCGGAACCCCTCGGCGCGGTCAACCTGCTCGGCCCCCGCAGCCCGGTGACGCTGCCCCGCGCCGGTGGCGGCATGGTCCGGCTCGGCCCCGGGTCAGGGCCGCACCTCGTCCTCTTCTTCGACACGTGGGAGACGGAGGTCGCGGACCTCAGCGCGCAGCTCCAGGCGCTCAACGCGTACCAGGCGGCTGCGAAACAGAAGAGTCTCCCGCCGCTCGTCGCGATCGACGAGGGGAAGGTCGAAGCGTCGCCGCAGGCGCTTTCGCTGCTCCTCCGCAGCCTGCCGCACCCGGTCACGTACCCGGTCGCGGTCGACCCCAGCGGGCGCGTCGCCGACGGGTACCGAGTGCAGGATTCGCCCTGGCTCGAGCTCGTCTCCGGCTCAGGCCGCTTCCTCTTCTACCAAGACCTAGCCCAGGGCTGGCCGACCCAAAAGCAGCTGCTCACCAAGGTTCACGCGGCACTCGAGCGCGCAAAGTAAAGACTTTGGGAAGCTAGGCCCGACCCACCCAAAAGGGTGATACCCGACACGTCCCCCTGTGCTGAAGTGCGCGCTCACGCCGAAAGCGAGCGGCCGCACCATGCGACGGCCGCGCCCATCGACGGGAGCACTCGTTTCTCATGCGGCCGATCCGCCTTCTCATACTCCTGCTCGCCATCGCGCTGGCCTTCGTGCTGGCGCTGGTGCGTCCCCTTCAGGGACGAGCAACGCGCCCGGCGAGGAAGCACAGGCCACATGCCGCGAAGTTCCAAGCCGTGCCCAAGGCGCTCCTTGTGCCTCACCCCGCCTTCGCTCCGCCCGTCGTGCCGTTCGGCCACCGCATCGTCGCCTATGCCCGCCACTTCCTCGGCATCCCGTACAGCTGGGGCGGCGTGAGCCCGAGCACGGGCTTCGACTGCTCGGGACTCGTCCGCTTCGTCTACGGCCACTTCGGGGTCGTGCTGCC
>Ga0105240_10014768_pt1 | contig 10648 bp, 11 predicted proteins | sample KBSC54metaG_FD_80426 | JGI IMG/M metagenome (GOLD analysis project Ga0105240, IMG submission 80426) | Corn rhizosphere microbial communities from Kellogg Biological Station, Michigan, USA - KBS C5-4 metaG | ecosystem: Host-associated > Plants > Roots > Rhizosphere > Soil | place: Michigan, USA...
CCATGCGGCATGAAGTTGCCTTCAGAAAAGAACCGCCGAACCGCATCGAGCATGACTCAACCCTCCATCCGCAGACCTCGGCTGCACGAAGTCGTGAGCGGGCGTCATCCCGCAAGGGCCGCTATGCGCCGCATCGACGCCTCTCCCATGCTGCCAAGGACGAGCACATGTTGCGTAGACATCCGCGAAATTGGAATACAACCTTTCGCTGCGGCGCACACAAATAGAGCGCACATCGCCTGTGACCTTTGGCACTGCCCTTGGACGCTGCGGGCGCGTAGCGTCGCACCCATGGCAGCAATATTGACAATGACTTGTGAGCTAGCTCTTCTCGGGCTCGTCTGGCTGCTATGGCGGGAGGCGGAGCGCGCGGACCAGGAAGTCGAAATGCGCGATCCGGGACGGCAGTAGATCCCATGAATACCCGCGCTCGTAAAGAGATCTCGCGGCGCTCACGTCCTCATTACACCGGGGGTTGCTGGTACGGCCGGCTGGTCCGGTCGCTCGGGCCCTGCGCTCATTCGAGCAACCGCGACCAGCGGCGCAATCCAAACTAGCTTCCCGTAGCCGCGCCGCTCCGGCAGGCTCAGACATCCTGCGTATTGTTGCCCCCTGCCCGCTCCATGGCCATGGAGTTGGATTTCTTTTGCTAACTTCTGCCTCGGTGCGCTCACCTCCAGCACAGAAGGTCGCTGAGCGCAAACAAGCTTGCCCGACGAGCAGCGCTCGAGTGTCGCGAGCCCACCAACAGATTCCGCCGCACTGTTGCTCCACACCCGTCATTTACGAGCCGCGCGCAATCCCCCACAAAGGGCGAGAGAATCTACTTTGTTTTTAATTTCAACGACTTGCGGCTATTTTGCGCGACACGCACGCGGCTGGCACGGCGCTCGCACTGTAGACCAGCGAGCAGATGCTCGAAAGTTTAAACCAACTCAACACCCTTTCTTTTCTCGGAGAACCCCATGCGTATCGAAAACCTCAGCAAGCAGCTCGACACCCGGACCATGACGACCGTGCGCGGCGGCGACAACGGCAACTCGGCTACCAATACCATCGGCCAGGAGCAGAGGCTGTTCGTGCCTGTCGGTGTCGACGCCTACGGTCCGGCGAACACAAACGTCCACGTGAACGGCACGCAGCGCGCCTCGATCTGGAACGACCAGGACGCCGGCGATTCCTTCAAGGCCCTATTCCCGTCACTCCTCCGCATCTAAGCGGGTTCGAGCACCCATCTTCCAACCTTTTCGGAGCACTTCCATGTTGATTCAAGACCTGACCAAAGAGCTCGACGTCAAGACGATGACCGCCGTGCGCGGTGGCGACAACGGCAATTCGGCTGTCAACCGCATCGGCCAGCAGCAGGGTCTGTACGTGCCCGTGGCTGTCGACGCCTACGGCCCGGCGAACACGAACGTCCACGTCAACGGCACACAGCGCGCCACGATCTGGAACGACCAGGACGCCGGCGATTCCTTCAAGGCCCTGTTCCCGTCATTCCTCCGCGCCTAAGCGGATTCGACGATCACTTTTCCAACCTTTTCGGAGCACTTCACATGTTGATCCAAGACCTGACCAAAGAGCTCGATATCAAGACGATGACCGCCGTGCGCGGTGGCGACAACGGCAATTCCGCCGCCTCGAGCATCCTCCAAGCGATGGGGATCGAGGCACCAGTCGGCGTGTACTACGGCGCTGGCTCGGCTGGCAACACCTTCGTCCACGTCAATGGCAGCCAGAGCGGCGACATCTCGAACCACCAGACCGCAGGAGACAAGTTCAGCGCCTTCCTGGGCGGGCTCAAGAGACTCTGATCAAGCCCGGGGGACTCGACCCAAAATTCGGGTCCCGATGTGAGGTGGGGGGAATGGGCCCCCCACCTCTTCAATTTTTTGTCTTCAGGCCTTGCCGGCCGAACCCTGGCGGATAGTCGACGATGCGGCCATCGCCGACCTCGTCGGCTCCTCGATCCTGGTCGGCCTGCACCGGCCGCACGCGCGTGAGCCCGCCGCCCACGATCGACCGCATCGCCTCGCGGTCGAGCGCATCGCTTTGCGGCAAATCTTTGATAGTGATGGAAGCCATGGGAGCAACCTCTGCGCGGACGTCGCATGCGACGCACTCTTGGCACCCACTATAGGCGACGGCCGCCGCCGCGTCCAAGTGTCGCGCGCGAACCAACATATTGCCGGCGCATTGTTGTCCGACACCCGTCAAACACGAGCGGCGCGCCCGCCTCGCACGGGGCCAAAAAACTATTTTGTCTGTACTTTCAGCCACTTGACCCAAACCGCACGCGGTTGGCACGGCGCTCGCAACATAGCTCATCGAGCAGATGCTCAACCCTTGAACCAACTCAACAACCCGCATACCTTTTTTGGAGAACCGACATGCAGATCGAAAACCTCAGCAAAGAGCTCGCGACCCAGGACATGACCGAAGTGCGCGGCGGTGACAACGGCAACTCAGTGACAAACACCATCGGCCAGGAGCAGAAGCTCTATGTGCCCGTGGCAGTCGGCGCGGGCGGCCCCGCCAACACCAATGTCCATGTCGATGGCACACAGTACGCCACGATCTGGAACGACCAGGACGCCGGCGATTCCTTCAAGGCCCTGTTCCCGATCCCACCCGTCATCCGCTAGACATCACTCCACCCCTTTCGGAGAACTCAAATGCAGATCGAAAACCTCAGCAAAGAGCTCGACACCCGGGAAATGACCGCTGTGAGCGGTGGTGACAACGGTAACTCGGCCGCCTCTACCATCCTGCAGGCCATGGGGATCGACGCGCCCGTTGCCGTAGGCTACGGGCCAGGCTCCGCCGGCAACACCTTCGTGCATGTCGACGGGAGCCAGACCGCGGACCTCTCGAATCACCAGACTTCCGGCGACAAGTTCAAGGCCTTTTTGGGCGATCTCAAAGCGTTGTAACGTCCGGCCGGTACGGTGGGGACCACTCCTCCTCTACAACCCCCACCGTACCGCCAGACCTGCACTCCATCATCCGGAGGCCACCATGACCATCACCGACCTTCCTCGCAACCGTGCCTTGGATTACAAGGCCATGTCGGCCATCCGGGGCGCAGGCCTCGGTGACTGGGTCTTGTACGCCTTTCTGCCCTACAAGCCCCCGGCTGCTTCGATTCTGCCGGTCATCAACTTCTACCAGACCAACTACATTGCCGATAACCTGACGGTTCAGACCCAGAACATCGATGTCAACAACTCGGCCGCGGGTGCCTCGATCAACGTGGGCGCGAATCAGAATGCACTGACGGTGAACGTCGTGCCGGCAGCGGCGAATTCATGAAGGCTTCGCATGAGCAGCGACACTCACTCGTTTCACTGGAGCTCGGCCTCGCGCTCCCACCCGGGCCGCGTCCGTGAGCACAACGAAGATGCCTGTCTGGATCAGTCCGACCAGGGACTCTGGGCGGTCGCCGATGGCATGGGCGGTCATACCTTGGGCGAGTTTGCCAGCGTCCTGGCGGTTCACGGCCTGATGAATCTGCCTGCCGCGGACGACCCGGCCAGCGGATCTTGCGCTCTCGAACAGCGGGTCACGGCTGCCGTGGATCGGTTGCGGGAAGTCAATCGCCGCCTGCGAGCCGAAGCGCGTTGGCGTCACGTGCCGCTCATCGGCACGACCATCGCCGTGCTGGTGGCCGCAGGGAGGTATTGCAGCTGTCTATGGGCCGGCGACAGCAGGATTTATTTGTTTCGCGACGGGCAACTGAGGCAATTGACTCGCGACCACAGCCACCTCGAGGCCGTGCGTTCGAAATACGTCTCGTGCTCGGACGACACGCTGGCGCGCCCGCGCAAGAACCTGATCACCCGGGCACTCGGTGGCGAGGACACACTGGATGTTGACCGGACCAACGTGGAATTGAGTGATGGGGACACCTTCCTGCTGTGTACCGACGGCCTGAGCAATGAAGTGAGCGACCCATCGATCAAGCAGGCTTTACTGCCAGGTATCTGCGGTATGGCTTGTGACGCGTTGTTCGACTTGGCCTTGGAGCGCGAAGCTCGCGACAACATTACGGCTGTAGTGGTCCGTGCCGAGGACCTGAGCAGCCCCAATCGGACCCTCATACAGCGGGTGGCGACCGACACGGCCCGTCAGTTGTAGCTTCGGCTCAATTCACCTTGTCGGCACGCGAGGCGGCGCGAAACTCCTTCGGGCGAATACCGTGCTTCTTGAGCAATACCTGCAGATGCGATCGATTCATGTGGCATCGCTTGGCCAGCTCGACGACGACGCCGCCCACTTCCTGCAGTCCTCGTTCGAGGAACTCACGCTCGGCCAGATCGCTTGCCGCACGCTTTGCCTCGCTCAAAGCATCGCCGCTCAACAATCGCCCGCCCTCGCTCGGGTTTGCATAGGTGGTGAGCTCGATCTGCGCCTCGGGTCGGATGTCGGCAGGCAAGTGCTCGAGGTCGGCCGTCTGCCCCGCCAGGCAAGAAAGCCGATAGATGATATTGCGCAGCTCGCGGATGTTGCCCGGGTAGGCGTATTCGAGCAAGAACGCACGTAACCGTCGGGTCATCTCAATGGGCCGCCGCTTGAGCAGCTCGGCTGCTTCGTCACCAAAGTATGCGAACAACAGCGGAATTTCATCCTTGCGCTCGCGCAGCGGTGGCAATGTGACGTGGATGACACCGAGCCGATAGAAGAGATCCTCGCGGAACCGGCCTGCTTCGCTCAATCGACGCAAATTTCGGTTGGTCGCGGCGACGACGCGCGTGTCGACCCGGATCGTCTGGTCCGATCCCACTCTCTGGATTTCGTGTGCTTCCAACACCCGCAACAGCTTCACCTGGCCTGCCAGTGGCAGCTCTCCGATCTCATCCAGGAAGATCGTACCAGTGTGCGCGCTCTCGAACTTCCCTTTGCGGTCACTCACCGCGCCGGTGAATGCGCCCTTGCAATGTCCGAACAACTCGGACTCGAGCAGGTTGTCGGGAATCGCACCGCAGTTGACCGAAACGAACGGCCGTTGAGCCCGGTCTCCATTGGCATGGATGACCCTGGCCATCAACTCCTTGCCGGTTCCACTCTCACCGTCGATCAGGACGGGCAAGCCCGTGGGCGCGGCCTTCTCGGCAGTTTCCAGGGCCTCGAGCAGCTTGGGATTGTCCCCGAACGCGCCCTCGAAGATGAAGCTGCGGTCGATCAACCCTTTGCGGCGCTCGCGCCGCGACAGATCGCTTCGGGTCGGCTCGGCAGCGGCCGCGTTGACGAACCGCTCCTTGTGCGAGAGCTGCATCACCTCATCGCGCAGTGCGCCGGCCTGCCGCAGCAGCTTTTCGATATCCGGCCGATCGAGCTTGGCGGCCCACCGTAATGCCGAGCGCAATATCTCGATCTTTTCGATCAGCCCGGCATATGAGACGGTGGCACTGGCGCCCGGATCCTGGTCGAGTATTTTCATGCGGCGGCACTCAGCTGCTTCTGCACCAACTCGTAATACATGCCGCGCCGCTCGACCAGCTCGTCATGGCGGCCCTGTTCGACGATTTTCCCCTCGTAGAGCACCAGAATCTTATCCGCGCGCATGATGGTGCTCAGGCGATGCGCAATGATCACGGCGGTCCGGCCTTTCAGAATGTCGTCCATGCTCGCAATGATGTTGCTCTCGGACTGCGAGTCGAGCGCGGAGGTCGCTTCGTCAAACACCAGCAGCCGCGGCTCGCGATACAGTGCGCGAGCGATGCACAATCGCTGAATTTGTCCGCCGGAGAGACCTATGCCGCGCTCACCGACGACCTGCTGATAGCCGAGCGGCATCTTGCTGATGAATCCATGCGCATCCGCTCTTTTGGCGACTTCCTCGATCCGGCGGCGGTCAGGCTCGTCACTGCCGCCAGCAATGTTCTCGGCTATGGTCCCCGAGAACAGCAAGTTGGTCTGCATCACGTACCCGACCTGGGCCCGGAAGTATTCCTTGTCGACCACGCCGATGTCGTAACCGTCGATTGTCAGCCTGCCCTCGGTGGGCGGATAGAAGCCGACGAGCAGCTTGGCCAGCGTCGTCTTGCCGGAACCGCTGCGGCCGACGATGGCAACCAGCTCGCCGGCCTTGATGTGCAGATTGATGTTCTCCAGGACGTATGGCGTCTCGTTACCTTCATAGCGGAAATAGACGCCATCGAAACGTACATCGCCCTGCAGCTCCGGGATGGCCACGCGCGAAGCCAGCTCCTCGGGTCTTTGTTCCGGCTCGAGGTCGAGCACATCACCCAACCGCTCCATGGCCACCGAGGCGTCGTTCAGCAGGCTCCAGAGTCCCACCAGGCCCATCAATGGCGCCAGCACACTACCCATCAAGGCGTTGAAGGCGATGAGCTGGCCGATCGTCAGCTCGCGCGTGAGCACCAGATCGGCGCCAACCCACAGAATGGCGATCGTAGTAGCGGAGTTCAGCAGTTGTCCGGCCAGGCCGACTCCGATGTTGAATGCCTGCGCGCGGTACTGCACTTCGAGCGCCTTTGCGTACTTTGATTCCCACTTCAGCCGCACCGGGCGCTCGATGCCCATTCCCTTCACGGTTTCCGCCCCGCCCAGCGCTTCCATCAAGTATGACTTCGCATCCGTCGTGACGCTGAAGACCTCACGGGCGAATTTCTTCACCTTCGGAGTCACGAGCACCGTCAACGCCAGCATCGGGATGACGAATGCAATGAGCAGCAAAGTCAGCCTGACGTTGTAGAGAAACAGCACCGTGAAGTAGATGAAGATCATCAGCAGGTTGAGGACAGTGGTGATGGTAGATTCGGTCAGGAAGGCCCGGATCGTCTGGTTTTCCTGAAAGCGCGCGAAGATGTCGCCGGTCTTGCGCTTCGCGAAGAAGGAGTATGGCAGCGACAAGGTGTGCCGAAGAAACTGCGACATCATGGTAAAATCGAGCTTTCTCACCATGAAGTTGGCGAGCGAGGCGCGGATCGTGGCCGTCAATTGCGTGAACACGCTCGAGACGATCAGGCCGACGATCAGGAGGTGCAACAAGCTCACGTTCTGATGAACGATGACCCCGTCCAGGATATTCTGGATGATCAGCGGCGGCACGATGCCCAGCATTTGGATCACGAATGTCGCCATGAACAAATGCAGCAGGATTTTTTTGTAGGGCAGCAGGTAGCCGGCGAAACGTACCCAAGGCGAATGGGTCGCACCGACCTGCCGCACATCCTGTCGCGGCGTGAAGGTCAGGCAGGTCCCACTCCAACCCCGCTCGAACTCCTCCACACTCAACTTCCTGAAGCCGACCGCCGGATCGGCTACCCAGACCTGGGTGTTGGAGATCCCATACACCACCACGTAGTGATAGCCCTCCCAGTGCACGATGAACGGGAGGTCAAAACTCCGCAGCGTATCGAACGTGCACTGGACGCCTCGTGTGGTGAAGCCGATGGATTCTCCAGTGCGCGCCAGGCTGTCCAACGTCGCGCCCTGCGTCGTGACGTTGGCAAGCTCGCGCAACTTGCCGAGGGTCAGGCCTATCCCATAGTGCTTGCAGATCATCGCCAGACAGGCGGCTCCGCAGTCCATCTCCTCAGCCTGCTGGATCCAGGGAAAACGCCGGATGATGTTCTGCCCGAGCTCCGGTTTCGATTTCAGATCGATGACTACCGCAGGTTTGCGCCGCTCGAGGACCTTCTTCTGCCGTTACAGCTCCCGGTCGATGATCCGGATCCGTTCCTCCAACACCTCGCGCACCTTCGGGTTGCGCTCGAGAATCAGATGCACGGTTTTGTCGGGGATCACCAGCACTGTGGTATCCGCGCCGGCCACTACCGACGTAAATTGCTCCTGCCGCAGCAGGCAGGACTTTTCGCCAAATGTTTCACCTTTCCGCAAGGTGGCCAACGTATAGTCATCACCTTCCTCGCGGCGCATGACACGGACTTCGCCGTTGCGCACGACATACAGGCGGCGATCGTCACGTGAGCCCTGTTGCAGGATCTCCTTGCCCGCGTCGACTCGCTTCACGCCCACGCTGCGGGTCAATTCCTCGAGCTCGCTTTTGCTGACCTTGCTCTTGAGATCGAACAGGTAACTGATCAGGCCGCCCGCCGAGCTGATGGCGACACGGCTGGCGACGAACGCGCGGGCCGCGGGGTTGGCCGCGAGGATCGGGGTGAGGACGGTGCGCGAAATGAACAGCAATTCGGTCTTGGCGGAAGCCCGCGCCGACCATTCGTGTTGGTATTCACGCAGCAGGACCATCTCGCCGCAGACCTCGCCTGCCTTGCGGACGCCCAGGCTGGTCTCCTTGTCGCCATCGGCGGCAAACACCCGGATCGAGCCGGATTTGACGATCAACAGGCCCTCTGCCATTTCGCCGGCGGTGCATACGGCATCGCCGAATGCCAGGAAGCGCGACTGCGCGCCTGCCGCGAGGCGCTGGATGTCACTACGCGCCAGAGATGAAAACAAATCGACGGACGCCAGGAATTCGGTCAACGACTCGGTTTCCGGGGGCGAGCGGGTTTCTTCAGTGTTCATAACTTCAGCGCTCGAGCGGTATCAACCGGCTGCAATGACGTGTTCCCGGGCTCTGGCCCGCATCCAATCCTCGCTCAACAACCTCCGCACCTCGGTGGCGGTATCCTCGTCCAGCCGGGCGGGATGCTTGGCATTCACCCGGAAGATCTCGAAAGTCGTCCGATCCGGCGCTGTGAAAGGTCCGAGCAGATCGCCGGCGGCGGCGTTGAACACCTTCGCCTCCACATCGGACCGGAGCGATCCTCGGAGTACCTTGCCGATGAGACCGCCCTTGTCCCGTGTCTCGGCTATGGAGTGCTCGCGCGCCATCGCATCGAAGCTGTCGGGGTCATCGCACAGCACGGCGATCATCTCCCGAGCCTTGGCCTCGGAATCCAGAACGATGTGGCTCACTTCGATGCTGTCGAACCTGGGCGAGTTAAGCTTGAAATAGCCTTGCACGGCCTGTTCGCTACAGACCTTGCGCAGTATTTTTTCCTGATACAGGTTGTTGGTGAGGAAGGCCTCGAACTCCGGCACACTCACCTGCATCGCATCGAGGTACTTGTTGGTATCGGAGGCACGGTGCAGGCCGCGCACCCGTCGAAACTGATCGGCGCGCTCCTGGACCTCCGCTTCGGTCACCTCGATACCCGCTTTTCTCGCCCCGAGCGCCGCCAGCCGATCGCGCACGAATTGCTCGAGGAGCGATTCGAACTGGCCCGTCAGCTTCAACACCCGCACGAGCTCGGCGAGGTCGATTGCCTCGCCATCGATCTTCACGACAGTGGTCATCTGATTCGCTCCTGGCGGCTCAGCCGCCGATTTGCCGGAACGGGTCCAGTGCCAGATCGACCAGCCGCCGTTGCCGAACTACAATTTCCACCCCGGCCGTCATCCCATATCGCAGCGGGTACCTGGTGTCGGCGACCTGGTAGAAATCGCGCTCCAGGGAAACCCGCGCCTCGTACACCGGCAGCCGCGTCTGCGCAGACGGCTTGGTGGCCGGCGAGACGTATTCCAGCGTGCCAGTGATGACTCCATACCGCTGGTACGGGAATGCGTTGAACTTCAGTTTCACCGGCAGACCTTCGCGCAGGAACGCGCGGTCGTTTTCTGCAATCTCGACTTTGACGACCGAGCGCGAATTGCGCGGTGCGATGCCTCCCAGGGGACTGTTGGCCTGCACCTTGTCGCCCGGCTGGGTGGATGTCAGTTCGGTCACGACGCCGGAGACGGGGGCAACGATTTGCAGGAAATTGTCCTTGTCGATGTTTTCGAAGCGGATCCGCGCCGCGGTGTCGGCCTCGACCCGCGCGGTGTTGAGTTGCAACCGCAGTTTCTCCTCCGCGGTGGCGAGCTCGCTCGCCGCCGCCTCGTAGTCCAGCCGTAGCTTCTTGAGCTGCTCGCCGCTGACTTCCAGCTGGGCTTCGGCCTGGACGAGCTCCTGGCTTTGGCGGGCGGTCAGCTCGTTGACTCTCGACTGCGCAAGGCGGTAGGCGTTCTCGGCTGCCAACCGGGCGTTTCTCTTGCTTTCCACCTGCAGGACTGACACACCACCACCACCAGGGCCCGACAGGACGCGCTCGAACTTTTCCACTTCGAGCTGCGCCGCGTCCCGCGCGCGGCGCGTTTCCTCGACGCTGGTGCGGGCCTCGGCCATCTGCGCTTTCTGTTGCTCCACCAGCTGGGTTGTGCCGAGCGCGGTACGCTTTTGATGTTGCTGCTCCTCCAGCTCCATCGCCTGTCTGAGCGTTGCCGCCTTTTGCTCCAACAGGGCTTTCCTTTCCGGGAATTGGCGCCACTCCCGTTCCGCGTTCTCGAGTTTCAACTGCGCCTGCATGGCGTTGCTCGCCGCTTCGATGGCACCCCTGGCGTTGAGCCGCGCCAACACATCGCCTTTTGTTACCGGCTGGCCCTCGGCGACATAGAGGTTCACCAGCTCGCCATCGACGGGAGCATAGAAGCGCCTGACCTCCGAGGCGGGTGCCAGTGTGCCCTGCTCCGTCACGATCACGTCCGCTCGTCCGATGAAAGACCAGGTGAGGCCGGTCAAGACCAGCCCGATCATGGTGTAGATCAGGGCATGCAGTGCGCGCCACGGCTCTGCTGTCAGGATGGCAATGCCTTCGGAGCTGTGATCCCCGAGGGCATC
>Ga0105240_10014769_pt1 | contig 10647 bp, 5 predicted proteins | sample KBSC54metaG_FD_80426 | JGI IMG/M metagenome (GOLD analysis project Ga0105240, IMG submission 80426) | Corn rhizosphere microbial communities from Kellogg Biological Station, Michigan, USA - KBS C5-4 metaG | ecosystem: Host-associated > Plants > Roots > Rhizosphere > Soil | place: Michigan, USA...
CGCGCCTGTTCGGCGGTGATCGCGCCCTGGTCGATCAGTTCCTGCACGTAGGAGTGATCCTGCGAGAGCTGGCAGAGCTGCCCGTTCCACAGGTAGACGCGACTGTCGCCGACCCACGCGACCTCGAAGCGGTTGCCGTCGAGTTTCGCCGCCGCGACCGTGGTGCCCATCGGCAGGCCTTCGGTGCGCAGCCGCGAGTGGCGGATGATTTCCTCGTCGGCGATGCGGATCGCATCCACCAGCGATTTGCCGCCGCGCACGTTGGTGACGATCGCCTCGCGCGCCACCGCGCTGGCGACTTCGCCGAACTCGTGGCCGCCCATGCCGTCGGCGACCAGCCATAGGCCGAGGCCGGAGTCGCCGTAATAGGTGTCTTCGTTGAGCTCGCGGCGCAGGCCGACGTGGCTGAGATGGCCGAATTCGATCATGGAGCGCATCCGCTCGTCGGGTTGGGGCTGATCGTTGCGGTCATCTGCTCTGCATGATGCTTGGGCATCGGCAGTTCGCGCAAGCCCGATGCGCCCGGGCGTTGCTCCGGGCGTGCCAAACGGTATCGGATGTCGTGGCCAGTGGCGTCCATCAGAACTCCATCCTGAAGCCGAGCGCGATGCTGTCCTGGGTGATGCCCGAGAGTCCCAGTGTCCTTTCGTAGTAGATGAAGCCCGAACGCCCGTGCGCGAACTGGAACGACATGCCCAGGCCAAGGCGGAAGAAGTCCGTGTCGATCGAATCGCCGACCAGATGGAACGGCGTTGCAGTCGGATCCTGCAGGAAGCTCGCGGTCAGGCTGTCCGGGTTGTTCTGGAAGTCGTGTTCCCATTCGATTTCTGCATGCGGCATCAACACGCCCCAACTCGTGCTGACGGCGGAGTTCAATTTGCCGCCGAGCACGGTCGCGGTGTTCGACATCGAACGGCTTGCGACCGACAGGCCAAGGCCGCTACCGGACTGGTTCGAGAGCAGAGTTTCCTGATACGCGCCGAAATCGGTGCGTGTCCACGTGCCGCGCAGGTACGGTCCATACGACAAGGAGCCGCTGGAGAAATCGCGACCCAGGGTCACGGCACCGGCAAGGGTGGTTCCGCTCGAGCTAGATGTCGCCGCCTGGTTGACCGAAACGGTGCCGGTGTTCGTGCTCAGCGCATAGATGATCCGGCGATTGATGTCGTAATCGTTGTGGCCCCACGTCAACACGCCGTCGACGTACCAGTTGTCCTGGCGGAAAAAAGTCGAATACGCCGACAAGCTCCAGCCGCGCGTGTCGAGGCCGCCGCCGACGAAATCGACATTGCTCGCGTAATTCGCGTAACCGGCGCTGATGCCGCCGATCACGTGGTCGTTGAAACGGTAGTCCACGCCGGCGGTGATCCCACCGGAATGGAATCCGTAACCTGGAGTCTCCTGCCGCGGATCGGATGAGCCAGAGCCAAAGGTGCCGGTCAGGAAGAACCCCCAGCGGCTGAAATCGCTGCCGACTTCCGTCTTCTTGTCCGCCGGTTGGTCGGCGAAGCCGAGCGCGTTTTCGCCGAGTTTCCCGATCGGGAGAACGCCGTCCGGGGAACTGAAAGCCAGTCCGCCGAAGTGATCGCCGCCGTTGCCGCTGCGTAACGCCGCCATGCGCGCCTTGATGTTGTCGAACTGCGCGCTGGCCACGAGGATCGACGCATTGGTTTGCAGCAGTGCATCGTGCGGCAGCATCTGGTTGAGCGCATTGGCCACCTGGCCGGGGTGCTGTCCTGCCGCAGATGCCAGGGCTTGGCATTGCGTGAGCAGATCCTGTTCGGCGGGTGTCAGCGAAGTCAATCCGGCCAGTGCGGGGCAGGCGTGATCCAGTGAATTGGCGACCTCCACTTCAGGCGGTGTCAGGCCCGACAGGCTCGCAAGCCCGCCATTCAACGCGAACGTGACCGGGCCCGCAGCGGGGGCGCTGGACGACGCGCTCACGCTGGCCGCGCCTGCCTGATGCAAGGTCACCGTATTGGTGGCTTTACCCGCTGCGTTGGTGAGGGATGTTAGAGCGGCGAGAGTCGCGTTGCCGGCAGTGCTCCACGTGATCGTCGCGTTTGCGACCGGCACGCCGTTGTTCGTGAGTAGCACAACCATCGGCACCGAGGCCGTGTTGACCGGTAGTACCTGGTTGTTGCCCGAGACGATGGTCAATGCGGGCGGAACCACCACGGGCGCAACCGGCGTGATCACGTTTGCCTGGACCGGCGTTGCGATCTCGGTTGCGACGATGTCGGCGGCCGCGTTGATCGTGCTATTCGCGGCATCCGTTGCGGTTACTGTGTGGTTGGTCGTCAGTACGCACGTGGCGCCGACGGCGACGCTCGCGCAAGTGGTCAGGTTTGGCGTGAATGTCCCGGCGCTGGTGATCGCAACGACGGCATTGGTGAGGCCGGTAGTGCCGGTGTTGGTCGCGGTGAATGTGTAGGTCAACACGTCGCCCACGGTGACGGTACCGGAACCATCGCCATCGGCGTTGCTGGTCAATGCTGCGGCCAGCGTGGCCGAGCCAGGGCCGGTGGAGGAGCCCCCCCCGGTGGTTTGCGGCGGAAGTTGATTCGAAGTTGCGGTGGCTATATCGACGACCTGCCCGGCGGCGACATCGGCCGAGGTCACTATGTGCGAACTGGTCAGGGTGCATGTCCCGCCCGTCGCGATGCTGGCGCAGGTGGTGCCGGTCGCGTTGAACGTATCGGTGATGTGCACATTGGTCAGGGTGACGCCACCAGTGTTGGTCGCGGTCGTGGTGAAGTCCAACTGGTCGCCGAGGGTGACCGTGCCGCTGCTGTCGTTATCGGTGAAGCCGCTCTGCACGAGCTGGATGCTCATCGATGCGCCTGCTGTCTGCGCAAGAACCTGCGCTGGCGCCACGAACGAAAGAGCCAACAGGAGCGCGATCCATGCGGAACGAACGCCAACGCGCGTGATACGCCGAATGCCCATGACCCATGCCCCCTGATATGCGTTGATCCATTGCCAGCGATTGCACCGGCTTGCGGCAAAGTTGCTGCGCCCGATGATTGGCAGGCGACAACTTGCGCCACTTGCCAACCACGCGCGGGTTCCCTTTCCCGCGCAGGCGCCTTATGAACTACACCACGCCCGGGGGAACGTGGCTAGTGCGGATCGTCCTGATCCAATCAAACGTAGTCCTATCAAAAATGGCCATGTCAAACACGATCCAGCCAGGTCCTGATCCACTCCAACCGGACTCACCCAAACTTGATCCACGCAAACGCGCTCGACTCAAAATTCCAGCCGCAAACCGATCGCGATGTTGTCTTGGGTGATGCCGGCGCGTCCGAGCGTCTTTTCGTAATAGATGAAACCCGAGCGGCCATGCGTGAACACGAACGACAGGCCGAGGCCGAGGCGGAAGAAGTCGGTGTCGATCGCATCGCTGCGCACTTCGATAGGCGTCGCAGTCGGATCGTGGATGAAGTGGGCGACGATGCTGTCCGGGCTGTCCTGGAATTCGTGCTCCCATTCCACTTCGGCATGCGGCATCACCACGCCCCAGCTTTGGCTGGACACGTAATTGACCTTGGCGCCGAGCACCGACGCAGTGGATTTCAGGTCGCGCGCCTGGATCGCCAGGCCCAAGCCATTGCCGGGTGCGCCCGATTGCAATGTTTCCTGGTAGCTGTCGAAACTCATCACCGTATAGGTGCCGCGGAAATACGGTCCGAACGACCACGGTCCCTTCGAGAAATCGCGACCGAAGGTCAACGCACCGGCGAACGTGCTGCCGCCAGCGCTCGCGCTCGCCTTTTGATTGACCGTCGTACTGCCGGTGCTGGTGGTGAGTGTGTAGTCGATCGTGCGGTTGATGTTGTAGTTGTTGCTGCCGAACGTGAGTACGCCGTCGAGGTACCAGCTGTCCTGGCGGAAGAAGGTCGAGTACGCCGACAGACTCCAGCCCGTGGTGTCCATGCCGCCACCCTCGCCAGCGGTCAAGTTCGCGTTGTATTTCGCGTAGCCGGCGCTGATGCCAAAGATCAGCTTGTCGCTGTAGCGGTAATCAACGCCTGCGGTGATCCCATTCGTGTTGAAGCCGAAGCCCGGTGTCACCTGGCGCTGGTCGGACGTGCCGTGGCCGAAGGTGCCGGATGCGAAGAAGCCCCAGCGATCGAAATCGGAACCGACTTCCTGCTTTTTCTCGTCCTTCGGGGCGTCGGCGAAGCCGAGCAAGGTGTCGCTGATCGAACCGAGCGGCAGGTTGCCATCCGGCGTGTTGAACGCCAGTCCACCGAAATGCGCGCCGCCAGTTCCGCTGCGCAACGCGGCGATACGCGCCTTGATGTTGTCGAACTGCGCGGTGGAGATCAGCAGTGCAGCGCTGGTCTGCAGGAATGCGACATCCGAGAACATCTCGGTAAGCGCGTCGCGGGCCTGGGCTGGGTCGGCGCCTGCAGAGAACGCAAGCGCCTGGCACTGCGTCAGCAGATCCTGTTCGGCCGGCGTCAGGTTCGTGCGCGCCGCCAATGCGGGACAGGCGTTGTCGATCGCATGGGCGATCTGACCCTGTTGCGGCGTGAGGCCGGGGATATTCGAAATACCGCCGTTCAATCCGAATGTCGTCGGGCCAGCCGGTGGTGCGCTCGACGATGCGGTCACCGTCGCTGCGCCCGGATTGGTGACCTTGACGGTGTTGCTTGCACGACCGGTGGCATCGGTCACCGATGTTGGCGTGGTGAGGGTCGCGTTGGTCGCGCTCCACGTAATGGTCGCATTCGGGATCGGCACGCCATTGTTGGTGAGCAGCACCACCAGCGGTGCGGATGGCGTGTTCGTGGCCAGCGTTTGCGCGTTGCCGGACACCGCTTGCAGCGCGGTGTTATTGGCGGAGGTCGCGCTGAAGGTCACGCTCGCCGCGCCTGGAACGGTGACCCGGACCTGATTGAGGCCGGCGGCCGCGCCGAGTGTGTAATGGTTGGTCGCGTGCCCGCTCGCGTCCGTCACCGTGTTGGCGCCGAGCGAGAGCGTGCCGCCGCCGCTGAGCACCTGCCATTGCACGGCAACGCCAGCCAGGCTCGGCAGCGCATTCGTGTGCACGCCTTGCGTCGTCGCCAGCGTGGTGAGGCCAGCCGGCAACGACACCTGGACGACGAAATCCTGCGGCAGCGATTGGCCCGGTCCGGCGGTCTGGCCATTGCCGCCGAGAATCGTGATCAGGTACGACTGCGATGTCGCGTTGAAATCGACGCTTGCCGTGCCGAACGTCGCGCGCATCACGATCGCGCCGGTGGTTGCTCCGTAACTGAAACCGATCTGCGCATTGCCGCTGCTATCGGTGAAGCTGGCTCCGGCATTGAGCGCCGCCGGACCGCTGACGACTTGCCATGTCACGCTCTTGCCTGCGAACGGTTGGCCTTTGCTGTCGAGTAGGTGCACGACAAGCGGATGCGTTGCCTGTTCTCCAACCACGCCGATCTGGTTGTTTCCGGACACAAGACTCAATACCGGACTGGCGAACACGGGCGTGGTGAGTGTATTGGTCACCGGTCCCGGCACTTCGGTGGAAGTTGCCGAACCGGTGTTGTTGACGAAACCCACACTGGCATCGGCTGCCTGCACCACGTAGGAGATCGACAGGACGCAGGTGCCCCCAACCGGCACGGGCGTGCAATTGCTCGGGACTGCGCTGCCGTCGTTCACCTGCACGTTGGTCAGCTGGGTGTTGCCGGTATTCTTCGCGGTGACGTTGTAGAACAGCGTATCGCCCGGGGTGACGTTGCCGCTCAGGTCGCTGTCGGTAAAGCTGGCGAGGGCGACTTTCACGCTCATCGCCGGGCTGCCGAACACGGGGGTGTTCACCGTGTTGCTGTTCACCGGCGTGGTGATCTCGGTGGAGGTTGCCGAACCCGTGTTGCTGATCACGCCGGCGGCGACGTCCGCGGCGGTCACGGTGTAGCTGCCGCTCAACTGGCAGGTGTTGCCCTTGGCCAGTACGCTCGCGCAGGTATTGGATGCGGGGGTCAACAACGGATCGGAAACGATCACGTTGGTCAGGCGTACGCCGGCGGTATTGGTCGCGGTCACGGTGTAATGCAATACATCGCCCTGGGTGACCGTGCCGCTGGCATCGTTATCGGAATTGAACGCGAGAACCTTGGACACCGCCATTGCCGGAGCCGCCTGTGCGTGGGCGTGCTGGCTCCATGCGCCGGCTATCGCCAACGTCGCCAGGAACAGGGTACGCGTCATGCGCGCACGCCAACTGTCGCGCAGCGCGGGCATCGCGCGGGAACGGACGGACGGCAGATTCCGATGGTGTGTACGCATCGCATTTCTCCCCAGAGCATGCTTATACTCGCCGCACCCAGTATAGCGGCTCGCGCGCCGCTGCAAGGGTCGGCGCGAGTCGCGAAATTCCACCAACGGAGCTTCGCATCATGAACGCGTTACCGACATGTCCGGTCTTCCTTCGTTTCACCGTTCTAGCCGCGACGATCGGGATGATCGTCGGTACGGGCGCGTCCGTCCCGGTGGCGCATGCGCAGACAATACGCAACGCCGAGGACTTGCTCGTCGTCGACTGCCTGCTGCCCGGGCAGATCCGACGACTCGGTGCGCAGGCGACTTTCATGAGCGCGCGCCGGCCGATCCGCACGACGCAGGCCGATTGCCAGATCCGTGGCGGCGAATACGTGGCGGAGGATCGCGCGAATTACCAGACCGCCCTGAAAGTCTGGCGGGATTCCGCGGACGCGGGCGATCCCGAGGCGATGAATTACGTTGGTGAGATTTACCTCAAGGGCCTTGGCATCGATCCGAACTATGCGCTCGCGATGACATGGTTCAAGCAGGCCGCCGACAAGGGTAACAACCGCGCCAAGATCAACCTTGGCTACATGTACGAGGAAGGCCTCGGCGTGCCCAAGGACATGGTGCAGGCGCTGAACCTTTATCGCGAGGCGCAGGGCATCACCAACGACGATCTGGTTTTCTCCTCGACCGTTGCCGTGGAATTGCAGGCGAAGGACACCCAGATCGCTTCGCTGAAGCAGACTGTAGCGACCGAGCACGCGACCGAAGAGCAATTGCGTGAACAGGTCAAGCAGTTGCAGGGCCAACTCGACCAGCACAAGCAGGCGCTCGAAACATCCCAGCACGACCTGAGCGATACCCAGGCGAAACTGGAGAAAGTACGTTCCTCGGTGGGTACTGCCGATCTCGCCAAGGTCGACCAGGCGCGTACGAAATTGCAGGACAGCGCCGACGCGCTGGCCGATGCGCAGGGCGATGACAATGCTGCAGCGAACGCCGCCGAAATCGCCAAGCTGAAAGCACAACTCGCGAACCAGCGCGCGCAATTCCAGGCACAGATCAGGAACATGCAGGCGCGTGCGCCGGCGAAGAGCAAGGAAGACCTTGAGCTGATGAAACTGTTGGAAAACCAGCTCGTCGACAAACAAGCCGAAGTGCGCCAGCAGAACCGTGCGATCGCTTCGTTGCAGCAGCGCATCGGCAGCGGTGCGGCGGCGGGTTCCGGGCAGGTGCTTGCGGGTGCGCTGCCATCGCTGGAAATGCTTGAGCCGGTGGTCGTAGCAACGCGTGGCAAGCAGAACACCGCCGTAGTGCGTGGTGCGCCCGGCCCGCACGAACTGGTCGGTCGCGTGAGCCAGCCACAGGCCGTGGCGCAGGTGACCGTGAACAATCATCCGATTCCGGTCGGTGCCAACGGCGCGTTCAAAACCCAGGTCAATGTCCCGGCTGGAGGCGCGAGCGTGCAGGTTGCCTTCACGACGAAGTCCGGCCAGCACGCCGGGATGGATTTCAACCTGATCGCGCAGGCTGGCGGCGGATCGCAGGCAAGCGTTGGCGGCACTGGTGGTTCCGGCGCGGTGCCGGCGAATTTGCGGCTCGGCAACAACTACGCCGTGGTCATCGGCAACAACACCTACCAGGATTCGAACTTCCAGGCGTTGCAGAGCGCGGTCAGCGACGCCACCGCCGTATCGCAAGTGCTCAAGACGCGTTACGGATTCCAGACCAACCTGCTGCTCAACGCATCGCGCCTCGAGATCCTCACCGCGCTCAACACGATGCGCGAGAAACTCGGCCCCGACGACAACCTGCTGATCTACTACGCAGGCCACGGCGAGTTGCAGGGACGCCAGGGTTACTGGATCCCGGTGGATGCGAAGGACAATACCGCATCGACATGGATTTCCAACTCCGCGATCAGCGACATCCTGACCACGATCAAGTCGCGCCACGTGCTCGTCGTTGCCGACTCGTGCTATTCCGGCACGATGACGCGCGCGGCAGTGCCGGTCTTCGATCTCGCCGCGATGTCGCCCGAAAAATGGAGCGCGTGGGTCAGCAAGATGACCAGCGGCAAGTCGCGCACCGCGCTGACCTCGGGCGGCGTGCAGCCGGTTCCGGATACGGGCAGCGGCAAGCATTCGTATTTCACCCGCGCCTTCCTCAATGCATTGCAGGACAACGACCGCATGCTCGAGGCGCAGCGGCTGTACCGCGAAGTGTCGAGTTCGCTTGCGCTGGCCGCGATCGATTCGCCGATCGCGCAATCGCCGGGCTATTCGCCGATCCAGTTCGCCGGCCACGAGAGCGGGGACTTCTTCTTCGTGCCGAAGGGCGCGCGGACGGCGGTCGCGAAACCACCGCACAAGTCGCGCTTGCAGTCGCAACTCGTCGTCGCTTCAGTCGCGACGATACCGGGCGGTTGATGGGTTGAAAAAACGGGCGCTTCGATCGAAGCGCCCGCGCACGAAGCGCAACGAGGCCTGCCACGATGCAAGGCGAGCTCGCAAACCTGAAGTTCGATGACATCCTGGCGACGATCGGCAACACGCCGGTCGTGCGCTTGAACAAGCTCGCGCCGCCGCACGTGAATGTCTTCGTCAAGATCGAGGCATTCAATCCGATGGGCTCGGTCAAGGATCGGCTCGCGCTAGGCATCATCGAGGACGCCGAGCGTAGCGGCGCGCTCAAGCCGGGGCAGACGGTGATCGAGGCGACCAGCGGCAACACCGGCATCGGCCTGGCGATGGTGTGCGCGGTGAAGGGTTATCCGCTGGTGGTGACGATGGGAGAAAACTTCAGCGTCGAACGACGCCGGATGATGCGCTTCCTCGGCGCGAAGGTCGTGCTTACGCCGGCCGCGCAACGCGGCACCGGCACGATGGCGAAGGCCGTGGAACTGGCCGAGAAACACGGCTGGTTCCTGTGCCGCCAGTTCGACAACGAGGCCAATGCCGGGATGCACTCGCGTACTACTGCGCCGGAAATCCTGCGCGTGTTCGAGGGTGAACGCCTCGATTACTGGGTTACCGGGTACGGTACCGGCGGCACACTGAAGGGTGTCGCTCGCGTGCTGAAGGCGCAACGCCCGGAAACCCAAATCGTGGTGTGCGAACCGGACAACTCGCCGGTGCTCGGCAGCGGCATTCCGCAAACACGGCATGCGGACGGTTCGGTCGCGCAGAGCCATCCGAGTTCGCGCCCGCACCTGATGCAAGGCTGGTCGCCGGATTTCATTCCGAAATTAACCGAGGATGCGGTCGCGATGAAATTGATCGATCGCATCGTGCCGATAAACGGCGCGGATGCGACGCGGCTCGCGCGCGAACTCGCGCAAAAGGAAGGCATCTTCGTCGGCATTTCCGCCGGTGCGACATTGGCCGGCGCGTTGCAGTTGTGCGACGGCGCGCCCGACGGAGCGAACATCCTGTGCATGCTGCCGGACACTGGCGAGCGCTACCTCAGCACGCCGCTGTTCGATGGCATTGGCGCCGACATGTCGGTCGAGGAACTGGACATCTCGCGATCGACGCCGGGATGCCGCTTCGACGCGCCAGCGCCGCCACCCGCTTCGGCAATGCCGAAACCGGAGCGTCCGATCGACGGACCCATGGTTTCCGCGGAAGTGGGGGATTTCGTCGCGCGCGTGCTTGCCGATCCCGAACAGCCGCTGGTGTTGTTCGCGCTGGAGTGGTGCGAGTTCTGCTGGTCGCTGCGCAAATTATTCGCGCAATGCTCGATTCCGTACCGATCGATCGACCTCGATTCGACCGCCTACCAACGCGACGATCGCGGCGGACAAATCCGCGCAGTGCTGCGCACTCGAACCGGCAGCACGACGATCCCGCAGGTTTTTGTCGGTGGCGAATTCATCGGTGGCTGCACGGAAACACTCGACGCATTCAAGCAGGGTCGCCTGCAAGAATTGCTCGACCGGCACGGCGTGCAGTTCGATCGAAACGCACGTGTCGATCCCCACGGCTTGTTGCCGCCTTGGCTGCACCCGCGTTGATATGGTTCTGTTGACCCGGGGTTTACAGCATTCCGGCCACCCGTCGCGATGACGGGTGGCCGGCGTCTGGAAGTGCGCGTGGAAAATCAGCGCAAAGATTGCAGGTTGAGGACAACCGACAGCACCGCATCCTGCAGCGCATACCTGCCGTTGGAATAACGGCCGTAACGATAGCGGCTGTAGTAGCCATCCTCGTAGCCGCGGCTGAAGCCCTCGCGGAAGTAGTAGCTGTAGTCTTCCTCGCTCACGTAATAACCCTCGTAGCCTAAGCTCGCATCCTGGTACGCGAATGAGTCGCGATAGTCGTAGCGGGCACGATCCTGGCGATCGGCTTGGCCGGCAGCGAAACCTTCCTGGTA
>Ga0105240_10014771_pt1 | contig 10647 bp, 7 predicted proteins | sample KBSC54metaG_FD_80426 | JGI IMG/M metagenome (GOLD analysis project Ga0105240, IMG submission 80426) | Corn rhizosphere microbial communities from Kellogg Biological Station, Michigan, USA - KBS C5-4 metaG | ecosystem: Host-associated > Plants > Roots > Rhizosphere > Soil | place: Michigan, USA...
CGCTGTCTCGCGATGAAGGCGCGCATCGTGTTGCTCGACGAGCCGCTGGCGAATCTCGACGTGCATCTGCGCGCGCGGATGCTCGCCGAAATCGCCGCGTTCCGCAGCCTGTCGCGCGCGACGCTGATCTACGTCACGCACGACCAGGCCGAGGCGCTCGGCGTCGCCGATCGCGTCGCGGTGATGGAGGCGGGACGCGTGCTTCAGGTCGCGCCGCCGGCCGAGTTGTATCGGTCGCCGCGCAACGGCATCGTCAGCCGTTTCGTCGGCGCCGGTGCCGTCGCGCACGGCGACGTGACGGCGACGTACGCCAATGGCCACGCCGCCGTTGCGATGTTCGGCCGGCAATGGCAGCTTCGCTCGAGCCCGGGCCAGGTGATCGGCCCGGCGCAGGTGTGCATACGACCCGAGGACCTGCGCATTGTCGAACCGAGGCAGGGCTTCGCGGCGAGCGTCGCGCGCGTGCTCTTTCAAGGCGGGCGCACCGTCGTGGAGGCGACGCCGGAACTCGACCCGGACACGACGCTCAGCCTTTCGCTGCAGTCGAGCGAAGCCTGTGAGCGCGGCGCGATCATCCATCTTGCACTGGTGGATGGCTGGGTGATTCCCGATCGGTGAATGGGGCCAGGCCCATTTTTGACCCGAGTGACGCAATGTGCCGAACAAGCCGTGGATGATTCTGTTCTGTTGACCGGCGCGACGGGATTCGTCGGCTCAGCCATTGCGCGCGCGCTGCTCGCCGCGGGATACCGGGTTCGCGCGCTCGTTCGCGCATCGGCCGTGCGCGCGAACCTTGCCGGCCTCGATGTCGCAATCGCCGAAGGCGACCTGCGCGACGCGAGGTCGGTCGCGCGCGCGATGATCGGCGTCCGCTACGTCATTCATGCGGCGGCCGATTACCGCCTCTGGACACGCGATCGTGCCGCGCTGATGCAAACCAACGTCGAGGGCACGCGCACGGTGATGGAGGCGGCGTTGCGCGCCGGCGTCGAGCGAATCGTACATACCAGCAGCGTCGCCACGCTGGCGTCCCGCGCCGATGGCCAGCCCGCCGACGAGACGGTGCCGCTCGACGGGCGCACGGCGATCGGCGCTTACAAGTGCAGCAAGATTGCCGCCGAGCGGGTCGTCGAGGCGATGGTCGCGCGCGACGCGCTGCCCGCGGTCATCGTCAATCCGTCGACGCCGATCGGCGCGCGCGATATCAGGCCGACGCCCACCGGCCGGATCATCGTCGAGGCCGCGCGCGGACGCATGCCGGCGTTCGTCGACACGGGACTCAACCTCGTGCATGTCGACGACGTCGCCGCCGGCCATGTCGCGGCGCTCGTGCGCGGCACAATCGGCGAGCGATACATCCTCGGCGGCGAGAACGTTCCGCTCGTGGCAATGCTTTCCGACATCGCCGCGCTTGTCGGCCGGCCGGCTCCACGGCTGAAGCTTCCGCGAGCGCCGCTCTATCCGATCGCGGCCGCGGCGGAAATGATCGCGCGCGCGACGAAGCGAGAACCGTTCCTGACGCTCGACGGGTTGCGCCTGTCGCGCCATCGGATGTTCTTCACGAGTGCGAAGGCCGAGCGCGACCTCGGCTTTCGCGCCCGTCCGTACGGCGAAGGACTGCGCGATGCCGTCGAGTGGTTCCGCGATGCGGGGTACCTGCGCTGAGCGCAGCCGCACGCGTGGGGGTCGACTCTTGATGATTCTTGTCACGGCCGCGCTGGCGCTTGGCGCGTGGGTCTATCTGCTGGCGGCGCGCGGCGGCTTCTGGCGGACGGCGCAGCGCGACGGGATGCTGCAACCGGCGCCCGAAATGACCGCATGGCCGCGCGTTGCCGTCGTGATACCCGCGCGCGACGAGGCCGACGTCATTGGCACGAACGTGCGTTCGCTGCTGGCGCAGGACTACCCCGGCGCCTTCTCGCTGATCGTCGTCGATGACCATAGCGCCGACAATACCGTGGCCGCGGTCGAGGGCGCCGCCGCCATGGAGCCGCCCGGTCGGCTGACCCTTCTGGCTGCCCCCGGCCTTCCCGACGGATGGACCGGCAAGCTGTGGGCGCTCGACCATGGCATCCGATACGCCGAGGCGCTGCCCGAACCGCCCGAGTTCCTGCTGCTGACCGACGCGGACATCCGGCACGCGCCCGACACGCTGACGAGCCTCATCGGCCGCGCCTTGCGTGATCGCCTCGTGCTGGCATCCCTGATGGCCAGGCTCAACTGCGAAAGCTTCGCTGAACGCGCGCTCATCCCGGCGTTCATATTCTTTTTCCGGATGCTTTATCCGTTCGCATGGGTCAACGGTGTTCAGCACGCCACGGCCGCCGCGGCCGGGGGTTGTATGCTCGTACATCGGCAATCGCTCCGGATGGCTGGCGGCGTGACATCCATCCGCGGCGAGCTGATCGACGATTGCGCGTTGGCGCGACTGCTCAAGAAAGAGGGCCCGATCTGGATTGGACTGACGGAACGTGTGCGAAGTACGCGTGCCTATCGATCGTTCGGCGAGATCCGGCGCATGATCACGCGCTGCGCGTACACGCAACTGCGATGCTCGCCTGCATGGCTCGCGGTCACGAGCGCGGCGATGCTCGTCGTGTTCGTCGCACCGCCCGTCATCGTGTTGTCCGGCGACAGCGCCGCCCGCTTTTTGGCCGCGCTGGCATGGATGGGCATGGCCTGCGCGTTCATACCGACGCTGCGTCTTTATCGCATATCGCCGTGGTGGGGTATCGCGTTGCCGGCAATTGCTGCGACATACCTGCTGCTGACGCTCGAGTCGGCGTGGCTGCATCTGCGCGGTCGCGGCGGCGAATGGAAAGGGCGCATTCGCGGGCGCGACTTGCGTCCGGCTTCGCGACCGCGCGGTTGAGCGCCATGCAAACGCATGTCGGCGATCCCTCGTCCGTAAACGCGCCACCGGCGGCGACCGGCAGCTCGTTCTATACCGCGATGCGGGTGCTGCCGCTTCCGCAGCGCCGCGCGATGTTCGCGATCTACGACTTCTGCCGCGCGGTCGACGATGTGGCGGATGGCGATGGCGCGCGCGAAGCGCGGCTCGCGGAGCTTCGGCGTTGGCGGGCGGACATCGACGCGCTGTTCGCGCAGGCGCCTCCGGCGCGCATTCGGCCGCTGGCCGAGCCGGTCCGTGCGTTCGATTTGCGGCACGACGACTTTCTCGCGGTCATCGACGGCATGGAGATGGATACCACCGCCGACATCCGCGCGCCGTCGCGCGCGACGCTCGACCTCTACTGCGATCGCGTCGCAGGCGCCGTCGGCCGGCTGTCGGTACGCGTCTTCGGCATGCCCGCGCCCGATGGCGATGCGCTCGCCTTGCATCTCGGCCGCGCGCTGCAGCTTACGAACATCCTGCGCGACCTCGACGAAGATGCCGCGAAGGGGCGGCTGTACCTCCCGCGCGAATCGCTGCTCGCGGCGGGAATCGCTGCGACCGAGCCGAAAGCCGTCCTCGGGCACCCCGCACTGCGCCTGGCGTGTGCTGCGCTCGCGAACGAGGCGCGAGGTCGGTTCGGCGCGGCGTCTCGCGTCATGTCGGCCTACCCGCTGCGGATCGTCCGCGCGCCGCTTTTGATGGCGAAGGTCTACCAAACGATGCTCGCTCGACTGGAATCGCGTGGCTTTGCGCCGCCGCGCAGACCGGTACACGCCGATCGCATCACGCTGCTGTGGATCCTGCTGCGCTACGGTCTGCTGAAACCGGACGGTCAGCCATGACGATCACCGGCTGCGACGGCGGCTGCCGGGATGGGAGCGCGTGATGCCAGGTTACGAAGGCGTCGCACGGCAAGCGCTGAAGCGCGAGTCCGAGCCTGATCTCGATCGCTGCATCGACATGGCGACCGCGGCCTTGCTGGCGGCGCAGCGACCGGATGGCCACTGGGTGTTCGAGCTCGAGGCCGATGCGACGATCTCGGCGGAGTACATCGCGCTGCAGCGTTTCCTGGGCGAACGCGATCCGGCGCTCGAAGCGAGAATCGCGCGCTATCTGCGCCGGCTGCAGGGCGCGCACGGCGGCTGGCCGCTCGTTCATGGCGGTCCGGTCAACAACAGCGCGAGCGTCAAGGCGTATTTCGCGCTGAAGCTCGTCGGCGATTCACCGGACGCGGAGCACATGCGCCGGGCACGCGACGCGATCCTCGCGGCCGGCGGCGCCGGCAATGTCAACGTCTTCACGCGCATCCTGCTCGCACTCCACGGCATTCTGTCGTGGGGCACCGTGCCGGTCGTACCCGTCGAGCTGATGCTGTTCCCGCGGTGGTTCCCGTTTCACCTGGCGCGGGTTTCCTACTGGACGCGCACGGTGCTCGTGCCGCTGCTCGTCCTGCAGGCGTTGAAGCCGCGCGCGCGCAATCCGCAAGCCGTCCGCATCGACGAGCTCTTTCCGCAATCCCGGCCTCACGCGCGGCGATCGGTGCGCGCGCCGCACCAGTCGCGCATGCGCTTTGCGGTGTCCGCCGCAATCGACGTGATGCTGCATTGGGCGGAGCCGTTCATTCCCAGGCGGTTGCGCCGGCGCGCGATCGGGCGCGCCGTGGCTTTCGTCGTCGAGCGCCTCAACGGCGAAGACGGCCTCGGTGCCATCTTTCCGGCGATGGCCAACGCGGTGATGATGTTCGAGGCGCTCGGCTATCCGCGCGAGAACGCGCAGTTCTCGATGGCCCGCGGCGCGATCGACCGGCTGCTCGTCATTGGCGCCGACGAGGCCTATTGCCAACCTTGCGTCTCTCCGGTGTGGGACACGGCGCTCGCGTGCATGGCATTGCTCGATGTCGGTGACCGGCAGGCGCTGTCGGCCGCGCGCAAGGGCCTGCTCTGGCTCGCGCAGCGGCAGGTGCTCGATACGGCCGGCGACTGGAAGGATCAGCGCCCGGACGTGCGCCCCGGCGGCTGGGCGTTCCAGTACGCGAATGCGCACTATCCCGACCTCGACGACACCGCGGTGGTCGTGATGGCGATGGACCGCCATGCGCATCTTCCGGGAGCCCGCGACGAGCCGCTATTGCGCAACGCGATCCGTCGCGGGCGCGAATGGGTATTGGGCATGCAGAGTGCGAACGGCGGCTGGGGCGCCTTCGACGCCGACAACGTCAGCGAATATCTGAACGACATCCCGTTCGCCGACCATGGCGCGCTGCTCGATCCGCCGACCGCGGACGTGACCGCGCGCTGCGCGGCCATGATCGCGCAACTCGGGGAAGACGCCGATCGGCCGGCACTCGCGGCAGCGCTCGCATTTCTGCGTCGGAGCCAGGAGGCGGACGGCACGTGGTACGGCCGTTGGGGCATGAATTACATCTACGGCACGTGGTCGGTGCTGTGGGCGCTGGCGGAAGCTGGCGAGAGCGTGCAAGCGCCCGAAGTGCGGCGTGCCGTCGACTGGTTGATCGGCGCGCAGAATCCGGATGGCGGCTGGGGCGAGACCGCCGACACCTACGACATCGGCTACGCCGGCGACAAAGGCGGACCCTCGACGGCCTCGCAGACGGCGTGGGCGTTGCTGGGACTGATGGCGGCGGGGGCCACGCATTACCCGCCGGTCGCGCGCGGCGTCGACTACCTGCTGCGCACGCAGGGCGCAAACGGGTTCTGGCCCGAGCCGCAGTTCACCGCCACCGGGTTTCCGCGCGTGTTCTTCCTCCGCTACCACGGGTACGCGAAGTTCTTCCCCGTGTGGGCGCTTGCCCGTTATCGCGCGCTGCAGCGGCAGCCCGGCGTGCATTCCGCCGTGTGAGCGATGCAGGCCTCACGGGGACGCCTCGCGGCCTCGAGGTCGTCGCGGCGAGCGGCCTCGCGATCGAGGCCCGAATCGCCGCGGGCTCCGACGTGCGCGCAATCGCCGGTGGGCTCGATGCCCCCGCACTCACGACGGCGCTCGAACGCGAGGTGAATCGTGGCGCGTGCGGAATCATCAGCTTCGGCATCGCGGGGGGCCTCGCGCCCCGGATGATGCCGGGGACCTGGCTCGTCGGCCGGGGCATCGTGACGTCCGGCGTGTACCGGCCCTGCGCCGTGACGTGGACCGCGCTGTTGCGCGAGCGGCTTCCCGGCGCGTGCTTCGCCGATATCGCCGCCGCCGACGCACCGGTGATCGACGCCGATGCCAAGCGCGCGCTGCACCGCGCGACGTCGGCCGTCGCCGTCGACACCGAATCGCACATCGCCGCTGCCGTCGCTGCTGCGTACGGCATTCCGTTCGCGGCCTTTCGCGTGATCGCCGATCCCGCCGAACGCGCGCTGCCCCCTGCCGCATCGGCGGCGCTTCGACCGGGAGGGACGATCGACGTCACGGCGGTGATGCGATCGATCGCGCGAACGCCGAGCCAGCTTCCGCTGCTGCTGCGCACGATGATCGACGCGCGCACTGCGTTTCGCGCGCTGCTACGCGGACGTCGACGCCTGGGAGCGCGCCTTGGCTGCGCCGGAATGCGATCGCTCGAGCTCGACGTTGTGTGAGAAGACGTACTGCGCGGGACGCTGACTGTCGAGCGGAATTTCCGGCGCCATGGGCCCGTCGGTGCGCACGCCGCGCAGGCTGACGGCGAGCGCCTTCAGCGGATGGCGGACCGAGTCGGTGACCGCCGTTGCCTCGTAGCCGCTGTGCACCATGCAATCCGCGCACTTCTCGTAATTGCCCGTGCCGTAGCTGTCCCAGTCGGTCGTTTCCATCAGCTCGCGAAAGGTCGCCGCGTAGCCTTCCCCGAGCAGGTAACAGGGGCGCTGCCAGCCGAAGACGTTGCGCGTCGGATTGCCCCACGGCGTGCAGCGGTACTCCTGGTTGCCGGCGAGGAAATCGAGGAAGAGGCCCGATTGGCTGAACGACCATGCGCGTCCGCCGCGGCCGCGCCGCAGGATGTTGCGGAACAGTTCCTTGGTGCGCGTTCGCGTGAGGAAGTGCGCCTGGTCGGGCGCGCGCTCGTACGCATAGCCGGGCGAAACCGTCATGCCGTCGATGCCGATCGCTGCGATGTCGTCGAAGAAGCGCGCCACGCGTTCAGGCTCGGCGTTGTTGAACAGCGTGCAGTTGATGTTGACGCGAAAGCCGCGCGCTTTCGCCTCGCGGATCGCGGCGACGGCGCGATCGAACACGCCGTCTTCGCACACCGACTTGTCGTGCATCGACTGGTCGCCGTCGAGATGCACCGACCAGATGAAGTACGGGCTGGGCTCGAACAGCGCGAGCCGCTTTTTCATCAGCAGCGCGTTCGTGCACAGGTAGACGAACTTGCGCCGCGCGACGATGCCGGCGGCGATCGCCGCGATCTCCTTGTGCAGCAGCGGCTCGCCGCCGGCGATCGACACGACAGGGGCGCCGCATTCATCGACCGCCGCGAGGCATTCGTCGACCGAAAGACGCCGATCGAGGATGTCTGTCGGATAATCGATTTTCCCGCAGCCTGCGCAGGCAAGGTTGCAGCGAAACAACGGCTCCAGCATCAGCACCAGTGGATAGCGCCGGTGCCGCGCGAGTTGCTGACGCAGGATGTAAGCGCCGATGCGCGCTTTTTGCAGGAACGGGATCGCCATCGAGGTTCAGGTCCGGTCAGCGTGCGCCGGCGGCTTTCGGCCGCGCGCGCAGCAGTTCGGCCGGAAGTCGAAACTCCACTTTTTCCTCGATTCCCGGCAAGGTCGAGACGTCGACGGGCCCGAGCGCGCCCAATGCGTCGATCACGCCGTCGACCAGCGTTTCGGGCGCCGACGCACCGGCCGTGATGCCGATCACGCCGGCGTCGCGAATCCAGGACAGATCGAGCTCGCTGCCGTCGGCAACCAGGTAGCTCGCAACGCCCGACTCGATGCCGATCTCGCGCAGCCGATTCGAATTGGAACTGTTCTTGGCCCCGACGACGAGAATCACGTCGGCGACCTTTGCAAGCGCGCGCACGGCCGATTGGCGGTTCTGGGTGGCATAGCAGATGTCGTGGATGTCGGGACCGACGATGTCGGTAAAGCGGCGCTTCAGGGCCGCGATGACGCTGCGCGTATCGTCCACGCTGAGCGTCGTCTGTGTCACATATGCGACAGGCGTATCGGTCGCGAGTTCGAGACGGCTCACGTCCTGCTCGTCTTGCACCAGCAGCACCGGTCCTGGCACCTGGCCCATCGTTCCCTCGACTTCGGGATGACCCGCGTGACCGATGAGGATCACCACGCGACCCTGCGCGACGTAGCGCTTGCCCTGGCCATGCACCTTCGCCACGAGCGGGCAGGTTGCATCGAGGACGCGCAGCTCGCGCTTGCGCGCGTCGTCCTCGACAACCCGGGCGACACCATGCGCGCTGAAGATCGTGATCGCGCCGGCGGGAACTTCCGCCAGGTGCTCGACGAAGCGCGCGCCTTTTGCGCGCAGGCTCTCGACGACGTGCCGATTGTGCACAATCTCGTGCCGGACATAGACCGGCGCGCCAAATCGGGCAAGCGCCTCTTCGACGATGTCGATGGCGCGGATCACGCCGGCGCAGAAACCCCGCGGCTGGGCAAGTATCACCCGCATTGGCGCTGCCCGACGAGCGGGAAGGGAGAGGATGAAAGGGTGGAAGACATTCGGATTTCGGCGAGCGTGAGCCTCCATTGTACGTTGGGCGACAAGGCGGCCCGCCGAGGGGTTCGCTGCGGCTGTTCCGCATGAGTCGTCCCGGAGTTGGCGCCGAGCATCGGGATCGGCGCTTGTCGTGGCTCGTGCTGCGCGTGGTATCGGCGTGCATCCGCCGCCCTGCGATCGTGATCGCCGTCGCGGCGCTGCTGTGCGTGGGCGGCTACGCGTACGTCGCCGCGAATTTCGCGATCGACACGGACAGCTCGAAGCTCATTGCCGAAACCGTTCCCTGGCGCCAGCGCGAGCTGGCCTTCGCGGCCGCCTTTCCCCGGCGCGTGGATCTCATCGCCGTCGTCGTCGACGGCGCGACGCCCGAGCTCGCCGAGCAGGCAACCGCGAGCCTCGCCGAGCGGCTTGCGGGCGACGACCGGCACTTTCGCGCGGTGTGGCGCCCCGACGGGGGCCCGTTCTTCGACCGGACGGGCCTGCTGTTCGACTCGACGGACGAAGTGAGACAGACGATGCAGCGCCTCGTTTCGGCGCAGCCGTTGCTCGGGACGCTCGCGGTGGACCCGAGCCTGCGCGGACTGATGGATGCGCTGGCGCTGGTGCTGCAAGGTGTGGCACAGAACCGCGCGCCGGTCGACTCGCTTGTGCAGCCGCTCGATGCGCTCGGCGCGGCCTTCGAAGCCCTCGCCGGCGGAGGAACGCCCGCGTTCTCCTGGCAAGCGCTGTTCACCGGGGAGCCGCCCGAGCCGCGTGCGCTGCGCCGCTTCATTCTCGTGCAGCCGGTTCTCGACTACGGAGCGCTGCAGCCCGGCGAGGCCGCGAGCAGCACCATCCGGCACATGGCGCACGATCTTCGGCTCGATGCCGATTCGCGCGTGCGCGTACGACTCACGGGTTCGGTCCCGCTCGCCGACGAGGAGTTCGCAACACTCGCGGAGGGCGCCGCGCTGAACGCCACGGCGACGATCGTCGCGGTGATCGCATTGTTATGGATCGCGCTGCGCTCGTGGCGGCTGATCGTGGCCGTGCTGCTGAGCCTTGCCGTCGGATTGATCGTCACGGCGGCGTTCGGGCTGTTCGCGTATCGGGCGTTCAACCTGATCTCCATCGCGTTCGCGATTCTCTTCGTCGGCCTCGGCGTCGACTTCGGCATTCAGTTCTGCATGGCGTATCGCGCGCGCCGGCATGCGAGTGGCGAGCTCCACCAGGCGCTGTGCGAGGGCGGCTTCGAGGTCGGCGGTGCGCTCGCGCTCGCAGCCGCTTCCACCGCGGCGGGCTTTCTCGCGTTTCTGCCCACCGATTATCGCGGCGTATCCGAGTTGGGCGTCATTGCCGGCACCGGCATGATCATCGCGTTCCTCGCGAGCATCACGCTGCTGCCGGCGCTTCTCGTGTGGTTGAAGCCCGGCGCGGAGCGCGCCGTGATCGGCTACGCCGCGCTCGCCGGCGTGGACAGGTTGCTCGTGCGCCATCGCCCTCGGATGCTCGCCGTGGCCGCGGCGATCGTCGTGCTGGGACTGGTGCTGCTGCCGCGGTTGCGCTTCGATTTCAACCCGCTGCACCTGCGCAGTCCCGATGCAGAATCCGTCGCCACGCTGCTCGATCTCATGAAGGACGCATCGACGTCGCCCGATACGATCGACGTGCTGACACCTTCGGTGTCCGCCGCGACGGCGTTGGCGCAACGGCTCTCGCAACTGCCCGAAGTCGATCACGCGGTGACGATTGCGAGCTTCGTCCCGGAAGCGCAAACGGAGAAGCTTGCGCTGATCGACGATGCCGCGCTGCTGCTCGAGCCGACGCTCGACCCCGAATCGATCAAGCCGACGCCGAGCGACGCCGAAATCGCACGGGCGATGGCGGACATGGCGCGTACGCTGGACGATGTCCGCGCCGCGCATCCGGGCGGTCCCTTCGCTGCTGCCGCGGAGCGACTGGCGCGTGCGCTGCGCGCGCTCGCGAACGCCACGCCGGCGCAGCGGGCGCATGCGCGCTCGGTGCTGATTCCGGGCCTCCTGACGACGCTCGACCAACTGCGCGCGGCGCTGCAGGCGGCGCCGGTAACGCTCGCGACGCTGCCC
>Ga0105240_10014772_pt1 | contig 10646 bp, 6 predicted proteins | sample KBSC54metaG_FD_80426 | JGI IMG/M metagenome (GOLD analysis project Ga0105240, IMG submission 80426) | Corn rhizosphere microbial communities from Kellogg Biological Station, Michigan, USA - KBS C5-4 metaG | ecosystem: Host-associated > Plants > Roots > Rhizosphere > Soil | place: Michigan, USA...
TAGGACATAGCTTTTCTTAGTTTTTTATTTTCAATAAGTCTAATTATTCTGTCAGCAAACGCCTCAGAATCCCCATATTTAGCGAGAAAACCGGTTATATTATTTTTAATCGAATCTCTCAGTCCAGGAACGTCGGACGCAACAGTAGGTGTTCCGCATGCTGCTGCCTCTATTGTTGTGATACCCCAACCTTCCATAAATGAGGGATTCACAAATACCCATGCTTCTTGCATGAGATTGATTTTCTTTTGATGCGATATAAATCCTGAGAACTTAATTTTATTTTGAATTTTAAGTTTTTCAGCATACTCCATAAGTTTTTTTTTCTCTACACCTTCGCCTGCAATTACAAACTCTGCATTCGGAACTCTTTTAAGTATTTTTGCGGCTGCTTTTACAAAAATGTTCAAACTTTTGTAGTACTGTAACCGCCCTATATAAACAATCAATGGATTCCTACTTTTCTTCCCGGGATGAAATTCTGAAAGATTTACACCATTGTGAATAATTTCCGGCTCCTTTATCGTTAACTTATGCCGCAGAATTTCCTCTTTTGACGAATGCGATACGGTGATTACCTGAACATTCTTATAAACAAATGGCATAAGTTTTGCCTCTAGGAAAGCGGCAATTGATGAGAATGGCCACATTAAACTCTTTCTGAAAACTTCTTGATGAACATGATGTATCAGTAAGAATTTTTTCCTTCTAGTGTATAACGGAGTGAAAAATGGAATCCCATTCTCAGAATCTATGATTACATTATACTTTCCATGAAATTTGAAAAGATAGTAAATTGCTGCCCAAATATATACTGTGTAAAATCCTCCACGGCGGATTATTTGTACCCCGTCAATTTTTTCATTCCTTGGTCTTTTACTGCCGTTCCCTGCAAACACAGTGACAGAATTGCCTTGAGTAACCCAACGCTTTGCAAGTTCTTGTACATAAACCTCGGCGCCACCAGCCCATTTATGTTTTGTGTCCCTCCAATTCAATATGAGGATGTTTAAATTTTCTCCTCGCACAGTCTTTTCTTCAGAAAATAATTCTAAAAACGCAAATATATTATTTTCAAATGCCTTCACATAATTTACTCCGAGATGAAACAACGTTATCAAAACTAAGCTTATAAACCATACAAAAACCATATCTAAAGCAATTACTCCAAGGCTCGCATGATAAATACTAATAACGGTTATTTGTAAAAGGGCCAAAAATACATTTAATGCGGTGAACGTGTAACTTCTTTTTATAAGATAATAGCTGACGAAAACCCTAGAAATTGTATATGCCATCATTCCCAAGGTGAATATACTAAGATATGGAACGATTGTTAAAGCTTTTTTCCCGTAGAGAATTGGAATAGTCACAAAGCCAAACAAACCAAATGAAAGATATCCTACGAGAGAAAGAATTACTGTAGATAAAAGAATAATATAAAGAACATGAGTGGAATCCTTTTTTGCGCCTTCACTTCTACTTATAAGTGGAACTAGAAAAGGCGAGATAAGACCTCCCAAAAAATATACCATTTTTCCAACTAAGGAAAGCAGTGCGTATTTTCCTGCTTCGGTTGGATTCAAATAATGTTTTGCTAATAGAACGTCTAGAGTAAGAAATCCTACTGATGATGCGCCTGTTAATATCGTTGCTAAGAAGAATTTCTTAGAAAATTTTTTAATTGCTTTTTCTGGAGCTTTATGAATTCCAGGACGAATTTGTTTTACAACCAATATCCATGTAAACAAAAAGACGCAAACCATTCCTATGGGAACAGCAGAAAAAGCCCATGCTTTAATCCCCAAATATACAAGCAGCAGAGCGGCTGACATCCTTATGATTGGCTCGAGTAAATTGACTGCGGCAAGTGAGCCGAACATAAATCTTGAAGAGAGGAATCCTCTATCGACTCCATTTGCGAAATTTATCAAAAGTACAATCCCAAAAAAGATGAATATATAAGGATTGTTTGAGTGAAAATAATTCATTAGAATTGGTGTCATTAATATCCAGATTCCTCCAATTAGAAATGAGATTAAAAATGCATTTCTTCGCATGTATTTCCAAAAACTGAAGGCTGCATGATTACCGTACTTACCAATCAAAAATCCTGCTCTGAAGTTTGCTGTTGTAGAAAATGCACTGAATAATACTGAGCCAAAGGAAAGGAAACCTCCAAAAATTCCTATCAATGCAAAATCCTCAAAACTCAATACTCTACCTAAAAATGCGTTATAGAGAAAATTTAAAAAATTCGCAATTACGGATGCTGCAATTAAAGACAACCCTCCAATAAATGTTCTTTTGTTAGCTAAAAGTGAAACAAGTCTGACTTTAAAACTTGTCTTATTAAGCACTTGCGATGATTTTTTAATAAAGAATCTTTTAAATCTTTTCATATTAGAAAAAAAGCGACATACCATAACGAATAGGTATCAGGATTAACCTCGGTAATTTGAATTCCTGTTTCTTTACAGCTTTCTTCTTCACTTTTCCAAGGTGTAAGCCGTGGACTGTTTTTTCCCAATAATGGGGCTTGAACACTAGTTGATAAAGGGCGATAAAGGCCGCGACTGATATCATAAGCCAGTAAAAGGGGATTAGAAAAATGTATTTCATGAGACTCCACTGTTCTCTTTTTGCAACACCTATCATGTAGTAATAAAGGAAAAGGAAATTTCCGAAAACAAGCGATACAGCCGCCATATAAAAAATGGCGCTTGGATACAAAGCCTCAATTTGAGGACCAACATACGCATATAAAGCGAAGTATGCGATGGTCATCACCCACAAGAAGGGATTTATTAAAACGAATGCAATTTTTCCACCTATAATTAGTTGGAAAATAATTGAATGCAACCCCTTCCTCTTTAGCGTGGCGAGATTAAAATCTACCCCGCCATCAGATGCTGAAGATTCTCTAATATGAACGAGGTACGTCTGCATATAACCCTTAATCCAGCGCGAACGTTGTCTAAGCCAATTACCAAATCTGCTATTTGCCTCTTCCAAAGTTACGGAGTCTATAATTGCAGTTTTGAAGCCTTTTCTAAAAAGGCGGACTCCAAGATCAGCATCTTCTGTTACATTAAAAGGGTCCCATCCTTCAACACTTCTAAGATTTTCCGTTTTGAAATGATTACTTGTTCCGCCAAGTGGGATGGTTGTATCAATTGACTGAAGACCAGTAAGTGTCACGTCAAACCACAATGAATATTCAGCTGTAAAGAAACGGGTCAAAAGATTTTGGTTAGGGTTGTAATAATTTAATTTTGCCTGCAAGCAGATTACGTTTTTACCAACCTTTTTAAATCCGAGATACGCTTTCTTAAGTTGCATCACATCAGGAGCATCCTCAGCATCATAGACAACAAGATAATCGCCTTTTGCAAAAGCCAGACCGTAATTACATGCTTTTGGTTTTGTCTTAGGTAGAGAATTTGGAACAACAATTGAACGGACATACGGCGGTAGCTCCATCTGTTCTACAAGAGCTATGGATTCTTGGTCATCTTCCTCAAGAAGCAAAATTACATCGAGTTTATTTTTTGGCCAGGAAAGTTTGGCCATCGATTCGAGGAATGAAGGGATGACACGGCCCTCGCGATACAATGGACAAAGAATTGTATAAACAGGAAGCTCCTTGTCTTGAAGCGCCTCAAGCTCTTTTTTATCAGAAACTATTTCCTGGGGGAATGAAAGACTTTTCATAATCAAATACAAATTGAATAGAACGTCAATAAAGTAAATTGATGACAAGAAAGCGACTACTATCTGAAGTGTCAAAAGTGGTCTTATATATATGCCTAAAGCAACATCTAGCAAAACGAGACCTATCAAAAGCTTTTGGGCTCCGGTAAACGTCTTGAGCGCTGACATGTGGTGCGGCATTGTAGTATGAGTAATGTATTTTTTCCGCTTATACCCTACTCCTGCATTGATCATCTCTCCCTCTTTTTTGGGGGCAATGTGTACCGGATTTACGCGTCTTGCTTTAACACTTAATGCATTAATTCCAATTTCCGCAACGGAATTGATAAAACTTATCTTTGAAACTCCACCGCGTCTTTTTGAGAACGTTATATCTACGCTATCTATGACAAAGCCTGCTTCACGCGAACGGTGTAAAAACTCAAGATCAAACGTCCATGCTGAGCGAGGATTGAATTTTATTGTGTCTACTACCTCTCTTTTGAAGACTTTCATGCCTGCTTGAACATCATGCTTAAACCCAAAGAGCATTTTTCCGAAAGCAAACTTGAAACCACCGTTTAAAAACTTTCTTAGACGGCTATCTTTGTAATTTTTTCTGTTTGCTACGACAACATCAACTTTTGCGAGCTTCTCAAGCATCTCAGGCAAAACTTCAGGTGGATACTGAAGGTCTGCATCAATCATTGCAATGTTGTCAAATTGTGCGTACGCTGCCCCTTCAAAAATTGAATATGCTTTTCCTTTTTTACCCTGTTTGACGTGGAGCGTGACAGGATAAAGAATTGAAATATTCCTAATTATTGTCTGTGTACCGTCTGTTGAGTTATCATCCACAAAAATGAGCTCATATTCTATGCTTGCTCCAGTCAACGCCTCATGCAGGCGTCTCACGAGAGCCTCAATATTTGCCTCCTCGTTGAAGGTTGGAATTATTACAGAAACTGACAAGTTATTTTTTTTCATAATTTATATTTTTGGAATGAAAAACGTGGGATTCTATGAATTTTGAGAGCGAGGATTTTTCAATACGATAATGGCCGCCGAATTCGACAGCCTCAAGTTTTCCGAGCCTAATATACTTATATATAGTGAGCTCTGATAGCTTTAACAAGTGAGAGACATCCTTAACAGTAAGGAAGTCTTCCTTAGAATAATATCTCATAGTTTGGGCAAGAACTGCTATATATATCACATTCCTATAGGTTTGTCAAATGAGAATAGATTATGGGGATGGTCTAAATAATTTGAGTATGGTTTAGTAATATTTACTTATACTAAGTTATTAAGCATCCTATATAGTGAGATTGTGCTTTTACAACTGCGATTGAATACGAGTTATTTTGAGAATCCGAAGATACTTTTGAGGAAACTGATAATTTTTGCGATTAAAGACTCTGTCTTTTGTTTTTGTTCTTCCATTTTCTTCTTTATCTCAGCGCTTTTAGTAGAGTTGTTTTTTGCCGAATTACTGGAATCATCTGAATCCGAGTCAGCTTCTGCATGGACTTCTGTTTTTGAGTTTACTGAGCTTTGGGAGGTCGAGCTTGTTGTGCCTGAACTACTTATATGTATATGGTTTGCACCGTTATCATAATCATAATTGCCGCTTGTCTCCGTACAGTTACCATTTACGCAAACCGTCGACTTACTCCCGCCACCAGTTGTTGTACATTTACCATTTATACAAGTTGTTGTCTCGCCTTCTGTGGAACTTTGAACATTAACACTCGAGCTTGAACCTGAACTATTGTTTGAGATATTTACGCTCGTATCAGCGAGTGCAATAGATGGAAGAAATAAAAAGATAGCAGAAAAAAGTAGCACCTTTTTCATTGTTCAAGAAGGATACAATAAATAATTTATTATGGCAAGCAATTAAAGCCAGTTTGGGCTGATTGTGTCTTAATTATTGTATAAGCTCAAATTAAAACGCGAATACATCTCTATTAAAAACAAAACTCGTCATCGTCTTCCATAGTAGTTTGGGGGCGGAGTATCTGTGGCTCTGCCCTTATGGGCAGTGTTGAGAGATTATAGCACTCGGCCCACTTTAAGGCAACAAGCTGCTATAATTGAACTGAAACAGATATGAACCGCTTAAAAACTGCAAGAAACAATATCATTAATTTTGTAAAAAATCATAAGATGTCGGCCGGGATAATTCTAGTAATTTTTCTAATTTTGCTCTTTTTCCTAAGACCCAAACCGCCAAAACCCGTTGAAACTACAAAGGTCACTCATCAAAATCTGGTCCAAACTGTCTCAATAACCGGGGTTGTCGCAGCTGAAAATGCAGCAAATTTAACCTTTCCATTCGCAGGAAAAATCGCATATCTTCCGTTCAATGAGGGAGACTCAGTTGCTAAGGGTCAAGTAATAGCTTCTCTTGACCCATCAGATCTCCAGGCAAATCTAAGGCAAGCGGAGCAGGATTTCACGGCAGCAAAAGCCGCATCTGAGAAACTATATAATGCCCAGGGTTATCCAACGGCCGAGAGTTTTGACCAGAAAGTAGCAAGGACCGCAGTTGATGCCGCACAAAATAAAGCCTATGACAACGTTGTAAAAGCAAGAAAAGCAATAGCAGACTCATCGCTTATTGCGCCTTTTTCAGGTGTCTTAGTTCGCGAGGATGTAAAAAATGTGGGCGTCAATGTATCTGCAGGGAGTACATGGACTATCATAGACCCTTCGACTCTTGAGTTTAAAATGGAGATAGATGAAGCGGATATTGCAAAAATATCAACAGGACAAAACGTAAATGTTAACCTTGATGCATTTCCGGATGAAACATTAAAACTAACCGTCACGAATATTGATCTTGTAACCCATACAACTTCTAGCGGTGGCAATGCATATTTTGTAAAGGCTAATATGCCGGTTAACACTAAATACAGAATTGGAATGAATGGGAATGCCGATATAATCACAGGCGATTTGCATGACGTGCTAGTCATTCCTTTTGCAAGTGTACAAAATGACAACGAAGTCTATGTTAAAACAGGCAATAAATTTAAGCTTAAGAAAGTAAGATTAGGGCTTGAAAACGATATCTCAGCCGAGGTCCTCTCAGGTCTTACGGAAGGCGATGAGATTGCAACAGACCCAACAAGCGTATCTAAAACAGATATAAAAAATTAAAACTGAAATATAAAAAATACAAATCAAAAATTCAATATTAATTTAGCCTCATCCTATATTTGATATTTAATATGTATATTTACTATTTAATCTTTAATATTTAATATTTTTATGGCGGGCAAATCCGAAATAATAAAACTTGCTGATATCACAAAGGATTATGTCACCGGGGATATTACAACAAATGTCTTAAAAGGTATTTCGATTAATGTTTTAGAGGGTGATTTTATAGCAATAACCGGGCCATCGGGCTCTGGAAAATCAACCCTCATGAACATAATAGGACTTCTTGATGTTCCAACACATGGAAAGTATATTCTAAACGGCACTGACACAACTAATTTCAGCGAGGATGAACTGGCGTTTTTGAGAAATCGCGAAATAGGGTTTGTCTTCCAATCTTTTAATCTTCTGTCACGCTCCTCTACTCTTGAAAACGTAATTCTTCCATCTATTTATGCTGGCTCAAACAAATCAAATAGAACAGCGCGGGCGAGGGAACTTTTGACAAAACTTGGACTTGGTGAAAGATTAAATAACAGGCCTAATCAGTTATCTGGTGGGCAACAGCAACGGGTTGCTATTGCGCGAGCACTCATGAATAATCCGGAGTTAATTCTGGCTGATGAACCCACGGGAAACCTTGATACTAAATCCGGTCAGGACGTTATGAGAATTTTAAAAGAGCTAAATGATGAAGGGAAAACAGTAGTTCTTATTACGCATGAAGCGAATATCGCAGCCCAAGCAAAAAAGACAATCAAAATCATAGACGGTCGAATTGTTAAGTAAATATGGATTTTCAAGAACTGATAACTTTATCAATAAAAGCTCTTGCGGCAAATAAATTGAGGAGTTTTTTAACGACTCTTGGAATTATCATTGGTGTATTCTCAATAATTCTTCTGGTTTCTATTGGCTCAGGACTTCAAGGGTATATCACAAACCAAATCTCTTCTCTTGGACCAAATGTCATTTTTGTTTTGCCAGGAAACTCAGCCGGCCTTGGCGCAATAGTTGCGAATAAACTTACTGTGCAGGATGCTCAAAATCTTGAGAGAAGACTACTTACAACCGCAAAAGTTGCGCCTGAACTCCGGCAGCTTGAAACACTCAAATACAAAAGCCTTAAGACAAAGGGTGCATTTGTATTTGGGACTTCATCCGAATATCCGGTTGTAATTCCAAGTGTCAAAGTTGCGCACGGTTATTTTTTTACCGCCGGACAACAGCGGTCCGGCGCAAAAGTTGTTGTAATTGGCCAAACTGTTTATAGCAAGCTTTTCAACAATAACAATGCACTAGGAAAACGTATTTTTGTAGGCAATAGACAATACACAATTGTTGGAGTTCTTGACAAAATAGGCTCATTTGCGGGAGTTGACGCAGATAATATTGCAGTAATTCCCGTTGAAGTTGCAAGCCAGCAATACGGTATAAACACTATTTCAAGGATAGATATTTCAATCAATTCCCAAGCTTTGCTTCCAACAGTAAAGAGGCAAATTGATCAAACACTGCAAAGACGCCTGACAAGTGATGATTACTCTATCCAAACCGCAGATTCAATAATCTCGACAGTCTCAAATATCACAAATGTTTTGTCAATTGCGCTTGGCGGTATTGCTGGAATTTCTTTACTTGTAGGAGGAATTGGGGTCGCAAACATAATGCTCGTCTCAGTTACTGAAAGGACGCGAGAAATAGGACTCAGAAAAGCATTGGGCGCCAGAAGAAAAGATATTTTGTACCAGTTTTTGCTCGAATCAATATTTTTATCACTCACAGGTGGCCTTATTGGTATAGGTCTGGGACTTGGAGTATCTTATGTTTTAGCCAAATTCTTTGTCTCGGTAGTTACTCCATGGTCTGTTTTTCTTGCATTTGGGTTCTCTGTAGGCATTGGGGTAATTTTTGGAATGGCCCCTGCAATCCGCGCATCCAAATTAAACCCAATAGAGGCGCTGCGATATGAGTAGACCCGGAAGCCTGAATTTGTTGATTAGAATAAACATGAAGACGAATAAAAATTGACAATATTACACTTATTAAGATAAACTAATTTTTATGGAAACAAAGAATATTATCAACCTCACCGTTATAACTTCTGCTATTGTTGTTTTTATACTACTTTTGGCAATTAGGGTTTTTAACATCGCAATTCCAATTTCAATTACAACAAGGACAGAAACGTCAAGTGAACTTTCTGTTGTTGGAGTTGGAAAAGTTGACGTTGTACCTGATACAGCAAATGTATCAGCAGGAATAACCATATCTAATGCAGCAACTGTGGATGAGGCTCAAAGTAAGATCAATGATGTAAATAACAAAATTGTCTCATCACTTACCGCGCTTGGAATAGATAAAGCGGATATAAAAACGAGTGACTACTCTATAAATCCCAACTACAGTTATAACAACGGCCAACAAACCCAGCAGGGATTTAATGCAACCGCAACTGTCACAATTAAGGTTAAGAAGGTAGATCAACTTGGACAAGTTGTGAGCAACGTTACAACAGCTGGAGCAAATCAGGTAAATAACACTACCTACTCTGTTGAAAACCCTGAAAAATATCAGGAAGAGGCTCGAAATATGGCGATACAGAATGCAAAGGACCAAGCACAAAAATTAGCAGGGCAACTTGGTATAAAACTCGGCAAAGTTACAAATATTGTAGAATCAAATCCTGACACGGCAAGGCCTATTGCGTTTGGTGCCGGAGGAGTAATGGATGCGTCAATTAATAAAGCTGTAACTCCAAACCTTGAACCGGGTTCGAATGTCATTACCTCAACCGTTACGCTCTTTTTTGAAAAAGATTAGTCTTCCCTGTTTCACTCTCTCTTGATGATATTCGATTAAATCTGGGTTGAACCCTGTTAAACAGGGGTTGACAATTCAATGCAATTTGAGTCATACTATTAATGTTTTGGGCTACCGTTCAATCTAATTTTAGGTTGAAAGCATCTCGAGAGTTCGCCAATAATTGGTGGACCGGCAACCGTAAGTTTATCGGTGCCACTGCCCTGCAGGATGCGGTCCGCTTAGTTTAAGCGAAGTGGACAAAAACTATGAGAAATTATTTTTTTACCTCAGAATCTGTTTGCGCAGGTCATCCTGATAAAATATCGGACCAGATAAGTGATGCAATTGTTGATGCTGTTCTTGCACAAGACAAAACTGGCAAAGTAGCCATTGAAACACTCGTTACAGAAAACCACGTAGTACTTGCAGGAGAGGTCAACTCCACCGCAAAAATTCCTTTCAAAAAAATTGCCTCTGAGCAAATAAAAAGACTCGGCTATACTATTCCCAAATTAAAGTTTACATACCAATCCCCTATTAGTGTTTTAATTCACGAACAATCTCCTGAGATTGCAGTAGGCGTTGAGAATAAAGGCGCAGGTGATCAAGGGATGATGTTTGGATTTGCTTGTCAGGAAACAAAAGAATTAATGCCATTTCCAATTACTATTGCTCATGCGTTAACTAAAAAAATTGACGAATTACGTGAAACCAAAACTTTGAAATATTTAAGACCTGATGGGAAAAGCCAAGTAACCGTCGAGTACAAAAATGGAAAACCTGTTGGAATAACAAAAGTAGTTATTGCCGTCCCACATAATGAAAATGTTGAAGAACACCAAGTAAAAAGGGATATTTTTGAAAAAGCTGTGAAACCGGTACTTTCTGGTTTTAATTTTAAAGTTGGAATTAAAGATTTAATCCTGAACGGAACCGGAGTGTGGCATTTTTCAGGCCCTGCCGCGGATACTGGTGTAACA
>Ga0105240_10014774_pt1 | contig 10645 bp, 6 predicted proteins | sample KBSC54metaG_FD_80426 | JGI IMG/M metagenome (GOLD analysis project Ga0105240, IMG submission 80426) | Corn rhizosphere microbial communities from Kellogg Biological Station, Michigan, USA - KBS C5-4 metaG | ecosystem: Host-associated > Plants > Roots > Rhizosphere > Soil | place: Michigan, USA...
CTCGGGCAAGACCACGCTGGTCGCGAGCTACATCGAAGCACGCAAGCTACGGTCTGCCTGGTATCACGTTGACGCGGGCGACGACGATCTCGGAACATTTTTCTACTACCTCGCGCAAGCGGCACCGCCCTCGCGACGCAAGCGTGAGACGCCACTCCCGCTGCTGACACCCGATTACCTGGCCGACCTGCCGGGATTCTACCGGCACTTCTTTCGAGCATTTTTCGCCCGCCTGAATGCCCCGGCATCCCTCGTGCTCGATAACTATCACGAGTTGCCGTCAGCTTCGGCGATGCACACCGCCCTTGAATCAGCCGTCGCGGAAGTTCCGCAGGACATCAACGTCATTGCGATAAGTCGCTCCGAGCCTCCACGCAACATGGTCCGACTGAAGAGCGCCGAGCGCATGACCGTCATCGACTGGTCGCAACTGCGGATGACGGCCGCGGAGACCCGGGCCATTGCGTCGGATCGTATCGGTGCCGATGCGCGGATGGCGGAACGGATATTCGAGCTGTCGGACGGCTGGGCGGCGGGCATTGCGTTGGCTTTGCAGCGGATTACACAGCAGCGCGACCCATCCGAGCCGGCCGAGCAGGAAGCGCAGGCGGAGATGTTCGACTATTTTGCTGCGCAGGTGTTGAGTGCAGCGCCCGCGGACATCCAACGGTTTCTGCAGCAGACCGCCCTGTTGCCGACCATGACTGCCGCGACAGCCAACCAGATCAGCCAGCGCGAGGACGCCGAGACGTTACTGGAGGATTTCTACCGCCGCGGATTGTTCATCGATCGGCGCAACCTGCGCCCGACTGTCTATCACTATCACGATCTGTTTCGCGAGTTCCTGCTCTCCGAGCTGGAGCGCTCGGTTTCCGCGGCTGAATTCCGGCGGCTACAATGTCTGGCAGCGGAACTTCTCGAAGGCGCGGGTCAGCAGGATCACGCCATCCGCCTGCACCTCCAGGCCCGTGACTGGCCGGCAGCGACACGACTCATTCTCGCCGCGGCACCCGGACTGGTTGTCCAGGGGCGCGGGGCTTCGCTACGTGATTGGATCAACGCTCTGCCGCCCGAAGCGGCCGAAGATCCCTGGATTTCTTTCTGGTCGGGGGCGGCCATCGCACGCATCGCCCCTACCGAGGCACGCCCCTGCTTCGAGCACGCCTTCCGGATATTCGCGGAGCGATCCGACAACACCGCACAGCGGACCGCCTGTACCGAAATCATGGTCGGCTACATGCACGAGTTCGCCAACCTCGCCCCGTTGGACGAATGGCTCGCACATCTGCAGCGGCTGCTGGCCTCGAACCCATTGTTCCCCTCGCCTGCCGCGGAACTGCAGGCACGGACTGCGGAATTGTTCGCGCTGAGCTTCCGCCAGCCTCGACCAGTTGAGCTCGAAACATGTATCGCGCGGGTGCAGGAGTTGCTGACAGCGGACGTCCCGCCGGACATTGCCGCTCTCGCCGCGGGCAGCCTGCTGATGCACCTTTACGTGATGGCTGACTTGAATGCGTGCGAGCGAGTGGCTGCGCGCATTCGAGCATTGCACGAAAACGCGAGCCTGACGCCCGTGTCCCGTGCTTTGGGTATGTTGCAACTGGGTCATGCTGCTGTACGTAGCGGCGATACGCCCGGATCCGAGCAACTTCTGCGCCAAGCGTTGGAAATTGGTGCCCAACATGCAGTCGGGCTCCCGACAGTGTACGTTTACAGTCACCTCGGTCTCGCGTTTTGCGCGCTCGCCCGAGGTGACCCGGTCGAAGCCGATGCGCATCGCAAGAAGCTCGAGCAATACTGGATACCGAGCAGGAAGATTGACGGCGCCGCAACGCTGCGACTGCAGTACTGGATTGCCTGTCACCGCGCGCAGTGGGACATGGCGCTGGAGATCGCCCGCCGGCATCAACGGGCGGCTCACGACAGCGGCGTCTTCATGCTGTCATTCGAATCCAACATTCTGCTCGCGATCGTCTGCGCTCAAACGAATCGCGAGGCCGAATGCATGGAGGCGCTCCGCCCCATACGCGAGAAGCTGTCCGGCACAGCGTACGCGCATTTCGCCTACGAGGTCGACCTGGTCGAAGCATACAGGGCGCTGCTGAGCGGCGACACTGCGACTTGTCACGCGAGGCTGCGTACTGGCCTGCCCCCCAGCAAAGTCGACCAGGGATTATTTCTATTACGCATGCAACCGTTGATTCTGTCGCGACTGGCTTCCGAGGCACTCTCGGCAGGTATCGAGTCGGACTATGTCGTCGAGATGGTGCGGAGACTGAAGCTTCCGCCGCCAGCGGGCGCTGCCGCGCAGTGGCCCTGGTCATTGAAGGTTTTCACGCTCGGGCGCTTTGAAGTGTTGCGCGATGGGCAGCCGCTCGAGTTCTCGCGCAAGGCACCGAAGAAGACGCTTGCGCTCCTCAAAGCCATCATCGCGTTCGGCAGCCGCAACGTACGCGAGCAATTACTGTTGGACACGTTCTGGTCCGATGAGGAGGGAGACGTCGCATCACGCTCGCTGACCGCAGCCTTGCACCGCTTGCGCAGCCTCCTGGGAGACAATGATGTCATCCAACAGATCGGTGGCAAGCTGTCACTCGATACCACTCGAGTCTGGGTAGACACCTGGGCCTTCGAGAAGCTGGTTGGAGACTCGAGCCCGCGCGGGGCCGGGGAATTGTTAGGTCTCTATCGTGGTGCGTTCCTGACGGAGGACGAAGGCGAGCCCTGGTCGGTAACGCTGCGCGAACGCCTGCGCGGCAAGTTCATCCATGCCCTGGCTGAAGTGGCCAAGCGCCTCGAGCGGGAGGGTGAGTATGAACGGGCCGTCGAATGCTACCTGCGTGGACTGGATGCCGATCCGGCCATCGAGGAGTTCTACCAGGGGCTGATGCGCTGTTACGCGAGGTTGGACCGCAAGAGCGAGGCGATCGCGGCCTATCAACGGCTCAGGAAGATGTTGTCCATTCTCCTGGCGCTCAAGCCCTCCCCCACCACGGAAAAGCTGTACGAGTCGCTGCGCTTCAGCGACGGGTTCGCCGATAAGTAAGTAATAAATGGCGGGGTGCCCCGCAAGCTGCCTCCATCAAACGGAGGCACTTGCCCATGAGAACCGAACTCCCCGCGATTGTGACGGCCTGCGGGCTCCTGCTCGCCGGGTGCGCGGCGCAGCCCGCCACCCATAAATCAAGCGAAATCAAGCCTTTAGCGCACTACGGCACCACTCAGTCGTTCGCTGCCCCGACACGCTCGTGGCCCGAGTCGGCCTGGTGGAAAGCCTACGGTGACCCGCAGTTGGACCAGCTCATCCACGAGGCGCTCGCCGATTCACCGAGCATCGCCTCCGCACGAGCCCGATTGCAGCACGCAGCAGCGGCGGTCCAGGTACAGCGCTCCGCCGGGATGCCGCAGATCAGCGCCAACTCCTCCATCACGGAGCAGAAGCAAAGCTACAACTACCTGACCCCTCCGCAGATCACGCCGCAAGGCTGGAATGACTACGGCCGCGCCTCTCTCGATCTGTCGTGGGAGCTCGACTTCTGGGGTAAAAATCGCGCCGCGTTGGCGGCTGCGACCTCGGAAGCGTACGCCGCTCGTGCTGATGCCGCCCAAGCCGCTCTCGTACTCTCGACGGCTGTCGCCTCCGGGTATGCCGAGCTCGCTCACCAATACGCGCTGCTCGACACGGCCAAATCCGCCCTGCTGGTACGTACCCGGACCGCGGAGTTGTTCCGCAAGCGCTTGGAAAACGGCCTGGAGACCTTGGGCAGCGTACGGCAAGTGGAGGCCCGCCGCGCGGCGGCTGAGGCGGACGTCCTTGCCATCCAGGAGCAGATCGCACTGCAGCAGAACCGGATTGCGGCCCTCCTCGGCGCGGGCCCGGACCGGGGTCTTGCGATGACCCGGCCGGGTGTCGACCTCAACCAACCGTTCGGGTTGCCCTCGCAGTTGTCACTCGATCTGTTGGGACGCCGGCCCGACGTCGTTGCTGCCCGGCTGCGGGGCGATGCGGCTGCCAGGCGCATCAAGGTAGCTCGCGCCGCCTTTTACCCGAACGTCAATCTGACTGCCTTCATCGGCATGCAGGCGTTCGGGCTGGAGATGCTGACTTCGCACGGGTCCCTCACAGGCAGTGCGGGGCCGGCAATCTCGCTGCCGATATTCAACGGCGGCCGCCTCCGGGGACAGTTGCACGGCGCTGAAGCTGACTACGCCGAAGCCGTCGCCAATTATGACCGTACGGTCGTGCAAGCCTTGCAGGAAGTTGCCGATGCCGCAGTGAGTCAGAAAGCGTTGGGCGCGCAGAGTGCCAGGACACGCGATGCCGTCGCTGCGGCCCGCGAGGCATGGCAGATCCAGAGCAACCGCTACGACGGAGGGCTCGCGACCTATCTGGAAGTCCTGAGTGCCGAGGACTACCTGCTTTCCAACCTGCGCACCCTCGCTGACCTGCAAGCACGTGCCTTCTCACTCGACGTAGCCCTGGTCCGCGCACTCGGCGGCGGTTATTCGACGAACTCATCCAACCAACCTTGAGGAGCCTGTCATGACCCAGATGAAACCAGAAGTCTTTCGTGCCGCCGACGCTCAACTGGATGCGCGCAATAAACTGCGACGCAAGCGGCTCTTTGCTGCCCTGGCGGGCACTGTCGCCGTGTCCGCGCTCGGGTACGGGACGTATACATACGTCCACGCGTCGCGGTTCATCTCCACGGACGACGCCTATACGGCTGCCGAGACAGCCCAGGTCACCCCCGCGGTCAGCGGGATTGTGCGCGAGGTGTTGGCTGCCGACACCCAGACGGTCAGACGAGGCGACGTGCTGGTCGTACTCGACAACACCGATGCGCGCCTGGCGTTAGATCAAGCGGAGGCGGAGTTGGGCCGCGCAGAGCGGCGCGTGCGTGGCTTCGTGGCCAACGATGACAGCCTGGCCGCCCAGATCTCCGCACGCGCTTCGGAGAAAAAGCGTGCTGCAGCCCAACTGGCAGCGGCCACGGCCGATCTGGAGCGGGCGAAAATCGACCTGTCCAGGCGCGAAGCCCTTGCCAACTCCGGCTCAGTCTCCGGTGAGGAGCTCACCAAGGCACGCAACGCGTTCGAGACGGCTCGCGCGAACCTGGAGGCGGCGCAAGCAGCACAGGAGCAGGCGCAGGCCAATCATTTCGTGGCGATCGGCTCGCGTGAAGCCAATGCCGTGCTCATTGCCAACACAACCGAGGACACGAACCCCGAGGTTGTGCTGGCGCGGGCGCGACGCGACCAGGCCAAGGTCAACCTGGAGCGCACCGTCATACGTGCGCCGCTCGACGGAGTCGTCGCCAGGCGTTCGGTTCAGTTAGGGCAACAGGTGCAGGCCGGTGCCGCATTGTTATCGATCGTGCCGGTCACGAAGGTCCATGTCGATGCGAACTTCAAGGAAGTGCAGCTCGAGCGAGTGAGGATCGGTCAGCCGGTCAAGCTGGTCTCGGATGTCTACGGGCGCTCGATTCCGTATCACGGCAAGGTGATCGGACTCTCAGGTGGCACCGGGTCGGCATTTGCCACGATTCCGGCGCAGAACGCGACCGGCAACTGGATCAAGGTCGTGCAGCGGGTGCCGGTCAGAATCGAGATCGAGGCCCCGGAGCTGCTCGAGCGACCTTTACAGGTCGGCCTCTCGATGACCGCCACCATCGACACGCGGCAATTCAACTGAGGGAAACCGGTCATGCATTCCCAAGACAGCTCGGTCGGGGCGCTCCAGGCGCCCCTGCAAAACGGGAAGCTCTGGCTCGCGGCGGTGTTGCTCGCCGCGGCCAACTTCATAGCCGTTCTCGACATGACGATTGCGAACGTCTCTGTGCCCAACATTGCGGGAAGCCTGGGCATCAGCAGCAGCCAGGGCACATGGGTCATCACCTCGTACTCCGTTGCCGAGGCGATCATCGTGCCCCTGACAGGTTGGCTGGCCGGGCGCTTCGGGGCCGTGCGCGTTTTCACGGTCGCCATGACTCTCTTTGGTATGTTTTCGGCCTTTTGCGGCCTCAGCAATTCACTGGGGCTGCTGGTGTTCGGCCGGGTGATGCAGGGCCTTTCCGGCGGCTCGTTGATTCCGCTGTCGCAGACATTGCTGATGCGCATTTTTCCGCGCGAGAAAGCACCCGCTGCCATGGCACTCTGGGCTATGACGACGCTGATAGCGCCGGTGCTCGGTCCCATCCTCGGCGGTTGGTTGTGCGACCAATACTCCTGGCCCGTCATATTTTTCATCAACGTCCCCCTGGCCTTTATCTGCAGCCCGATCGCCTGGCGCATGCTCAAGCGCTACGAGCAGGCACTCGTGCGCGCGCCCATCGATACGGTCGGTCTCTTTCTCTTGGTCGTGTTCGTCGGGTCACTGCAGCTCATGTTGGACCTGGGGAAGGATCGCGACTGGTTCGAGTCGACCGAGATCTGCCTGCTGGCTGTGCTCGCCATCATAGGGTTTGCGTGCTTCCTCATCTGGGAGTTCACGGAGCGGCATCCCATCGTCGATCTGCGCGTCTTCCGGCATAGGGGCTTCACGACGAGCGTCGTGACGATCACTTTCGGGTTTGGCGCGATGTTTGCAACCAACGTACTGACACCGCTGTGGCTACAGAGTTACATGGGATACACGGCCACGTGGGCCGGGCTTGCAACAGCCTGGTGTGGCGTGCTCGCAGTCGTCGCCGCGCCCATTGCCGGCCGGTCGATCGCCAAGATCGATCCCCGCCGACTGGTGTTCGGCGGGTTGTCGTGGTTGGCGATCGTCACGCTGCTGCGTACCGTCGCCACGACTGACATGACTTACTGGCAGATAGCGGGTCCCTTGATTGCGATGGGCGTCGGGCTGCCGTTCTTTTTCGTTCCGCTCACCGCCCTGGCGCTCGGTAGCGTGGAGGAGCACGAGACCGCTTCGGCATCGGGTCTGCAGAACTTCCTCCGTACACTCGCGGGAGCTGTGGCTACGTCCGTCGTGACTACCTCCTGGGAGGACAAGACCAGCGTGATCCATGCGGAGCTCGTCGGCTCACTCGACCGCTCGGGCGAGACGGCGCGGGCACTGGGTGCCTCAGGAATGACACCCGAGATGGTCAACAACATGCTGGATCGAATGCTCCAGGGGCAGAGCGTCATGCTCGCGACGAACGAGGTGATGTGGACGGCGGGTATTGTGTTCATGTTGTCCGCCTGTCTCATCTGGCTGGCACCCAAGCCGGCGCGCGTCGTGGATATGACTCAGGCGGGCCATTGATGAAATCCCAACTCCGTAATCGCGAGCCGCAGACCTACATCGTGCGCGTCTATCGACGCGGCGCCGGGGGCCGCATCGGGCATGTCGAGGAGGTGCGCACCGGCGCGGTTCGACCTTTCAGGTCGGCCGCGACACTCTGGCAGGCGATCCGGTGCGGACCTTCCCGAAAAATATAGAGTCAGGCGCGCCAGATACCGGCCGCTGCCGTACGGCGAGCGTAGTCGGCGAAGTCCCGCGCCGGACGGCCGACGCCGTGAGCGGTCAAGCGAAAGCACTGACCGCGCCAGGCCCGAGTTGCTCGACAAGTCCACTCTCATGGCCGCGATCTGGCCAAAGGTGGTCGTCGAGGAAAACAATCTCAATCAGCACATCTCGGCGCTGCGGCGCGTCCTGGGTGAGCGCCCGGAGGAACACCGGTTCCTCGTAACCGTGCCGGGTCGAGGATATCGGTTTGTGGCACCGGTGCGCGCGATTGTGGAGGAGTCGCCGATGCCGCTGGCGGACGTGCCGGGGGGCGCGGCTGCCGTTGTCCGCGCTGCCGCTCCTGCCTCCGTCGGAGCGACGCGCGCCCGAAAGGCGCTTTGGCTGTGGATTGCTGCGGCCGGGGTCATTCTGCTGGGTAGCCTGCTCTGGTACGGCTACCACGTTTCACGGAGCCGCAGCGCGGCCGCCGCGAAGCCGACATCGATCCTGGTTGCTCCCATCCATAAGCCGAGGCTCGCGATACTGCCTTTCCAGAACCTCAGCCCCGAACCCGATAACGCTTTTTTCGCTGACGGTCTTCACGAGGAGATCGTGAGTACCATCGCGGAGCACGACCCTGGCATCGAAGTCATCTCGCGCAGCACGATGATGACCTACCGCTCCGGACCACCCAAACCGCTGGCGACCGTAGCGCGTGAGCTGAGGGCTTCGCATCTGATCGAAGGATCCGTACGGCGTGACGGAAGCAGGATTCGTCTCACCCTGAAACTCATCGATGCGCGCACGGACGGACATATCTGGTCGGCCAGTTATGACCGCACGTTGGCGGATACGCTCACCCTCGAATCGCAGGTCGCCGAGCAGATTGCCGCCCAACTGCCAGCCCAGATCACCCGCGTGGAACATGAGCCCTTCGTGCCGATCCGCGACACGGAAGCCTTCGATCTCTATCTCAAGGGCGTGCTCGCCTTGCGGACCTTCGAAGGGGACCCGGACGCCTTCAAACACCTCGAAGAGTTGTTCGCGGGCGCGATTGCCCGCCAACCGGATTTCGCCCGGGCGTATGCGCAGCGTGCCATCGCGCGCACGACCATGTTCATTTCGAGCCAGGATACGAGCGAGGCGTTTGTCAGCCGGATCCGGTCCGATCTCAATGCCGCCCGGCGCCTCGCGCCGCAGGATCCACTCGTCCTCGGCGCGACCGGCTACCTGCTCACGTGTGAGAACGACACTTCCGGCGCGCTGGAAGCCTTCGCGGCGGCAGAGAAAGCGGGAATCACCCAAGCCGAATTGTTGATTGCCAAAGTTCATCTGCTATTGCGCCGCTCGCGCATCGCGGAAGTCAACGCAACCATTCAACGTATGCTGGCGCTCGATCCCGGTGACCCCATGGTCGCTCACATGGCGGCCTACCACCTCTACCGGGCGCAGCAGCCGGTGGACGCACTACGGGCAGCCGAGTATCTCCGGAGCGCCTACCCGGAATGGTACGACGCCATGCGCTCCTACTTCCTGATTGATTTTTCCGGGCGCACAGAGGCGCTGCATGCCTACCTCGAGCGCTATGCGCCCATCAGCGGACCTGTGTGGAACGGACTTTCCATGATCGAGTACTTCACCCTGTTGCGATACGAACATCGCTACGCGGATCTGCGAGCGCTGCTCAACCGGGTGCCCATTGCGAGCGGCCTCTATTTCACAGGGACGGACTATGGCCCGGTAGGACCCACACCGACGGCGTTACTACGCGGCTGGAACGACCTGTTGCTGGCGGATCGGACGACCGCGGCCCGAGATGGACATGGCGTATTGCAATTCGTGCAAGCGCAGGCCCGTTCCAACTGGAACCACGTGTATCTCGACACGCTGGCGGCCGCCGCCTACCTTTTTACAGGCGATTGCGAACGCGCCCGAGCGGCCGGTGAGTCCGCTCTCAACGGCGTCTCTCGCGACGACAACGCCGTGATCTGGAACACTACCGCGATGGACATCGCTCATGTCAGAGCGTGGTGCGCGGATACGGAGGGCGCCATCAACCTTCTGCGCCAGTTATCGGGCGGCAGGCCCGGCGTCGGACCCGCGACGATTACGCGCGATCCCTTGTTGACTGTGCCGCTCGGCAGCGTGCCGTCATACCAGGTACTGAGCGGACAACTGGAACGGACTATCCGGGAAACGAAGCTTGAATAGCGCGGCGTGGAAGGAAACGAGCGGGCCGGGCGCCAGCCTGATTCTAGGTGTCCGCCCACTGCCGGAGAAGGTTGTGATAAACGCCGGCGAGGCGAACGCAGGCGTCGTGATCGGCGCCGGTGCGGCCCAGTTGTTGGAGCGCGTTGTCGAGCTCGAGGAGGATGGAGCGTTGCGTCTCGTCCCGGACCATACTTTGAATCCAGAAGAACGCAGCAATACGTGCGCCTCGGGTGACGGGCATGACACGGTGGACGGTGCCACCGCTGTACAACACCATGTCCCCGGCAGTGAGCTTGACGCGTGTCTCCTGGCCACCCTCGCCGATGACGAGCTCGCCGCCATCATATTCATTGGGATCGGTCAGAAAAACGGTAGCGGAGAGATCAGTACGTACGCGAAACGGCGAGCCTGCTACGGGGCGCACCGCACCATCAATGTGCCCCCCGTACGCCTGGCCACCCGCATAGCGGTTGAACAGCGGCGGTAGAACCCTCGCGGGTAATGCAGCCGCAATGAACTGTTGGTTCTTGTCCAGCTCATCCAGTATCACGTTGCCGAGGCGTCGGGCGAGCGGATGCCCCTCGGGGAGCTGCTCGTTGTTCTTGGTGCGGCTCGAGAGATATCCGGCGGTCGCTCGACCATCCGCCCATTCCGCGGTCTCGAGTGCTTTGAGGAACTCGGCGACCTGAGCCGCGCTCAGGATATGGGGGATGGTCAGCAGCATGCCTCAGAAACGGACCGACAAGGTCAGCAGTGCGGTGCGGCCAGGGCCCGGCACCACGTGGAAGAAGTGGAGCTGGTCGTAATAATACCTGTTCGTCAGATTATTCCCATTGAGCTGCAGGGCGACGTTCGGCGTAAAGGCATATTTGGCCATGGCGTCGAACGTCCAGAAGCCCGACACCGTTTTGATCGGCGGCACGTTCTGGGTGTACTGCGATGACACGAACCGCCCGCCACCACCAACCTCGAACCGAGGCACGATCTCGTACACAG
>Ga0105240_10014775_pt1 | contig 10645 bp, 8 predicted proteins | sample KBSC54metaG_FD_80426 | JGI IMG/M metagenome (GOLD analysis project Ga0105240, IMG submission 80426) | Corn rhizosphere microbial communities from Kellogg Biological Station, Michigan, USA - KBS C5-4 metaG | ecosystem: Host-associated > Plants > Roots > Rhizosphere > Soil | place: Michigan, USA...
AACGAAGGAATAACGGTGAGGTCGAAGTCGATGCAGCCCCCGAATTAAGCCGCAGATTTTCGCAGATGAACGCGGATCAGATCCGCGTTCATCTGCGAAAATGTGCGGCGAAAATTAACGTCTCGAATACACGTAGAACAGTCCCGCCATTATCAGTAAAATCAAAATCTCCATGAAGACGAAGAAGCTAAAGACAAAATCGCCTTCGTCGGTTATCGAGTTAGAGTAAGCAACGTAAGTTCCCATCAGCAGCCCGCCGATTATCCAAATCAACTTACGCTTCTTATCCCACACTACTTCAACAACCCGGATAACCAGTGCATCAAGTTCAGTGCGTATTGCCTGTCGTCGGTGCCCGGCACATTCATTCCCATGCGACGGTTCTCCGGTCCAGAGACCTGCGCGGACAGCATTGCAGCTTCACCCTGGACCACCACGCGCCCTTTCCCGAATTTCAAAGCGAGGGCTTGAGCGCGTCCGGCTGCTGACACGGACGTTTGTGACTGAGGGTTGGGCAGGTCGGTGGCTGTGTCTGACAGCTTGAGAATGGCGACGCTGTCTTTCGGTCCTGTAAACGACTGGCCGGTAAAACTCCGCAACAGGTTGAGACGCTCTTTTTCTCCGCGGCCTTCGACGATGGAATGATTTCCGAGGAGTTTATTCTCGCGAGAGAAGATCAGGTGCGAGGGAGATCCCGCAACTGAGTTCTCCTTGTCGAGCGTGTAGCCCTTGCTCGACTCGACTCCGAAGCTGCTCGCCAGCGCCGCCGCGGCGCCGCCAAACGGAGCGTGGTCGGCGATCAGGAGCAACGAGCCGCCGCCTTTAATCCAATCGTGTACGGCTGCGATCTCTTCTTCAGTAAAGGCTGATTTATCTGCACCGTCTTCGTCGTCCTCTTCGGCGCCGAGCGCATTCGCGATCACGAGAATTTTGTAACTGCTGAGCGTGGCTTTGGTGAACGGCAGGCGATTGCGAACGACGCGATAACCGTCGTTCATCATCAGGTCGACGAATGGTTTGTAGCGGCCTTCGGCGGTGTGAAAGTTGTGATGAGCCTCATCAAACATCACACGCGGACCTTCTTTCTTGTAAGCCGGATTCTCGACGGATGTGTTGAACTCCGGATCCGGGCGCTGTTGGGCAAAAGCGCTCGGCGTTAACAAAAGCAGTACAAAGATTACACGGATGATCATTTCAGCTTCGACAAACGCTCGGCGGCGCGATTGAGCGTCTCGTCTTTCTTGCAGAAACAGAACCTGACCTGCTGCGCGCCATCCACAGGGTTGCTGTAAAAGCTCGATCCCGGAACACAAGCGACGCCAACCTCGCGGATCAAGTGCCGCGTAAACTCGACGTCATCCGAGAACCCAAATCGAGAGATGTCAGTCATGATGTAGTACGCACCGTCTGGAACAAAAGTCTTGAATCCCGATTGCTCGAGCACCGGCAACAGCATATCTCGCCGCGCCTCATATTCACGCTGCAACGTGTCGTAATACTCCTGCGGCAGCGACAACGCGTAAGCGCCCGCCGCTTGCAACGGCGCAGCGGCGCCAACTGTTAAAAAGTCGTGGACTTTGCGTATCGCGCCCGTGATTTCCGGCGGCGCGATGCAGTAACCAACGCGCCAGCCCGGCACCGAATACGTTTTCGACATCGAGTTGACGACGACAGTTCGCTCCTTCATGCCGTCGAGCTGGGCCATCGAGATGTGTCTGATGTCGGCGCCGTCACGCGGGTAGAGGATGTGTTCGTAGATTTCGTCCGTGAAGCAGAGGGCGTCGTATTCCTGGCACAGGCCTGCGATAAACTCCATCTCGTCGCGGCTGAAAACTTTTCCGGTCGGATTATTCGGAGTGCAAACGATGATTGCTTTCGTCTTCTTGTTGAACGTCGCTCGCAACTCGTCGCGATCGAAGTTCCAGTCGGGCGCTCGCAGCGGCACGTATCGCGGTTGTGCGTCGGAGAGGATCGCATCCGGTGCATAGTTCTCGTAAAACGGTTCGAAGACGATGACCTCTTCACCCGGATCGACAGTCGCCATCATCGCGGCGATCATGCCCTCGGTGGAACCACATGTGACTGTAATCTCTCGTTCCGGATCAATCTCGATGCCGAGGTAGCCTTGCGTCTTCCGAGCGATAGCGTCGCGGAAATCTTTTGCGCCCCAGGTAATCGCGTATTGATTGACGTCCGCGTCAATCGCTTCCATTGCCTTTTGCTTGATGTCTTCGGGGGCGGAAAAATCAGGGAAACCCTGCGACAGATTGACGGCGCCATACTTCAACGCCTCGCGCGTCATCTCCCGAATCACAGACTCGGTAAACGAACTCGCCTTCCTGGACACGTAACTTGTTTTGGAGGCTATTGGACTAGTCATTTTCTCTCTGCGAGAAGGTATCACAAAACGGGGTTTAAGGAATGATCTGTTCGCCGGCGGCTTCTCGCTTGAGCTGTTCGAGGATGGAGCGAATCGCTGCGGCATAGCTGCCGTTTGGCGCTAACTCCAGATATTTCTCGTAGGCCGCCACAGCTTCTTTAGGCTTCTCGATTTTTTCGTACGCTGCGCCGAGCATTTGATAGATCACGGGCTCGCTGTCAGAAAGTTGAGCGATTGCTTTTCGATATTCGGCGACGGCTTGTTCGACCTGCCCTTTGTCTTCGTAGACCTTCGCCAGTCCCACGTAAGCCTCGGGTTGAAACCCGGCAGCTTCTCGGATCGCTCGACGAAAAGAAGCGATCGCTTCCCGGTCAAACGCCTCCTCGCGATAGATGCGGCCTTCGACTGCTGACGCTTCTGGATACGAAGGTCTGGCACGTCGAGCCGCATCGATCTCTGCGTGCGCGTCTTTGAACTCGTTGAGGTCGAGAAGTATGCGCGCGAGTCCGACACGAGCGGTGGGAAATGCGGGTCGCAACTTGATCGCTTCGCGATAGAGGTCAGCCGCGTTCTGTCGTGCTGTGTCGTCGCGTGCTTTTTCGCGTGCGGCCTCGGCTTCCTGGAATCGAAGTTCTGCCTGGTCGGTTGTCGTTACCAGTTTGACGGCGAGGGTGCGGCGGCCAGGGAGAAGCGGGACAGCAGTCTCTTTGAAACCACTCGCGCGCACACGAACTGTGTGACGACCAGCCGATACTTTCGCGAGCGACAGTTTTCCGGAAGCGTCAGTTGTTCCGCGCCTGATTTCGTCGATCCAGATTATGGCGTTGGGTTCAGTGGTGATTACTAGCTGTGTTTGCGCGTTGATCGCCACAGACACAAAAAGCAAGAACGCGAGCGATAGTAAAGCCTTCATGATTACTTCGAGCTGCAGTAAGGTTTTACAGGATTTACATGATTATGCAGGATTATCATGTAATCCTGTCTAATCACGTAAATCCTGTGAAGCTACTCTTCCGCTCCACCACCAGTCACGCGCCGCTTCCGCACACCTGGATTCGCTTCGACGACGCGCGCACCAACCTCGGGCCGGAAATTTCCCTTGTCATCATACAGCCGCAGATACTGCAAGCGGTTTCTCACCACGCCCTGGATGTATCCGCGCGTTTCTTTGAACGGAACCGCCTCCGCCCACTCGTCGATCTCAAAGGGCAACGAAGCCTTCCATTGCACCGCTCGATTTGGACCAGCGTTGTATGCGGCTGCCACATACTCGATGCGGCCAAACTTGTCGATCTGATCGCGCAGGTAGGCAGTGCCCAGTTGAATGTTCAAACGCGGCTCATAGAGCGACTCGGCAGTTATCTCACGACTGAGACCGTATTTTCGCGCCGTCAGACGTCCCGTCGGCACCAGCACTTGCATCAGCCCGTACGCAGCAGCGGAAGAACGAGCGCGCGTGGTGAAGATCGTCTCCTGACGTATCAAACCGGCGACTTGATAGGGATCGAGATTCCTCGCCTTTGATTCCTGAACGATGATGTCCCAGTACGCGAGCGGATAAAAGACGTCCCACTGCTCGCGCGTCATCTCCTCCGGCTTCATCTGCGAATAGTCAGGAAAGCTGCGTCGGAGCGCATTCAACGCGCGAACGTTTTCCTCATCCGAGCGATAGATTCTCGCGATTGCCAGGTTGACTTTTGGACTATCGGGCGCCTTCTCGCCGGCCTTAGCGAGTTCCTGTTGAGCGGCATCGTCAAGACCGATGTTCGACAACTGATCGGCCTTGATGATTCGAGCTTCTTCTTCGGGTCCCACTGTTTCTTCAGCAACAGTGACTGTCTTTAGATTGGCTACAGCACGCGCGATGATCGAATCGTCGGGGAAAGTCTTCGCGAGCGTGGTTCGACTGATGACGTCCAATCGTTGTTTGGCGAGATAGCCATACCAGTTTGCGTCGTAGCGCGCCTGCATTCCCTCGTAAAGGGCGCGCGCTTCGGCGAGTTTGCCTGCCTTTTCAGAATCACGTCCGGCCCAGTAGCCGGCGCGTCCACGATTATCGGTGTTCCGATCGGCGTAAAACGCGAGATGCTCGGTGAGCATGCGCGACGATTCGCTGTAGTTCTTCGCTTCGTGCGCTTCCCACGCGAGATCAAATTGCGCCTGGGCCACTTCGATTGAATTCGAGAATCCATTCACAGCGGCGCGCAGGAAATACAAAGCGTCCGCCTGGTTCTTTGCGTCCTCCGCGATCTGGCCCACGGCGACGAATGCTCTCGGAGTGAAGTTGCTATTCGGGAATGTTCGACGCAACTCTTCGGCAGTCGCTCTAGCCTGTTCCCACTGTCGCGCGCGAGCGTAAGTTTGCGCAAGATAGAAGAGCGCCTCTGCTCTTGTCTCTCCTGCGGAGGTTGGAACAGCGGTCAGCGCCGCCACGGCGTCTGGTGTTTTTCTCACGCTGTACGCAGCGATGCCGCGGCGCAGTTGATTCTCGGTTGTGGCGGTAGGCGGAAACTTTGCGAACGCCTCGCTATATGCTGCTAGTGCGTCAGTAAACTTTTTCGCCGAGTACAGTCGATCGGCGCGTGTCATCGCTTCTTCGACAGTTGCAGGCGAGAGGGTCGAGCCGAGTTTCGGGATCGCGGTTGCGGCTTCGGCGCTCTCAGCCGACGCAGGCGCGAAGAAATACAGTCGACGATACGAGGAGAGAGCGCGTGTTTGATCCGCTGCCTGCTCGTAAGCTTTTGCGGCTGCGAGCAGAGCGGCTGCGTCATCCGCTTGCGTAAGATCCTTGAGGAGCAGCGGGACGGCTGCGGCGTCGCCACTTTTCGTCATCAAATCGGCAGCCCTGAGCGCCGCGTCGCGGGCGCGCAAAGAGGTCGGATGCTCCTGCATCAACTGCTGATAAACGGCCCGTGCCTCCGGCGTCTTTCCAGCTTGTTCGAGTGCGCCCGCCCGCAGGAACAGAGCATAGTCCTGGATCGACGTGTACTCGCTGATGAATTTTGAATCGAGTAAAGACGCGGCGCCAGCGAAATCTCTGGCGTTGATTTTGATCCGTGCGCGCAGGATTCGCGCAAGCGCGGCCGCTTTGGAGCGTGGAAACTGGTTCTCGATTTCGGCGACGACGGTTTCAGACGGCAACGTGTCGTTGCGCGTCATGTTGCGCAAACTATCGAGCGCTCTTTGTTCTCCGGGAGTTTGCGGGCGAGTCAGACAGCTCGCGCTCATGAGGAACGGCAGTGACGCAACAGCAAGCAGCGCAACACCGATGAAGATAAAAACTAAGCGATGTTTCGCCATTTGAACTTTGTATTTTGTGCTTTGTACTTTGTCTCAGGTCTTTGGTCTTGGGCCTTTGGTGTTTCTCAAGAGATCAGGCTCAAGACAAAGCACAAAGTACAAAGCACAAAGGACAAAGACCGAAGACCAAAGCCCAAACGCCCTTAAGCGTTAACCGTTGCGCCGGGATAATTTGAACCGAGCTTTGATTCATCGCCCTCGGCAAGCGTGTTCACAAGCTCTCCGTGAAAGTAATCGTAACGAGCAGCGACTTCAGCTTTCACGCGCTTGTCGTACATCTCGCGCGAGCGATCGATGTACTCACGCAAACGATCGTACAAGTCGTGCTCCGATCTTCCTTCAGCAACCTTCTGCTCGTTGTACAACTTGATCTCGGAAATGAGCAAGCGCGCAAACCGGCGCGCGTCATTATGTAAGCGCCGCTCATCGTCACCTGAAACTTCCACCGGCAACTCCGCATCCTGACCGTAACGCCGTCGCGGCGCCGCTGCCGGCGCTTCTTGAACTGGCGCAGGACTCCAGGTTGGAGTCTCTTCAACCATGCCGGCCGCTTCCGCCGGACTCTCCTCAAAAACACCAGCCGGCTCATCGACCGGAACAGCCTCCATTAGTGAGGCCGGTTCACTCGGCGCAGCTTGGTAACTCTCGATTGTGTCTGCACCGGCGTACGGTTCAATTTCTCTCGCGGCCGGCTCGGCGTATTCACTCGAGGGTTGGTACGACGGTTCTGGCTCGTACGATGGCTGTGGCTCTTCAGCAGGGACGGGCGCAGGCGCCGCCGCTTCTTCGGCAACTCTCTTCGGAGCCGCACGAGAAACTGACAACATCTCAACCGCCATGCCGGAAACTGTCACGAGGGTTTCGAGTGCTTCGAGGTTGATCGATTCTGAGTCGAGCGCGGCCGAGTCGGCGTAAAGAACGGCCACGGCTCGTCCACGCACGACGAGCGGAATCGCGACGATGCGTTGCGCGGGCTCCTCGCCGAGTCGATTGAGCAACATATGGTCTTCGGCGTGCGAACCAGCTCCACCACTCCAGGTCTTGAGGTTCTTCGCGGCGCTACTGACGACAGTGTCAGAAGCCAGCGACATTGAAATCTGTTGAATAGCGTCGTCGCCCACAGTCCCCTCAAAACCCCGACCGCGCCAACCACTTACCTGATCGCCTTTGATGACGAAAAACGCGACGCGGGGTGCAAATGATGACGCGCGGTTTACGAGCGCCTTGAGAATGTCGGCCTGCGACTTCTGCTCGTTAATCTCCGTGATGGCCGATTTCACTATCGCCATATCGCTGGAGGCCTTGGCGCGCGAAGACTCGGAGGCGGCCAGTTCGACGCCGCGTTCGTGTGCGGCGTGCAGGTGCTCGGTAATGGCAGCTTGTAAACTACCTTCCATCTGCACGTCACCCTGGCGGTCAAGAAAAGTCGAAAGCGACTCGTTGAGCAGGCTTTGCAGAGTGGTTATCTCCTGTTTGACCGCACTCAGTCGAGTCTCGAGATAACTTTCGATCTCACGCCGCAAACTATCTTCCAGATGTCCGTTGACCACAGCTAGCTCCTCCGTGTAGTGGTGTGTTTTTGACGAAACCTCAAGGTCTTAAGGTAGGGATTTCTAACCCCAAGGTGATAAACCGCAAATGGAGAGTCCTACGGGGGCTGCAGGAACTCTGGGACTGATTATGAACGGCTGGTATTAAGCTAGTCAAGAAATCGTTTTTGCCGGCGCTTGACGGAAACAGTCACGGAAGGCTAGAACAGGTCACAATATGCGACCCACCATACTCATTGCCGAGGATTACGACGACAATCGCGAGCTTCTCCGGTTGCTGTTGGCAGGCGCAAATTACGACGTTCGCGAGGCCAGAAACGGGCAGGAGTGCGTGAAACTGGCGTGCGAAAACCCGCCGGATTTGATTATGGTGGACCTTTCCATGCCGGAATTGGACGGCTGGGAGGTTTTCAAGGCGCTTAAGGCCAATTCACTCACTGCTTACATTCCGTGCGTGGCGGTTACGGCGCACACAGACCACGACCGCGCTCGAGCACTGCAATCGGGATTCAGCGATTTTGTGGGGAAGCCGTTTAAGACGGAGGAACTGTTGCTGACGGTCGCGCGGCTCGTTTCAAAATAATCTCTGCGGTCCTCTGCGTATCTCTGCGTCCTCTGCGTTAACAGACATTTCAACGCAGAGGGCGCAGAGATACGCAGAGATTACTGGCCTCGATATACCACGCCGCCCTTCATCACGAACCTCACTTCTTTGAGCGCGGCGATATTTCTCGTCGGGTCGCCTTCGACCGCAATAACGTCCGCCAGCAACCCCGGTTTGACCGATCCGACACGATCGGACATGTGCAATACCCGAGCACTGACCGACGTCGCCGAACGCAATGCATCAGCCGGCGACATACCAAAGTTGACCATCGCCTCCAACTCACGAGCATTGGTTCCGTGTGCAAAAACACCGACGTCACTGCCGCTCACGATGGTCACGCCGGCGTCCAGCGCTGCTCGAAACGCCACACGCTTGCGCTCGACGTTTGCTCCAGCCGCTATCGACAGCGTCGGACAAAGCGCTACGCCGTGTTCTTTCATCAGGCGAAATACTTCCGGCGTGCCGCCGTCGCCGTGCTCGATTGTTTCCACACCCGCCAGCGTCGCGCGTCGCATTCCTTCAGCGGTCGTTGCATGCGCGGCCACCGGAATGTTGGCACTCTTCGCTGTCTCGACTACGAGCTTGAGTTCGTCGAGTGAAAACGTCGGTGCTGCGCCGGATCTGCCCCAGCGATAGTCAGCGTAGATCTTGATCCAGTCAGCGCCATGCCCGATCTGATCTCGCACGACGCGCGTCAGGCTGTCGACACCATCTGCTTCTTCAGCGCCCTGCGGCACAGTCCACTCGGAAGCGTAACCCTTTGGTCCATAACTGCCGCTGGCAACGATCGCTTTCGTCGTGACGATCATTCGTGGTCCAGGAATGATGCCTTGCTCGATTGCCTGTTTGAGACCGACGTCGGCATAGCCCGCGCCTTCAGTTCCGAGATCGCGAATCGTTGTGAAGCCTGCCTGAAGCGTGTCGCGCAAATGATTTGTAGCGCGCGCGACACGGAGGCTCAACGATTCGCGCGCAACCTGATCGTTCCACGGCGTTTCGCTGTAGGGGTGTAACAGCACGTGCGAATGAGCTTCGATTAAACCGGGCAGCAGAGTCAGACCAGGCAGATCGATCTGTTTTGCACCTGACCCGCCGTTAACGCTTCCTGTTGGCCCAACCTGAACGATCTTCTCTCCACGCACGAGTACCACCCAATTATCGTGGAGTTGCTCGCCATCGAATACGTGTGCGGGTTTGAGCAGGTACGTGGTCTCGGCAGGTGTTTGAAGGAAAACTGCAAAACAGAGCAACAAGAGAAGGAGGCGCATGAAGGGTTACCTTTGTAGGGGCGGCCCTCCGTGGTCGCCCCTTTCACAAATAACGTGTGTTCGAACGCAGGGGCGGCCACGGAGGGCCGCCCCTACAATTATTTCTCGGAGACGATTACTTGCTGGATCGTTGGCGGGAGCGGGTGCAACGTGCTGCGCGAGAACCCCGCGTTGGCGAACATTCGCTCCAACTCGGCAAATGTATAGGCATCACCTGAGGGCGTGCTCGTCAACATCATCACACTAAACGCTGCCGCATCCGGCGGTGTCACGCGATCGTCATTGGGAACAAACTCAAGCGTCACTGCTCGACCCTCGTCCGCAAGCGCTGCACGCACCTTGCGCAACAACGTTTCGCAAGTCGGCGGATCGAAGTGATGCAGGAAGTTCGTCAGCAGGATCAGATCGTAACCCGTGCCGAATTCCACATCGAAAGCGCTGCCCTCGATCGTGCTGTACCTGTCAGCCACGCCGGCGTTCTGCGCATTCTCTTTCGCTACCTCGAGCACGGCTTTCCAATCGACAGCCGTGATTTCGGCTTGTGAATTGTGAGTAGCAAAGGCGATTCCGAACAGCCCGTGACCGGCCGCGATATCGAGAATCTTCAGTTTCCGATCCGCATTTGGATCAACGAGCTTGGCGAGCAGTTGCGAGGCGAGCGCCATCATTGGCGCCATCGCGCGCGCAAACTTCACCCATATCGGATGCTCTGGTCCGACAGTGCCATCATTCTCCAACGCAGTTCCACCTTTGCGCACCGCCTCCGCGAAATGCTTGGCGCCGTCGGTCGCCATCGGCGCACACAGGAACTCAGTTGTGCCGCCGAGATATGCAGGCGAACGCTTGTCCAGAAACGTCGCGGAGTCGAGCGTCAGTGCATAGCGGTCGCCTTGTTTGGTGAGCATCTCCATGATCGTGAGGAAGTCACACAAAACGCGCATGCCTTTCTCAGAAGTCTGACAACGGCTGGCGATATCCGCTGCGGTGGTGTTGCCTTCGCCGATCGCAGTAAAAACCTCGAGCTCAATCGCGGCTTTCAGGGCTTCGGTACGTTGATGTGCATTTATGGTTTGGAAAAATAGCTGTGGGGAGGGTTGCTGGGCAGCTGCCATTGACATTAAAGATTTATCTCCTTTTATGATTCGTATTACAGCGAACGCACATCCTACCGAATCGGCTCGCGCAAAACCATCTCGGCGACTGTCGCAGCCATTTGCGCGGCTTGCGGATGACTGCGATGTAGCCCGGCAATCTGCAACAACGCTTCACCAGTTCGCGAAAACATGCGGAAGAGATCGCCTTCTTCAGCGCGAGTTTCTCTGACTATTTGCGACCAGTCAGTACCAGTGGCCCAACGGACCGTCGCGCCGGCGGCCGAGAAGTTTAAGTCGGGCGCCGGATCGAGGCCGTGCTTCCACTCTTCGGCAAAAACCTTGAATCCGATATCTTCGAAGCGCGCAAGTGAAGTCACGACATCGTCATCCAACTCGAGTTCGCCGTAGTCGCGGTCTTCATCGGCAGTCAAGGCTGCCATGATCCC
>Ga0105240_10014776_pt1 | contig 10645 bp, 5 predicted proteins | sample KBSC54metaG_FD_80426 | JGI IMG/M metagenome (GOLD analysis project Ga0105240, IMG submission 80426) | Corn rhizosphere microbial communities from Kellogg Biological Station, Michigan, USA - KBS C5-4 metaG | ecosystem: Host-associated > Plants > Roots > Rhizosphere > Soil | place: Michigan, USA...
CCGAGACCAAGGTCATCGGCCACCGATGGTCGGCGCGCTCCTCAGATGTGCGGGAGTTCCTCGTGCGGAACCAGGTGCCCTATCGGTGGTACCTCTGCGAGGACGAGGAGGGACAGCGACTACTCGCGGCCGCGGACGCCGACGACCGCCGCCTACCCGTGGTGATCACCACCGACGGCGCCGTACTCATCGAACCGTCCGACGCCGAGCTGGCCGCGCGGGTGGGGCTCGAAACAGAGCCTTCCGAGCAGTTCTACGACCTGGTGGTGATCGGCGGCGGGCCCGCTGGGCTGGGGGCCGCCGTATACGGGGCGTCGGAGGGCTTGCGGACTCTGCTGATCGAGCGAACCGCTGCTGGCGGCCAGGCCGGGCAGAGCTCTCGCATCGAGAACTACCTCGGCTTCCCGGACGGCGTGTCGGGCGCGCAACTCACCGACCGCGCCCGTCGGCAAGCGGTCAAGTTCGGAGCCGAGATCGTCACCACCCGCGAGGTCGTCGGCATCGAGGCGAACGGATCGGCGCGGACGGTTCGTTTCGCCGACGGCGACGCCGTCGACGCCCACGCGGTGATTCTGGCGACCGGGGTCTCGTACCGCCAGCTCTCCGCGCCCGGCTTGGAGGAACTGTCCGGCCGTGGAGTGTTTTACGGCTCCACCATGAGCGAGGCGGCCAACTGCGCCGACGAGGACGTGTACATCGTCGGCGCGGCGAACTCGGCCGGGCAGGCGGCCGTCTACTTTTCCAGGCACGCCAGGAGCGTGACCATGCTGGTTCGCGGAAGCTCGCTGGAAGCGTCCATGTCGTACTACCTGGTGCAGCAAATCGCGTCTATCGACAACATCCACGTGCGCACCTGCACCGAAGTCGCGGAAGCCCACGGCGACGAGCACCTCGAGAAGTTGACCCTGCGCGACAACTCCGCCGGCAAGACCGAAATAGTCGACGCCCAGTGGCTGTTCATCTTCATCGGCGCGGCTCCGCGCACGGAATGGCTGGACGTCTTCGTGGTACGCGATGATCACGGTTTTGTCGTGTCGGGCGCTGACCTACCCGCCGAGAACGGGCAGCCGAAGGGCTGGACCGCCGACCGCGCGCCGTACCACCTCGAAACGAGCGTTCCGGGGGTCTTCGTGGCCGGCGACGCTCGCTCGGAATCCGCCAAGCGAGTCGCCTCCGCGGTCGGCGAGGGCGCGATGGCCGTGATGTTTGTGCACCGCTATATGGAGATGCGATGAAGTGCGAAATCGATGAGCTACGAACGCTGTTCCTGTTCGAGAAGCTGGACGACGAGCTTCTGCACTGGCTCTGCGATCGCGGCCACGTCGAGCTGATCGAACCCGGCTGGGTCTACCGCGAGGGCGAGCCGGCCGAATGCTTCTACGTGCTCCTCCACGGTGAGCTTGTGTTGTCCCGCCGCGTCGGCGAGGACGAGGTCGACGTCAACCGGACGAGTCAGACGGGCGTCTACGCCGGAGCCATGCAGGCCTATCTCGGCGATCGCGTCGGCCAGCACTACAACAACTCGATGCGCGTGACCGCCCAGTCGCGGTTCTTCGTGCTGGCCGCCAACGATTTCGCCGACTTCATGCGCCAGTGGTTCCCCATGGCTCTCCACCTGCTCGAAGGTCTCTTCTTCGGCATCCAGAACACGCAGCAGGTCGTCGGCGAACGTGAGCGCCTGCTGGCCCTGGGTTCGCTGTCCGCCGGGCTCACCCACGAGCTGAACAACCCAGCCGCCGCAGCGGTTCGTGCGACCTCCTCACTTCGCGACCGCGTCGCCGGCATGCGACACAAGCTGGCCCTGATCGCCGGCGGACCGTACGACCGAGAGACCCTTGAAACCCTCGTTCGCCTCCAAGAAGACGCAGTCGAGCACGTCTCGAAGGCCCCGGAGCTCAGCCCGATCGAGGCAGCCGATCGCGAAGATCAACTTGCCGAGTGGTTTGGCGCGCACGACATCAGCGGCGGCTGGGACCTGGCGCCGACCTTCGTGCAGGCCGGGCTCGGCGAGGACTTTCTCGACAAGGTGGTCGCTCTCGTCAGCAACGAGACGCTCGAAGGCGCCGTGCGTTGGCTGAACTACACCGTCGAGACAGAACTGCTGATGAACGAGATCGAGGACTCGACTAGCCGGGTGTCGACCCTGGTTGCGGCGGCCAAGCAGTACTCACAGATGGATCGGGCGCCCTACCAGGTGATCGACGTCCATGAGTTGCTGAACAGCACATTGCTCATGCTCGGCCGCAAGATCGGCGAGATCGAGGTGATCAAGGACTACGACCGGTCGCTGCCCGACATCCCCGCCTACGGAGCCGAGCTCAACCAGGTGTGGACCAACATTATCGACAACGCGATCTCCGCGATGGGCGGCGAGGGAACCCTGACGATCCGGACCCGCCGGGACGGTGATTTCCTCGCTGTCGAGATCGGTGACACCGGTCCCGGGATTCCCGAGTCGGTCCGCTCGCGAATCTTCGAACCTTTCTTCACCACCAAGCCGTTCGGCGAAGGCACCGGCTTGGGGCTCGACATCTCCTGGCGCATCGTCGTCAACAAGCACCATGGCGATATACAGGTGGAGTCCAAACCAGGCGACACCCGCTTCGTCGTCCGGCTACCGTTCGTCGCTCCGCAGCGCCAACTGCCCCGCGAGCCCGGCGAATGACCGGAGTCGCCGTCGACCTGAACCGGCACGTCTACGGAGCGCTCGACGCGCCGATCACCGTGATCGAGTACGGCGACTTCGAGTGCCCCTACTGCGGAGCGGCGGCCCCGGTCCTGAAGAAGTTGATCGACGGCTCCGACGGGCGCGTTCGGCTGGTCTTCCGGCATTTCCCGTTGTTCCAGGTCCATCCCTACGCCCTCACCGCGGCCTTGGCCGCAGAGGCCTCCGGCGAGCATTTCTGGGACATGCACTGGAAGCTGTTCGAGCATCAGGCCAAGCTGACCGATGTCGACCTCCAGCATTACGCGGACTCGATCGGCGCCGGCCAAGTGACCGGCGATGCCGCCCAGACGTTCCAGCCCGCCGTCGAGGCCGATTACAACGAGGGTGTCTCGATCGGTGTCAAGGCCACCCCGACCCTGTGTGTCGACGGCCGCATTTACACAGGCCGAGTCGAACTCCGTGCCTTACGCGCGGCGCTCGGCCTCAATCGCTGACCTGGCTGGCGCCGGCGCAAAAGCGGTCGGGTCACGCCAAGGCCCGATGGGCAGCGGCGGCGGCCCACCCTCGTCGTCGACGGTGCACAGTGGCAGCCGATCCCCGAGGTAACGCAGCAACAACGAGCCGAGGACGGCCGCGAGCAGCGATCCGGCAAGCACGCCGATCTTGGCGTCGCGCCGCAACACTGGATCGGTGAAAGCGAGATCGGTGATGAATAGCGCAATCGTGAAGCCGATGCCGGCCAGCACCGCGCCCCCGAAGAGATGTCCGTAGCGGACCCGTCCAGGCAACGTGCCTATCCGCAAGCGCAGCGCGAGGCCGGTGCTGAGCGAGATCCCCACCGCCTTGCCGGCGACGAGCGCCACGACCACGCCGATCGTCACCTTCGACGTCGAGGCTGCTCGCAGAGACTGCCCGTCCAATACGACGCCTGCATTGGCCAACCCGAACAGGGGCAGCACGATGTAGGCGCTGACCGGATGCAGCGCTTCCTGCATCCGTTCGTTCGTTGAGATCGTGGCCCGGGCGGCCGCCGTGGCCAACCGGACGCGCCGAGGGTTGGCTGCTTCGACGACCGCCCGCACATAGAAGAAAAGCTTCGGGCGCGACTCGGGCGCGACGGCCGCCGCCGGCACGATCAAACCGACGAGCGCGCCCGCCAACGTCGGATGGACCCCCGACTCGTACACCGCGACCCAGAGGGCGACACCGACCGCGAAGTACGGCGCGACCTGCCACACGCCCAGCGCCCGAAGCGCGATCAACACCCCGACCAGGCCGAGCGCGACCAGGAGCGCGGGCGCTGACAGGTGCTTGGTGTAGAAGATCGCCATCACGCTGATCGCGCCGACGTCGTCGACGATCGCGAGCGTCAACAAGAAAAGCCGTAGCTGGTCGGGGCACTTCGGCCCGAACAACGCCAGCACGCCGACGAGGAAAGCGGTGTCGGTGGACATCGGCACGCCCCAGCCTTGCGCGGCCGGACCGCTGTGCTCGAATGCGAAGTAGATCAGCGCCGGCATGGCCAAGCCGCCGAGGGCGCCCAGTGCGGGCACCGTCACGGCCCGTGCGTCGCGCAACTCGCCCACCGTGAGCTCGCGACTGATCTCAAGCCCGACCACGGCGAAGAACACGGCCATAGCGGCGTCGTTCACCACATGCTGAAGATCGAGTTGGAGCAGCCACGTGCCAACCCGCAACTCCGTCTGCGTGTCCCAGAACCGGGCATAGCTGTCGCCCGGAACGTTGGCCCACACCAGTGCGGCAACGGTGGTCGCGAGCAAGATCGCCGCGCTGCCCGCTTCCTGGCTGAGGAAGCGACGGACCGAGTCAGAGACGTAGGGCAGCGCGATGCTGATGCGCGTGGCGGGCCCGGGGCGCGCGGGAAGTGGCAGGCCGTCGCTCGTCACGTCCTTGATCCAACACCAGCGGCTGCGGCGGCGGCGGCCGCCTGTGCTGCGTTTCGTCGGGGAAACAGTCGTGTTTCCAGCGACAGCGGCTGCGGATGAGCCCGAGGCGATCCGTAGACTGCGGCGGTGGCTGTCCGGGTGGCGCTCGAGCACACGACGACCTACCGGTTCGATCGACTGGTCGGCCTCGCCCCGCATGTCATCAGGCTGCGTCCAGCTCCTCACTCCCGGACGCCGATCGAGGCCTACTCGCTCACGATCACCCCGGCCAACCACTTCATCAACTGGCAGCAGGACCCCTACGGCAACCACCTTGCCCGCGTCGTCTTCCCGGAGCGAACGACCGAACTGTCGATCACGGTCGACCTGATCGCCGACCTGACGGTCATCAACCCGTTCGACTTCTTCGTCGAGGACTACGCCGCGAGCTACCCGTTCTCCTATCCGCATTCCCTCGCCGCGGATCTGCGGCCCTACCTGACGCCGATCGCGGCCAATGCCGAGTCGAGCGCGGTAGCGAGTTGGGCGGCTGCGGCGTTGGCGGACGCGCCGGCGGGCAGCGTCAACTTTCTAGCCGAGTTGAACAGACGGGTCGCCGCGGACGTCAGGTACGCGGTCCGCCTCGAAGCAGGCGTGCAGACACCGGACGAGACCTTGCACACGCAAATCGGATCGTGTCGCGACAGCGCCTGGCTGCTCGTCGCGATCCTGCGTGAACTCGGTCTCGCGGCGCGGTTCGTCTCCGGCTACCTGATTCAGCTAGCTCCGGACGATCCCTCGTCCGGAGGGCCGGCCGAGGACTTCACCGACCTCCACGCCTGGGCCGAGGTGTACCTGCCTGGCGCCGGGTGGATAGGGCTCGACGCAACGTCGGGGCTCTTCGCCGGCGAGGGGCACATCCCCCTGTCGGCCACCCCCAACCCGGCCGAGTCGGCGGCGGTCACCGGCGCGGTGGACTTCTGCCAGACGACGATGGAGTACAGCAACGTCGTCCGCCGCTTCGACGAGTCGCCGCGCAGCACCCGCCCATATACGGAGCAGCAATGGGCCGACGTCATCCGGGTCGGCGCGGAGGTCGACGAGCGGTTGCGCGCCGGCGACGTGCGTCTGACGATCGGCGGCGAGCCCACCTTCGTCTCGGCGGAGGATGCGGAGTCGGCACAGTGGAACACGGCCGCCGACGGGGCGGACAAACGCGCCAAGGCCTTCGCCCTGGCCCGTCGCCTGCAGCAGCGCTACGCGCGCCACGGACTGCGCCACCACGGTCAGGGCAAGTGGTATCCCGGCGAAGCGCTGCCGCGATGGCAGATCGCGCTCACCTGGCGCGTGGACGGGCAGCCACTCTGGAACGACGAGGATCTGCTCGACGACCCGTGGAGGGAGCCTGACAGACCCGCCACCCTGGCTGACGCCGAAGCCCTGGCCATCGGCGTCGCCGAGCGGCTCGGCATCCGGTCGTCCTACGTGCACGCCGCATACGAAGATCAACTTGCTCGGCTGACCGCCGAAGCGCGAGTTCCCGACGGCCAGCCTCCCTCCGATCCCCGACTTGGGCCGCCCGAGGCGCGACTCGCGCTCATCGAGGAGATCGACGCCGCCACCGAGGCGGTGGGCTGGGTTCTGCCGGTGCACCGTCGCGAAGACGGCCTGGGCTGGGCGACCGCAGCGTGGCGATTCCGGCGCGGCCGGCTCGTTCTCCTCCCTGGATCATCACCGATCGGCCTGCGCCTCCCGCTGGACTCAATCGCGTGGACGCCACCTTCGGGCCGCCCAGAGCTGTCGCCCTTCAGTGCTGTCGACCCGCTCCCAGACCGTACGGACCACCTGCCCGCTGACGCGTCGGTGACCCCGCTTGCCCAAGCCCCGACCACGGCGCTCGCGGTCGAGCCGCGCGGCGGCCATCTCTTCCTCTTCCTGCCCCCGCTCGAGGAGTTCCCGCCCGCCGTCGAACTGCTCGCCGCGGTCGAGGCCGCCGCGGCCGCCATCGGGCGGCCGATCGTCGTCGAGGGTTATCCCCTTCCACCAGACCCTCGAACGCGCACATTGACGGTGACTCCCGACCCCGGCGTCGTCGAAGTGAACGTCCAGCCCGTCGGCTCATGGCCGGAGCTGGTGGAGAACACGACCGCTCTCGACAGCGACGCGCGCCAGTGCGGCCTGACCACCGAGAAGTTCGCGCTCGACGGGACGCACACCGGGACGGGCGGAGGAAGCCACCTCACCCTGGGTGGAGCGACGCCGGCAGACAGCCCGCTGTTACGCCGGCCCAGCCTGCTGATCAGCATGTTGACCTACTGGCAGCATCACCCTTCGCTGTCCTACCTGTTCTCCGGGCGGTTCATCGGTCCGACCAGCCAGGCGCCCCGTGTGGACGAGGCACGGCACGAATACCTGTACGAGCTCGAGATCGCCTTCGCCGAGCTAGACCGGCTCACCGGCTCGGACGGCACGGCAAGCCCATGGATGGTCGACCGCGCGCTGCGCCACCTGCTCACCGACATCACGGGCAACACCCACCGCGCCGAGTTCTGCATCGACAAGCTGTACAGCCCGGACTCCGCGCGCGGGCGCCTTGGACTGCTCGAACTGCGCGGATTCGAGATGCCGCCGAACCCACGCATGTCATTGGTGCAGGCGTTGCTGGTCAGGGCCCTCGTCGCCCGGTTCTGGGAGCAGCCGTACCGTGGCGCCCTCGTGCGATGGGGCGCCGGTCTGCACGATCGATTCCTGCTCCCCGCGTTCGTCGCGGACGACATCGCCGACGTGGTCGCCGACCTACGCGCCCACGGCACGGCGTTCGACCTCGACTGGCTCGAGCCCTTCCTCGAGTTCCGGTTACCGAAGCTGGGCGACGTGAAAGTCGGGCCGGTCACCCTCGAACTGCGCTCGGCCATCGAGCCGTGGCACGTTCTGGGCGAGGAAGCGACGGGATCCGGCACGGCGCGTTATGTCGACTCCTCCGTGGAGCGCGTCCAGGTCTGCGTGACCGGAGTGGTCCCTGAGCGCCACGTCGTCACCTGCAACCAAATCGCGATTCCGCTTCGCCCGACCGGCCGCGCCGACGTCCTCGCCGCGGGCGTGCGCTTCAAGGCGTGGTCGCCGCCGTCGGCGCTGCACCCGACCATCGACATCCAGGCGCCCCTCGTGTTCGACGTCATCGACACCTGGAACGGCCGTTCCCTAGGCGGCTGCGTCTACCACGTGGTCCACCCCGGTGGCCGCGCGTTCGAGCACCCTCCGGTCAACGCCTACGAAGCGGAGGCACGCCGTTCCAGCCGCTTCGCCGCGACCGGGCACACGCCCGGACCGGTCACGGCGACAACGCCGGAGCCGAATCCCGAGTACCCCTACACGCTCGACCTGCGGCGGGTGGCCCGGTGACCGACGTCGTCGCCGACTACGCCCAGCCAAGCTTCGAAACCCAGTCCCGCTGGGACGAGATGGTCGATCCCGACCACGGAGTGCGCGACACGTGGCGGGACCTGGGATCCGCCCTGCGCCTGCTCGGCCCCGACGGCCTGAGCGCCCAGCGGCGGTCGGTCGCTTCGCTGCTGGCGGAGGGCGGCGTCACCTATCGCCCGCGCGGCGCCACCCAGGAGCAGGCCTGGTCCCTCGATCCCGTGCCCATGCTCATCGGCGAAGCTGAATGGGGCCGCCTCGAACCAGGACTCGCTCAACGCGCCGAGTTGCTCGACTGCGTGCTGACGGACCTCTATGGCCCCCGGCGGCTGCTAGCCGATCGGCTGCTTCCACCCGAGATCGTCTACGCGCACGACGGCTTCCTGCGGGCGGCCGATCAGATCCGACACCGTGGCGAGCGGCAGCTGTTCTCGATCGCCGCCGACCTCGTGCGCGCGCCGGACGGTCAGTGGGTCGTCCTCACTGACCGCGCCCAAGCGCCGTCCGGGACCGGCTACACGATGGCCAACCGGCGAGTCATCTCGCGGTCCCTGCCGGACCTGTACCGCGACACCCGCATCCACCGCATCGGGCCGTTCTTCCAAGCCATGCGAGTCGCCCTGCAGAGCCTGGCGCCCAATCACGGCGAACTACCCCGCATCGTCCTGCTCACTTCCGGCGCGAGCAGCGAGACGGCGTTCGACCAGGCTTTCCTCTCGTCCCTGCTCGGGTTCCCGCTCGTCGAGGGCGCCGACCTCGTCGCCCGCGACGGGCACATCTGGCAGCGCTCGATCGGCCGGCTCGAGGCGGTGGACGTGATCGTGCGCCGGGTGGACGCGGCTTTCTGCGATCCGCTGGAACTGCGACCGGACTCCCAACTGGGCGTGCCGGGGCTGGTCGAGGCGAACCGGCTGGGGAACGTCGCGGTCGTCAACGGCCTCGGTTCCGGCGTCCTGGAGAATCCGGCGCTATACCCATTCCTCCCCCGCCTCTCGCGGATCCTGTTGGACCAACCGCTCAATCTGCCTTCGGTGCAGACGTGGTGGTGCGGCGAGGAGTCAGCTCGCAAACACGTGCTGGCCAATCTTGAATCCTTGGTTGTCAAGCCGATCGCTCGCCGGATCGTCAGCGGGAGCCGCTACGGCGGGGAGCTCTCCTCCGGGGAACGCGAGGAACTCGCCCGCCGCATCGAGGCCAACCCGCACGGCTGGGTCGGTCAGAGCTTGGTGTCACCGAGCACCACCCCTGGAGTCGGACCCGCCGGCTTGGAGGCCTGTCCAGTTGTGCTCAGGACGTTCGCGTTCGCCGACGGCGCCTCCTACCGGGTGCTGCCGGGCGGACTTGGACGCGTCTCACCCGACGTCTCGAGCAGATTCGTGGCCACCTCGGACGGCGCCCTGGCCAAGGACGTCTGGGTGCTGTCCAGCACGCCGTCCGCATTCGACGAGTCGCGGCCTTCGGACGGAGCCCACGGCCAGCTCGTCGCGGCGGTGTCGCCACGCGTGGCCGAGTCGTTGTTCTGGCTTGGCCGCTACGCCGAGCGCGCGGAGGACGTGTCGCGCCTCGTCGCCGTCGCCGACAACCGATGGCATGACATCCACCCGGGCGTCGACCCGGCCATCCCGCAGTGCGTTGACGTGCTCATCGACGCGCTCCTGGCCATAACCGCGACGCGGCCAGGCGGTCGCACGATCGCCGATAGCCCACATGACCTCCTCCACGTGGTCATAGCCGGAGACGGGGGTCCGGGAACCCTGGCCCACGACATCCGCCGAATCCGCGAGCTGGCCAGTGCCAGTCGCGACCAGCTCTCGACCGACACGTGGGCGATCCTGCGCGGACTCGAACGCGCGCTGCGGCCGTTCCACGCACGGCTGGGAGGCGACGTGGCCACAGCGATGACGACCCTGCGGGAATCACTCATGGCGTTCGCCGGCCTGGCCGCGGAAAGCATGGTTCGGGACTCCGGCTGGCTGTTCATGGACGCCGGACGACGCGTCGAGCGGGCGCTGCAGATCGCCCGGCTGCTCCGTGGCGCGTTGGTCAGCTCGATCAGCCCGGAAGTGGACGCGCTGACCGAGGAGTCGACTCTGATCGCGGCGGAGAGCATCATCACCCACCGGCGCCGCTACTCCGCCCGATCAGGCGCCGCGACGGTTCTCGAGTTGCTCCTCATCGACCGGGACAATCCGCGATCGCTGGCCTTCCAGCTGGACCGTCTGGCGCTGGACCTGCGTCGAATCGGCTCACCCGGCGAGGTCGAGCAGACCCTGGAGGATCGCGCGTTGAGGATCTCGGCCCGGCTCTTGGCTGTCGACTGCCAAGCCCTCGCGCTCACCGACCCCGCCGGGAGCCGTGGCGACCTCGACCTCCTGCTGGCCTCGATTGTCGACGAGCTGCACGAGCTGGCGGCCGCGGTGGACACGACTCACTTCGCCGGTCCGAGCCAGCTACGGCAACTGTCGCCGATCGTCGACTTCTCGACGCTGGAGTCTGTATGAGCGGCCCGCGGGTGTACCGGGTCGCCCACACCACCGAGTACAGCTATTCCGACTACGTGAGTGCGAGCTACGGCCGCGCGCACCTTCTGCCGCGCAGATCAGACGGGCAGCAGGTGCTGGCCACGACCATCCAGATCGATCCGGGCCCGGACGAGCTACGTAGCCATACC
>Ga0105240_10014779_pt1 | contig 10642 bp, 7 predicted proteins | sample KBSC54metaG_FD_80426 | JGI IMG/M metagenome (GOLD analysis project Ga0105240, IMG submission 80426) | Corn rhizosphere microbial communities from Kellogg Biological Station, Michigan, USA - KBS C5-4 metaG | ecosystem: Host-associated > Plants > Roots > Rhizosphere > Soil | place: Michigan, USA...
CCCCCGCCGTCGACCCCGCGGCACCGCTTCCTCTATCGCTAAACGGCGCGTTGGACAATGGCCGCCCGCAGCGACGGAAGTCTACAACATTAACAATAGGTAATGTCCGATATGGATCAGCAAGCTGGATTGACGTGGTACACTGACAAGTACCAGTATTGCGCAACAGGGAGTGGGGACCATGCGCAAAACGCTGCTTGCGGCGATTTTTATCGCCTCTTTTTTCTCGCCGGCCATGGCGACGGAAACCACCACTTACAGTTATGACGCGCTGGGCCGCCTTGTTGCTGTCGCCCACAGTGGCGCTGTGAACAACGGTCAACAAACCGTTTATACGCTTGATCCGGCTGACAACCGGACCAATGTCAGCACGACGGGGGCATCGCACTGATCTTATAGTGTGATTGACGGGCGCTGAGCGCGTCAACGCTCATCTTCTAGCGGTTCAAAGGGCAGGCCGGCTGCCGGCCTGCCGCATGTCGGTCGTATGATAAGCCGTGCTTAAAACGGCAATCGGGTGGGGAAGCCATGAACAACTCTGTTAACGCTATCTTGTCCAACCTTGGGAGTGGACGGGGGCGGCGCAATCGCAGGGCTGCCGCCCTTGCTGTCGTGCTTCTGTCATCAAGCGCGCTGGCCGGGCAGGCGCGGGCTCAGGCTGCTGCCTCCTTGCTGCCGGTTCGAGCGTATTTCGACGACAATGGGGTCGACCTTGCCACGGGTTCATACAACCTCTCAGCGGGCGCGATTTCCGTAGGCGGCGCGCAAGGAATTGCTTGGGTCCAGGGGTGGCAGGACACTCTGTCCGGTGTCGTTCGGGAAGCTGTAAACTCGACCACCGGAAACAACGAAGTCGGAATTTATATTGGCGGGCTTCGTAACGTATTCGTGCAATCGGGAACGACCTATGCGCCGAAGGAAGGGGACGGATCGCGATTGTCGCTGAGCGGCGCGACCTACACCTATATCTCGTCGGACGGTAATGTCGCCATTCTGCAGCGGATTCCGCCAACCTCAAGCTCCCCGCTGGCTGACGGCAGCGCCGGATACATTACGTCGCTGACGACGGCAGCCGGCAAGACGATCAATTACCATTACAGCACGGCCAACATCATCGTCGGACAAACGCCGAATGGTTATGTCTATCGCACCTTCCTCCGGCTGCAGTCGATCGACGACAATTTCGGCTATCAGATCCACGCGACCTATCAGGGCGCGACCGCATCGACCACATCGGATATCCCTGCCTGGTGGAACCGAACGGGACTTGTCGCTCTCGATACCAGCGTCGATCCCTGCGCGGTCACCGCAAACAGCTGCACGACGACGGCGCCATGGTCCCGTGTGAGCTTTGCCTCGGATGGCAGTGTCACCGACGCGCTGGGCAACACGACATCCATTACCAAATCGACCTCACAGATCCTCATCAAGTTTCCCGGCAGCGCGGCCACCAACATCACCGTCAACCTTTCCAGCCAGATGGTGACGAGCGTCGTCAGGGGCGGTGTGACGACTACCTACAGCTACGCCGACAATGCTGGCGTGCGCACGACAACGGTTACGACAGGCTCTCTGCCAGCCCGGGTCTACAAGTTTCAGATCTCGAACAGCCAGATCCTCTCGTTGTTCGATGGCCTGAACACCACGCAATATACCTATAACACCCTGAGCCAGCTGACCAGGATCACCTATCCGGAGGGCAATTACGTCAATTACGCCCGCGATCCTCGCGGCAACATCACAGAGACCCGCCTAGTCTCGAAAACGCCGGGGACGCCTGCGGACATCGTCTCATCGGCGAGCTATGACAGCACCTGCAGCAATACGGTTACCTGCAATTCACCCAACACGACGACCGACGCGAGAGGCGGCGTCACAAACTATACCTACGATCCCGTCCACGGCGGCGTGACATCCGTCACGGCGCCGGCACCGACGGCCGGTGTGGTCAGACCGCAGACCCGCTACACCTACACCCAACTCGGCGCCAGCGGCACTGCCTCGAGCACGGGCACGTGGATGCTCACCGGGATGTCCGCCTGCATCACGACAGCGTCGTGCGCGGGCGGCGCGGACGAAGTCAAAACGACGGTCGCCTACGGTCACGGCTTGCTCCTGTCGTCGCGGACGACTGGCGCGGGCAACGGTTCGGTGAGCGCCAGCGAGTCCTTTACATACGATGCGATCGGCAATGCCGTTACGCATACCGATCCGCTCTCGCATCTCACCCGCTATGTCTACGACGCGGATCGCCGGCCGACCGAGATCGTCGGGCCGGATCCCGATGGCGCCGGCGCGCTCAAGAACCGGGCACAACGAAACACTTATGGACCAAGCGGCCCTGTTACCCTCGTCGAGCAGGGGACGGCGAATGCCGACGGCAGCGGCTTCGCGGCTCTGCAGCAGGTGGCAAGCGCCTATGACAGCGCCAACCGGTTGACCCAGCAAAGCGCGCAGGCGGGTGGCACGATCTATGCCGTCACCCAATACAGCTACGACGGGGCGGGGCGGCTGCAATGCTCAGCCCAACGGATGAATCCGGCTGCGTTCGGATCGCTGCCGGCGGCCTGCACGCAAGGCACGGCCGGAAGTTTCGGACCCGATCGGATCAACCTCGCCAGCTACGACGGCGCCAGTCGGCTGCTCCAGATCACGTCCGGCTATGGCGTTTCGGGGCTTCAGCGCAACGAGGAAACCTACACCTATTCACCGAACGGGAAAATCAGGACCCTCGCAGATGGCAAGAACAATCTGACCACCTATACCTATGACGGGTTCGATCGACTGACCCTCACGCAATATCCTTCGCCGACCACGGCAGGTTCCAGCAATACATCTGATTACGAGCAACTCGGCTATGACGCCGCCGGCAACGTGACCAGCCGACGCCTGCGAGACGGCACCAGCATCGGCTACGGCTATGATGCGCTCAACCGGATGAACAGCAAGACACTGCCATCGGGCGAGCATGGCGTGACATACGCCTATGACAATCTGGGCCACCCGATGACGATCACTGGCGCGACGATGTTGAGCCAGGGATGGGATGCATTGGGCCGTATGACGAGCGCGACGCAGGCCTATGGCAGCGTCGCCTACCAATATGATGCGGCCGGTCGTCGCACCCGATTGACCTGGCAGGACGGCACCTACCTTACCTACGACTACGACAATGCCGACGAGATGACCGCCATCCACGAGAATGGTGGAACGGTATTGGCGAGCTTCGGCTATGACGATCTCGGCCGCCGCACTTCGCGCAACCTAGCGAATGGCACCAGCACCAGCTACGGCTTTGATGCGGTATCGCGACTGACCTCGCTTGCGTTGAACGGCGGCGCCAACACTACCACGACGACGCTGGCCAGCTACAATCCGGCGGGCGAGATCGGTAGTCGCACCAACAGCAATGATGCCTTCGCCTGGACGCAGGGGGCCAATGTCAACCGCGCATACTCGATCAACGGCCTCAACCAGTTCTCGGCCATTGCCGGTTCGACGCAGGGTTATGACGGGCGTGGCAATCTCACCAGCTCCGGTGGCACTACTTATGCCTATACCTCCGAGAACCTGCTCAAGTCGGTATCAACTGGTCAGACGCTGACCTATGATCCGATCGGGCGGCTCGGCGAATATGATGCGCCAACTGCAACGCGGTTCGTGTATGACGGCGGCATGATCTCGGAAGAGTTCAATACCAGCGGCGGCGTCCTGAGGCGCTATGTCTTCGGCCCAGCCGGCGACGAGCCGATCGTGTGGTATGAAGGCTCCACCACGGCGACCAAGCGCTATATGGATCAGGACGAGCGGGGCTCGGTGACACGGATCTCCAATGCCGATGGATCGACCTACGCGGTCAACAGCTACGACGAGTACGGCATTCCAGGCGCCAGCAATCAAGGCCGCTTCGGCTACACCGGGCAGGCCTGGCTAACCGAAATCGGTCTCGCTTACTACAAGGCGCGTATCTACTCGCCCACCCTCGGTCGCTTCATGCAAACCGATCCTATGGGATATGGAGACGGGCCCAACTGGTATAATTATGTTGGCGGAAATCCGGTTAACGCGATCGATCCAAGCGGTATGACCTGCGATAATCCTACGACTTGGGGTGAGGCTTATCAGTGTGGGATAATAAATGTTAGGGGTCAACGGGATTTGCCGATTCCCGTCGGTCCTACACAAAGCACTTTGCCTCCGGCCCCTCCCATCGTGACGTCGCCATTAAACGGGAGCAATCCGGGTGACGCTGGCAATTCATGCTATACCGAGAATGGCCTGCCAATCTGTAACGCCCGCAAACCAGCGCCGAAAAAACCGATCAGAAGTAAATCCTACATTTGCAAGACTCTGGCCGCAAGCGGATTTGACGTGCTGAAGGCATGGGGTATTGCTAACGCAGATCGGAAATCTCTTAACAACTCTGGAAAGACAAATTGGAATAATCCGATATATAGGGAAGGTGAGAATTGGTTAACGGCTGCCTCTGGTGATTTTTATGCGCCATTTGCTTGGAGCGCGCAGGTTTATATTCACCAATATATAAAGTATGTTCCCATAGGTGGAGGAACTACGCCATTTTCTCAGGACGCGCTTGATGCGGGACTTGATGGAACAGACCATTATGGTGAAACTCCGAGTGATCTAAAGGCATGGTGCAATGAGGGATAGGTTATATAGCAACAGGTTATTGAGGGTTATCATAGAATCTATGATAATAATCTCTGTAGCGGTCAGCCTATTTTACAAAGGAGTTTTATTTGATCCGATTTACAGTTGGATAAAATATGTTGTATTATTATCATTAATTATCGGCATTATCGGACCCGAATTTGGTTTGAGACCATTAAGGTATTTGGGCTGGATCGGACTTATCCTCTACATAAGATGCGCTTTGCAAATTGTTTTTCCAAGTGAAGAATATATATCTGGTGGACCAGATGGCCCGCCCTTATTTAAGCCTCGTTTGCCGAGTGGGGGTGAGGCAATGTTTCGCATTGTCGCCGTGTCGACGATTATTTTTGTTTTGTTTAGTATCATCAAAATGAAGGGGAAAAAGGATATCAACTCTGAATGAAAGAGTGTTAGGCCGTGAACTCATAAATGGATTGGTGTAACGACCGGTTTTGATTCAGGCTCAGTATGAGCCGATACGACGCTGGGTCTGCGCCGCAAAATACGAACTTCACCTATTCATCCGCGGGTAAATCCCTTTCGCGCGACGCCTTCGCTGCTGGAGTGCACGTCACCGCAGCAGGTATGTTTGGTGTGGAGCGAACAATTCGGAATGAGAGGCGGTATGGAGAATACTTTGCTCTCTGCCTCTCCAAAGCAGAACATCGGCAACCGTCATGAAGCGCCGCTCATTGGGCGCCCTCGCCTCGGGGTGGCTGAACAGTCCCTTCTATTGACCCAGTTGGCGATGCTGGTTCGATCGGGCTTGCCTGTGGATCGATCGCTCGACCTGCTCGGTAACCAGGCAACGCGATCGACCCAGCGAAAGATCGTCCAACACATGGCGGCTCACGTGCGCGCAGGTCACGGCGTTGCCGCTGCCTTCGTCGAGAGCTACGCCTTTCCTGCATATGTTGTGGGGGTTATCCGCGCTTCTGAACGGAGCGGTGGCCTCGGCGATGCCCTTGCAGGACTGGCGGAGCGGTTGGCGCTGTCTTCCGCCACGCGCCGCCAATTGCTGACGGCGTTGACCTACCCGGCGGCGATCTTCGTCGCGACCATCGCGGCGCTGGTCATTGTGCTCACGCTGGTGGTGCCGCAGTTCCAGCCGATCTTCGCGGGGCAAGAGGACAAGCTGCCGAACCTGACCCGGATGGTGCTCGCGCTGTCAAACGCACTGACGGGCGCGCCGTTGATGATGCTCGGCCTTGTTGTCGGCGTGTCCATGGGCGTCATACTTCTCGTTCGGTCGCCGCCGGGCCGGCAATGGATCGAAACGCATGGCCACCGTCTGACACTGCTCGGCTTGCGCGATCAGTATCTCGCGGCCCAGTTCACCGGTATCCTGTCGACGCTTCTCGGCAACGGCGTCCACATCATCGACGCTCTGCCACTCGTTCGTGAAGCGATAGACAGCAGTCGTTGGCAAACCCATATCGGTGAGGTCGAGCGCCGCATTCGCGAGGGCTCTTCGCTGTCGACGGCGCTCGCGTCGGACGGATTGCTTCCCACGACCGCTATCCGCCTGATCGAGGTCGGCGAGAAGAGCGGCAAGCTAGCCGACACCTGCGGGCAGGCGAGCGCCATCATCGGCGAGGCGGCACGCGCGCGGATCGAAAGGATCGTGGCGCTGGCCAATCCGATCGCTATCATCACCCTGGGCGGCATGGTCGCGGCGCTGGTCGGTGGGGTCATGCTCGGTATCTTCGCGTTGGGAGATTTCGCCGGATGAGGCGTAGGAAAAACGAAGACGGCTTCACCCTGATGGAGATGCTGGTCGTGCTGGTCGTGATCGGCCTGATCGCTGCCGTCGCCATTCCGCAGGTGATGAAGCTGCTCGGAAACGCCAAGGCCAAAGCGGCCAAGATCCAGATCCAGACGTTGGAGAACGGGCTCAACTACTTCCAGCTGGACATGGGCCGCTTCCCGACCGACCAGGAAGGGCTGAACGCTCTGACCAAGGCGCCCGCCGGTGCCGATAGCTGGAGCGGCCCCTATGTCCGCAATGACAAGCAGCTGACCGATCCGTGGGGCCACCCATTCGTCTACAAGGCGGATGCCGACGGCAAGCCCTACAAGCTTGAGAGCCTGGGCGCTGACGGCAAGGAGGGTGGCACAGGCGACGATCAGGACATCGTTGCCGAACCCTGATCCTGTTCCATGCTGACCGTCGGACTTGTCCTTGCGCTGATTGGCGCAATCATCGGCAGCTTCGTCGGCGCAGCCGTGCTGCGTGTCCCCACCGGGCGCGGTATCGTTGCCGGCCGTTCCTCTTGCGACAGCTGTGCCACAATCCTTGGGCCAGCGGAGCTGGTGCCGGTCCTGAGCTTCCTATGGCTGCGCGGACGCTGCCGTCACTGCCATGCCCTTATCGCGATCGATCAGCCGATCGCGGAAGCCGCTTGCACGATAGTCGGACTGATGGCGGCTTATGCGGTCGGCGAGATCATGGGCGTCGTACTGCTCGCCGTGTTCGGCTGGACACTTGTCGCCCTGGCGCTGCTGGATGCGCGCCATCACTGGTTGCCCGACAAGCTGACACTGCCGTTGCTCGTAGCTGGGCTGGCGAGCGCATTCGTTGTCCCCAACCCAAGTCCCCTCGATCGCATCGCCGGGACAATATCCGGCTACGTCCTGCTCGAAGGTCTGCGCTACCTCTACCGTCACGCACGTCGCCGCGAAGGACTGGGCGGCGGAGACCCCAAGCTCCTGGCTGCGATCGGGGCGTGGCTCGGGGTTGAGATGCTCCCTTGGGTCATAATGATCGCGGGGTTGTTGGGACTGTCGCTGTTGGCGCTGCAGCGTGCGCGAGGTCATCACTTAGCGCGCACCGATCGCCTGCCGCTCGGGACTCTGATGGCGATAGGCGCCATCGCCGTGATGCCGTTTGCCATGAACGGCCAGGAATTCGTCATATCGTCAATGTGACCACCAGGCTCGCGTTGGACGGTCGGGCTGCATCAGCACCGCAAAGCTGGAAGCCGGGCGTCACGTTGGCGAGTCGTTCAGCGAGAGGAGCCGGAGCCCTCGATAGCAGTTCCGCGCGGACGACCCTGCCCATCGGATCCACATAGGCACGAACCCCGATCTGCCGTCCGGTCGACGAGACTCCCAGCGCCGCGATCAGACGCGCGACTGCGTCCGGCAAAGGTTGGAGTGTCTGGCCTGCGTTGAGGCGGGCGGGATCGGGTTTCTGGTAGGATGCGAAGGCATAGGGATCGTAGCCTGCGCCGCTATCGGCCCCATCCACTGCCAGGCCTCGCGCCGCCACTGTGACAGCTACTTCAGGAGCGGGCGCAGCTGGCGCCACCGACGCCGCCGGTGGCAATGTCGTCATCGACCATTCGGGATGTTGCGGCGGCGGGGGCGTGGTTGGAGATGGGGATGGCGGTGCGGTCGTGATGGCCGCGACGGGCGCCGATGCCGCACCCTGGGCCTGTGCGCTGAGCGACGCGATATCGAAGGTGGTGATGCTTTGCTGGACCGGGTGGTTGTCAGGCAGGTCGACCCGCCCCAGCGAGATCAGGGCCGCGATCAGTCCGGCATCGACCACAAGGCTGACCGAGAGTGCGACGCCATTGCGCAACCAGCGATGATCGAGCAGGCGCAAGAGGGCTTCGGGCACGGCCGGCGGCCGTTCCTCGATCCAACTTTCCGCTCTGACGAACCCCACTATTGTCCCCCTGTATGTCAGCAGACCCTATTGCTTTGGCGACGGCCCGCAAGAGGGATCAATCTCCAATATACAGCATCGTGCGAGGCGATAGAGTGAAGCCCGGAGGGCACATGGGTTTCGAACAGATATTGGTCTCGGAAGGGCAATTGAGCGAGGAGACGCTCGCATATGCGCGCGCGACCGGCGAGAAGGCCGGAACACGCCTTGCGGCCACTTTGGTAAGGCTGGGGCTGGCGGACGAAGAGCAGGTTGCTGCCGCCTTCCGCAAGAGCCATGACCTACAAGCCTTCCAGGGCGATGAAGAGCCATCGGCGGACACAGTCGATCTCAATCCGCGTTTCCTTCGCCGGCATGCCGCCGCCGTGATCGGCGAGGACGAAGCCGGCCTGCACGTCGCCATGGCCGACGCCGAGGATCGGGAGCTGCTCGATGGCCTGGCGTTCGCCACCGCACTTCCGATCAAAGCCACCGTCGCGACCTTCTCCCAGATCGAGGAATTGCATCGGTCGAACGTGGACGAGAGTGAATTTTCGGGCTTCGGCTCCGACGTCCGCGACGATTTTGCGCGCCTCGCCGAGGGTGAGTCCGAGGCACCCGTCATTCGTCGCGTCCAGGCGTTGCTCGACAGCGCAGCGCAGCGGCGCGCCTCCGACGTGCATATCGAGCCGATGGCGCGTCAGGTCGTCGTCCGGTTCCGGATCGATGGACGGCTGGTCGAGGCTGAACGCCTGCCCCTGCAGCTTGCTCAGCCGATCGCATCGCGGATCAAGGTCATGGCGGCGCTCGACATCGCCGAGACGCGCCTGCCGCAGGACGGGCGTATCCGGCTGACCTCGCGCGGGCGCGATATCGACGTGCGCGTCTCGACTTCGCCGACGGCGTTCGGTGAGAGCATCGTGATGCGTCTTCTCGGCCGCAGCGAGGTGCCGCTCGATCTCGAACGCCTCGGCTTGCCGGCTGCAGCCTATGACAAGCTGATCCGGGCCCTCGATCGGCCGCACGGGATCATTCTGCTCACTGGCCCGACCGGCAGTGGCAAGACGACCACGCTCTATGCGGCGCTCAGCCGCTTGCGGCGGCCTGAGGTCAAGATCCTGACCGTCGAGGATCCGGTCGAGGTGCTGCTCGAAGGCGTCAACCAGGTGCAGGTGCGGCCCGAAATCGGCTTGAGCTACGCCGGCACGTTGCGCGCCTTCCTGCGGCAGGATCCCGATATCCTCATGATCGGCGAGATACGCGACAAGGAAACCGCCGAGATCGCGCTACGCGCGGCGCTGACCGGCCACCTCGTGCTGTCCACGCTCCACACCAACAGCACGTTGGGTGCCTTTACGCGGCTGACCGATATAGGGATCGAGCCTTATCTCGCCGCCTCGACAGTCAATGCTGTGATCGCCCAGCGGCTGATCCGGACGCTGTGCGCGGATTGCGTCGGCGAGCGAGCGCCATTGCTGGATGAATCGGTCGAGTATGAGCGAGCTGGGCTGACCATCCCCAAGCGTGTCGGCGAGCCTGTGGGTTGTCCGATCTGCCAGCATACTGGCTACAAGGGCCGCGCGCCGCTCATCGAGGTGCTGGAGGTCGATACCGGGTTGCGCGAGGTCGTACGCGAAGGACGGGCCGAGGCGGTTCTCAATCCGGCACCGCCTGCCGAGACGCTGCTGGGGCATGGGCTAGCCATGATAGCGGTCGGGCGGACGACGCTGGCGGAAGTCCGCAGAGCAGTGCAGGCCGATTGAAACCGAACTGATGACATTTCCGTAAAATTGTCATGAGCAAGGGTCGATGGAGCGAGGATGGTCGTGTGTGCCGACTAGGCTCCCGCCCATTCTTGCTCGGTTGAAATAGAAGTTGTCGGTCAGCTATCGGGGAAGCTGCGAGTATGCCGGAACGGCCGGGCTTGGTCGCCTGCTGCCGATGATCAAATTGGCGACGACCGCGTAGTTGGGCGGGCGTTCTCGACGCGGAGCACCTTCTGGATAATGCCATCCGGTTCACGATAGGTTCGGAAGCCCATCGCCTCATAGTAGCGCAGGCCGGACGGATTATCCGCTCCGATGTAAGCGTCAATTTTCTCAAGGCCCGCTTGTTCAGCGGCTTCGATGCTCGACGAGAAGAGCAACTTGCCGACACCCCGACGGTGAGCGCGTGGACTGATATGTGTCCCGATTGTAAGCGTTGGCAGCACCCCACGTTGACGGCGCGGCTGAAGTTTGTCGGCTGGATCAGCGGATTTCGATATTCCGGGAGGCTGCGAGAGTCTCGTGCAGCATCTGTACGACGTCCGGGACG
>Ga0105240_10014784_pt1 | contig 10640 bp, 10 predicted proteins | sample KBSC54metaG_FD_80426 | JGI IMG/M metagenome (GOLD analysis project Ga0105240, IMG submission 80426) | Corn rhizosphere microbial communities from Kellogg Biological Station, Michigan, USA - KBS C5-4 metaG | ecosystem: Host-associated > Plants > Roots > Rhizosphere > Soil | place: Michigan, USA...
CATGAACACCGCAACCGCAGACAAGAAGCCCCGCCTCACGACCTCGGCGATGATCGCCTCCATCGCCTCCGAAGGCCAGCGCGTGAAGGCCGCACCGTTCGGCAAGGCGCTGGTGGAACTGGCGCGCATGCAGACCGACATCGTCGGCATGACGGCCGACCTCGCCAAGTACACCGACCTGCACCTATTCGGCCAGGCGTTCCCCGAGCGCTTCTTCCAGATGGGCATGGCCGAGCAGCTGCTGATGGCGTCGGCCGGCGGCATGGCCAAGGAAGGCTTCATCCCGTTCGCGACGACCTACGCCGTGTTCGGCACGCGCCGCGCCTACGACTTCATCCACCAGGTGATCGCCGAGGAGAACCTCAACGTCAAGATCTGCTGCGCGCTGCCAGGGCTGACGACTGGCTATGGCCCGAGCCACCAGGCGACCGACGACCTGTCGATGATGCGCGGCATCCCTGGCCTGACGATCGTCGATCCGTGCGACGCGCTCGACACCGAGCAAGCCGTCCCCCAGATCGCCGCCCACGCAGGCCCGGTCTACATGCGCCTGCTGCGCGGCAACGTGCCCCTGGTCCTCGATGAATACGACTACAAGTTCGAGCTCGGCAAGGCCAAGCTGCTGCGCGACGGCAAGGACGTGCTGATGATCTCGAGTGGCTTCATGACGATGCGCTCCTTGGAAGCGGCCGAAGCCTTGCGCAAGGACGGCATCGACGTCGCGGTGCTGCACTGCCCGACGATCAAGCCGCTGGACGAGGCGACGATCCTGGCCGAGGCGCGTCGTTCAGGGCGACTCGTGGTGGTCGCCGAGAACCATTCGGTCATCGGCGGGCTCGGAGAAGCGGTCGCGACGCTCCTCATGCGCTCCAGCGTGTCGGCAGCTTTCCGCCAGATCGCCTTGCCCGATCAATTTCTCGATGCCGGAGCGCTGCCGACGCTGCACGATCGATATGGGATCTCGGCTGACCGCATCTGCGCGAGTGTCAAGAGTTGGCTCTGACGGGCGCCGGAGAGCGCATTGTCGAGCCTATTGCGTAGGTCGATGCCCGACGGGGAGGATGATCTTCCAGGAGGTGTGTCGTTCGCCCATGTAGCCCGAGGTCTCGCCCACCTATACCGGCGACAGCAGATCGCAGACGTCCACGCCAAGCGCGTGGGCGATGCGCTCAATGTTGTCAAGTGACACGTTGCGCTCGCTACGTTCGATCGAACCCACGTAGGTGCGATGCAACTCCACCTTGGCTGCGAGCGCCTCTTGCGAAATGCCCTGATCGGCGCGAAGCGCGCGCATGTGTCTGGCGACACGATCGCGTGCAGATTCGACTTTGCGTCCCCGGCCACTCATAGGGCCGTGAGATTCGCATTCGAGATGAGTTTGGGTCTACAGACTTAAAGTAGCATTTTGCCAGGGCCTCACGTATTCTTCCAAAGCCGGGCTCGATCGCGCGGTGCACTGACCTGACGCTGGCGCCAGTCTTGAGCCGGAAATTTGCCGTCCAACCACGGGCGCATTCGCGCGCTGCTGAGGGATTAGCCCCGGCGATGAGCACCAAGTCGGCGGTGAGTATGCGCAGCCAAGCCTTGGATCTGATGCGGCCTGGTACCAGCGCGGCGCGCTGGCTCTCCGGGCCGGGCGCCCGTGAGAGATGAAGGACACGACACCAGGAAGCTATTCGAGCCCTCGAACTGCCTCACGCCACACATCAGGGTCACCGATCCGAACCGCTGCAGTCGCACCGCAGTGTTCCAGCAGAGCTGCGAGCATGGTCAATCGCTGACTCTCGGTCCAATACAATTTGCCGTGGATCAATTCGGGCTTGAACGGGAGTTCGTCGTGGCGTGCCTTCATTTCGGCAGGTGACCAAGCACGACCGGCAAGGGTGACGTCGTAGACACGCTTTCCCATGGGACTCTCCGATTATGTTGGCCCCCCAACAACAGATAGCCGCTGGAGTTCGGGGCTGTGCTACTGAGCCTTTGGCACACCAAAGCGTCGGAGGACTTCCACCTGCTCCGCGAAATACAGTGCGGCGTTGTACCAACGATCCGGGCCGCCCGCGGTATCCAGCGCTCGCACCCAGTTGTCGGCGTCCTCATCAGGCGGGGCACTGCTGCGAGCGGTGTCCTGCAGTTGGGCTTTCAAGCGCTTGAATTCGGCGTCAGTCATGGGGTTCTTCCCGCAGTCGCTAGACGCCCACACGCGCGACAAGACGATCACGAACGATCCCACTGGTGAAATCCATGAACGGGCCCGTACGATCCAGGCCGTTTTCGTCGACCAATACAACGCAGGGGTTATCGGCTTCGGCGGTATCGGTGGCTTCCCAGATTTCTCGAACTTGCTGTGAGAACCAACCACGATTGGGGCCACGGACGTGCTGTGCGACGAACATGAGCGATTCGATCACAACGTCACGCGACTTGATGACGTGAACAAGGTCGACGTCCCAGGCAAGCAGGAACGTGTGTGGTACCGCCTGCGGATCTCGCGAGCGAACGGTCAGCACAAACCATGCAGCGTTGGTAGAGATGCTTAGGCTTCGCCAATACTTTGCGTTGGCGGGCGCGAGGGTGGGCGGAACCTCGAACTGGTACTCAGGCATCGATACGAACATCAGGGTGTCGAGAGCCGCCTGCGCAAGGCAGCCTGGAGGTCGGTTGTGAAGTTTCGATTGTTCCCAGGTCCGGCCGCTACTCAAAGTCTGCATATTCACGTGGTTCGAACTGCAGCCGGCTCGGATGCACTTTGTGAATACGGGCGGATTTCGGCTAGGGTTCTGGGTCCGGTCAAAGGCGCCCATGATCAAGTCGCTCCACTCGAAACACAATGATGTCATCCTCTCGCTACTCCGCGACCGGCGTGAGGCACTGGGCATCCGGCAAGCCGACCTGGCGCAGAGGTTGGGGCAAACGCAGGCCATGGTCAGCCGAGTCGAAACCGGCGAACGCCGACTGGACATCATCGAGCTACGAGCCTGGCTGAGCGCGCTCGAGCTGGGCTTCCTCCCGTTCATGAAGGCACTGGACGAGAGGCTGCGTGGCCTGCCGGACGTACACCTCCGCTTCGGACGGCGGTCGACGGCCTGTCGCTCGCGGCGTTAGGGCGCCGCCCTACGTTTGTCGAGTCAATGCCTGAAGCCCGATCTACAGGCTGGCGGATGCCCTACAACTGTGGCCACCGATCTGTCCTCTTGGCTAACTCTGCGAGCGACGGTATCTGATCAATTGTCGTGAAGGCAACGCCACTTTCACGGCGCGGCCCATCGAGCAACTGCCAGATCGCTGCCGCCGTATAGGCTGAGGTCAACCGCGCTCTGATGTTCGCCCTTGGCGAGCGCGCTGGCTGCGCAATCGAGCCGTCATTGAGCTCGTCAGTCCAGCAGAGATCTTCAGGCCGAGCCACGGCAAATAGCACGTAGTAGATCGAGTCGGCCTTGCGTGAGCCACACAACAGCAGCAAACTTCTGCCGGCCTCACTTGTAAGGAGGGCTCTATCGAGCCAGCGGCCCTCGGACAACTTCAGGTCTCGATCCCGCCGCGAGATGTCTCGAAGCGGAGACCAACAAGCGTAGGGAGGCGAAAATCCGGTCACATGCCCTACTCTTTCCATCCCGAGCCTGATCTGCTCCTCGGCGACAAGCGTACGCGATTGTTCCCTAGTCGCCCGAGCGAAAGCCACATGTTCGTGGCTCCACAAAAGGCATCCATGAACGGCGCACGTCATCGTCCATGAATTCAGCCAGTCGCGACGTCTGTGTATGGCATGCCGTTCCAGATCCGACTGAAAGCAAATCGGGCAATAGGCGTCTCGCTCACGGGGCCGAAGAACCTCTTGCGTTCCAGACACGACGGCCTCCTGCAACTGAGCCAATGGCAATCGTCCGCGGCGGCACAGGATTTCCAGCAACGCCGGTGGAGGATCGCAGTCCCAGTCAATGTCGTGGCTTGGTAGCGAAAGGCCTTCGAGCGAGAGAATCGACAGTGCAAAGTCCGCGACACTCTTGTGCCGGTGGGAGACTGCACATCGCCTGAGCCATGAGCCGAACGTTTCATTCGGAAGCATGGGCATAAGAAGCGGGATTCTGGGCACCAAAGCGTCGAGTCTCCGGCCGTCGATGCGCCCGCCCCTTCCATTGTCTTGCGGCGCCCGCCCACCTCCGGGTTCATCGTCCATAGCCGAAAGCTCCGCGCCACGAAGTCAGCAACGAACGCGTGATGCGTTCTTCGCCCGACCGGATCGCCTCAATGGCAGCGTACGCGATGATCTGCTTGACGCCGTCTGTGACGCCGCTGACTTGCTGCTTGACTCGGGACTCTTTAAGCAGCGCCTCCTGCATATCGAGCGCGGCAAGCCCCGAAGGTCGCCGAATTGGCAGCGACCTCTCGAAGGCTTGCAGGAACTGTCCGAAGGCCGGTCCCGCCGTCCAGCATGGCAGCCGCATTACAGTAAATCGGGTCTGCAACTGGCGCTCGCGCAACACGATTTGCTCGGAGCCGGGGATGCCGCTGCACACAACGCTCACGCGGCAGGCGGTGCTAATCCATTTGAGCCAGTCAAAGACCAGTACCTGTGAAAGTCGAGGGAGATTCAGTAGGTGTCCGATCTCGTCGAAGATCACCACTCGAACCCCGAGTTCAATGATGGCTCTCTTGATGAGTTCGTCTGCTGCCCACCGTCTGCGGTATTGACCTTGCGCCGGAGGAATTGACATTGCAGACAACAACGACGTCTGCATGTTTGGAAGCTCTGGAAAGGGATCAACGACCATGTAGATCACACGTCGTGCATTTGAATCCAGCGTCGCGGCCCCAAGCCGCCGAACAAATTCGGTCAACACAGTCGACTTTCCTCCTCCCGAGTCTGCGACAAGCGCCAGGCATGGCGGCCGAACGCTCGGTGGGCGCAATGCAAAGTCGTCGAGTATCGAGAGAACGCGCGTTACCGATCCGTACTCGATGAATCGGTCGAGCTGAATTTGACGAATGCGCTCCTCGTCGCTCGCGCCGATCAGGCGTGCAGCGTCCGGATTGAGGTGCGAGTGCAGGGTGGAATTGGAACTCATGCCCTACTCCATCACACGGCACGTGAGCTCGATTGGCAATGGTGCGTCCTGGCTGGGCACGAGGTCTGGCGGTCGAGGCGCTTGTGCCTTCGCCCACTCGTCCTGACGCGCCTGTCGCCTCAATCCCTTGGTCGTCCCCCGTGCGACGGCTTTTTTGACGATCTCGCGGTTGGCCTCGATGTCAGCCGCAATCGAGTCGGTGTCAATCGAGCGCCCCGCAGCGAGTTGGGCGCGACGCACCTCCCGGTATTCCCAAAGCGAGAACGGTTGCACGGACCGCCCTGCTAGGTCTGCCACCACGTGGTGGCCGTCCGCTTCGACGTACACGCGCGTGAGATCGCGAGGGTCGAAGCGCACCATGCGCTTTCTCCCAGGCTCCACCAGCGGCGCAAGTCCCGGAGACTGAAAATCAAGTCCAAACAGATTCACGCCTTCCCGAGTCACAACGCGAGGCTCGGCGGGCAGGAAAGTCAGCAGGAAGTGCTCTCCACTTTCAGGCACCCGCGGCGATGCGATTTCCCCGTTAACGTTCCAGCCCCGCTCCCAGGCGGCGAGGGGCGGCATGCCGATGCCTTCATGCCGAATCTTGTGGTACCGACTGACTTCGCGAGCCAAAATCCCATGGAGCTCCGCCAGCGTTAGGCGTGCACCTCGATGAGCGCGCTTTGGTATCTCTCTTAACACCTTGCTGTAGCTCGAGCCGGGAAGCAGTCGCACCTTGGTCATGAACGTGCCAATTGCGCGCTCGATGAGACCGCCAGCTGCTGGGTGTCCGGGTGGTCGGAATTTCATCGAAATTGAGTAAGCCTCGCAGGCACGCTTCAGCGACAGCGCATGGAATTCCTGCGCATTGTCGGTGTAGATCTCTCGCATCAACCCGTATCCCGGCCAAGAGCCGTTAGGAACGCCGACGGAGCGAAGCCAATCCGCCTTTGGCATGACCGCGTGATGGATGCACAGCCCAACTGATAGCCGGCTGGGTGCCTCGAGGCTTAGCGTCATCCCTAAAATGACTCTCGTACTCTCGTCCAGCAACATCGACAGGACGGGGCGTCCTATGGGCTCTAGCGTATTGGGCTCGATGATGTGCACGTCAGCAATCGTGTGATCAAGCTGCGTACGCAGGAGAGGAAATGACGCTGCCGTGGCGCCGCGCACCGCACGCCGACGATATTTGAGCTCATCTCCAATTGCTGATGGAAGCAGATCCGGATCTCCGCGAAGTGCTCGAAGCCGTCGAGCGATCGTTGTTTGGCCTGGCGGTGAGAAACCCATCGCCTTGGCGTCCGAGGTTACTAATGGAGCGAGGTCATTGATGGCAATGTCGGGACTACTTTCGAGCGCTTCGGTGATGCGCCTCCGCATCATGGCCTCGAGTGCCGGGTCGAGCTGCGTCGAGCCTTTGGGCGTGCCACCCTTTTCTGGGAGGAACGCCGCGATGGATCGCATCAAACGGTACTTCTTAAGTTTCCGACGGAGCTGTCTGTCGCTGAGGTCCAATGCTTTCGCGACTCCGGCACGTGCGTCGGCGCTCAGATCGCCGGCGTCAAACCATTCCTTGACGCGACGCTCTTGTTCGACGGCTTGCTGCCAAACTTCAGCCGAATAGTTTGCGAGGTCGCGTGCCGAGCTCGCGGCCCCGGGCGATCCTGGCTCGAGCACTAGCGGCTTCAGTCTAGATATTTGGACCGTCGCAACTTTGCCAGTCTCGGCATACCTCACAACCACCTCATGGACGGAGGGTTGGTGCTCAATCGTGGCTCTGGCGCCATCTACCAGCCAGATCGCACCGCGGTCGAATCCAACACTGCGCGGAGCAGCATTGGCCACAACCCGACTCGATTCAGTCATCTCTGCAAATAAAGGATTCGATCGGCCGGTCCGATCGAGACCTTTGTTGCTTGCGCGCGCATGCCTTGCTTTCATCGCAGATCCTCCTGCGAGGACAGCGAGCACTCGTCAGCGCCGTGCACTTCCAGCGATCGACCGGATACACCTGTCCCTCGCGACCGCTTGACAAGCGCTGCGCCGAGGCGTAGCGTTGTCTTCAGTGCGATTTGGCGGCTACAAAGTTGATTCGCTCAGAAGGGCCACGCTGTTGACGCAGCGTGGCCCTTTGTCATTGCAGGCGACTAGATGAGTGTTCGCAGCCCTCGAATTGACGTCGTTGAACCAACCGAGAGTTGTACTTTGCGCAGCCTTAAACCGCAATCTGCACATGTGCGTCGCACATGTGCGTATTTCGAGCCGCATTTTGTTGGGGTGCGGTGTGTGAATTTCCGCTGGATGGCAAGAGAGTTTCGCCTTGAACGCGCTCGGATTTATTCCTGCCAGATGGCTCGTCTGGTCTTGGCTTTGGTTGCCAGGCGGCGCATGTTTGACCAGACTTGATCGCGCGGCATCCCCGTTTCCACGTGCATCTGCTCAACGACCCGGGCGAGAAGCGCCAACGGAGCTTCGTCGAGCAATGTATGCACGTGCGCTTGAAAGTCCTCTGGCGCAACGCCTGCGTACAACACTGAACTCAGTACCTCTGAGTTGATGACAGTTCGGTAGCTCGTACTAGCCGTACGCGCCGCGATGACGAGTGGAGGCGTGTACTCGGACGAACGAGGCCCAACGCGTGGATGCGGCTGCCAGATCTCTAGATTGAGACCGATGGCGTTCAGCACCGCCGCGGTTCTGGAGAAGCTAAGGTCTTTGAGCGTCGCGTTCTCGAGCTGCACGATCGTGGAGCGAGACACGCCTGCCAACTTCGCTAACGCTGCCTGAGATATACCAATTTCTTTTCGGCGAGTTCGTACGCTTTGGCTTAACTCGTGAGCAGCGAACATGCTCTAAGGATAGCTGACCCGCTCAAGAGCGTCGAATATATTGGACACTCACGGTCGCTTGGACACGATCGGCCTGGGAACCATGATGCGCGTCCAATTGACGCAGCCAAGCCTCAATCGATGTCCGTTTGACGATTTTCTGGTGTGTGCAGAAGGTCGAAGTGCCTCGGAACGACGCTCACGAATCTGGCTCAAACGCAGGAAACTGAAGAAACACGCGGCTTTGCGGGGCGGTCATTGGGATGGGATGACTTCGGACAACGGACTTGGAACGCGACACTGGCCGTTTCGACGACCATGGAGCGACCATCGTGGCAGCGGCGATGTGTCGGTAGCGCTCGCTCGAGCGGACCGCTGTGCAACTGGACCCGCACGCCTTGCTCGCGCCGCTGCCCGGCGCGACCGGAAGCCCCCCGCGCGATCCATGCCCGTTGTGTCGCATGGGGCGACATGTGACGAAGTGCCCGGCCCATTCGCGCGGCACCAAGGGTCCGCGGCAGCCGACGCCTTGCGTTGGCGCAAGGCTCGCTCCGGTCAGGGTTTCCACAATCGTGGTCGCCCATGGACGATGCCCGCCCTCCCCGCCGCGACAGCGTGTTCCTCGCGCGCGGCATTTCCAAGACCTATCGCACCGGCGAGGTCGAAGTGCGGGCGCTGCGCGACGTCGACCTCGACATCCGTCGCGGCGAGTTCGTGGTGCTGCTGGGCGCGTCGGGCAGCGGCAAGTCGACGCTGCTCAACATCCTGGGTGGACTGGACCTTCCAAGCACGGGAACGCTGGCCTTCCACGAGCATGTCCTGAGCGGCGCATCCGACGCGGAGTTGACGGCCTATCGCCGCGAACACGTGGGCTTCGTCTTCCAGTTCTACAACCTCATCCCCAGCCTGACCGTGCGTGAGAACGTCGCCCTGGTCACCGACATCGTCGACGATCCGATGCCGGTGGACGAGGCGATCGACCTCGTCGGGTTGACCCCGCGGCGTGACCACTTTCCGGCGCAGCTGTCCGGCGGCGAGCAACAGCGGGTCGCGATCGCGCGCGCCATCGTCAAGAAGCCCGACGTGCTGCTGTGCGACGAGCCGACCGGGGCGCTCGACTACCAGACTGGCAAGCTGGTGCTGGAGGTCATCGCGCGGATCAACCGCGAACTGGGCACGACCGCGGTCGTCATCACGCACAACGCAGCGATCGCAGGCATGGCCGATCGCGTCGTCTATCTCGGCGACGGCCGCATCCAGCGCGTGGAGTCCAACCCCGAGAAGCGGACGCCCGCCGAGCTGAGCTGGTAGCGCGATGAAAGCCCTCGACCGCAAACTGCTTCGCGACCTGCGCCTGATGTGGAGCCAGGCGCTGACCATCGCGCTGGTGGTCGCCAGCGGCATCGGCGGTTTCGTCACCAGCCTGTCGGCGGTGGATTCGCTGGCGCTGGCGCGCGACGACTTCTACGCTGCCGGCCACTTCGCGGATGTCTTCGCGAGCGTCAAGCGGGCGCCGAACTCGTTGGCCGAGACCTTGCGCGCCGTGCCCGGCGTGGCGGATGTCCAGACGACTGTCCAGGCTGTCGTGCGCGTCGAGATTCCGGGCCTGCCAGACCCGATCATCGGCCAGCTGATCGGCCTGGATGCGCGCCGTCCGGAACGCATGAACCTGGTCAGCGTCAGCGCCGGCCAGACGCTCGCGTCGGCCGGCGTCCGGGCCGACGGCAACATCCCGGCGCTGGTGTCCGAAGGCTTCGCGCAGGCACGCCACCTCAACCTGGGCGACAAGCTCGACGTACTGATGAACGGCAAGCGTCGCACCCTGCGCATGGTGGGCACCGCGCTGTCGCCGGAATTCATATTCGCCGGCTTGTGGGGCATGCCCGACATGCGTGGCTATGGCGTCTTCTGGATCGACCACGACACCCTGGCAGCGGCCTACGACATGGACGGCGCATTCAACCAGGTCGCCGCGAAGCTGGCGCCGGGCGCCTCCGAGCGCGCTGTGGTGGACGCGCTCGCACGCCGCCTGTCGCCCTACGGCGGGCGGGACGCCATCGGCCGCGCCGACCAGTCGTCGAACCAGATGCTGGACAACGAGATCAAGGAGCAGCGCGTTCTCGGAACCGTGCTTCCGACGATCTTCCTCGGCGTGGCGGCCTTCCTTCTCAACGTGGTGGTCTCGCGTCTGGTGGGCGCGCAGCGCGAGCAGATCGCGGCGCTCAAGGCGCTGGGTTATCCCAACGCGGCGATCGCTCTGCACTACCTGAAGCTCGTGCTGGCGATCGTGCTGATGGGCCTGGCGCTGGGCATCGTGGTCGGCGACCGGCTCGGCAACATGTTCACCGGGCTTTACGCAGAGTTCTTCCACTTCCCGCACTTCGAGCATCGGATCGCCCCATGGCTCCTGCTGACGAGCCTCGGCGTCACCGTGGCGACGGCCGTGCTGGGAACGCTCAACGCCATCCTTCGCACCGTGCGGCTGCCTCCGGCAGAGGCCATGCGGCCGCCAGCGCCGGGGCACTACCGCAGAACGCTGCTCGAGCGCCTGGGCATCGGCGCCATGGGGCCGGCACTGCGGATGATCGTCCGCAACATGGAGCGGCGGCCGCTGCGCACGCTGCTGGGCATCGGCGGCATCGCCTCGGCCGTGGCGATCACGATCATGGGCAACTTCCTGCGCGACGCGATCGACATGGTGGTGGACACCCAGTTCACGCTGTCGTTGCGGGGCGACGTCTCGGTATGGACATACGAGCCC
>Ga0105240_10014785_pt1 | contig 10640 bp, 9 predicted proteins | sample KBSC54metaG_FD_80426 | JGI IMG/M metagenome (GOLD analysis project Ga0105240, IMG submission 80426) | Corn rhizosphere microbial communities from Kellogg Biological Station, Michigan, USA - KBS C5-4 metaG | ecosystem: Host-associated > Plants > Roots > Rhizosphere > Soil | place: Michigan, USA...
CGAATGCGATCAGGAGCCGCTCCGCTCCAGAGAAGGGCGTGAAGCTCGATCGGACAGCCAGCAGCACGCCACCGATGGCGCCAAGCGCGAGCGACAGACCCATGACATAGTTGTAGACGCGATCCGGCCTGACCCCGGACAGCCGGACGATGTCACGGCGATCGGCGGTGGCACGCACGATGCGGCCGAATTCGGTATGCCGCAGGATGAGCTGCAGCGCCACGAACAGAAGTGCGGCCAGCGCAAGCGTGAGCAGCGGCATGATGCCGATATTCAAGCCCGAGATCTCGAGGTGCGCGCGTGACAATTCGCCAATCTGAAGGCTCCGGACGTCGGCGCCGAATACCTCGACCATCACATTGCGCAGGACCACTGATACACCGAAGGTAAGGACGAGAGGTGCCAGAGGATCTGGCGACTTGACGACGCGGTTGACGATCGCAGCCTGATAGATCCATCCAACCGCGAACGACACGGCAATCACCGGGATCAACATCAGAAGCGGAGGAACTGATGGAAACAGGTTTGCAAGCAGTACCGCGCAAAAAGCACTCAGCACCATGAACTCGCCGTGCGCGATGTTCACCACCCGCATGACACCAAACACCAGTGCAAGACCAAGGCCGAGCAAAGCGTAGAGGCCGCCCAGCAAGGCCCCGTTGATCAACGTCTCAAGCCAGATCATGTCTCACCGGTCCGCGTTGGCTAGTTACCGAAATAGGCGTGTGTCAATTGTTCAGGCTGCAGTCCCTGCGCCGGCCCCGTCAGCGATACCCGCCCCTTCAGCAGGCAATAGATGCGCTCCGACGTCGCGAGCGCGCGTTTGACGTCCTGTTCGACGAGGACCACCGCGGTGCCTTCGCTGCGAATATTGGCAAATGAGCGATAGATCTGCTCGACGACGACGGGTGCGAGTCCAAGCGAAATCTCGTCGCACAACAGAAGGCGCGGGTTCGACATCAGCGCGCGGCCGATTGCGGCCATCTGCTGCTGACCACCCGAGAGTTGCCCTGGATACATCCGCCGGCGCTCGCCAAGCATCGGGAACAGGTCGAATACCCGTTGCAGCGTCCAGCTCCCGGAACGCCGGTTGAGACTACCCATCAAGAGGTTCTCCTCGACGGTCAGCGAGTCGAACAGAAGGCGGCCTTCAGGCACCATGATAAGGCCGAGTCGGGACACCTGCTCCGCCGGCATATGCGAGATGTCGATGCCGTCGAAGTGCATCCTCCCCGACCGCTCCTCATTCAGGCCGACCAGCGCTTTGAGAAAGGTGGACTTTCCCGCGCCGTTGGCACCGACCAGCGCCACGGTCTCGCCGTCGGCGACGGTGAAGTTCATGTCGAACACCGCCTGAAGATCACCGTAGAAGATCTGCAGGCCATTTACGTCAAGCAACGCCATCGGCCTTCAGTCCCATGTAGATTTCGCGCACGACGGCACTGTCCATCACCTCCGCTGGGGGGCCGTCCAGGACCTTGCGGCCGAAATTGAGCACCAGGATGCGATCCGACACCGCTCGCAACGCATGTGGAATGTGCTCGATCCAGATGATCGCATGACCGGCCTTGACCGCCTGGACGATAGCAATCAGACGCTCGACCTCGGGCTCGGTTAGCCCGGCGGCGATTTCATCGAGCAGGATCAAGTTTGGTTTGCAGGCCAGCGCCTTGGCGAACTCCAGGCGCTTGCGATCGATCAGCGGCAGCGCGCCGGCGAGCCTGTCAGCCTTGGCTTCGAGCCCGGTCTGCAGCAACACCTGCATCGCCCATTCGCCCGCGGCGTCGCCATGCAAGCCTGCCCCGTAGGCAGCGGCGACGAGCGCATTCTCATAGACCGACAGATGCGGGAATGGCTGCGGGATCTGGAACGCACGTCCGAGCCCCTTGCGCGCCCGGCGGTGCGGCGGCAAGCCGCTGATCTCCTCACCGTCAAGCATGATCGAACCCCCGTCGGCCGTGAGCAGGCCGACGATCAGATTCAACAACGAGCTCTTGCCGGCGCCGTTGGGGCCGATCACGCCGAGACACTCGCCGCGTGTCAGCTCAAAGCTGACGTCGTCGGCGACGACGATCTCGCCGAAGCGCTTGGACAAAGCGCTGACGCGCAGGAGCGGTATCATCTCAGCTCAGCTTGGAGAGCAGCACGAGGTCCGCCTGCTTCGGGATGAATGGCGCGGTGCCGTTGTGGACGATCAGTAGCTCATATTTGGACTTGCCGCTCTTGGCCTTGCGCCACTGTCCACCCGACAAGGCGGTCACGGCGACATTCTTGATCGGCGTGCCCTTGAACTTCACGGGACCCACGACCGTCTCCATGTCGAGACCGGCAATCGCGTCACGCACCGAGTTCCTGTCCTTGGGATCGCTGTTTTGCAGGGCCGCCAGCGCCACCTCCCACAGCGCGTGTGCATAGCCGATCGGCTGGGTCCATTGTTTGCCGGTGGTCTTCTCCCATTCCGCGGCCAGCTCGGCGGCGGTCTGTCCGGTAAGCGATGACTTGAAGGGATAGGCCGGCGTCCACCACACCTCGGTCGACATCCCGTCGCCGCGATCACCGAGCGCGTTCACTGCGCTCGGGAACAAGAAGGCCGCGGCCACCGTGCAGACCTCCGGCTTAAAGCCGGCCTGCGCGGCCTGATTCCACAGCGTCACCCAGTGATTGCCGTAAGTGAACCCGGAGACAATGTCGACACCGTTGTTCTTGAATGCCGCGACCTGATTGGTGAAATCGTCAGTGGCGATCTGGAACTTGCCGGCGGAGAACTCGTGATAGCCGGCCTCGGCAATGCCGGCGGGCAATCCGTGCTTGGGATCGGAGAAGGCCTGACCTGCGGGGTTGTCGATATAGAGCGTGCCTACTTTCTTGTTGGTCTGCACCGACTGCCACATGCCGAGGTAATTCTTCACGACATCGTCGGCGCCCCAGAAGAAATGATAGCTGTAGGGAAAACCCTTGTCCGGAGTCGATTTGCGCGGAAACATCCAGCCCTGCCACGGCACCATCGTGGAGATCGAGGGAATGCCGCGGGCATCGGAGAGCTCCTGCACCGGCGCCTGCGCGTCGCCGTCCTCGATCAGGATGAGATCGCATTTCTCGCGCAGCACCAGTTCGCTCGCCACCACGGACGAGCGGTTCGGATCGGATTGGTTGTCCTTGAAGACGAACTCGATCTGATAGGTCTTGCCGCCGATTTTCAGGCCATCCTTGACGTGTGCCTTGATACGCTCGTGAACCCAGGGGTCGGGCTCGGCGAACGGCGCGCGGACCCCTGAGAGGCAGCCGACCCAGCCGATCTTGAGGGTATTGCCGGCGGCGCGCGCGACGTTCGGAAGCGGCAAATTCAGCGCGGACGCCAAACCGCTGGCGCCGGCCGCCTTCAAAAGAGTTCGTCGATTGAGCCTGCCGGCCACCGGTGCGTTTGTGTTCTCGATCTTGTTCATGTCCCTCTCCCGCCTATGAATGGATTGCTGCTCAAGCCGCGGAGCGCTGGATCGCCGCACGGCTGATGCCGACGAATTTGCAAAGTGTGTTCTCGATAACGTCGCGCGGAATATCGCGTACGATGAAGACCAGCCGCGAGCGGCGATCGGCCGACGGCCAGCCGGCAAGCGTGATCGGCGGATGGAAGACGTGCTGGACACCATGCACGACCATTGGCTGATCCGGCCGTTCGGCGATGTTGATGATCGCCTTGAAGCGGAGCATATCCTCGCCCTTCAGCGTCGCGAGATTTTGCAGCCAGCGCGCGAAGGCTTCGCCATGGATTGGCTCGTCGACGACCAGGCCATAGGACGACATGCTTGCGTGATGGGCATGATGACCGTGGTGGTCGCAGTGCTCATCGTCGCAGCCGTGATGGGATCGATCGCGATGATTGGCGGCGTGCGAAGCGTTCTCGAACCAGCGTACGACATCAATCGAGCGAGCAGCCGGGTCGAACAGCCCGGCATCGAGCACTTTCGCCGGATCGACTATTCCGCATCGGATACGGCTTTGAGCCGCGATGGGATTGATGGCGGCGAGCCGCCCCTCGAGCCTTGTCAGTACCTCGTCCGAGACAAGGTCCGTCTTGGTCACAAGCAGCCGGTCCGCGACCGCGATCTGCCTTGAGGCCTCGCCGTGCGCGTTGAGCGTGTGCGCGCCGTTGACGGCATCCACCGTGGCGACAACGCCATCGATGCGATAGCGGCCGACAACATCGGGCGCGGTCATCAGCGTGTGCAACACCGGCACCGGATCGGCAAGACCGGTCGTTTCGATCAGCACGCGGTGGAATGGCGGGATTGTCCCCGCGGCGCGGCGGGACGCGAGATCGGCAAGTGTTTGGATCAAGTCCTCGCGCACCGAACAGCAGATGCAACCATTATCGAGCAGCGCGAGGCGATCCTCGCTGCTTTCGACCAAGAGATGGTCGAGCGCCACTTCGCCGAATTCATTGATGATAGCAACGACGCCACGGAGTTCGGGCTGGCGCAACAGATGGTTCAGCACGGTGGTCTTCCCGCTGCCGAGGAAGCCTGTGAGTATGGTGACCGGAATATGATCCGTCGCGTCCATTGCTTTTATGTCCGCTGATACACTTGACGACCCTCGAAAAACGTCATCTCGACCTGCGTGTCGGCAAGCCGGTCTGGCGGGATATCGAAGATCATCTGGTCCAGCACGATCAGATCGGCTGACTTGCCGACCTCGATCGAGCCGATGGTCTGGGCCAGACCCGCCGCCCGCGCAGCGTCGATGGTGTAGATGTCGATCACCGTAGCGAGGTCGAGCGCTTGCTCGGCCCAGAGAGACTTGCCGGGAAAATCACCCGTGGGGTTTTGCCGCGTCACCATGCCCTCGATGCCCTGCCAGGGATCGGGAATCGGGATCACGGGCCAGTCAGAGCCGCCCGCCATCAGCGCCCCTGATTTCTTCAGGTCTTTGTTCGGCCAGAAGCGCTGGGCGCGCTCGTCCCCCATCGCGGCCTTGTGCGCCTCGAGGAAAATGGTCGGATACCAGATGATCGGTGAAAGATCGGCCGCAACGCCCAGTTCGGCAAAGCGCGGGATATCGTCCGGCGCGATATAGCTTGCATGTGCGACCTGGTGGACCAGATGGGTCGGACCGTTGAAGCTTCTGACGACGTCGATCGCGTCGAGCGCCTGCGTCACCGCGGCATCGCCGGCGCAATGGATCTTGGCCGCAAGACCGAGCTTTTCACAGCGTCCGAGCCATCGGATGAGCTCTGGCACAGTCATCATGGTCGCGCCGCGAAAGCAGCAGCCACGAACGGGATCGGCAATGTAAGGATCGTGGAACGCTGCAGTCTTGGCGCCCGGCACGCCGTCGAGGAACATTTTGGCGTAGTCGGGCTTCACATGGGCTCCGCGATACTGCTCACGCATCGCAAACAGCTCTTCCCCCGACTTGCCGAACATGAAACCTGGCTCGACCACCGGCATTGCGCACACCGCCCAGGCGGTGAGCTCGCCGCGATCATCCAGACCCTTCAGCGCTGCCATGATCGGCTGCATGCTCGCTGCGTCGATGAAGGCGGTAACGCCATAGCTATTCAGCACAGAGATCGAGCGGGCCACCGCGGCGCGATCCATCTCCGCGGTGTAGTGACCGGAGGCCGCTAGCGCCCTCTCCACCAGCCCCGATGCAGCCTCGATCATCAGGCCGGTGAGCGTTCCCGTCTTGAGGTCGCGGCCGATCTCGCCGTCAGTCGGGTTTGGTGAATCAGCCTGCACGCCCGCAAGGCGCAGCGCCGCCGAGCTGGCCCAGCGGTTGTGGTAGCTGTCATCGCGCAGAATGACCGGATGGCCAAGGCTTGCCGCATCCAGCAAGGCGCAGGATTCGGCGGTATTGAGATCACCCAGCAAATTGTTGCCGAACTGGCCGCCGACGATCCACGCGCCCGGCGCCGCGGCCGAAGCCGCCCTGTGAACCGCTTCCGCGATCTTCGCAATGCTGTCGCTGGAGGCGAAGCGCAGCTCATAGAGATCGGCCTGCCCGCCCATCATGATGTGGTTATGGATGTCGATGATCCCCGGCATCGCCATCCGCCCGCCGAGATCGAAAGTCGTGGTCCCCTTGCCCATGAGCGGCGCCATATCGCTCTCTTCACCAACGGCGATGAACCGCCCCCCTTTCACCGCCGCACATGCCGCCCAGGGTCGTTGTCGGTTAGAGGTGTAGATCCGGCCGTTGCGAAACACCGCGTCGGCGAAGGTCCTGTCCATGTGCATCAACTTCCCGTTCGAAAGGCGGGGAACGCGCTGGCCTCGCCGTCGGCAGCGCAGCCTCTGGCCGCCAACGGAAGCAAGCCGGCATTCTTGTCCAAAGGTTCGGCATGTCGCCGCTGGGAACAATCCACCATCCGGTTGATGCTGTCGGCCGGAGCGGGCCCGGCGAAGGCAGGAAAGACCTCAGGAAACCGCGCCTCGAGAGACCGAGCGCCAGAAAGAGTGCATGTCGACAACAATGAGGCGTCAATAGCCTAGCGCCAGACCGTCCTTTCGATGGTCGGACGCGCCGAGCAGAACGCCGCGTGCGTGATCGATACGGATCGCCTGGCAGCCGCCGATCGGCTCATCAGAGAAGCGCGCTTGGTGGCCCCGGCGCTGCAATTCGTCACGGACCGCGGCGGAAATCGTCGGCTCCAGCGACAGTACACCATCGAACGCAAAGGAGCGCGGGGCCTCGGCCGCAGCCTGGATGTCCATCTCCAGGTCAAAGATATTTGACAGCAGATTGGCATGTCCCGTGGCCTGATAGTGTCCGCCCATGACGCCGAATGACATCGTTGTCTTGCCGGCCTTGCGCAACAGACCAGGAATGATCGTGTGCATCGGACGCTTGCGCGGCCCGAGTGAATTGGGATGTCCTGGTTCGGCCCGAAAACTCCAGCCGCGGTTATGCAGAAGAATGCCCGACTTCGGCGCGTAGATACCGCTGCCGAATGGATAGAACAACGAGTTGATGAGCGAGATTGCGTTGAGATCCCGGTCGACCACAGTGACGTAGACCGTGTCCCTGTGCTCGATATCGTGCCAGCTCGCGGGCTCGGATGCGCGACTCATATCGATCCGGCTGCGGATCCTTCCGATGTAATCATCGGCCAGGAATCCCGCCGGATCAACCTTGCTGATCGCGGGATCGCAGAAGAAGGCATCGCGCGCCCGATAAGCAGCTTTGGTTGCTTCCGCGAGTAGATGGATGCGATCGGCCTGCGAAAGTGCGCTCATGTCGAAGCCCGCGAGGGTTCGCAGGATCATCAGCGCGGCAAGACCCTGCCCGTTCGGTGGACATTCGACGACATCGTGCTCATGATAACGCGATGAGATCGGCTTCACATAGTCCGATGTCTGAGCAGCGAAATCAGCGGCGGTGTGCGATCCGCCCAATTTGCGCAGAATTGCGACCATCTCGTCCGCCACCTCGCCGGCGTAGAAGGCATCGCGGCCGCGCTGCGCGATTCTGCGTAGCGTTGCACCCAGCGCCGGCTGCGCACGGATATCGCCAACAACGGGCACCTCTCCGCCGGGCAGAAATTGCAGAGCCGCATTGGCGTCGATCTCGATGCGCGCGCGGAAGCGGCGCCAATCCTCGGCGACGCGCGGCGTGACGCAAAAGCCCTGCTCGGCAGCGGCAATCGCCGGCCGAAAGATTTCTTCAAGCGATCTGCTGCCGTGATCGGCGACCAGTTGGCACCAGGCGTCAATCGCGCCAGGCACGGTGACGGCTTCGGGTGAAGTCGGCGGAATGTCGCGCTGCCCACTTGCGGCGAATTTGGCGATATCGGTACCGGCAGGTGTGCGTCCTGAGCCGTTGAGCGCGATCGGTTCGCCAGCCTTCGGCGAATAGAGCGCAAAACAGTCGCCGCCGACGCCCGTCATCTGTGGCTCGACCACGCCCTGCACCGCCACCGCGGCTACCGCGGCGTCAACGGCATTGCCGCCGGACTTGAGCATCTCGATCGCGGCAAGCGTGGCCTGTGGGTGCGAAGTCGCGGCCATGCCCCGCTCCGCAACCGCCAGGGATCTGGCAATGGCCATGAAATCCCGCATCTAGTCTCCTTCAACGTCGCAAGCGGCAGCCGCTCGCCAACACTGCCGAAGACGAAACCGGTCCTCTTGGGATTTCCTCTTGGGATTCTCATGCTGCCGCAGCCGCGCCAGCAATCAACCGAAAGGTGGATCAGGTGAATATCATCATGACCGCCGCGGCAGATGCCGCCAGCAACGTTGCCGGAAAGAGGCTCCGCGGCCTCAGTGCGGCCGAGACATCAGGGCCACAACGGCCGAGCGCGTTTCGACGCCGAGCTTCTCGAAAATATGGATCAGGTGCGTCTTGACCGTAGCAAGGCCAATGTTGAGGCACTCGCTGATTTCGCGATTGGTCCGGCCGCAACACAGGAGCTCGACGACTTCCACCTCGCGTGAGGTCAGGCCATAGCGCGCCGGCTCTTCGGTGGTAGAGGACAACCGGCTGGTCAGGTTGAATTCTAGATAATCGTGAATCTTCTCGGCGATATTCATCGTGCCGTCGGGGATTTTGCACCCCGGCACCCAGAGCACGCTCATTCCGGCAACGATTCTGTCGTTGCGGCGGAAGAAAAACTCGATCATGTCGGCGATACCACACTGTCCCGCGAAGGTGCGATAGGTCGCCGCTTCCTGGGTCGCGCATTGATTAATTGCGACACTAAGCCTGGCAAACGGCCGATTGCTTGCCGAACGCGGATGGAGGGGATCGAGCCGATCCATACCGGCCAAATACTGGTCATGAAAATTCGCGGGGACGTCACTGCTGAGGACAAAGCGGTTGAGCTTGAGGCTGCCGTCGACCTCATAGAATGCGGTCGCAGAACCTTCGAGGATCCCCTGCGCGAACTGGATGGCTTGGGCCGTTGCCGGATCCGGTCGGCCGAGCAGCGCGATCATGACCTTCCTCCGAATGTTTCCTGGTGACGGACGTCTGCGCGTCCGTGGTCATCCACGCTGAGACAGCCACGCCATTTAGTCAAGCAAATTGCGGGCCAGGTACCGAAAGGCCTCGGCGTGCCCGCGCTCCACCATCCGGTTGATTGCCCAGCCTTGCGCCCGCGCAGACCTTTGCCCCGTCCTCCCAATGTCGTCGTTGCTGGATTTGGAATGAACGCGCGTCGGATCATGGCTGCCTTCCCTCCAACGCCTGACGAACAGGTTACGCTGGCAAATTGGCGACAGCACCCGTTCAGTGAATGGGCCTTCCACAATGTGCGCGAATTGCTGCCGACAGCGAGCATCCCCGGGACGGCTGCTGATCCTGCGCCGCAGTCTCTCGCGCAGACCTATCTCGAAGACGTCAGCTTTGCGAACCCGCGCGGCGAGAAGGTCGGTTTCGTCGAAGCGCTGCGCACCAGCCACACCGACGGCATTGTGGTCTCGTATCGCGGGCAGACCGTATTCGAGTGGTATGCCCAGGGGCTGACGCCCGATACCCCGCATCTCATCTTCTCCGTCAGCAAGTCGATCGCCGGCACGCTCGGCGGCATCCTCGTGGACCGCGGCATCTTGGATCCTGATGCGCAAGTCACACGCTACATCCCAGAGATGGAGGGGTCCGCCTATGGTAGCGGCTGCACGGTGCGGCATCTGCTCGACATGAGCGTCGGCATCCGTTTCGACGAGGATTACATGGCACGCGACGGCGACGTCGTGAACTACAGGCGCTCGACCGGATGGGAAGCGCCGGACGCCCCGTTCCCCCGACGCACTTGCGCGATTTTCTGCGGACGCTTCGTGCCGATGGCACCCTACACGGGCACACCTTCCATTACGTCTCGACCAATACCGACGTGCTTGGTTGGGTGTACGAGCGGGCCTGTGGCATGTCCTATGCCAAAATCCTCTCCTATCATCTATGGCAGCCGATGGGCGCCGAGCACGACGCCTATATCACCGTGGATTGTCGTGGTGCGGCGCGAGTCGCGGGCGGTATCTGCGCGACGGTGCGCGATCTCGCCCGGTTCGGCGAGATGATGCGCAACTATGGTGTGAGCAGCGGGCGACAGGTAGTTCCGGCCTGGTGGATTGACGATATCAGACGGAACGGCAATTCCGAAGCGTGGTCTCGCGGCGATCTGACGAAAGTGTTTCCCAACGGCAATTACCGGAGCAAGTGGTATACGATCGACCGGAGCGAAACGCCGTTCGCGGCAGTCGGCATCCACGGCCAGTGGATTTACATCGACCCGGCGAATGCGACCATCATCGCCCGCGTCTCCTCGCAACCATTGCCGATGGACCTCGATCTTGATCATATGTGGCTACGAGGTTACCGCGCAATCGCAACCAGGCTGGCTGAGAAATCTTAGGCAGTTGTGAGGGTCACCGGCTTTTAAGCCGACGCGCGTCATGGCTGATGAGTTGGCTCACGCATGCTCGTTGGCCGACTGCCGTTACCGGCGCTTTTGCTCAGGGCCCCCGAACCAGGACCCCTTTGCCGGGCCTTGTCCCCGCCCACAAGCAACGCTGCGACCTCGGTCAGTTCCCGGTCGGCGACGAACGGCCCGCCCGGAAGGCTGACCCGCTGGGCCGATTGTGTATAAACTGACCTGTCCGCAACCTGCGCGGCAATCACCTCGTGCTTCTCAGGGCTGACGAGGC
>Ga0105240_10014787_pt1 | contig 10639 bp, 12 predicted proteins | sample KBSC54metaG_FD_80426 | JGI IMG/M metagenome (GOLD analysis project Ga0105240, IMG submission 80426) | Corn rhizosphere microbial communities from Kellogg Biological Station, Michigan, USA - KBS C5-4 metaG | ecosystem: Host-associated > Plants > Roots > Rhizosphere > Soil | place: Michigan, USA...
AACGCGATCGCCTGCACCGGCGAGCCGCACTGCAACTTTGCCGTCACCGAGACGAAGTCGCGGCTCGCGGCGCTGCTCGACACGCTCGAAGCGACGTTCGGCGATCGCATCGCCGAGCTGCGGCTGCACCTCGACGGGTGCCCGCACTCGTGCGCCGAGCACTGGGTCGGCGACCTGGGGTTCCAGGGAACGACCGTGCGCGACGACGACGGTGTACGCAAGCAGGCCTACGACATCTTCGTGCGCGGCAGCCTCGGGAAGGCTGCCGCGATCGGCCGGCCGCTCTTCCGGCGCGTGCCCACCGAGGAGCTCGACCGGGCCGTGGTCGGACTGGTCGGCGGCTGGCTGGACCGGCGCGAGCCGGGGGAGCCGTTCACGGCATTCAGCAGGCGCATCGACGACGAGCAACTGGGAGAGCTGGCGGGCCTCGAGCCGGCCAGGGCCCGCATCAGGGAGGAGGCTGTATGAGCACGGAGTTGCTGGACGAGCTCGAGGCGGGCGAGCTGTCGGTGGAGTTCGAGGGGGAGGAGCCGGAGACGGTGCTCGAGTGGGCCTACGAGCGCTTCGCACCGCGCATCGCGATCTCGACGGCGCTGCAGACCGACAACATCGTCCTGATCGACATGGCCTACCGCATCGACCCGCACGTGCAGGTCTTCACGATCGACACGGGCCGGCTGCCGGAGGAGAGCCACCAGGCGATCGAGGATCTGCGTGATCGCTATCCCGGCCTCGACCTGCGCGTGCTCTCGCCCGACGCAAGCGAAACGGGCGCGATGGTCAACCTGCACGGTCAGAACCTCTTCCGCCAGTCGGTCGAGCACCGGATGCTCTGCTGCAACGTGCGCAAGGTGCGCCCCCTGACGCGGCACCTGGCCGGGCTCGACGCATGGATCACCGGGCTGCGCCGCGACCAGTGGGCGAGCCGCACGAACATCCGCAAGGTCGAGATCGACCACGACCACGGCGCGATCGTCAAGTTGAACCCGCTTGCGGAGTGGACGGAAGAGGAGACGTGGGACTACATCCGAGAGCACGACCTGCCGGTGCACGCGCTGTATGCGCAGGGCTACACGTCGATCGGCTGCGCCCCGTGCACGCGGGCGATCACGGCGACCGAGGCGTCGCGTGACGGGCGCTGGTGGTGGGAGTCGGGTGCGCCGAAGGAGTGCGGCATCCACTGCTCGGTCGAGAGCGGCGGGCTCGAGCACGAGCTCAACTCCCTGCTCGGAGAGCAGGAGTGAGCGGCGTCGCAGTACGCGGCGAGGCGGCCGAGGTGCTGCGCGCCGAGGCGCAGGCGGTGCTCGCCGTAGTGCTCGACCCGGAGCGGCGGGCCCGGCTCGCCGGGTTGATCGCGGCCGTCGACGACGGCGCCCTCGACGACGAGGCGGCGGGAGATGCCGAGGAGGTGCTCTCACTCGCGCTCTCGAGCGGGCGGGTGCGAGCGCTGTACGGGCCGGAAGGCGAGACGGCGATCGTCTCGTTGCTGCGCCGGCTGCCGCGCGGGCATGCCGCTGTCGAGTCGGCGCGCGAAGTCACGGCTGCGTTGGCTTCCCTCGAGGGCCGCACGCTTGACGCAGTGTCGGTGCACGCACTCAGTCCGGGGGAGTTCGCGTTCTCGATCTCGGCCGACGGCCTCGAGCTCTCCGCGCGGCTCGGCCGCGGCGGCGTCCGGCTGAACACAGTCGCCATCTAGCCGAGATGGCGAAGCGCTACTACATGGCCTGCCTCGACCTGACGGGGCGCCGTTGCGTCGTCGTCGGCGGCGGTCCGGTCGCGCTCGAGAAGACGGCGGGGCTGCTCGATGCCGGCGCGGCCGTCACCGTCGTCGCGCCCGAGGTGCTGACGGACTTCCACCGGCTCGGCGTGACGTGGCGCGCCGCGCGCTATCTCAGTCGCCACCTCGACGGCGCGTTTCTCGTGATCGTCGCGACCGGCGACAGGCGTGTCGACGAGCGCGTCGCGGCGGATGCCGAGGAGCGCGGGATGCTGTGCAACGTCGCCGACGTCCCCGGGCTTTGCAACTTCATCCTGCCGTCGATCTTTCGCCGTGACCCGATCGCCGTCGCCGTCTCGACGGGCGGCGCGTCGCCGGCGCTCGCCAAGCGGCTGCGCGACCAGATCGGCGAGCTCGTGCAGCCGAGGCACGCGGAGCTCGCCGAGCGCCTACGCGCGTTGCGGCCGTGGGCGAAGAGCCGCTACCCGACGTACGACGACCGGCGCCGCTTCTTCGAGCAGATCGTCGAGGCCGAGCTGTGACGGTGTACCTCGTCGGTGCCGGTCCGGGCGACCCGGGGTTGATCACGGTGCGCGGGCTCGAGCTGATCCGCGGCGCGGACGCGATCGTCTACGACGTGCTCGCGTCGGATGAACTGCTCGAGGAGGCGTCCGAGTCGTGCCTGCTCTTTTCGCGCGAAGGGATGGGGCAGGAGGCGATCAACGAGCTGCTCGTCTCGCTCGGGCAGACGTTCGAGCGCGTCGTGCGGCTGAAGGGCGGCGATCCACTGCTCTTCGCCCGCGGTCACGAGGAAGCGGTCGTGCTCGAGGAAGCGGGCATCGACTACGGCTTCGTTCCGGGCGTCTCGGCGCTGACGGCGGTGCCGGCGTCGGCCGGAATCCCGCTTACGCGGAGGGGCGTGTCGGCGCAGGTGACGGTGATCAGCGGCCATTCGGCGTCCGGGGAGGAGCTCGACTACGACGCCCTGGCCGCTGCGGCGGGGACGCTCGTGGTCTTCATGGGCCTGCGCGCGCTCGGTGAGCTGGCGGAGCGGCTGATCGCCGCGGGCAAGGGAGAGGACACGCCCGTGGCGGTGATCAGCGGCGGCACCACAGCCGCCCAGCAGACAGTCGTCGCGCCGTTGGGCGAGATCGCTGGGCGCGCGGCCGTGCTCGTCTCGCCGGCGCTCGTCGTGATCGGAGACGTCGCGAGCTTCAGCCGCGAACCGGTCGCCGGCGCGTGCATTGGTGTCTGACACTGCTTTTGTGTCAGACACCCTTGGCACCGTTCCTCGATAACGTCGTGCCGCTCACTGGCCGGAAGTGCAGCCGCCGGCGGGTTGGACCAGGCCGCACCCTGCACCTCTGCCCAGGTGCGCGGAACGGTGGACGTACTACCTTCGGTCAGGCCGGCAGGCAGCCGGGGAATAGGCGAAACGGAGCGAATTTCGAGATGACCTGGTCAGGCGAACACACCTCGTGGCAGGTGCCGTCAGCGATTGCACCGATTCTTCGACATGCGCCGGAGCTGGGCTTGAAGTCCCTCTCGCTGCTGTGGCCGCCGAACGCGGCCGTAACGGCGCGTAACGCGTTCTCGCTGCGGCGCACGGAGCCTTGGCTGACGGACGCCGCAGCCTGTACGGACGAACGGCTGCTCGGCTCGCTTGACGCGGCACTGGGCTGGCTCTGCCGGTCGCAGGACGCCGTCGGGTCGGGCGGTGTCGGCTGCTTCGAGTTCTACGGCTGGACGAAGGGCTATCCCGAGGTGACCGGCTACATCGTCCCGACGTTTTGGGACTGCGCGGCAGCTCTCGATCGCCCCGAACTGGCCGAGCGCGCAGTCCGGATGACCGACTGGGAGCTGGAGATCCAGCGCGCCGACGGCGGCTGGGAAGGCGGCTACGACGGCGATCGCCACCCGACGGTGGTCTTCAACACCGGCCAGGTGCTGCGCGGCCTGCTCCGGAGCTATGCCGAGACGAAGGACCAGCGCTACCTCGACGCCGCTGCGCGAGGCGGGTCGTGGATCGTCGCGAACCAGGAACCGGACGGCTCGTGGGCCCGCGCGAACTTCAAGGGGATGCGGCGCGTCTACGACAGCTACGTCTCTGCGCCGCTCGCCCGGCTCGCCCAGATCACGGGCGACGACCGTTATCGCGACGCCGCGCTCCGCAACTGCGCCTTCGTGATCGCGAACCAGCGCGAGAACGGCTGGTTCGAGAACGCCGACAACAGCCCCTACTACAACGACGCGCCCGTGACGCACACGATCTGTTACACGATCGACGGCCTGATCGAGACCGGTGAGCTCCTCGGCGAGCAGGGTTTCGTCGACGCAGGTCGTCGCGCCGCCGACGGGATGGTCGGCTCGCTCGACGAATGGCCGCTGCTCTACGGCCGGCTTGGCTCCAGCTGGGAGCCGAGGACCGGATTCGCGTGCCTGACGGGCGCAGCCCAGTTCGGCCTGGTGTGCATGCGGTTGCACGCACTCACCGGCGAGCCGCGTTACGTGGAGACCGCACGTAAGTTGCTCGGCTTCCTCGTCTGGACTCAACGCCTGAACGGGGTCGGCGGCAACCGACGCGGAGCGATCGCCGGATCGTTCCCGATCTGGGGGCTGTATTGCCCGCTCAAGTACCCGTCGTGGGCGACGAAGTACTTCGCCGACCTCACGCTGGCCATGCTCGGAGCCGGTGAGCTGGACGAGCACCCGCCGGCCGGTGGCGGCATCGGCGACGCCGAGGGGGCCGCCGTCTCGTGAAGAGCGCCGTGCGGCGAGTGGCGCAACCGGTCGGTCGTTTCGTTCCCGGCGATCCGAGGAGTGGGTACTACAACGACCTGACGGTGAAGGCCCGCGAGCTCGGGACGCCCCGCGACGCGCTGCGAGAGGTTGTGCGGTTGACGTCCGACCGCCGGCGGCTCGTGCCGGTGACGGTGGCGCAGCTCGGGCTGGCCGCCTGGACGCTCGGCTCGTCGAACCAGGAGTGGTCGATGGTGGCAGCGGACGTGGCCGAGCGCCTCGCCACGCTGCTCGATCCGGACGGGCGTCTTCCGTACCTTTTCGACTTCCCGCACACCTACCCGGTGCGGGCGCCGTGGAGCTCCGCGATGGCGCAGGGGGAGATCGTCAGCCTGCTCGTACGCGTGGGGGCCGAGACCGGCTCGGAGGCGCTCATGGACGCGGCGGCTCTCGCGGCCGGGCCGTTGCTCGATCCCGAGTCGGAGCTCCTGACGAGAACGCCACAGGGACTCGTGCTCCAGGAGTACCCGACCGAGCCCGTCTCGCACGTCCTGAACGGCTGGATCTTCGCCCTCTGGGGGCTCTACGATCTGGGGTGCACCGGGGATGGGCCGGCTGCGGCGTCGTTCCGGTCGGGTGCGGAGACGCTCGCGCGGCGCCTGCATCTCTATCGCACGTGGCCCGGCTGGTCGCGGTACGACCTGTTCCCCCACCCGGTCGTCCACGTCGCGAGCCCCTTCTATCACGCGCTCCACGTCGCCCAGCTCGAGGCGATGCAATGCCTCTATCCCTGCGAGGAGTTTGCCCGGCATGTCGAGCGGTGGTCGCGCACGGCGGCGAGCGCGGCGCCTTCCGGTCTCGCCGTCGGCCGGAAGGCGATGTTCAGGGGTCTCCGCCCGCGGAGCGGCGCACGCCGTGCGCTCGGCGTCACCCACGTCGCCGCGCCTTAGAGCGCCGGTTAGGGCTCGAGCTCGGGAACCGGCTTGGCTCCGCCGTGCATCGGCGCCGTGGCCGGGCTCGTGCGGAACAGCGCCACCCCGAGCGCGCCGGCGACGGCCGCGAAGATCGCGCCGGCAAGGAACGCGGCGTGGTAGCCGCCGGTGAGTGCTGCGAGGTGGCCGTGGCCACCCGCGGCGAGGCTGTCGGTGCGGCGCGCTGCGATGCTCGCGAGCACTGCGAGGCCGAGCGCGCCGCCCATCATGAACGAGGTGTTGACGATCCCGGACGCGAGGCCCGACTCGTCGGGGGCGACGTCGCTCATTGCGGCGAGCAGCACGGGGTTGAAGGCGATTCCGGCCCCGATGCCGAGCAGGATCATGCTCGGCAGCACGTCGCGCACGAAGCTGCCGTGCACGGGTGCGCGCGCGAAGAGTGCGAGCCCGATCGCGGCGAGCATCAGTCCGGCGGCGAGCGGCCGCTTGATCCCGTAGCGCATCACGAGCTGTGCCGAAAGCCCGATCGAGAGGGCGCCCATGATCAGGTTCGCGGGCAGGAATGCGAGACCCACCTGGAGCGGGCTGTAGCCGAGCACGAGTTGCAGATAGAGCGCCGAGATGAAGAACCACGCGAACATCGCTCCGGCCCAGAGCACGCCGACCGCGTTCGCGGTGCTGAGGTTGCGCAGCCGGAAGAGGCGGAGCGGCATCAGCGGTTCGCGGACACGCGACTCAATCGCGAGGAAGACGGCGAGCAGCACGACGGCACCCGCCAGCAGCCCGAGCGTCTGGCCGGAGCCCCAGCCGGACTGGTTGCCGTTGACGATCGCGTAGACCGCGAGCAGCAGGGCTGCGGTCACCGTGACAGCGCCACCGGCGTCGAGCCGGACGGTTGCCGAGGCGCCGTGCGTCGCCGGGATGATCCGCAGCACGAGCGCCGAGACGAGCACGCCGATCGGGACGTTGACGAAGAAGATCCAGTGCCAGCTCAGGACGTCGGTGAGCACGCCGCCGAGCAGCACGCCGATCGCGCCGCCGCCCGACGCGACGAAGCCGGCGACGCCCATCGCCTTGGCGCGCTCCGCCGGCTCGTGGAAGAGCACCATCACGAGCGAGAGCCCGATCGCCGAGGCGATCGCGCCGCCGACGCCCTGCACCGCGCGCGCGACGATCAGCTCGCCCTTCGTCGTCGAGAGCCCGCACGCGAGGGAGGCGACCGTGAAGAGCCCGATCCCGGTGACGTAGAGGCGGCGCTGCCCGTAGAGGTCGCCCAGTCGCCCGCCGAGGAGCAGGAGCCCGCCGAAGGTGAGCAGGTAGGCGTTCACGACCCAGGCGAGCGACGACTGCGAGAAGCCGAGGCTCGTCCGGATCGACGGCAGCGCGACGTTCACGATCGTCGTGTCGAGCACGATCATCAGCGTCCCGAGGCAGAGGACGTAGAGGGCAAGCCAGCGTGTGCGTGAGTCTTCGATAGTCATGCAGGTTAGACGCGGGGCGTGAGTCGATCTAATCGGTGGCGCCCCGGGGCGGTTCTCGCCGCGCGCCCGGCGGCCGTGACCGTGTTCTTCAGGGCTCGATTCGCTGCACGGTCGTCACGCGGTCGATCGAACGATCGAAGGATGCGATCTTGCCGACGCCGCTGGCTTCGGCTGATGCAACGAGGTACGCCTCGGCGAAATCGATCCGGTCGACCTCGTAGACCTCGAGAGCGCGGAGTAGCAGCGGCTCGTCGGCCACCACGATCGCCGGGAACCCGACAATCGCGCGGACGAGCTCTGCGATCCGGCCGTGCTCGACCTCGTAGAACGACTCGAGGACATAGACGACCTCGGCGACGACGAGATCGGCGAGGAGTAGTTCATCCGCCGCTGCGAGAAATGTGCTCGCGCGGCGGGCCTGGGCGGGGGGATCGCCGGTGAGGTGGCGGATCAGGACGTTCGTGTCGAGAAACGCGCTCAACCGTGGCGTTTTGCCCGGGTCGAGCGCGTCGTGCGTCGAACGTCGGCCCAGGAAGCGCCGCGCCGCGCCGCCGGCACGGGAACCGTGCCGGCCAGGTCGAGCAAGCTCGCCGTGCGCGCCAAGACTGCGCGGCGGCCGCTGACGCGAAAAATGACCTGGTCGCCTTCAACGAGCCCGAGCGCATCGCGAACAGCCTTCGGAACGGTGAGCTGGCCCTTCGACGAGAGCTGCGCTGCGATGTCCATGGGACGTCTCCTTACTTGGTGGCGAAAGTAAGGATAGCGTCTCTGGCAATGGCTTCTCGACGCACCTCAACATCACCCGGCCGGGAGCGCTCGCCTAGCTGGGTCTTAGGTGTGCGACGGCTCGGTGCGGGCCGGACGGCCGTAGCTGACCGCGTCGCGCACCGGCGAAGGCGCGGCGTCAGCGAGCTGCTGGTCGGGGCCGGCTCCGAGGGCGTCGTTGACGGTTGAGAAGGCGAGCCGTAGCGCGACGAATGCTGTCGCCTCGAAGATCTCGCGCTCGCCGACCCCGGTCGCGCGAAGGCGCTCGACGTCCGTGGGCGTGGTTGAGTTCGGATCGCGCACGAGTCGGCGCGCCCAGTCGGCGAGTGTCGCCTCGCGTTCGGACAGCCCGTCCGGCTGCTCGACACCGCCGATCACCTCGGCCGCCGTCTCGTCGTCGCTCAGCTTCGCGAGCTTTTGGCCCCACGCGAGCGAGCAATAGGAATCGCCGAGCGCAGACGCGGTTGCCGTCACTAGCACCGCCCAGTCGCGGTCGCCGAGCGACGACGAGCCCATCAGCTGCGCACGGAGGGCGCCGAAGGCCGCGTAGGTGTCCGGTCGCCAGCACCAGAGGCGGGTCACGTTCCAGACGTAGCCGTCCTGGGCGCGATCCTCGTCGTAAAGTCGACGCATCTCGTCGGTTGCGGGCGGTTCGGAGAGGAAGGTCGGCGTCTCGGACATCGAGCCCCCGATCATCCCTCGCCTGAGTACTCGAAGCTCGATGCGTAGCCGCAGGTTCCCTGGTAGTCGAACGCGAGCGGGCCGTCCTCGACTCGAAGCTCGGTGGCGACCAGCTCTTCGCCGCCCCGCTCGTGTCCGGGAATGACGCAGGTGACGGTCTCGTCGCCTTGGTAGCGGTCGCGGATGCGCACGCTGACGAGATCGCGGACACGCAAGAGCTGCCGCCTGCGCGTGTGGTCGACGTCAATCTCGACCGCTCGTACGGCGAGTGGCTCGTTTGCCTTCCGCACCCACGGAAAGTGTTCGTGCTGGTCGCCGTCGAGCCGGCCCCGGAAGACGCCTTCGAGCACGGCTCGCTGCTCGTCGCTTGCGCGGGCGTCGAGGTAGAGCAGCCATGTCCACGGCGATCCCTCCTCGTCGTCGCTGTAGCGGATCGCCATTGCGACCGGCTGGCCGGCCAGGTCGACGCCGTCGGCGCTCCCCTCCTCGATCAGCCACGAAAGCACGCCGAGACACTCGCCGTGCGTCGAGCGCCCGCCCGGAACGCCGTCGATACGTCGGCACGGGCAGATCGGGTCGCAGTTGCACGACTCGAAGTAGCTGCCACGGATGCGCCAGCTCACGGGTGCATCGTCTGCTCCGCGTGCGGCTTCGTCAAGCCCGGGACGCTCGCCGGAGAGGCGGCGACCCAGATGCCGAGGACGACGAGCACGACCGCGAGCAGGTTGGCCGTCTGCATGCCGCGCGGCATCGTCTTCTCCACGAGGATCGCGACGCCAACGAGCGCCATCCATGCGAGGCTCATGACGCCGAGAGCGAACAACGCCAGCATCAGGCCGGCGCAGCAGCCGACGCAGTAGAAGCCGTGCCAGCTCCCGGCCCGCAGCGATCCGAGGGCGCCGCCGTGGGCGCGCAGGAGGAAATGAAGCGGCGAGCGGCAGTGGCGCAAGCATGATGTCTTGAGCGAGCTGACCTGGTACAGGCCCGCGAACGCGAGCGCGCCGCCGGCGACCCACGGCCCGTGTGCCTGCCATGCGACGAACGAGGGCGCGACGAGGCGCGCGCCACGGTAGACGCCGTACGCCGCTACGCCATACACCGTCCATGCGAGGACGTAGCCCACCACGAACACGACTGCGTCCGCGCCGGTGCGCATCCGTGCGACGAGTAGCGCTGTCGGCGCAGCGGACGGCAGCATCATCGCCGCCGTCATTGCGACCCAGGCGCCAACGAACCAGCCGAACGATCCCAGATTCGTGCCAGGCCCTGCGTCCATCCCATGCATGCGCTCGAACGAGACGACCCAGCCGGCCAGGGTCACCACGGCGAGCAGGGCCAACACGACAGCAGCGCGGCGAGACGTGAGCGCACTCACTCCCATCTCCCGGGATTATCCCCTACCTCATGCGCAATATCGGAAAAGTGGGCGCACCTGGGATCGAACCAGGGACCTCTCGCGTGTGAAGCGAGCGCTCTCCCGCTGAGCTATGCGCCCGGGAAACCTGCAAAAGCCGCGGCACCGGTGAGGGATCCTTAGGGCTGCTTCCTCCCGGATCTGACCCGGTTCGGAATCTCACCGCGCCGCGGGCACCGCGAGTTTAGCGGCCTCGCGGCTTGCGCAATCGGCCGATCGCGCCCACAATGGCCGGTACCCGACGAGAAGGAGGTGGTGTGAACCGATGACTGCAATCCGTGACCTCTGTGTTTCCCACACCGCCGCCCGTCGCGTCCGCTCCTAGCCGATCGCCTGCGGGCCGCGTGCCCGTTCACCGATCCCGCACAAGGAGCTTTTGTTGACACTTCCCGTTACGGATTCACTGCTTCATCGGCTTGGCTGGGACGACGGCTGGGAGGCCGCGTTCGCCGAGCACCGCGCCGCCGGGCTCGAGCCTGCCCGCGTCGCGATTCAGCACCGCGGCGCCTACGACCTGCTGGGCGGCATCGGCGAGCTGCGCGCCAGCGCCGCGAACCGCTTCGTCCGCGACGACGACCTGCCGGCCGTCGGCGACTGGGTGGGCGTCGACCTGACGACCAACCTCGTCGAGGCGCTGCTGCCGCGGCGCACGTCGATCTCGCGTAAGGAGGTATTCCAGGTCACCCGCGAGCAGATCCTGGCCGCGAACGTCGACGTGGCGTTCCTCGTCCAGGCGTTGCCGCTCGACTTCAACATGCGCCGGCTCGAGCGCTACCTCGCGATGGCGTGGGAGAGCGGCGCGCAGCCGGTGGTGGTACTGACGAAGATCGACCTGGTCGACGACGTCTCGCCCTATCTCGACGAGATCGAGTCGATCATCCTCGGCTCCTGCCCGGTGCAGACCGTCTCG